>Ga0306920_100000555_pt1 | contig 43654 bp, 40 predicted proteins | sample flu12Cox44000170_FD_204666 | JGI IMG/M metagenome (GOLD analysis project Ga0306920, IMG submission 204666) | Lab enrichment of tropical soil microbial communities from Luquillo Experimental Forest, Puerto Rico - flux4day.12C.oxic.44.000.170 (v2)... | ecosystem: Environmental > Terrestrial >... | reverse complement strand
CCTCCTCGGGGAAGTCCGTGAGGACGTCGTCGTCGTACTTGTAGCCGACGCAGACCTTCACGGTCGCGCAGGTATCGAGCACGTCGAGCTTGGTGATGGCGAGGGTGTCGAGGCCGTTGATGCGCGTGGCATAGCGCAGCCCCACCGCGTCGACCCAGCCGCAGCGGCGCGGCCGCCCGGTGACGGAGCCGAACTCGTTGCCGCGCATGCGCAGGAGATCCGCGATCTCGCCGCCGAGCTCGGTCGGGAACGGTCCGCCTCCCACGCGGGTGCAGTAGGCCTTGGAGATGCCGATGACGCCGTTGATCCGCGTGGGCGGTACCCCGGAGCCCGTGCAAGCGCCGCCCGCCGTGGTGCTGGAGGACGTGATGAACGGATACGTCCCGTGGTCGAGGTCGAGCATGGTTCCCTGCGCGCCCTCCAAGAGCACGGAGGAGCCCGCCTCCATCCACCGATGGATGAGGAGCGCGGTGTCCGTGATGTAGGGGGCGAGCCAGCCCGCGTAGCGAAGATACGCGCTCAGGATGTTGTCCACCGTGAAACTCTCTGCGTCGTAGATCTCGCGGAGCAGCCGGTTCTTCTGGGCCACGTTGTACTCGAGCTTCTCGCGGAGGAGCCGCTCGTCGAGGAGGTCGGCCATGCGGATGCCCACCCGCGCCGTCTTGTCCGCGTAGGCAGGGCCCACCCCCTTGCCCGTGGTGCCGATGCGGTGCTTGCCTGCCTTGGACTCGCTCGCGCGGTCCAACGCGGGGTGATACGGCATGATCACGTGCGCGTTCTTGGAGATGTAGAGGTTGCCGTCGAGGGAGACGCCGCGCTGGACGAGCGACTCCATCTCGTCAATCAGGGAGGCGGGGTTCACCACCACTCCGCAACCGATGATGTTGCGGCAGCCGGGATGAAGAATGCCCGAGGGAATCGTCTGGAGGACGAACTTCTCGCGTCCCACCACCACGGTATGACCGGCGTTGTTGCCGCCCTGATAGCGGACGACCACGTCGAAGTGCGGGGTGATCACGTCGACGACCTTCCCCTTGCCTTCATCACCCCACTGGGCACCCACGATCACGATGTTCGGCATGACGGCTACCTCCTGCTTCCCGTCTCGGGAAAGTATCGGGCGGGATCGGCCAGCACGTCGGCGACGCTGAGCCGTCGCTCCCCGGTCGCGCTCGCGAGATCCAGCACCCGCAGCTCGCTCGCGTCGCCCCCGGACTCGCCGATCACGATCACCCGGCGCGCGCGCAGATGCCTCGCATAGTCCAGCGAGTCGTCGAGACCACGGCTCAGGATGTCGCGCGCCACCGTCGCTCCCATGTCACGGAGCCGGCGAGACAGGGCGAGGGCGCTCGTCTTGTCGGCGGTGAAGTCGATGATGAAGAAGTCGGGGCCCGGCAGCGTGGCCACGACGCCCTGGCTCTCCATGGCGAGCAGGATCCGACCCACTTCGAAGGCGAAACCGGTGGCCGGACAGTCGTAGCCGAAGCGGGCCAGCATGTGGTCGTAACGGCCACCCCCCGCCAGGGGCGCCCCCAGCCCGGACACGTAAGCTTCGAAGTGCACGCCCGAATAGTAGTCGAACCCGCTCACCTCACCCAGATCGAGGAGCACGGACTCCGCGAGGCCGTACACGGTGAGGAGCCGGTACACCTCGGCCAGGTTCTTGAGGGCCGCCTCCGAGCGCGGGTTCTTCACGAGGCGCTCCGCTCGATCGAGCACGTCGGCGCGGCCGTAGAGAGAGGGCAGGGCGAGGAGCAACTCGGTCGCCGCGGCGGGCGCGCCCAGGCCGGCCACGATGCGCTCGAGAGCGGAGAGGTCCTTGCGCCCGAGGGCGGAACGTAGCTCCGCCGAGCGGCCCTCGTCGAGCGCGAGATCCTCGAGGAGCCCGCGGAAGAACTCAGCCTGCCCCACGTCGAGCTGGAAGCGCTCGAGCCCGAGCGCGCGCAAGCTCTCCACCGTCATGGCGATGAGCTCGGCGTCGCCCTCGGGATTGGGCAGGCCGACCAGCTCCACTCCCGCCTGATGGAACTCGCGATAGCGCCCCACGTGCGGCTCGTCGTAGCGGAACACGTTGGTCACATACGCGACGCGCAGCGGCTTGGGCTCCTCGCGCATGCGCGAGGCCACGATGCGCGCGATCTGCGGGGTGACGTCGGCGCGCAGGGCGAGGAGGCGACCGCTCTCACGATCGACCATCTTGAACATCCGCTCCTGGAGCTCCTGGTCCGTCCCCTGGGCGAGCACGTCGAAGTACTCATAGGCGGAGGTGACGATCTCGCGATAGCCCCACTTTCGGAACACGTTCCAGAGCTCCGCCTCTACCCGGCGCTTCTGCGCGGCCTCGTCGGGCAGATAGATCTTGGCGCCCTTAGGCAGCTGGGTGTGCTGAATCTTGCGCGGCATGACGGCCCCGCCTCCTACCGGCCGGCGAGCGCCGCGTCGAGGTGGACGAGGGTGTTCATGCGATGCACGGCCGTCCAGTCATCGCGGAACTCGAGCTCCGAGATGCCGGTGGGCGCGGAGTGAAGCGACCAGATCCGGTCGAGGCCGAGACCGAGCGCTTCCAAGATCAGAATGCGTACGGGGATGCCGTGAGCGACCACGCACACCACCTGATCGTGGTGACGGGCGCGGAGCCGCTCGAGACCGCCCCGCACGCGCTCGCGCACCTGGTCGAGCGTCTCGGCGCCCGGAGGAGAGACGAGGTGCGGCGTCTTCGCCCAGCCCTCGTAGAGCACGGCGTCACGGCCTCGTGCCTCGTCGAGGGTCAGGCCTTCCCACTCGCCAAAACCCAGCTCCTTGAAGGCAGGATCGGTCACGACCTCGAGTCCGTGCGCGAATGCGATGGGGGCAGCCGTCTCGCGGGCGCGCTGGAGCGGGCTCGAGTAGACGGCAACGAACGGATGCTCCTTGAGCTCCCGCGCCGCCGCTTCGGCCTGCTGGAGGCCGGCGGCGGAGAGAGGAGTATCCGTCCAGCCTTGGTACCGGCGTTCCCGGTTCCAGGCCGTCTCGGCGTGCCGAAGGAGCAGGACTCGTAGCGACATGGCCAAGCCGCTATCCTACTCCGACTACCCCCGCTCGGCGAACACCTTCTGGGCGGCCCGGAGCGACGCGCCGAAATCCACGGGATGGCCCAGGTCATGGAGTACCTGCTCGAGGGCGGCCAGGCCGGTGGTGACGTCGAAGTCCCCGACGTAGCCCATGTGGCCGATGCGGATGATCTTGCCCTTGGTCGGCCCGCGGCCCCCGTCGATGGTGATGTTGTGCGAACGGGCGAACCCTTCCACCACCCGATCCGCATCTACCCCCGCAGGCACCTGCACGGCGGTGAGCGCGGGGCTCGGCGTCGTCTTCGGGAACAGCGTGAGGCCGAGAGCCTCCGCTCCCGCGCGGGCGGCGCGCGAGAGGCGATCGTGACGCCGGAGAACGTTAGGCAGGCCTTCCTCGTCGATCATGCGCAGCACTTCGCGTAGCCCGACCATGATCGACACCGCCGGGGTGAAGCGCGCCTCGTTCCGTGCGGTGTACTTCCGCTCCTCGCTGAGATCGAGATAGAACTTGGGAAGCTTCGAGCGCTTGGCGGCCGCCCATGCCTTCTCGCTGAGGGCAAGCAGGCCCAGGCCCGGGGGCAGCATGAGGCCCTTCTGGGAGGCGGAGACCACGACGTCAATTCCCCAGGCGTCCATGGGCAGCTCGGCGATGCCGAGGCTCGAGACGGCGTCCACGATGAGGATGGCGTCGCTGCCGCGGGTCACCTGCGCGTACCCGCGCACGTCGTGGAGCACGCCCGTCGACGACTCGCTGTGCTGGACGAGCACCGCCTTGACGTCTGCGTGCTCGCGGAGCGCCTGGGCGAGGCGATCGGGCGGGACGGTCTCGCCGTGCGGGGCCTCCAACTCGACGACGGCGAGGCCGAAGGCCTTGGCGATGGCGAGCCAGCGCTGGGCGAACGCGCCGGCGTTGACCACGATGACCCGGTCGCCGGCAGACAGCGTGTTCGCCACCGCCGCTTCCATGGCGCCGGTGCCCGTGCACGCGGGGGTCAGCACGTCCTGCTCGGTCTGGACGAGGCGCTTGAGATCCTCGCGCACCTCACGAAAGAGCGCGTCGTACTCCGCGGCGCGGTGATGGATGATCGGACGGGCCATGGCGAGCAGGACATTGGGTGGCACGGGCGTGGGGCCTGGCGCCATCAGCTGGTACTTCTTCATGCGCTTCTCCTCCTTCATGATGTGTGCGCGTTTCCGTTTCACACTAGCAGAAGCGCTGCGCTCGAAGCAACGGAGAGGTATGATCTCGCCCATGACCAGTCGCACCGTGCGCACGATGTGCCCCATGAATTGCCATCCGACGTTCTGCGGCATGCTCGTCGAGGTGTCGGCGGAGGGGCGCGTGCTCACCGTCACGGGCGATCCGGAGAATCCCGACAGCCGTGGCTTTCTCTGCATCCGCGGCCGGGCCGCCGTGGAGATCCCGCACAACGGCCGCCGCCTCACCCAGCCCCTCGTGCGGGACGGCCGACGCGGTGAGGATCGCTGGCGCACGGTGAGCTGGGGCGAGGCGCTCGATCGCATCGTGTACGCGATCGAGGCCACGAACCGGGAGCGGGTCGGCTTCTGGTTCGGCCACGGCGCGCACGTCACGGGTATCAATCGTCCCCTCATCATGCGCTTCGGGCACCTCGGCGGCATGCAGGTCTGGAATCCCGCCATCGTGTGCTGGGCCATGGGCGCCTACGGGCTCGGCATCACGGGGGTCATCGAGGCCAACACCAAGGAAGACATGGCGACGCACTCGCGCCTCGTCCTCCTGTGGGGCGCGAATCTCGCGAGCCAGCCCACCACCGCGCCGCATCTGATCGAGGCGCGGCGCCGCGGCGCGCGCGTGGTGCTCATCGACGTGCGGCGCACCGAGGCCGCGCGCCACGCCGACGAGACGTGGTTGATTCACCCCGGCACCGACGCCGCGCTCGCCCTTGGCATGGCCCACGTCATCGTGGCCGACGGATTCGTCGATCGGGATTTCGTCGCGCGGCAGACGGTCGGTTACGAGGCGTATGCCCGGCACCTGCAGTCCTTCACCCCCGAGTGGGCGGAAGCCGAGACCGGGCTGCCCGCGGCGGACATTCGCCGGCTCGCCCGCGAGTACGCTGGCCGGCGTCCCGCCATGATCGTGGTGGGCGGAGCCAGCATGTACAAGCATCGCCGCGGCTGGGAACCCGGTCGCGCCATCGCCACCTTGCCTGCGCTGACCGGGCAGCTCGGCATCGCGGGCGGCGGCTTGGGCCCTCGCCATCGATCGTTCCCCACCGGCGACCATCTCGCCGATCTCTCCGCCGCGAATCGCCGGCCCGCCGGCGCCTGGGTGCCGAGCCACATGGGCTCCATCGCGCGCCTCATCAAGGACGGCGGTCTCGACGTTCTCCTGACCGCGGGCACCGACATGCTGAACTCATTCGCCGATACCGCGGCCATCGAGCGGGATCTGGAGCGCGTGGGCCTCATCGTAGCCTACGACGTATTCGCGAACGACACCATCCGGCGCGTGGCCGACCTCGTGCTCCCGGGAACGGTCTGGCTCGAGGATCTCGGCATCAAGGAGACCGCCACGCATCTCTACCTGATGGAGCGGGCGCTCGACCCTCTGGGCGAGACGCGCCCGCTCATCTCCGTGCTTCGCGAGCTCGCGGCGCGGCTTTGCATCGAGGACTTCTTCCCATGGCCGTCGCTCGAGGCGTACATGGATGCGCTCCTCGAGCCCCAGCGCGACGGGACGCTGACGCTCGGCACGCTGCGGGAGCTCGGCGGCATCGCGGAGCGGAGCCGCCTCGATCACGTGCCCTATCGCGAGGGCCGCTTCGCCACGCCGTCCGGAAAAGTCGAGTTCCACTCCGAGCGTGCGGCGGCTCTGGGTCTGCCTGTCCTGCCCGGCTACACGCGGCCGGTTCGCGACGACGCTCACCTTCCCCTCGAGTTCCGCCAGGGACGCGTGCTGACGGCGTTCCACTCCTTCTACGACAACGGCCGCGCCCTCCCCACCCTCGAGCGGGCGGAGCCGCACGCCGAGCTCTGGATCCATCCGGAGGACGCGCTCCCGCGCGGCATCTCGGCCGGCGGGCGCGTCGAGGTGTGGAACGAGCGAGGACGCTTCGAGGCGGTGGCCCGGGTGACCGAAGACATCCTGCCCGGGGTGGTGTGGGCCCGCGACGGCTGGCCCGGCCTCAATACCCTCACGAGCGGCGAGGCGTGTCTCACCCCCGAGGCGAGCGACGGCCTCGATCCGCGCATCCCCGGCGGCCAGTCCGCCTACGACGCCCGCGTCGAGGTGCGCGCGCTCTCCGCCTAACGTCGCGATCGTTCTCGTCCCGCCGCGCGGTGCCTTCAAAGGGCGAGACGGCGCTCATGAGCTCCGCGTGATCTGCATTGGTGCCGGAGACCGCGCCACGCCCTTGACCGAGCGCCCGACCGCCGTGACGAAGAGAGCGTCCTTGCCCGCGGCGTGCGGCGCGAAGAAGTCGACCACGTCACGATCGTAGAAGGTCAGTCCCGTGGCGCCGAAGCGCTGAGCGTAGGCGGCGAGATAGAGCCGCCCGCCGATGAGGCCGGCCTCGAGGTTGGCCGCGCGATAGCCACGATTGCCGAAGGCCTCGAGGACCGCGCCCAGGTCGGCCAGGAAGAAGACGGTGGCGGACGACATGCCGCCCAGCGGCTGCTCCAGACACAGGAAGACCGCCTCCCTGCGGAAGTCGCCACGCCGGACAAGGTCGAGCGCATGCGCATCCCGATCGTAGGCATATGCCCCCCGCTCGATCCCCTCCACCGCGTGCACGCTCACATAGAGATCCACGAGGCGCGACGGCACGTCGGCCGGCCAGCCGCGCGAGGCATGCCAGAGGGCGGCGGAGAGATCGTCGGCATCGATGGCCGCCCCGGAGAACTCTCGGGTGGAACCGCGCGCCATGATCGTCTCGGCGAGGCCGCGCCCCGCCTCGCGCCGGGGCGCGGGCAATCCGATCGGCACCCCCTCTCGCTCCTTGCGTCGGATGGCACCCTCCCGCCATGCCTGGACCTCGCTCTCCGTCTCGAGAGACGAGTTGGCGTAGGCATCGCGCAGGATCGGGTAGTCGACCTCGGAGGACGAGAGCGGGATGATGGAGGGCGAGATGGCGACGACGACAGGCGAGGCGGGCGCGCTCCTGCCTGCCGCACCCACGGGGACGAGAAGGAGCGCGCCTTCCTTCTCGGCATCGAGGCCGAGGAGTCCGTTCACCTCGAGGTCCACGAAGCCCGTGACGGCGCGCGCGTCGAGGCCGAGAGCGGTCGCGCTGGCGAGGAGATTGGCGAGCATGGAGCCCGAGTCCCAGAAGAGATGCCGATAGCCCCGCGCCTGATACTTCCAGGTGTTGCGCCAGTAGATGGCGGTCATGACGAGGGTGGCCGGACGCTCGGCCAGGTCCTCCTCGGCGGCCGCGATGGCGAGAGCGCCGCGAAAATCTCCTTCGCGTAGCCGGCGCAGGGCGAAGTCCCCCGGCGAGAAGTGATAGATCCCGGCGGCGAGGCCGTCGACGGCGCCGGCCACCAGGTAGACCTCGGTCTGGTACAGCGCGCCCGTCGACGGCGCCGCCCGGAAGTACATGACGCCACCGCCCGGATAGCTCGAACGCTTGGTCACTCCCGCGGTGAAGAAGAGCAGCGCGGCGAGCCGCTCGAAGTCGAGGGCGGCCGTGCCCGTCGCCGCCGTCGAGATGGCCGCCAGCGTATCCAGCTCCGGCATGGGGAAATCGCGGGGGAGCGAGACCACGGGGAGATCCGGATAGATCTTGAAGGGCTCGGGCTTGATCGCCCAGTCGAGACGGTGGCCGCCCGTCCGAACGGACTCGGGCGAATGCATGGTGGCCTCGTGATACCGCCGCGCCGCCTCGACGTGTCGGTTGCCCGACACGAGGCTACCGGAAGTCGTAGGGGAAGCGGAACACGCCGCGCTCGGTGATGATGCCGGCGATGAGCTCGGCGGGCGTGACATCGAAGGCCGGGTTGTACACCGGCGTCTCCGCGGGCGCCGTCTGTCGCCCGCCCGTGCGGCGCACCTCGTTGCCGTCGCGCTCCTCGATGGGAATGGCGGCTCCCGAGGGAATGGACGCGTCGATGGTCGAGAACGGCGCCGCCACGTAAAACGGAATGCCGTGATGGCGAGCCAGCACCGCGACCGAGTACGTCCCGATCTTGTTGGCGGTGTCTCCATTCGCAGCGATCCGGTCGGCGCCCGTCACCACCAGGTCGACCTCGCCCCGCTTCATGACGAAGCCCGCGGCCACGTCGGAGATGAGGCGGTGCGGGATGCCTTCCTTGACCATCTCCCACGCCGTCAGGCGCGAGCCCTGCATCACGGGCCGCGTCTCGTCCACCCACACCATGGCCACTCGCCCGCGCTCGTGAGCGGCGCGGATCACCCCCACCGCGGTGCCGTAGCCAGCGGTGGCCAGGGCGCCGGCATTGCAGTGGGTGAGGATGCGCGCGTGTTCGGGCACGAGCGACGCGCCGTGGGCCCCGAGCGCGCGATTCCCCGCCACGTCCTCTTCGAGGATCGCCTGGGCCTCGGCGAGCAGGCGCTGACGCAGATCTGCGAGGGAGAGGCCGCGCTCTGCCCGAGCGACCGTGCGCATGCGGTCGAGCGCCCAGAAGAGATTCACGGCGGTCGGCCGCGTAGCCGCGAGCCCTTTGGCGGCATCCTCCAGGTCGGACAGGAAGCCATCCGCATCCCTGGCACTGCTCTGGCGCGCCGCCAGCGCGAAGCCAAAGGCCGCCGCGCAGCCGATGGCGGGAGCCCCGCGCACAACCAGGCTCCGGATCGCCTCCGCCACGTCTTGCCAGCGTGTGTATTCCCGCGTCCGTTCCTCGCTGGGCAGGGCCGTCTGGTCGAGGAGGAGGAGGCGATCTCCGTCCCAGCGTATGGGCGCGATCATGCCGAGAGGGTGGTGCCCGCGGGCAGGCGGAACCACTTGTCGCGCGAGCTGGCCCCGCGCACCAGGCTGATGGAGCTCGGCGCGATTCCCAGTGAATCGGCGAGCAGGACGATCACTGCGCGATTGGCCTTGCCGTCCTCGGGAGCGGCGGTCACGGATACCCGCAGCGTCTCCCCGCGCCAGCCCACCACGGCATTGGCCCGCGCTTTCGGCTGCACGCGCACGTGCAGCAAGGACTCAGAGGTTCGGCGCGTCATCCTCGGGCTCGGGCTTGATGTCCTGATCGAGCAGGCGCTGGTACATCTCCAGGGTGGCGCGGAGCCTCTCCGCGAGCTGACGGCGCGTGCGCTTGAGCCCGAGGATCTCGCCGCGCAGGTTCGCTTCCGCGGAGCGCGAGGCCTCGATGATCCGCTCCGCCCGCACCTCGGACTCACGGATGATCACGCCCGCCTCCCGTCGCGCCTGATCCTTCATCTCCTCGACTAGCCGCTGGGTGGTCATGAGTGTCTCCTGCAGCACCTTCTCGCGCTCCTCGAGGCCCCGCGTGCGCTCCTCCAGGGTTTGGAGCTGCTCTTTGAGGAGGGAGTTCTCCTTGAGGAGGGCCTCATAGTCGGAGGCGAGATCCTCCAGGAAGGTGTCCACTTCCTGGGTATCGAAGCCTCGGAACATCTTCACCGTGAATTGCTGCTGGCGGATGTCCATGGGCGTGATACGCATGGCGATCTCCTCTGCTAACGCCGGGCCAACGTGACTTCGCCAGATTGACTCAGCCCTCGCTCCGCCGCACCTCGACTCAGCGCGAAGAGCCTCATGCTCAGTCGGCTCGCCATGGGGCCCGGCATCAATAGCCCGCGAGTGTCCACAGGAGCGGCTTCACCGCCCACTGGATGAGCAGGATGACGATCATCGGCGAGAAGTCGAGGCCCCAGGTCCTCCACGGGGGCAGGATCTGCCGGATGGGCGTGAGCACGGGCTCGGTAAGGCGGCGCAGGGTGCGCACGATGGGATGATACGGGCTCAGGTTGACCCAGGAGATGAGGGCGGCCGCGATGATCACCCAGATGTAGATGTTGAGCACTTCCTGCAGGAAGCTGACGACGCTGACGGGCAGCACCCTCAGGAGGCCCCGAGCTCCCGCGAGCGCAGCGTCGCGCGCTCCACGGCCTGGATGAAGGCGCGGCGGAGCCCGCCGTCTTCGAGAGCGGCGATGCCCGCGATGGTAGTGCCGCCGGGGGAAGAGACCATGTCCTTGAGCTGGCCGGGATGCACGCCCGTGTCCAGCAAGAGGCGGGCCGAGCCCAGCACGGTCTGCGCAGCCAAGGTCATGGCAATGGCGCGGTCGAGTCCCATCTTCACACCGCCGTCGGCGAGCGCTTCGATGGTCATGGCGACATAGGCCGGGCCCGATCCCGAGAGACCGGTGACGGCGTCCATGGCGCCTTCCTCCAGCACCACCACCTTGCCCACGGCGGCGAAGAGCTCCTGGGCGGCCTCCAGATCTCCCGGCTCGAGCCCCTCTGCTCGCGCGATGGCCGTCACGCCCTCGAGCACGAGGGCGGGCGTGTTGGGCATGACCCGGATGAGTCGGACCGGCCTGCCGAGCTGCTCGCGGAGCTTCTTCGTGGCCACCCCCGCCGCGATGGAGATGAGGAGCTTGCCCTCGTCGACCGCGCTCGACACTTCCTTGAGCACGGCGCCCATGATCTGGGGCTTCACGGCGAGGATGATCACGTCGGCGCTCTTCACGAGCTCGGCGTTGTCGGCGACGGCGCGGATGCCGTAGCGCCGGGCGATCTCCGCGAGGTGCTCGCTCCGGGGATCGGAGGCCGTGATGGACCCCGCGGGCACCAGCCCCGCTTGGGTCAATCCCTTGATGAGGGCTTCCCCCATGTTGCCCGCGCCGAGGAAGGCGACCCGCTTGCCTTTGATGCTCACACCCCGCCCTCCGTGACGGCGGCCCGCGCGGCGCGCGGTCCGAAGATGGCCGTGCCCACGCGGACCATGGTCGCGCCTTCCTCGATGGCAACCTCGAAGTCGCCGCTCATCCCCATGGAGCAATGCTCGAGCCCCGCGGCATCGCGCAGGTCACGGAGCCGCTTGAACCACGGGCGCGCGGCGTCCGCCGCGTCCTCGACGGGCGGAATGCACATGAGCCCGCGCACGTCGAGATTGGGCAGGCCCGCCATGACCTCGAGGAGGCGCGTGAGCTCTGCGGGATGCACGCCCCCCTTCTGCGGCTCCTCGCCGATGTTTACTTGTACCAGGATCTTGACGCGGCGTTCGTGCTGATGCGCGCGACGATCGAGCTCCCGCGCGAGGTCTTCGCGGTCCACGGAGTGGATCCAGTCGAAGAGCTGGACGGCGTCGCGCGCCTTGTTGGTCTGGAGCGAGCCGATGAGATGCCAGGGCACCGGACGCCCGAGCGCGGCGACCTTCTCCTTGGCCTCCTGGACGCGATTTTCCCCGAGGGATTGGACGCCCGCGGCCACGGCGAGACGGATGCGCTCCACCTCCACCGTCTTCGACACCGCGATGAGCAGCACGTCGTTGGGCTTCCGGCCTGCGCGCTCGCAGGCGCGGACGACGCGCTCGTGGACCGCCTCGAGGTTTGCGCGAATATTCTGGGTCACTGTCGATCCGGCGTGCCGATTCTAGCACGCCGCTCGACAGGCTGCCGGCTCGCCCGCCGGGCGGGCGGCGAGGCGCGCGGCGCTACGTCGAGGCGGCCTCGATGGAGGCCAGGGGCGGCGCGGCCGTTTCGGGCGCGATGGCCGGTAACGCGGCGATCGAGACGAGCCGGCCATGGTGGCCGCGGCGATACGAGAAGAAGAGATCGGTGCGGCACGCCGTGCAGAGCCGTGGGTTGAAGATCCGGTCACCGCGAACTCCGGCGCCGCGGAGCTGCTCCTCGTTGGCGGCCCAGAGATCGAGCATCCACTTGCCCGGGCCGGCCGACTTCACCCAGGCGCCCCACCGACCCGGGAAAGCCCGATCGAGCTGGGCGATAACGGGCTTGTCCACCTCGTAGCAGCACGGCCCGATGGCCGGTCCCACCGCGGCGAGTAGGCGCTCGGGCCGGGCTCCCGTCTCCACGAGCGCGTGCACGGCGGCCCGCACCACCGCGTGCACCGTTCCTCGCCAGCCCGCGTGCACCGCGGCGAGGCGCGGCCCGTCGGGGTCGTAGAGGAGCAGCGGCACGCAATCGGCGGAGAACACCGCGACGGGGAGTCCGGGCATATCGGTGACGATGGCGTCAGCCTCGCCAGCGAGCCCGCCTGCACGCGCCTGGATGACCGTCGCCCCGTGCACCTGCTTGAGAAAAGCCGCCGGGCTCCGAGCGAGACCGTGCGCGTCGAGCAGCGGCCACGCGGGATCACCGAGCGGCGGATGCGGATCGCGGAAGGCCGTGACGCCGGGGAAGTGGCGCGTGGTGAAGAGATGCGGCACGCCGGCGTCCTCGAGGAGCGGAGAGGCGAAGTGCGTGGGCGGATCGCCCTTGAAGCGCGGCGCGGTCATGCTTCGACCATTGTCTCACGCGATACGATGAGATCGTGCGCTACGCGGAGATCCGCGCCCGCCACGCGGGCGGAGGCCGGAACCGTCAGGGGGGCGACTACGTCCTGTACTGGATGCAGGCCTATCGCCGACTGGAGCGCAACCATGCCCTCGACTTCGCCCTCCGCCAGGCCGAGGAGGGCGGCAAGCCGCTCGTGATCTACGAGGGACTCCGGCTCGACTATCCCTGGGCGAGCGCCCGCCTGCATCGCTTCGTGCTGGAAGGGATGCGCGACAACCGCGCCGCCGCCGCCCGACTTGGACTCGCCTACTGGCCTTTCGTGGAGACGGAACCGCACGGAGGTCGCGGCCTTATGGCCCGGCTCGCCGGGCGCGCCACCGTCGTGGTCACCGACGACTTCCCGTGCTTCGTCGTCCCCCAGCAGACCGAGGGGTTGGCGAAACGCACCGAGACGCCCGTCGTCGCGGTTGACGGCAACTGTCTCGTGCCCCTTGCCCGGCTCCAAGCCGGAAGCGCGGCGGCCAGCGCCGCCGCCCACGTGCGCCCCCGGATCCATCGCGAGTTCGCCGAGGCTTGGGAGCAGCGGGCCCGCGAGGTGCCGCGCGTGGCCCGGGGCGCGCGCTCGACGCTCGAGGCTCCTTTCCCCATTGCCGATCTCGACGATCTCGATGCGCTCCTGAGCCGGCTGCCTGTCGACCAGTCAGTGCCCGCGGTACGCGTCACGCCCGGGGGCTCCGTGGCGGGGCAACAGCGCCTGGCGGACTTCCTCAGCCGGCGCCTAGCCGGTTACGACGACTCGCGATCCGAGCCGGCTCCGCCGGAGGCGGGCCACCAGAGCGGCCTCAGCCCGTATCTCCACTTCGGCCACATCTCCATCGAGGAGGTGATCGAGCGGACGCTGGCCACCACGGGCCGCTGGACGCCCAGGAAGCTCGAGCCGCGCATGATCGGCAAACGGAGCGGCTTCTACACGCGGAACGTGGACGTGGACGCGTTCCTCGACGAGGCCGTCACCTGGCGCGATCTCGGCTATCAGTGGCACTGGTCGCGCCGAGGGGACACGGCGAGCCTCGACCGCGCGCTTCCCGCGTGGGCTCTCAAGACGCTCAGGCATCACGCCGAGGACGAGCGGGACTACGTCTACACGGCGGAGGAGTGGGAAGCGGGCGCCACTCACGATCCTCTGTGGAACGCGGCCCAGCGGGAGCTCACGGTGACGGGCACCATCCACAACTACCTGCGCATGCTGTGGGGCAAGAAGATCATCGAATGGTCGCGCACGCCTGAGGAGGCGTACCGCACCCTCGTGCACCTCAACAACAAGTATGCCCTGGACGGCCGCGATCCGAATTCCTGGAGCGGGATCCTGTGGTGCTTCGGGCTCTTCGACCGTCCGTGGGCGCCCGAGCGCGCCGTGCTCGGCCGAGTCCGCTACATGTCCTCCGCCAACACCGCCAAGAAGTTCCGCCTCGGTTCCTACCTCGCCTACGTCGAGCGCCTGCCTAGGCCGGCCTGACCTCGGCGGTGCAGTGGGCGCAGCGAGTCGCCCCCAAGGGAATGGCGGACAGGCAGAGGGGGCACGGCCGCGTCGTCACGGGCGGGGTGACCGGCGGGAACCACCGGTTGACCTGCTTGATCACCAGGAAGATGGCGAAGGCCACGATGAGGAAGTCGATAATCGTCTGGATGAAGATGCCGTAGTTGATGGTCGGGACCCCCGCCGCCTTGGCCGCGGCGATGGTGGGGAACTGCTGCCCCCCAAGAGCGATGAAGAGGTTCGAGAAGTCCGTCTTGCCGAGCAGGAGGCCGATGGGGGGCATGAGCAGGTCGGCCACGAACGAGGCGACCACCCTGCCGAAGGCGGCGCCGATCACCACGCCGACCGCCAGCTCCATCACGTTGCCCCGCATGACGAACTCTTTGAACTCTTTCAGCATGGCGCCCTCCGCAGACGGATTTAGTCGGCCTGTCTCCTGAGGAACGCGGGCACATCCAGATCCTCTTCCGTCGGCTCCGCTTCGCCCTCGGCCCGGATGTCGGCGGGCACGCGACGACGCCAGTCCTTCGTGGTAGGCACGCCGGGCCGCGCGGGCCGTGGCAGGTCCACCACCTTGCCCGACGGCTGCGTCGATTCCTTCCGCTCGCTGAATCCCGTGGCGATCACTGTGATGCGCACCTCATCCTGCAGGCTCGCGTCGATCACCGCCCCGAAAATGATGTGCGCCTCCTCGTGCGCCGCTTCCTGCACGATGCGCGCGGCCTCCTCCACCTCGTGGAGCGACAGGTCCGAGCCGCCCGTGAAGTTTATCAGAATGCCGCGGGCGCCTTCGATGGAGGTCTCGTCGAGGAGCGGGCTCGCCACCGCCTTCTGGGCCGCGTCGAGGGCGCGGTTCTGCCCCTTGCCGCTGCCCGCGCCCATGAGGGCCATGCCCATGCCCGCCATGATCGTGCGTACGTCGGCGAAGTCTAGGTTGATGAGGCCAGGCACGAGAATCAGGTCGGAGATGCCCTGCACCGCCTGGAGCAAGACGGTATCGGCGACCTTGAAGGCCTCGACGAGCGGCGTGCCGCGATCCACCACGGCGAGGAGCCGCTGATTGGGAATGGTGATCAACGTGTCGACCACGCCACGGAGCTCGGTCAGCCCCTGCTCCGCCTGCTGCGCGCGCCGCCGCCCCTCGAAGGCGAACGGCTTGGTCACCACGGCCACCGTGAGGATGCCCAGCTCCTTGGCGGTGGCGGCCACGATGGGCGCCGAGCCCGTGCCGGTGCCGCCCCCCAGACCCGCGGTGACGAAGACCATGTCGGCGCCTTCGAGCATCTTTTTGATCTGCTCGCGATCCTCGAGGGCGGCGTTTTTGCCCACCTCGGGATCCGCGCCCGCTCCCAGGCCCTGGGTCAGCCGCGCGCCGATCTGGATCTTCAGCGGCGCCGGTGAGAAACGGAGCGCCTGGCTGTCCGTGTTCGCCACGATGAACTCGACCCCCGTGAAACGGGCCTCCATCATGCGGTTGATGGCGTTGGACCCGCCCCCGCCCAGACCGATGACTTTGATCTTGGCGCTGTCCCGTGTCTCTTCGAGCTCGAACACCGGCTTCCCTCGTTCCACCATCGGTTCCTCCTTGAACGGGTCCGTGATTGTCGTCGTCGCTAGAACAGCTCGCTGAACCAGTCCCGCAGCCTGCGCAGCGCGCCGGGCGCCATTGATCCGCCGCTCTCGTCCATGGCCACGCCGCTCCGACGCCCCCGCGCCCCGTACAGCGCGAGGCCTACTCCCGTCGAGTAGATAGGGCTCCGCACCACGTCGGAGAGTCCACCGACGCCCGTGGGCAGGCCGCGGCGCACCGGCAGATCGAAGACTTGCTCGGCGAGCTCGGGCACGCCCGGCAGGATAGACGCGCCGCCCGTGACCACCACCCCCGCCGCCGCCGCGTCCTCCAGTCCGGCCTTGGTCAGCTCACGCGCGACCAGGGTGAAGATCTCCTCCACCCGCGGCTGGATGATCTCGGAGAGGATCTGGCGCGACAGCTCGCGCGCCTTACGTCCGCCCACCGACGGCACCGAGATCACCTCGTCTTCGCGGACGAGCGCGGTGAGCGCGCAGCCGTGGCGCTTCTTGAGCTCTTCGGCTTCCGCGGTGGGGGTGCGGAGCCCTACTGCCACGTCATTCGAGATGTGATCGCCGCCCAGGGGCAGCACGCCCGTGTGCCAGATCGCGCCATCGCGAAAGAGGGCGACATCGGTGGTGCCCCCGCCGAGGTCGATGAGGAGGATGCCCAGCTCTTTCTCCTCGTCGGAGAGCACGGCCTCCGCGGAGGCCAACGGCTCGAGGACGATGTCCTGCACCTGAAGGCCCGCGCGATTGACGCTGCGGACGACATTGCGCACCGACGTGGTCGCCCCCGTGACCAAGTGCACCTCGACCTCGAGACGCACCCCCGACATGCCGATGGGCTCCTTCACCCCATCCTGATCGTCGACCACGTAGGTCTGGGGCAAGGCGTGGATGATCTCGCGGTCCTGAGGCAAATTGATGGCGCGGGCGGCGTCGAGGGCACGGTCCACGTCGGCCTGGCTAACCTCACGGTGCTTGCCGGAGACGGCGATGACGCCGCGGCTGTTGACGCCGCGTATGTGGCCACCCGCCACGCCGGCCAGCACCCCCCCGATCTCCGCGCCCGCCATCTCCTCGGCGTCGCCCACCGCCTGCTTGATGCTCTCCACCGTGGAGTCGATGTTGACCACCACGCCCTTGCGCAGCCCGCGCGAGGGGCTGGTCCCCACGCCCACGATGTCGAGCGTCCCGATGGACGACCACTCCGCGATGATGCAGCAGATCTTGGTCGTCCCCACGTCGAGGCCGGTGATGAGCTGCCGTCCCCTCCCTCTGCCCATGTCGCCCCCTACCTCTTCGCGGTTTTGAGCACGACCTGGTCGCGGAAGCGAAGGTCGATCGACGTCACGCTCTGTCCCGAGGCGCGGAGTTGAGCGAGCACACCCCCTAGCCGACCCAGTCGGCCCTCCCAGTCCTCGTTGCCAATGCGCACCTCGACCCCATCCAGCATGTAGAGCACCGGCCCCTCCGGTCGGCTCACGTCCACCTCGGAGATCTCGCGGAGGAGCGGGCTCTGCGCCCGCATGAGCGTCCGGAGGAGCGCCACCCCGGTGGCCACTCGCTCGGAGGGCATGCGCCCCGCCACCGTCACATCGTCTGCCCCCAGGCCAGAAATCACGGGCGCCTCCACGCTCACCGCGCGAGTTTCCGGACCGAGGGCGATGCCGTGCTCGTCGACCCAGTAGAAATGTCCGGCGCTCACCAAGGTGAAGGGCTGGCGCTCCTCTACGAAGAGCGTGGCGCGATTGGGGAAGGCGCGCACGAGCTCCGCCCGCCGGACGAGGGGGAGCGACTCCACGCCCGCCACCGCCCGGCGCGTGTCGAGGCTCCACAGGCTCTGGCCGGGCGCGAGACCCGAGGCCTTGATGACCTCCTCCGCGGAGAGCCGACTCTGACCCGCCACCTCGATGCGATCCACGGCGAAGCGTGAGCTCGCAAGAAGCGGAGCGGCCATGGAGGCGAGGGGCTTGCTCAGGGCGATGAGAAGCACGGGCAGGCCGAGCCAGAGAGCCACACGGCGGATCCCGCGCAGGAGGCGCCGGCGGCGGCGGCGCCGGTCGAGGCGCTGGCCGGCCATGGCCACGCTGGGGTCGGCGAGATCGGCCAGCCCGCCGTGCGAGACGCCGCGCGGGGAGAGGACGCCCGTGTGTCCTCTCATGCGTCTCCCATCACGCGGATCTCGGGCTCGAGGGCGATGCCGAATTGAGACTGGACGCGCTCGCGCGTCATGTCCATGAGGGCGGTAATGTCGGCGCCATTCGCCCCGCCCCGGTTGACGATGAAGTTGGCGTGCTTGGTCGAGATCTCCGCGCCGTTGAGCCGCTTGCCTTTGAGACCGACCTTCTCGATGAGCCGCCCCGCCGTCTCTCCCGGTGGGTTCTTCCACACGCAGCCCACGGAGGCGAGGGCGAGCGGCTGCGTCGCCTTCTTGTGCTTGAGGCGCTGCTTTATCTCCTTCTGGATCTCTGCCTGAGGGCGTCGATGAAGACGCAGGCGCGCCCCCACCAGCACCGCGCCCGCGGGCACCGCGAAGGCGCGGTAGCCAAAGGCGCCGTTGCCCGGCTTGAACTCTCCGAGGGTGCCGTCGGGATGGAGGAAGTAGACGGCGGAAACGAAGTCGCCGATCCATCCGTCGGGCGTGCCCGCGTTCATCGCCAGCGCGCCACCGATGGTGGCGGGAATACCCACGAGGCCTTCGATCCCGCCCAGGTTGAGGGCGGCTGCCTCGCGGATCAGCGCGGAGAGCCCCACGCCCGCCCCCGCCACGGCTTCCTCGCCGTGGAACTCCGCGCGCCCCAGGCAGCCCTCGATCTTCAGCACGACCCCGCGCACCCCGCGGTCACGCACGAGGAGGTTATTGCCGCCTCCGATGATCTCGACGGACAGCTGCTCGCGCTCCGCGAAGCTCAGAGCGAGGCGGATGTCCTCTACATCCTGCGGGACGACGAAGACGTCCGCCGGCCCGCCGATGCGTAAGGAGGTATGGAAGCTCAGGGGTTCCTTGAACCGCACCTCGCCTCGAATCTCTCCGAGCATTTAGTGCCTCCTGTTGGGAGCGCTGAGGCGCGCGAGCAGCTCCGCGCCCAGCTGGCCGACGTCTCCGGCGCCCAGGGTGAGGACGAGGTCACCGGAACGAGTGGACTCGCAAAGGTAGTCGAGGATGCCCGAGCGGTTGCCGTCCATGTACAGGACCTCGCGGTGACCGTGGGCGGCGATCCCGTCGACGAGGTCCTGGGCGTGGACGCCGGGAATGGGCAGCTCACCCGCGGCATAGATGTCCATGACGATGAGCACGTCGGACTGGTAGAACGCCGTCAGGAATTCCTGGCGGAGATGCTGCGTCCGCGTGTAGCGGTGGGGCTGGAACACCGTGATGACCCGGCGATCGAACCCGGCCTTGGCGGCGGCCAGGGTGGCGCGGATCTCCGCGGGGTGATGGCCATAGTCGTCCACCACGAGGACACCGACGGCCTCGCCCTTGACCTGGAAGCGACGCTGCACGCCCGCGAAGCCGGCGAGTGCCTGCTGGATCCGCTCGAACGGCACCTCGAGGTCGAGGCCGACCCCAACGGCGGCCAGCGCATTCAGCACGTTGTGACGGCCCGGCACTTGGATGCCGACGTGACCCAGGAGCTTGCCCCGGTTGAGTACCTCGAACTGCGACTGCATGCCGGAGTAGGTGAGGCGCCGCGCCGTCACGTCGGCGCCAGACTCGATGCCGTAGGTGATCACACGCTTCTCGATCTGGGGAATGACCTGCTGGATGTTCGGCTGATCGAGGCAGACGACGGCCGAGCCATAGAAGGGCACCTTGTTCACGAAGGTGAGGAAGGCCGCGCGGATCGCGTCGAGGTCCGCGTAGTAATCGAGGTGCTCGGCATCGATCGTGGTGACCACCGCGATGGTCGGGGTGAGCTTGAGGAAGGAGCCGTCGGACTCGTCCGCCTCCGCTACGAGGAACTCCCCGCGACCCAGGCGCGCATTGGCGCCGAGCCCGTGCACGCGCCCGCCCACCACCACCGTGGGATCGAGCCCCGCCGCGCCGAGCACCTCCGCCACCATGGAAGTGGTGGTGGTCTTGCCGTGGGTGCCTGCGATGGCAATGCCGTACTTGAGCCGCATCAGCTCCGCGAGCATCTCCGCGCGCGGGATGACGGGCACGCCGCGCTGACGCGCCACGTGGACCTCCACGTTGTCGCGCGCCACCGCCGAGGAGTACACGACCACGTGCGCGCCCTCGATGTGGGAGGGCTCGTGGCCCGTGTAGACCTTGGCACCCAGGCGCTCGAGGCGCTCGACCGTCTCGTTCCGCTTCTGGTCCGAGCCGGTGATCCGGTAACCGAGATTGAGGAGGACCTCGGCGATGCCGCTCATGCCGACCCCACCGATACCCACAAAGTGAAGCTGCTGATATTTCTTGAACATGACTAGCGACGATCCCCCTCACCCAGACCTTCTCCCCTCGGGGGAAAGGGAGAGCCATGAAGCGTCATCTAGCTGGTCCCCGTGTGCTGCGAGATATTGAGCAGGACGCCCGTAGAGAAGAGCGTCATGGTGAGCGCGGAGCCACCGAAAGAGATGAAGGGCAGCGGCAGACCCTTGGTGGGCAACGAGCCCGTGACCACGCCCAGGTTCACGAGGGTCTGGGTGGCGAGCATCACAGTGAGGCCGAGGGCGAGATACGACCCGAAGGCCTCGGGGGCCCGCAGGCCGATGCGCAGGCCGCGCCAGATGAGGAGCGCGAAGAGGGCGACCACCACCGCCGCGCCCAGCATGCCGAACTCCTCTCCGATAATCGCGAAGATGAAGTCGGTGTGCGCCTCGGGCAGGTAGAAGAGCTTCTGCTTCGATTCGCCCAGGCCACGGCCGAGCCAGCCCCCCGAGCCCAGGGCGAGGAAGGACTGGATGATCTGAAAGCCCGAGCCCTGCGGGTCGTTCCACGGATTCATGAAGGCGACCATGCGACGCAGGCGATAGGGCTTCATCGCGATGGCCACCGCGCACAGAGGCAGCGCGGCGGATGCGATGAGTCCCATGTGCGCGACGCGCGCGCCGCCCAGATACGCCAGAGCGAGGGTCAGGATGACCAGGACCATCGCGTTGCCCATGTCGGGCTGCAGGAGGGTCAGCCCCGCCATGCTGCCCGCCATGAGGAGGAGGGGGAGCAGTCCCCGGCTGAAGCTCGCCATGGCCTCCTCGCGGCGAGCGAGGAATGAGGCGAGGTAGAGGAGGAGCGAGAGCTTGGCGAGCTCCACGGGCTGGAAGGACACAAAGCCCAGGCGCAGCCACCGGCGTGTGCCGTTGATTTCCTGGCCGAAGGGCGGCACCAGCACGAGGACGAGGAGCACGAACGACGCCGCCATGAGCGGGACGACAAGGCGCTCCAGGCGACGATAGTCGAAGCGCATGCCCGCCCACAGGGCGCCCATACCGAGCAGGACCCACAGCCCCTGCCGCTTGAGGAAGTGCAGCGGATCGTGGAAGCGATCGGCGGCCATGATGGCGCTCGCCGAGTAGACCATCACCACCCCCATGGAGACGAGGGCGACGATGAGCGCGAAGAGCCAGAGGTCGGGGGTGAGCTTCCTAGGCACGGGTCAGCTCGTGGACGAGGGCCATGAAGACCTCGCCGCGGTGCTCGTAGTTGTCGAACATGTCGAAGGAGGCGCAGGCGGGGGAGAGCAGCACCACGTCTCCCGCGCGCGCGAGGGAGCGGGCGGCGGCTACCGCGTCCCGCATGGAGGCGGCATCGGCGCAGGGTACGCCGGCGGCCTCGAGGGCGGCCCGCACGGCGGGACGGTCTGTCCCGATGAGCACGGCCTGACGCACGCGACCGCGCGCGGCCTCGGCGAGCGGGGAGAAATCCTGCCCCTTCCCCTTGCCCCCCGCGATCAGCACGATCGGCTCCGTGAAGCTCTCGAGCGCCTTGATCGTCGAGGCGACGTTGGTGCCCTTGGAGTCGTTGTAGTAGACGACGCCGCGCTCGTCGGTGACGCGCTCGATGCGGTGCGAGACGCCGCGGAAGGCTCCAATGCCCGCGCGGATCGCCCCGGGGGAGAGACCCATCCAGAGGGCGCCGGCGGTGGCCGCGAGCACGTTCTCCACGTTGTGCGAGCCCCGCAACGTGATCTCGGCGAGCGGGCAGATGGCCTCGGTGTGACCGTTGAGCTTGGCCACGATCCAGCCGTCCTGCACGAAAATCCCGTGATCGAGGGAGGTGAGGCGGCTGAACCAGACCACTCGCGCCCGCGTGCGCGAGGCGAGGGCGGCCGTGGCCGGGTCGTCGGCGTTGAGCACTGCACAGTCGGACGTCGTCTGGTTGGCAAAGATCTTAGCCTTGGCGCCGACGTAGCGCTCGAAGGTCTTGTGGCGGTCGAGATGATCCGGGGTGAGATTGAGCATCGCGGCCACGCGCGGGCGCAGCCGCTCGATGGTGTCGAGCTGGAACGACGACGCCTCCGCCACCACCAGCCCGTGGGCGGGGAAGTCGAGGGCCTCCGCGCAGAGCGGCGTCCCGAAGTTGCCGCCCACCAACACGGGACGCATGGTGCCCGCGGCGAGCTCGCCGGTGAGCGCGGTGGTGGTGGTCTTTCCGTTCGTGCCCGTGATGGCGATGAGGTCCGCCTCCATGACCAGCCAGCCGAGCTCGAGCTCGCCAATGATCGGCACGCCGCGCCCGTGCACGGCCTTGAGAGCGGGCAGCTCCAACGGCACCCCGGGGCTCACCACCACGAGGTCGGCGCCCGCGAAGGCCACCTGGGGATGGCCGCCCGGGAAGAGCGTGCATCCGAGGCGCTCGAGCTCGAGGGCCTCCGGGGACAGGGCCTCGCGCGCGTTGGAGTCGGAAGCGAGCACGTGGCCGCCCAGGCGGCGGATGAGACGGGCCGCCGCCACGCCGCTGCGCGCCAGGCCCACTACGGCCACCGTGCGCCGGGCGAGCCACTCACGGTAGGCCGGGCCGCGCTCCACCGCCATCTGATCTTCCTCCACCGTGTCGGCCAGGCGTCCGCTCACGCCGCTATCTCAGCTTCAGCGTCGTTAGCGCGAGGAGGGCCAGCATGAAGGACACGATCCAGAACCGGACGATGATTTTGGGCTCCGGCCACCCCTCCATCTCGTAGTGGTGGTGTAGTGGCGCCATGCGGAAGAAGCGCTTGCCCGTGGCCTTGAAGTAGGCGACCTGGATGATGACGGAGACGGCCTCTACCACGTAGATCCCGCCGATGAGGGGGAGCAGCAGCTCCGACTTGGTCAGCACGGCCAGTGTGCCCAGGGCGCCGCCCAGGGCGAGCGAGCCCACGTCGCCCATGAAGACCTGAGCGGGATAGCTGTTGAACCAGAGAAAGCCCAGGGCCGCCCCTACCAGCGCGGCAGAGAAGATGGCGAGCTCGCCCGTGCCCTTCACGTTCAGAATGCGCAGGTACTCGGCGAGGCGGAAGTTGCCGCTCAGGTACGCAATGATGGCGAAGGCGCCCCCCGCCATCACAATGGGCCCGATGGCGAGGCCGTCGAGGCCGTCCGTCAAGTTGACCGCGTTCGACGAGCCCACGATCACCAGCACCGCGAAAGGAACCCAGAAGCCGCCCAGAACGAGCAGCCAGCCCTTGAAGAAGGGAATGGACAGCGCGGTGGTGAAGCCGTCGGGCGGCCAGAGGTAGAGCCAGGTCATAAGGCAGCCCACGGAGAGGATCTGCGCGCCGAACTTCTCCTTGGCCCGTAGTCCCTTCTTGGTGCGGAGCTTCCGATAGTCGTCGAGGAAGCCGATCATGGCGAAGCTCGCCGTGGCCACCATGAGCACCCAGACGTAGCGGTTGTGGAGATTCGTCCACAAGAGAGTGGAGACGAGCAGCGCGGTAAGGATAATGAAACCGCCCATGGACGGTGTGCCTGCCTTGGTCCGGTGTCGCTCCGGCGTGTCCTCGCGGATCGTCTCCCCGCCGTACTGCAAGGCGCGCAGCCGGCGGATCATCCACGGCCCCAGCAGGAACGAGAGCGCGATGGCCGTCACGGTGGCCATGGCCGATCGGAAGGTGATGTACCGGAAAACGTTGAAGACGATACTGTCTCTCGCCAGCGGCACGAGGAGCTCGTAGAGCATCAGGCATTCTCCCCTCCGAAGCGGGCGAGCAGCGCGTCCACCACGCGCTCCATGCGCATGCCGCGCGAGCCTTTGATCAGCACAGCGTCGCCCGGCACGAGCCGCTTGAGGAGATGCGCCACCGTGTCCTCGAAGGTGGCCGCGTGGTGACTTTCCGTTAGCCCGGCTTCGCGCGCGGCCTCCACCGCCGCCCGGCAGGCACGCCCGAGGCCGACGAACTCTGCGACACCGGAGGCCGCCACCGCCGCGCCCATCTCCCGATGCGCGGCGTCGGTGATCGGCCCCAGCTCAAGCATGTCGCCCAGCACCACCACGCGGCGGCGCGGGCCCGCGGACGCGGCGAGCGTCTGGAGCGCCGCCCGAACCGACACGGGATTGGCGTTGTAGGTGTCGTCGAGGAGGGCGAGGGACCCCGCCGTCCGCCACACGCAGCGTCCCTTGGCCGGGCGCGCCGCCTCGAGTCCACGCACGATCGCGTCGATGCCGAGCCCGAGAACGATGCCGACGCCGGCGGCCGCGAGGGCATTGGTCAGGTTGTGGCGGCCCGCGAAGTGGAGCCGGACCGGACGGCGGCCGTCGGGAAGCTCGAGGGTGAAGCCCAGGCCCGCAGGCCCGTCCTCGATGAATCCACTCGAGCGGACATCGGCGTGGCCCTCGGCGCTGTAGGTCCACACGCGGGCACGGCTCCTCGCCTGCATGGCGAGCACGCGCGGGTCGTCGGCGTTGAGCACCACCGCGCCGTCAGGCGGAATCGCCCGCACGAGATCCGACTTCTCGTGCTGTATCCCGTCGAGCGAGCCCAGGAACTCCGTGTGCGCGCTCGACACGGTGGTGACGGCGGACACCGTCGGTCGCGCGAGGGCGGCGAGGGCGGCGATCTCTCCGGGGCGGTTCGTGCCCAGCTCGAGAGCGGCCGCCCGGTGCTCCGCCGTCAGCTTGAGGAGGGTCAGGGGCAGTCCCCACTGGTTGTTGAAGCTCGCCTCGGGCTTGAGCACGGGTCCGAGAGCGCCAAGCACGGAGGCCATCAGCTCCTTGGTCGTGGTCTTGCCGTTCGAGCCCGTCACCGCGGCCACGGGTATGGTGAAGCGCCCGCGATTCCACGCGCCGAGACGTCCGAGCGCCTGCGTGGTGTCGTCGGTGAGCACCAGCGGCACGCCGGCGGGCAGTTCGTCGGGTACGGTGTCGACCACGAGGCAGCCCGCCCCGCGTCCCACCGCATCGCGCAGGAAGGCATGCCCGTCGTGCCGCTCGCCGCGGATGGCGAAGAAGGCCTCGCCCACGTTCAAGGTGCGGCTGTCGATCGACACGCCGGACACCGCGATGCCGAGGTCGCCTCCGAGCAGAGCGCCGCGCGTGCCCCGCACGATCTCCTCCACGGTAAAGGCCGGCCTACGCGTTCCTATGTCGCCCTCCCAACAAGGGCCGCCCGAGCCTGGGCACGGTCGTCGAAGGGGAGTACGTCGGAGCCGATGATCTGATAGGTCTCGTGGCCCTTGCCTGCGATGACGACCACGTCGCCGGCACCGGCCCAGGTCAGCGCGCGCTGGATGGCGGCCTTCCTGTCGGGAATTGTCTCATGCCGCGTGAGGCCGCCCGGGATGCCCGCCACGATGTCGGCGATGATAGCCTCCGGCGGCTCGCTGCGCGGATTATCCGAGGTGACCCACACGTGATCGGCGAGCCGCGCGGCGATCTCGCCCATGAGCGGGCGCTTGCCGCGATCGCGGTCGCCGCCACAGCCGAAGACGACGGCGAGCCGACCGTGCGGGCCACGGAGCTTGCGCGCGGTCTCCAGCGTGCGCTCGAGCGCGTCGGGGGTGTGGGCGTAGTCGACCACCACGAGGAAAGGCTGCCCTGCCTCGACCCGCTCGAAGCGTCCCGGCACCGAGGCGACGGAGCCGAGAGCGCGCGCGATGACCGCGGCCTCCATGCCCAGCGCGATGCCCACGCCGGTCGCCGCGAGGAGATTTTCCACGTTGTGCTCGCCCACCAGCGGCGAGGCGATGTCGACAGTGCCCGCGGGTGTGCGGACGTTCATGCGAATCCCCTCCGCCCCCGAGGACCAGCGGGTCGGCCGAACGTCGGCTCGCCCGCGCACACCATAGGTCAGCGTGTGCAGGGGAAGATCCGCCACCATGGCGAGACCGGCGGGATCGTCGGCGTTGACCACCGCGTGGCGAGAGGGCTTGTGGCCGGCGGCGAGGAGACGGAAGAGACGCCGCTTCGCCTCGCGATAGGCATCCATGGTCATGTGGAAATCGAGATGATCCTGGGTCAAGTTGGTGAAGACGGCGACGTCGAAGTCGATCCCGTCTACCCGGGAGAGGGCGAGGGCGTGCGAGGAAACCTCCATGGCCACCGCGGTGACCCCGGCCTCTTGCATGCGCCGGAGCAGGGACTGTGTCTCGAGCGCCTCCGGGGTGGTCTGCCCCGCGGGAATGCTCACGTCCCCAATCCGGTACTGCACCGTCCCGATCACACCAGTGCGCCGCCCCGACGCGGCAAGGAGAGCATCCACGAGGTAGGAGGTCGTGGTCTTGCCGTTGGTGCCCGTGATGCCGACCACGATCAGGCTCCCCGACGGATGCCCGAAGTAGGCATCAGCGAGCTGGGCCAGGGCCTCCCGCGACGAGGACACGAGCACGCGCGGGACACGACGGCCCTCGAGGATGTCCGCGCCTTCCAGGACCACCGCCGAAGCACCCCGGGCAAGGGCATCCTCCACGTAGCGACGGCCATCCTGCTTGAGCCCGGGAATGGCCACAAAAATCTCCCCGGGCTCGACCTTCCGCGAGTCGTAAGCGACGCCGCGAATCTCCGCGGGCATCTCCCCCAGCACCCGCTTGTCGGGCAACATCTCCAGCAGTCTCGTCGTGGGCACGGGCGCTCCGCTCATTGGCTCGCGGCCGGCTGATCCGCCGGACCGGCAAGCGTGAGGCGGCACGGCATGCCTGCCGACATCGGCGTGCCCGGAGCGGGCGACTGAGCGACGACCACGCCGTGCCCCCGCACATCGATGGTGACGTCGAAGGGGGCAAGGGCGGCCATGGCCCGGCGGAGCGAGCGGCCCTGGAGCGACGGCATCACGCCCGCGGCCGTCGCTTCGTCGAAGCTCGCAAGGCGTACCGTGGGCGCTGCCTCCATGGGGCCCGCCTCTGCGCGCACGAGGGGCACGGGGCTGGTACCGCCCGGCGGCACGTTCAGGTGACGCAGGGCCTCGCGGCCGATAGCGGAGAAGATGGGTGCGGCGGCTTCGCTCCCCCACTTCTCGTTCTTGGGCTCGTCGAGCATCACGATCATGGCGATGCGCGGATCTTCGGCCGGCGCGAAGCCCACGAAGGACAGCACGCCGGGGGCGTGCGAGTAGCGGTGGATCGTGGGATCCATCTTCTGCGCGGTGCCCGTCTTTCCCGCCACCTCGTAGCCGGGGATGGCCGCATTGTGCCCCGTCCCCTCGCGCACCACTGCGGTCATGATGGTGGTAAGCTCGCGCGCCGTCTCCGGCGAGATCACCTGGCGGATGGGCTTCGGCTCGAAAACGCTCACCTCGCGCCCCTGAGCGTCGAGCACCGCGCGCACGATCTGCGGCTGCATCAGCCGCCCGCCGTTGGCAATGGCCGCGAAGGCGCTCAGGATCTGCACGGCGGTGACGGAGATCTCCTGGCCGATGGACATGGTGGCGAGCGATAGCGCGGACCAGCGGGCAGGCGCGCGGAGCTGGCCCCGGCTCTCGCCGGGCAGTCCCAGGCCCACGGGCTGACCGAAGCCGAAGGCGGTGATGTAACGGTAGTACCGCTCCTTGCCGAGCTGCATCCCCGCCTTGATGGAGCCGACGTTCGAGGAGTTCTGGAGTACCTCGCTGAAGGTCAGCCAGCCGAAGGGCTTCCAGTCCGAGATGACGGCGGTGGCAACCTTGATCTTGCCGTTCTCGCCATAGAAGCGGTCGGTGGGGCGCACCACTCCCTCCTCGAGGGCGGCGGCGGCCATGATCACCTTGAAGGTCGAGCCCGGCTCGAAGGGATCGGTGATGGCGCGGTTACGCCGTTGCTCGTCCGTCGCCGTAGCGTAGGCATTGGGATTGAACGTGGGGCGGATGGCGAGGGCGAGGATCTCGCCGGTGCGCGGATCCATCATGACAGCCATGGCGGCCTTGGAGCGCGTGCGGGTCCATGCCGCCTCGACTTCCTTCTCCGCGAGGTACTGGAGGGTCGCATCGAGGGTGAGAGCGACGCCCTGGCCCGGCACGGAGCCCTTCAGGATCGTGGGCGCACCCGTCACTTCGCGCCCGAGGGCGTCGCGCTCCACGAGGGCGCGACCTTCGACGCCCGCCAGGTGGGTGTCCCACACCTGCTCGATGCCGCCCAACCCCTTGCCGTCCAGCCCCTCGAAGCCGACGACCTGGGCGGCGAGCTCACGGTTGGGATAGAGACGCAGGCTCTCCTGAAGGAATCCCAGGCCCGGCTCGTTGAGATCCTTCACCGCCTGCGCCACGGCGGGCGGCAGCTTGCGCTTCACCCACACGAAGCGCTTGGCAGGGTCCATACGCTTGGCGATCTCCGAGGCCGGATCGCCGAGGATGGGCGCAAGGCGGCGTGTGAGCCCCGGCACGTCGTCGATGCGATGGGGCAGCGCGAAGAGCGACTCGGCGGCGGAGGATTCGGCCAGGACCTGGCCGTGCCGGTCGACGATCGGCCCCCGCTTGGACTTGATCGCCACGGTCTTGGCGTGCTGGCTCTCGGCCAGCCGAGAGTATTCCTCGTGCTTGAGAACCTGGAGATAGCTCAGCCGGATCAGGATCCCGAGGAAGGCACAGGCGACGAACGCGGCGAAGACGAGCGTTCGGCTCCTCAGGCCCGAGGTCCGGTCGGCCGTCATGGTGGCGGGGTGGCCTCTCCTCGCTTCATGCTAGCGGGTGCCCTCGGGGTCCGGAGCGGCGGCCATGGCCGCGGTACGCTCCACAGCCGCGGAGGAGGCCGAGCCGCCCGCCACGAACTCCCTCGCGAGCTGCACCTGCTGCTGGGTGGGGGCGACCATGCCGAAGCGCGTGCGCGCCTCGACCTCGATCCGGGCGAGGGACTGGAGGCTTGCCTTCTCCACGTTCAGCCGGCGATTACTCTCCTCAGCCTGCGCGCGGGCCGCCCGCAGCGCGTCCAGGCGGTAGGAGAGGCGCACCTGTTGCACGCGCAAGCCCACCAGCCCCAGCACGAGGGTCACCAGCACGCCCGCCGCCATGGCGCCGGTGAGCATGGCCCGGAGACGGTGATGGTCGCTCTCGCGGTGGAAGTGCGCCATCTGCTGATTGGCGGTGGAGGGAGGCCGCAGACCGAGCGACATCTGAATCGGCATTTGATGACCCCTACCTGTCCTCATCGAAGCCCTCATCTCGCCGCTCCTCCGAGCGGCATCTCGTCGGTGTCTCGGCTCGCTCCCGGCATCTCGACTCGCACGCTAGGCTGCCTCCATCCGCTCCAGCACGCGGAGCTTGGCGCTCCGGGCTCGCGGATTGTCTCGGGTCTCATCCTCGGACGGCGTCATGGGCGAAGGTTCGAGGGACGCGAAGCCGCGCGCGCCCAGGGCGCGGAAGGCGCGCTTCACCGCGCGATCCTCGCCGGAATGGAAAGCGATCACGCCCAGGCGCCCGCCACGCTCGAGGAGCTCAGGCGCGGCCTGGAGCGCCTCCTGCAGCGCGGGCAGCTCCTCGTTGACGGCCATGCGCAAGGCCTGGAAGGTGCGGGTGGCCACGTGCGTGCGGTGCGACCAGGCGGCGCGCGGCACGCCGGCCTTGACCGCATCTACCAGCTCCGTGGTGGTCACGAGCGGAGCCCGCTGCCGCCTCTCGACGATGCGGCGGGCGATGCGCCGAGCGTGACGCTCCTCTCCGAGCTCGAACAAGATGCGCGCGAGCTCGGCCTCGGTGAGACTGGCCAGGAGGTCGGCGGCGGTACGACCGTGGCCAGGATCGAAGCGCATGTCGAGGGGCTCGTCGTGCTGGAAACTGAAGCCGCGACCGGAAGCCTCGAGCTGGTACGACGACAGCCCGAGGTCGAGCAGGATGGCGGCGGCCTCCGCCACACCGGCCTTCTGAGCATGTGCGGCGAGGTCGCGGAAGCTGCCCTGCCGGAGGGTGACCCGCTCGCCGAAGCGCTGGAGACGGTCCCCCGCGCGCCGCAGAGCTTCGGGATCGCGGTCGAGGCCGAGCAAACGGGTGTGCTCGCCGCCCACCTCCAGCAACCGCTCCGCGTGGCCACCCATACCGATCGTTCCGTCCACCACCCAGCCCCCGCGTCGGGGGCGCAAGAGAAACGTTACTTCGTCCACCAGCACCGGGAGGTGCGAACCCTCCCCCTCCACGCCCTACACGCCCTTGTCGGCCAGCTTCGCCTCGATGTCCTCGATGGGGGCGCCGATCTTGTCGCGCTCGTAGTGCTGGAAGCGCTCGCTGTTCCACACCTCGAAGCGCTCCTGCATGCCGATGATCAGTGCCTCCTTGGTCAAGCTTTCGCTCTGCCGGAGGTCGAGCGGGATCTGAATGCGGCCTTGAGGATCGAGGATCACGTCCTGCGCCCTCGAGAGGTACTGGTACTGGAAGGCGCGGCGGAAGGGATCGAGCCGGGGCAAACGTCCGATGCGATCGGACAGCTCGTTGAAATTACGCTCGGGGTGCACGTCGAGGCCACCACGGCCGTTGGGCACGATGACCAGCTTGTCTCCAAACCCGTCGGCAAGTAGCTCACGAAATCGTGCGGGAATGCTGAGCCGTCCCTTCGGATCCACCGTGTGCCTGAAATGTCCCCGAAACACGCGCCCCCCAGGCGTGGGGAAGGCCTCTCCCCGCATGGCATCTCTCTACCACTTCATGGGATTTCATCCCACTTAGCGGTCCAATCTAAGGGCTATGCCTGGGGGTGTCAAGGAAAAACGCCAATTTTGTTAGTAGATCCGGATCACAGAGGAGCGACGAGGGGTGGTGCCAGGGATCCCTGCCGGCTACTGCATCTTGGAGCTCAGCTCAGCTTCTCCTATGACCTCGCGTCCGGCGTCCACTCCTCGATCTGGTGGGGGGTCGGCTCGAAGGAAGGCGCGTGGGCGGGCCTCACCTACCAAATAGCGGCATTCCTCAACATGACCTGGGTCATCATGAGCGCCGCCGACGCGCCCATGCCAACCTCGAGTTCGATGCGCACGAAGGCGACGCGCGCGGGATCCGTAGTGGCGGCACCGTCGCGGTCGAAGTAGGCGAGGACGAGCCGGCGCACGCCCTCGACAATGGGCTGCGCCCCCGCCCCGGCGTCTCGGCGCAGGGTAGTCTCGCCGGAACGAAGGAGATAAGTGACGCGCTCCCGGGTCGGGCCGATCACGCCATCGCCGTCAAGATCGTGATGGAGGACGACGCGGGTCGGCTCCGCCACCACGAGCGCCGCGATCCCGGCCGAAGTGGGATCGTAGCCGGCCTCGCGCAGCTCGTTCGCCATCCGCTCCAGGGCCACCCGCACCGCCTGCTGGGCCTCGACTCGACGGGTTCCCCACCCCGAGGCGGCGAGCCCGGACTGGAGCATGCTGAGGGTGGCCGCCATAAGCAGAGCCATGACGGCCATGGCCACCAGCATCTCGGCCAACGAGTGCCCGCGTTCTCCTAGCCTGTCCACACTCCGCACCCTCGGGCGCCTCCGTGCTCCCGTCAATGTCCGGATCCGGAGACAACCGGCAAGGCGACACGTATCCGTCAGGAGCCGGGGCAGCTCCCACGGTCTCCAGGCACAGAGGGACGGAAGATCAGGTCAAAGGCCAGCCAAGCCATTCTCGAGAAAGGCAGGAAGACGATGGGCAGGAGGATCATCAGGCCGATGCCACCCCAGAAGATGGCATTCCAGGGCGGCTGCGGCCAGGTGAAGACGACGACGAGCACGAGAGCGACGACGAAGAAGATCTCCGCCGCGATCAGGTTGAAGAGCACCGCGCCGAGGTGATACCCCTCCTCGCCCCGATCGAAGCGGAGGCCGCAGGTGGGGCACCGCTCGCGTAACTCGAACCAGTTCCGGAGAGCGCCCGAGCCGCCGCAGTTGGGGCAGCGCAGGAGGGCGGCCCGCGTCAGGAGCCGCGCCGCGCGCCCGGCCTGTCCCACTCGAGCCGGCTCAGTCCAGGATGGGCTTGGGCGGATCCGTCGAGTAGTCGTAGAAGCCGCGTCCGGTCTTGCGACCGAGATCGCCGCGCTTCACGCGCTTCTCGAGCTCCTTGGGCGGCCGGTCAGCCTCGTTCTTGGTCACCTCGTACGTCTCCAGGCGCGCGTTGTAGCCGATGTCCAGGCCCGAGAGGTCGCCCAGGCGGAAGGGTCCCATCGGGTGGTTCAGACCAAGCTCGACCGCCTTGTCGATATCGGCGTGAGTGGCTACGCCCTGCTCCAGGCAGTAGTAGGCCTCGCGGACGAGCGCGCGCAAAATGCGGTTGACGAGGAAACCGGGCAGCTCCTTGCGTAGGATCACCGGTTCGCGCCCGCTTCGCCGCGTCACCTCCGCGGTGATCTCCACCGTCTCCTCCGTCGTCCACTGCCCCTTGACCACCTCCACGAGCTTCATCACGAGGGGCGGAAAGAAGTAGTGCATGTTGACGCACTTCTCGGGACGCTTGGTCGAAGGGGCGATCTGCGAGTTCATGAGGGTGGAGGAGTTGGTGGCGAGGATGGCGTGGGGCGGGCAGAAGCGATCGAGCTTGGCGAAGCATTCCTTCTTGGGCTCGAGACGCTCCACGATCGCCTCGATGACGAAGTCGGCGTCACGGCCCGCCTTCTCCAAGTCGGGCTCGAGCCGCACGCGCCCGATGGCCTCCTCCATCTGATCCTTGGTCATCTGGTTCTTCTGGACGCGCCGCTCGAGCTGCTTTCGATTGCCCGCCATTCCCTTCTGCAAGAGATCCATGGAGAGGTCGTTGAGGGTGATCTGATAGCCGTGCAAGGCCGACTGCATGGCGATTTGCGCCCCCATCTGTCCCGCGCCTACCACGAGGATCCTCTTTACGTCGTCGGCGGTCATGGCGTCTCCTCTCCCTGAAAGCTCGGGTCAGTTGAGCGGCGGCGTCAGCTCTCGCCAGGGCTGGGCGCGCTCGAAGGCATACGCGGCTCGGAGCACCGTCACGTCGTCGAAGCGACGGCCCACGATCTGCAGGCCCACGGGAAGCTTGTCGGCGGTGAAGCCGGCAGGCACCGAGCAGGCGGGCTGACCCGTCATGTTGAAGGGATAGGTGAAAGGAATCCACTCGTACGGCTCGGCAGGCCGTCCCGCGATCTCGTTCGGGTTGTCGAGGCCGATCTTGAACGGCGGGCACGCCGTGGTCGGCGTGAGCACGAAGTCGTAGGTCTCGAAGAGCCGGCGAGGATGCTCCCACCACGCCATGCGGTCGAGCCAGGCCTGCGCGTACGTGGTCGGCCCCCAGCTCATAGTCTCCTCGATGAGCCCCACGAGGCCGGCTTCGATGTCGGCGCGGCGCTCCGCCAGGTAGGGGGTGAGGCGCGTGGCCACCCCGCCGCAGAAGATGGCCTTCCAGGGCTGGCGCGGTGACGGCCAGCGTGGGTTGACCTCTTCCACGCGGCATCCCAACTCGCGGAAGCGCTTGGCCGCGCGGGCGCACACCGCGACCACCTCGGGATCCACGAGCTTGGCGTAGCCCGGATCGGGAATCCAGGCGACACGGAGACCCTTGATCCCGCCCTTGAGCGCCTTGACGTAATCGACGCGCTCGGCAGGGAGAGAGAGGGAGTCACGAGAGTCGGGCCCCGCGCACACGTTCATCATGAGGGCAGCGTCCGTCACCGTCCTCGTCATGGGTCCCACGTGCGAGAGGCTCCACACGGCGCTTCCCGGCTGCACGGGAATGCGTCCGAAGGAGGCCTTGTGACCAACAATGCCCGTGAAGGAGGCGGGTATCCGAATGGAGCCGCCGCCGTCGGTGCCGATGGCCAGCGGCCCGAGCCCGGCCGCCACCGCCGCACTGGCGCCGCCGCTCGACCCACCGGGCGTGCGATCCAGGTTCCAGGGGTTGCGCGTGACGCCGAAGAGCAGGTTGTGGGTGGCGCCGATCCAGCCGAAAGTGGGCGTGTTGGTCTTGCCGAGCTGGATGGCGCCTGCCGCGAGCATCCGCTCCACGATGGGGGCGGTTTCCGTGGGTACGTTGTCCGCATAGAGCCGCGTGCCGAAAGTGGTCCGAATGTTCCGCGTGTTGACGAGGTCCTTGGTGGAGAAGGGCACGCCGTGGAGCGGCCCGAGCTTGGCGCCTCGCTTTCCGAGCGCGCGCTCGGCCGCGCGGGCATCACGCATGGCTTGCTCGGCGGTGAGCGTGACGAAGGCGTTCAGGGTTGGATTCAGGCGCTCGATGCGGGCGAGCACCACCTTCATCACCTCGACCGGCGAGATCTTCCTCCGCCGGATGGCCGCGGCCATCTCCGAGGCCGGCATCCAGCACAGCCCATCCGAAGCCATGTCTTCCTCCTCCGTTGAGGGTAGGGTCAGGCGCCGCGAAGGCGCGGGTCCAGAGTGTCGCGAAGCGCATCGCCGAGCAGATTCGATCCGAACACGGCCAGGCTGATGGCGATGCCGGGGAAGAGCACGAGCCAGGGCGCCTTCTGCGCGTACTCCGCCGCCGACACCGAGAGCATCCGTCCCCACGAGGGATAGGGCTCGGGCACGCCGAGGCCGAGGAAAGACAGCGTGGCCTCGACGAGGATGGCGCTGCCGAGCTGGGCGGTGGCGAGCACGATGAAGGGACCGATAGTGTTGGGCAGGATGTGGCGGAAGGCGATGCGCAGATGCCGAACCCCCAAGGCGCGCGCCGCCTCCACGTACTGGAACTCCCGGATGGAGAGCACGCTGGCGCGGATGACCCGGGCCGCCCGCGGCATGATGGGGATCGAGATGGCGAGGATGACGTTGGGAATCGAGGGGCCGAGGGCCGCCGACATCACGAGGGCGAGCACGAGGAGCGGCAGCCCCTGCAGGATGTCCATGATGCGCTGGACGACGAGGTCGGTCTTGCCACCCACGTACCCGGAGAGGAGGCCGATGACGCCGCCCAGAAGCGAGGCCACCGCGGTGGAGCCCAGGCCCACGAGGAGCGACACGCGCGCGCCATGAAGGATGCGGGAATAGATGTCGCGCCCGAGGTGATCGGTGCCGAGCCAGTGCGCGGCGCTCGGACGGGCGAGGGTGTCGGCGGCGTTGGTGGCGATGGGATCTTGCGTCTGCAGCACGTTGGCGAAGATGGCCGTGAACACGATCACGAGCATGATGAAGCCGCCCACCGCGCCCAGCGGCTTCCTGCGGCAGAAGCGCAGGAGCACGGCGGCCGCGCTGGGGCGGGCCGGCCGGCGCACGGCGGCGGCCGGTGCGGGAGTGGCGGTGCGCGCTCCGCTAACCGCCGCCATAGCGCACCCGAGGATCGAGCACGCCGTAGAGCATGTCCACGGCGAGATTCGAGAAGATCACGATGGCGGCGGTGAACATGACCAGGGTCTGCACAATCGGGTAGTCCCGCCACGCGATGGCCTGCACGAGGAAGCGCGCGACGCCCGGCAGATTGAACACCGTCTCGGTGACGATCAGCCCGCCGATGAGGAAGGCGAACTCGATGCCGATCACCGTGACCACCGGGAGGATGGCGTTCTTCAGCGCGTGGCGCCAGATGACGGTGCGTTCCCCCTGCCCCTTGGCGCGCGCTGTCCGGATGTAGTCCTCTCGCATGACCTCGAGGAGGGCGGAGCGCGTGATGCGCATGATGAGGGCGGAGGAGCGGTAGCCCACGGCGAGAGCGGGGAGGGCGAACTGGATGAAGTGGAGCTTGAAGTTCTCGCGGGCCGGTACATAGGTCATGGGCGGAATCCACCCGATCCACGCGACGAGGGCGAGAATGATCACCATGCCGAGCCAGAAGGAGGGCATGGCGAGCCCGGCCAGGCTGAGCACGCGCAGGATGTAGTCGAGCGTGGTGTCCTGGCGCACGGCACTGATCACGCCGGTAGGCACGCCGAGGACTACGGCCACGATCATGGACAGGATGGCCAGCTCCAGGGTCACCGGAAAGAGGGGCTTGATGATCTCCCAGGCGGGGAGGTCGTAGCGGTAGGACTTGCCGAGGTCGCCGGTGGCGATGTTGCGCAGCCAGTCCACGTACTGCAGCCAAATGGGCTTGTCGAGCCCGAGCTCCTTCTCAATGGCCGCCCGCTCCGAGGGGTTCACGTAGCCGCCCGTGGAGAAGAGGATGTCCACGATGTCCCCCGGGGCGATGCGGAGAAGGACGAAGATCACCACGGACATCCCGAAGAGAGTCAGCGCCGCGATGCCGAGGCGCTGGGCGAGATAGGTCTTCACTTCCGGAGGACTACTTGTCCCGCCACACGTCCTGCATGCGGCCGAAGTTGTAGATGTTGTTCTGGGGAATCATGTTGTGCACGTACGGCCAGTTCGAGAAGTAGTCGAGCCTCCAGTCGAGGATGGGACGGGGCGCGTCCTCCTCGAGCTTCTTCTGCAGGGCCAGCACCAGCTCCAGGCGCTTCTGGTTGTTCACCTCCTGCGACTGCGCCTCGATCATCTTCATCACCTGCTCGTTGCAGTACTGGCTGTAGTTGCGAGGAGAGCCGCAGGCGTAGTTCTCGAAGAAGTTGGCATCGGGATCGTCGAGGCCGAGGCCGGTGAGGTTGGCCCCGATCTGATAGTCGCCGCGGGTGGCCATGGGATGCCACTGCGCCGACTCCACCTGCTTGAGGGTTGCCTCGATGCCGACCTGCTTGAGCTCGTTGATGACGAAGGACGCCATGTCCACATAGATGGCGATGGCCCGCGTCCCGATCTCCACCTTGAGGGGCTTCTCCGGAGAGTAGCCGAGCTCGGACATGATCTTCTTGGCCTTGGCCTTTTCGTCGGCGGGCTTGCCGTAGCCGGGCAGGGCGAGGAGACCTTGCTCGCCGATGCCCCAAATACCCCATGGCTTGGGAGGCAGAGCCGCTCCCAGCACCGCGCCGCCCTGGTGCACGGCTTGGATCAGGCCGCGCCGGTCGATGGCGTAGCTCACGGCGAGCCGTACCTTGAGATTGTCGAAGGGTGGCTTCTTCACGTTCATGATGATGTTGTCGCTCACCGTCTGCCCCACCGTGGTCACCACCATCTGGGGCACGGCTTTCTTGATCTGCTCAGAGATGGTCTTGGTCATCTCGCCGGGGAAGGACACGTCGAGCTTGCCCGACTGGAGCGCGGACATGCGCGTGCCGCGGTTCTCGATGACGAGATAGCGGATAGTGTCGAGGTACGGGCGGCCCTTGATGAAGTAGTCGGGGTTCTTCACGTAGTCCACGTACTCGCCCTTGCGCCACTCCTTGAGCTTGAACGGCCCCGTGCCCATGCAGGCGGTGCGATAGCTCGCGGGGGGCACGTGTGCGGCGTAGATGGGTGTATAGCCCGAGGCGAACATCAGGAGGAGCGAGGGCTGCGGCCGCTTGAGGTGAAACACCACGGTGGAGGCGTCGGGAGTCTCAATGGCCTCCACGTTGGCGTACCAATCCTTGCGCGGATTGATGCGGAGCTTGGCGGGGGCGTCGGGGGCCTCGCGCACCACATCGAAGGTGTACTTGACGTCCTTCGAGGTGAAGGGTTTGCCATCGTGCCACTTGACGTCCTTGCGCAGGAAGAACACGAGGTTCCTGTAGTTGTCCTGCCAGGACCACTTTTCCGCGAGCTCACCCACGAGGGTGTCCAGGCTCTCCTGGCGCTTGAGCTGATCGAAGATCACAAGGTTGTTGAAGCACGGCATCGACGGAAAGCTGCTGGAGACGGTGGCCGTCTCGTGGACGGCGAAGCCCTGGGGCAGGTCTTCGCGAAGCATCACGTTGAGGTGTCCGCCGGGCTTGGGGGTCTGGGCGAGAGCGGAGCCGGCGGGGTAGAGCGCTAATACAGCGAGGGCCGTCCACACCGCGACAGCGAAGTGCCATGACGCCATCGTGATGCCTCCCTTCACGCCGGTCGACCGTGACCGGGCGGACCAAGCCTCGGGTGGGAAGAGTTCGGGACGGCTGCGGGAAGCCCCGCGGCACCCGCGAATATACGCGAAGGGCAGAGCGCTCTCAACTCCTCCACGCTCTTGGCGACTTACGCGGCGCGTCAGCCTGGCACGGAACGCTCCGAGCTACGCCGGTGGACGCGGATCTCGAGGGTGACCCACCGCCCTTGGCGCTGCTCCTGATTCACTTCCACCACGTCTCCCGCATAGAGATCCCCAAGGGAGATGGGGTAGCCGTCGACGCCAAACACCCGCGTGCCGTGGTCGAGCTCGACAGTGACGTACGTTTCGTCGGCCGCGTAGACGAGGATGCCGCCGCCGCCGTCATCCCGCGCGATGATTCCGCTGCGCTGCGCAGAGCCGCTCACCTCGTCCCCCCGGGTCGTCTCGAGGGCCAGCAGTCCGGCAAAGGGCCAGCCCGCCGTGAGTACTCTGCTGTTCATGGGACTCCTCCTGCCGCGGCACGCCGAGCGTCCCGGCGGGTGAGCAGTTCCTCGAGCGTGACGGGACGCATGCCGCCGCGGCGGCGCAGCGCGGGCTGGGCCACGATGGGGCGGATGCGGATCTGATCGGCGAGCCCGTTCCGCACCGCGCGCTCCGCGTAGAGCCGGGCGAGGGCGCGGCACATGAGCGGTCGCCGCCGGTTGTAGCCGAAGCGCGCCTTGTAGTCCGCGGCGGTGAGCTCGTGGGCGCGCAAATGCGTATTGGTGAGCTGACGAAACCGGGCAGCGCAGATGAGGCAGATGATGTGCTCCTCCTCCACCGCCTGGCGCGGATCACGACGAAGGGTGTCGAGCAGCGCTTCGTGGCGAATCCTCGTGGCCGCGGTCACAGATGGTATGGCGATCCAGGCCCCGCGGTCCATCACGACACCTGCGAGCTGACGCCGCCGACGGCGGCGATGCGCATCGAGAGAAGCAGGGATGCTTCAGCCAGCATCACGGAGCAGGGACCGGTCGCGAACATGACGATCTCCTTTCGGATCTGGTGGTGGTGCACGGCGCTACGTGGGAAGAGGCGGCGCACGTTACAGGCCCTCCTCGTCGCGCTCGCCCGCCGCCACCGCCGCGCGAGCGGAGCGGTCGGCGACCTCGCGAACGCGGGCCTGAGACGAAGGGTCGGAGCCGGCCAGCTCGCGGGCGATGGCGAGCCCCTTCGCGACGACCTCGTGGTCCCCGAGCCGCACGAAGGCCTCCGTTGCCCGGAGCACGCCGTCCAGCGAGTGCTGACTGCGCGCCAAGAAGAGGGCGGCGAGGAAGAGCCGGCGGGCATCCGGCTCAGCCGCGTCGCGCCCCTGGGTCGCCTCGCCGAGACGCAGCGCGCCGTCCCCGGCGGCCAGGAAGGCCTCCCAGGAGCGGGTGGCGAGTGCGGCCCGGTAGACCTGATGGCTCGAGGTCGCGGCCGCCATCAGATCCCCGCGGGCGATGGCGGCCTCCATCTCGTGGAGCGAGGTCGACCACGACGAGGACGCAGGGCTTGGCACCGAATTGGCCCCGCGCTCGGCTGTGACCTCCAGGACACCCAGTAGGGTGGCGACCGTGAGGACGATGGGAATGAAGGCCCCTCGTGCTCGATCGGTACCCATGGCGTTCTCCTTGCGGGCCTGAACCGCCCCGCATCCGACTGGCGCCGCAGAAGCCTGTGTGTGCTGCATGCCCCTACAGTTCGCAAGGCCAGTGCCAGAGGAAAAGCCAGATATCTCAGTCACTTGTGGTGATCAGGGGAATTGACCAGTGGTCAAACTGGTAAGAACCTGAGCAGTGAGTTGAGCAGTAAGCGTAGAGTGGCTGCGGCATGGATCCTCTCTCCGATCTGGTAGGCGAGAGCCGCGCGATGGAGGCCGTGCGAGAGCAGATCCGTCGCTTGGTAGCGCGCCGCGAAGGCGGCCGGCGGCTGCCGTCGATCCACATCACCGGCGAGACGGGCACGGGCAAGGGGCTGGTCGCCCGAACCATTCATCGGGCGGGAACGCGGGCGAGCGGCCCCTTCGTGGACGTGAACTGCGCCGCCATCCCCGAGACGTTGCTGGAGGCCGAACTCTTCGGGTTCGAGCGCGGCGCTTTCACGGACGCGCGTCGCTCCAAGCCAGGACTCTTTCAGGCGGCCCACCGTGGAACGATCTTCCTCGACGAGGTCGGGCTGCTCTCCGAGCCGACTCAGGCCAAGCTGCTCAAGGTGCTCGAGGAGCAGGCAGTGCGTCGGCTAGGCGCGACCGAGGCCGAGCCGGTGGACGCGTGGATCATCAGCGCCACCAACGCCGATCTCCAGGCCCAGGTGCGCCGGCATGCCTTCCGCGAGGATCTCTACCATCGCCTCGCCGTGCTGCCGCTCAAGCTGCCGCCCTTGCGGGAGCGCGGGCGCGATGTCCTGATCATCGCCACGCGCTTCCTTGGGCGTGTCTGCGCGGACTACGGCCTGCCGCCCAAGCGCTTTTCGCCCGAAGCCGAGCAGCGCCTCCTTGCGTATGCGTGGCCGGGCAACATCCGCGAGCTGGGCAATGTCATCGAACGCGTGGCGCTGCTCGCCGAGGACGAACTGGTCACCGCCGACATGGTCGGGATTCAGGTCGCCGACGAGGCGCCTCCGGCGCCTTCGGCTGTCCCGGCGGGCCCGGGCTCGCTCGACGACGCCATGCGCGACCATCTGTTGGCCGCGCTGACCCGGATGCGGTGGAACATCTCCCGCACGGCGGCGCTCCTGGGCATTTCCCGCAACACCCTGCGCTCGCGCATCGACAAGCTCGGGCTCCAGCCCTTGGAAGGCTCGCCCCGCACCCGGCCGGCGGCTGGACGATCCGAGCGACCGGCTGCCCCCCGACCCGGCGAGCCGCTGTCGACCGCGCCGCCTCCCGCTGCTGTCTCCGCGGGCCCGCTGCGCTGGGAGCGTCGTCGCATCACGCTCCTGCGCGCGAGCCTCGACGAGCCGGGCGCCGCCGCCGTCGATCCGACGGACACGACGCGGACGCTCGGGCTCATGATCGACAAGGTGCAGAGCTTCGGCGGGCGCGTGGAGTCTCTCGCACAGTCGGGGCTGGAGGCGTCTTTCGGCCTCGATCTCCTCGGGGACGCACCGCGGCGGGCGGCCAATGCGGCGCTGGCTATCCAGCGGGCGTTCGCGCTCTCGGAGTCCGCCCACGCTCCCGCCGGGGTGCGGCTCGGCCTGCACATCGAGTCCTGCCTGGTGGGCAATCTCGCGGGCACGCCGCAGATCGATCAGCAGGAGAAACAGAAGACCTCGCTGTTTCTCGAGCGCCTCGTCGCCACCGCGGAGCCGGGAAGCGTGGTGGTGAGCGACACCATGATCCCCTTCTTGGGCCGACGCTTCTCGCTTTCACCCTTCACGCGCGTCCCCAGCACGGCAGGCGAGGCCTATCGCCTGATAGGCCACAGTGGCGGCGAGCTGTGGGGACGCATGGGCACCTTCGTGGGCCGGCGCCAGGAACTCGAGCTGATCCGGAGCCGATGGAGCGCGGTGAGCCGCGGCAGCGGTCAAGTCGTGGGCCTGGTGGGTGAGCCGGGGGTGGGCAAGTCCCGCCTCCTCTGGGAGTTTCTCCGGAGCGGCGAGACGGGGGCGGCCCTCGTTCTCCAGACCTCAGCCGACACCCTGGGGAACCGCACGCCGTTTCTGCCCATCGTCGATCTCCTCCGCACCTACTTCCGTGTCGAGTCGGTCCACGATCCCGAGACGATCCGCCGCAAGGTGACCGAGAAACTTACAGATCTCGAGGTCGGGCTAAGCTCCGCCGGCCCCGCGCTGCTCTCCCTCCTCAACGTGGCCCCGGAGGACACGCAGTGGGACGGCCTCGACACTGCGCAGCGCCGGCAGCTCACCCTCGAGGCCCTCAAGGCGATCTGCGTGCGGGAGAGCCAGCGCGAGCCCCTGGTCCTCGTGTTCGAGGACACGCACTGGCTCGACGCGGAGACCCAGACCGTGCTCGACATCCTCGTGGACCGCGTGCCCGCCGCGCGGGTGCTCGTGCTCCTCACCTACCGCGCCGAGTACCAGCACGCCTGGAGCCACAAGTCCTTCTTCACCCAGATCCGCGTCGACCCCTTGCCCCCCGGCGACATCGAGGAGATGCTCCGGGCCATCCTGGGCGCGCATCCATCGCTGGCCTCCCTCACCTCTCGCCTCGTGGACTGGACGGAGGGCAATCCGTTTTTCCTCGAGGAGAGCGTGCAGAGCCTGGTGGAGACGGGTGAGCTCGCGGGAGAGCGCGGCGCGTACCGGCTGGCGCGGGGAGCAACCGACTTGGTGGTGCCCGGGACGGTGGAGGAGCTACTCGCCAACCGGGTGAACCGTCTCCCCCAGCGGGAGCGGACCCTCCTCCAGGCCGCCTCGGTCATCGGCCGGGACGTGCCACACGCGCTCCTGTCCGCCATCGCCGAGTTGTCAGAGGATGAGCTGCGGGATTCGCTCAACCAGCTCCGTAGCGCGGAGTTCGTCTACGAGACGAGCACCTTTCCGGACAGCGTCTACACCTTCCGCCACGCCCTGACCCAGGCGGTCATCTACACGAGCCTCCCCGAGCCCGCGCGGCGGGCCCTCCACTCGCGGATCTTCGCGATCATGCAACGGCTGTGGCGGGAGCCCTTCGGCGAGCTGGCCGACCGCTTCGCCCATCACGCCTTTCAGGGACAGGTATGGGACAAGGCGGTCGCCCTTCTCGCCGACGCGGGCGAGCGCGCCTTCGCGGCGCTCCGCGAACCGTGAGGCGGTCGCTTCGCTCGAGCAGGCGCTCCAGGCCCTCGACCATCTGCCCGACACGCGAGCGACCCAGGGGCAGCGCATCGACCTCCATCTGGGACTGCGGAACGCCCTCACCCTGCTCGCGGATACGACGCGCACCCTCCACCACCTCCGCCAGGCCAGCGCTCTCGCGGAGCAGATCGGCGATTACCAGAAGCTTGGTCGCGCGCTCTCCTTCGAAGCGAACGCGCTCTACCTGATCGCCGATTACCTGGGAGCGATCACGACCGGCTCTCGCGCCCTCGCCATCGCCGACAGTCTCGAGAACGCGCCTCTGCGCACAGCGACTCTCATGTATCTGGGCCGTGCGCATCAGTCGCTCGGGGAGATGGAGCGGGCCATCGATCTCTTCTCGCAGGTGGTCGCCTCGCTTCCCGGCGATCGCGCGCGCGAGCACCTCGGCCTGCCTGTGCTGCCAGCGGTGTTCGCGCGGAGCTATCTCGCGGAGTGCCTGTCCGAGACGGGTCAGTTCGGGGAGGCCCTTCGCCTGGCCGGGGAATCGATCTCCTTGGCCGAGGAACGCAAGCATCCGGACACGTCCTTCTGGGCGTACCGCGGAGCGGGGGTGGCGCACCTCCTGCGCGGAGATGCCGAGCGGGCCACGGAGCTGCTCGAGCAGGCGCTCGAGGTTTGCCGACGCCATGACCTCCCCGTCTACCTGTCCTCCATCACCGCGGATCTCGGCCTTGCCTACACGCAGCTCGAGGACGTCGAGCAAGGTCTGACTCTGCTTCAGCAGGCCGTGGAGGGGGCCTCCGCCGGGAATCAGCTCTACGCGCATCTGCTGCTGGATCTAGGAGAAGGACATCTGAGCGCCCATCATCTGCGTGAGACGCGCGACGTTGCCGAGGCCGCCCGAGCCCTCGCCGTGGAGCGGGGCGAGCGAGCCCGCGAGGCGCGCGCCCTTGCCCTCCTGGGCGACGTCGCGAGGTTGGAGAACGATGGGGCGGCGGAGAGTCTCTATCGGGCCGCCGTCACCATCGCGGAGGCGGTCGGCCTTCGCCCCTTGGTCTCCCGCTGCCTCCTCGGCCTGGGGCTCGCGCGCCGTCATCGCGGACAGGAAGCCGACGCCCAGGCCTCGTTGGGAGAGGCGGCGCGGCTCTTCCGGGAGATGGAGATGGTTACGTGGCTGGGCCGCGCCGAGGAGGCCTTGCGCGCTGGCGGTTGAGGCCGACCACG
>Ga0306920_100000553_pt1 | contig 43689 bp, 35 predicted proteins | sample flu12Cox44000170_FD_204666 | JGI IMG/M metagenome (GOLD analysis project Ga0306920, IMG submission 204666) | Lab enrichment of tropical soil microbial communities from Luquillo Experimental Forest, Puerto Rico - flux4day.12C.oxic.44.000.170 (v2)... | ecosystem: Environmental > Terrestrial >... | reverse complement strand
GCTGAATTTCCTGAATGGCCGCGCGAAACTCCCCGACCTCGATGTTTTCTCTCTCATGCAATACGACAAATAAAGCTCGTCCGCGGGCTAATGCCAAGAAGCAAGAACAAGTCCTATCGGCATTACCAAAAAGAAGAATAGAGTGAATCCAGCAAACGTGCGCCAACGCCATTTTGGAACTAGCGCCGCTGCGACTATCGCCACTTCCTCTTCCTTGGGAATGTAAGCTTTCAATGGTTTGCGGAACCGATACGCCCGAACCCAGTCTATGCGAATCATAGGCCGGTAAGACCCCAAACGGGTTCAATAAGAACACTATTCGATTGAGCAGGAAGCCTTTCTCCTTTCTTACGATGCGTAACTTACTTCCTTGCCACCGAATCTCCTTTACTTCTGCCCAGGGGAGGTTCTTAAGTCGAAAATACCGTCGATGGTGGATACCCAGGCTATCCGCCCATCACGTGGAAATCGAGTGCAAAGGGACCAAAAGAAATAGAAGAACGAAGATAATTCCACTCAAGAGGGAATAACCAAATTCGGGCGTGCCATAGGTGCAGTAGGTTAACTTTAAGAAAAGGACGATGAGAAAGAATTGTCCCGCTCGCGTGCTAGCCTCCAAAGAATCGGGCTGTCAATCGACACTTTTCTGCCACCAGATTGGGGTTCACCGTTCATCGCGACAATTCCTTCGGTTTTCTGGAATGTCGCTGGCGGATGGCTTCAAACAGGACGACACCGGTGGCGACGGAAACATTGAGGGATTTCACCGGTCCGGATGTGGGAAGCGAAACGACGAAATCGCAGCGCTTGCGCGTGAGATCGTGCAAGCCTTTGCCCTCGCTGCCCATGACGATGCCGGTGGGGGAGGAGTAGTCCACCTCGGTGTAGTTCTTGTCTCCCTGTTCGTCCAGACCAACCAGCCAGTAGCCCGCTTCTTTCAAGTCCTCCATGGCGCGCACAAGATTGGTGACCTTGGCCTCGGGAAGTTGCGCGTGGGCGCCGGCGGAGGAGCGCGCAACTGTGTCCGTCAAACCGGTGGCGCGCCGCTCGGGTATGACCACGCCATGCGCTCCGGCGGCAAGGGCCGTGCGAATGACTGCCCCGAGGTTATGCGGGTCTTCCACGCCGTCGAGCAGCACGATCAAGCCGACCTGATCCTTGGACTTGTTGGCTTGCACGAGAATGTCTTCAAGCGTTCCGGCCGCACGAGAAGCAGCGATGGCGACCACGCCCTGATGGTCGCGTGTATTGGCGAGTCGGTCGAGCTGGCCACGATCTTCAAAACGCACGGAGACGCCGCGTTCGCGCGCCAGGCGGACGATTTCTTCAATGCGCGTATCCTGGCGTCCCTTAGCGATGACGATGCGGTCGAAGGGGCTCCCCGCCTCGAGGGCTTCGCGAACGGTGTGAATGCCGGTGAAACGATCCATGGGAGGAAAGTCTATCGTTGAAAGTGGAAAGTTGAAAGCCGTGGGCACTCAGGAAGTCTGCCATCTCCATTCTCGGTCCGGGCAAATATACAGGGGACATTGGCCGCTCTGGGCCGGCTTTGCCGGCGTAGGTGCGGCCGGAGTCTTGCTCACCTGGCTCCGGAAACGCCATGAAGACAAGAACCCTGATTGACCCGCCGTCGCCCCATCAAGACTCCACTCTTTTGGTAAACCTCTAGTATCCTGACGGAGTGCTGGAACTCGACGCCGGTCTCGATTTTTCACCCGAACAAGATGCGGAGTTTTATTCGCTGTTGCCCGCGGCACCGGCCGTATGTCTGATTGAATCCCGGGAAGAAAACGCCGAACCATTTTTGATCCGCACCGCGGACTTGCGGCGGCGCTTGCAGCGCTTGCTGGGGCCGGCAGATCCCCCTAGCAAGCGTCTGAACCTGCGCGAGTTTGCACGGACGGTGCGGTACCGCGAGACGGGCTCCGCGTTCGAGCAGGCGCTGACCTACTACCGCCACGCCAAACAGATTTTTCCGAAGCGCTACCGCGACCTGGTGAGAATGCGGCCGGCGGCGGTATTAAAAGTCAGCCTGCGGAACGCCTACCCGCGGTGCTACGCGACCCGCCACATCGCCGTTGATTCGCAGGGAGTGCCGACAGGCGGCGCATACTACGGGCCATTCCGGTCGCGGCGGTCCGCGGAAGCCTTCGCCGAGAAGATGCTGGATTTTTTCAAGGTGCGCCGTTGCCAAATCAAGATCCGGCGCGATCCTACATTTCCGGGTTGCCTCTACTCGGAGATGAAGATGTGCCTGGCGCCATGCTTCGCGGGATGCACGAAAGAAGAGTATGACGTGGAGGTGAACCGGCTGGTAGGCTTTCTGGGGACCAACGGTGGTTCGCTGCAACAAGGTTACGAAGCGGAACGCGAACGGGCCAGCGAGGAACAGGATTTCGAGAAAGCGGCCTCGGTTCACAAAAAGTTGGAGAAGCTGGATGATGTGCTGCGAGGACGGCCGGAATTGGCGCGGCGAATCCAGGATCTGGATGCGGTGATTTTGCAGCGCACGGCGGAAGAGCAGACCGTCGGCTTGTATGCAGTACGGGCAGGCCGCCTGGCTGAACCCTTCGAATTGCGGTTTGGGGATACCAGCCAGCCGCGATCGGCTGAAGAAACGGTGCGGAATTATCTGGCGGGCGTGATGAACAACGGCCCGCATCCGACTGCAGCGAACGCGCGGCAGAGCGCGGCGGAGCTGAGCGAACACTTGTGGCTGGTGGCGCGATGGTTCTTCAGCAATCCAAGAGAGGGCGAGATTTTCTTTCGGGAAAAGGATTGGCCGTACCGGAGAATCCTGCGAGGCTGTTCGCGGCTGCTGGCGCGGAAAGCCGAAGCAAAGGAAGAGAGTGGCGTCCCGAAAGGGAAAGTCAAAAACGAGGAGCCGAAATGAGCCGGGGAGCAACACGAGAAGGAACAAAGAAATACGCGGAGAAATTTCGAGGCGCGGCGGCGGACGGGCATTTCCGCGAAGCGCAAGGGCTGACGATTTCCTCGCTCGGCATCGGCACTTATCTCGGGCAGCCCAATGAAAACATGGATGCCGGGTACGCGGCCGCGATCGTTTCGGCGGTCGAAAATGGCATCAATGTGATTGATTCGGCGATCAACTATCGCTTCCAGAGAAGTGAGCGGAGCGTGGGAACCGCTTTAAAGGTTCTGGCGAACAAGGGTTTTGCGCGTGAAGAAATCGTGGTTTGCACCAAGGGAGGTTACTTGACGCCGGACGGAGCGATGCCGGCGGATCCCAACAAGTACTTCTATGAGGAATACATCCAGAAAGGCGTGCTTCGCGCGACAGAAATCGCGGCGGGCAGCCACTGCATGGCGCCGCGTTTTCTGGCAAACCAACTTGGGCACAGTCTGAAAAATCTCGGCGTGGATTGCGTGGACGTGTATTACCTGCACAATCCGGAAACGCAACTCGGCGAGCTCGCAAAGCCGGAATTCCTGAAACGCGTGAAGGAAGCATTTGTGTTTCTGGAATCGGGGGCGGCCGCCGGACGAATTCAGTATTACGGCATGGCCACGTGGAACGGCTTCCGGCAGGAAGCGACCAAGCAGGACGCCATGCAATTGGCAGAAATCGCAGCGTTGGCGCAGGAAATCGCGGGAGAAAAGCACCACTTTCGATTCGTGCAATTGCCGTACAACCTGGCGATGACGGAAGCGTTGACGCTGGGAAATCAGACCGTCGCCGGAAACACGCGGACGATGATGGAAGGCGCGAACGAGTTGGGCATTACGCTGGTGGGAAGCGCCGCGCTGCTGCAAGGGCAGGTGGCGCAGAACCTGCCGGAATTTGTAGCCGAAGCGCTGGGACTGGAGAACGACGTGGAACGCGCATTGCAATTTGCGCGATCGTCCCCGGGCATCGCCACGGCGCTTGTTGGAATGTCGCGGACGGCCCACGTGGAAGCCAACGTGCGGCTGGCGGCCGTCGCGCCTGCGGGCATCGAGGAGTTCAGTAAATTGTTCTCGAAGGGCGAAGGCGCCTAGGAGTGAGAGAGTTCGGGGTGACGCTCTGTGAGCCATTCGGTGATGGCGCGGTCGAGTTGATCGAGATGCCCCGCAAAAAAATGGTCCGCGTTTTCCACAAACACCAGACGGTTTTCTCCCAGGAGCGTAGAGACGAGTTCTTCTACTTTTCGCCGGGCACCGTGCTCATCGTTGGCGCCATGGACAAAGAGTTTGGGCTTCGTGCAACTCCAGAGGTAGGTGAAATCGGAGCTGTTCACCGGGATACCAAGGCCAATTAATTCCGCGACGCGAGGATGCACACATCCCACGCGAAGCCCGATCCAACTGCCGAAACTGAATCCGGCCAGAAGAAGCGGTGCCTTCGGAAATTCAGTGGCGAGAAAGTCCAAAGCCGCTTGAACATCGCCTGGCTCTCCCAGACCGCGGTCGTGTGCTCCGGCGCTTAGACCGGCGCCGCGAAAATTGAAACGCAATACAGGAATTTTCAGGGCGTCGAGAGATTTGGCCGTTTGATAGACGACTTTGTTGTGCAGCGTGCCTCCATAGAGAGGATGCGGATGACAGACAACGGCAGCCAAAGTCGGCGAGCCGGGTTGCCCGGGTGTCCAGAGAATGGCTTCCAGACGACCCGCCGGGCCGTCGAGAAAAAAACTGCGGGAATCATGTGCGATTTTCATAGCGAATCGGGAGCAGGAAAAAGTGTACCTGATAAGGACACCGGGCCGAAAACGTTGAAAAAACAGAGCCATGGCAATGATGCGAGTAAAAAGGAAGTCCTATACGGACCACAACAGACAGGGGGCGTACTAGAGCTAAAAAGTTGCAATTCCGGATTGCAGTTTGAAGCTACGAATGATACGTTGCCCGAAGATAATCTTCAGGGGGCCCGGATGGGCGATCTTTCGGACCGGCGCGAAGCCAGGCGCTTCGTGATGACACTTCCCGTGAAAGTGTTGGCGCACGACGCGAATGGCCCAGAACTGAAGGCTCACACCCGTGACGTGAGTTACCAGGGGTTGTACTTCCTTACCGAAGCGCGCTTCGAAAATGGCAGCGAAATTGATTTTGTCCTGACCCTCCCGGAGCAAGTGATCCCGGGGGGAGATGTAAACATCCGGTGCCATGGCCGGGTGGTGCGAGTCGAGTCTTCCGACAGCGGAAAGACGGGGATCGCGGCGCGTATCGAAAAATACGAATTTGTGCCGATCCGGGCTTCCGCGGCTTAGTCCTCTGCCTTTGCCTTCCGGCGGGACCCTAATTCACAACTCCTTTTTGTGCGTACAATAGAGCCGATGGAGCTGCGTCCGGATGGATGGCGAAAGGCTCCGGGGGAAATTGCATGTATCACTACAATCCAAGTCAGGCGCTCGAGGAATTGCGTGAGGAAGGACTCTTGCCGCACCCCGTGAAGCTGCGCGACATGATCCTGAGGAATCAACTGGGGCCGCAGGATGCGCAACTGCTGAATCACGATTTTCAGGAATATTTGACGCGCTTCGGCGAATTGCAAAAACTCGGCGGCATAATCCTCGAGAAACTCTCGGGCGGGAAACGGAAGACCGCGTGAGCGCGCGCAGAGGATGAGCGCCGCTTTCGTCGCGAATCGCAAACCGCGCGTGCTGATACTCTCCGCTTCCCCCTGTGCGGCAAGCACGAGCACCAGAACCATCGTCGAAGATGCATTAGGGCTGGTACACTGATGCGGTTCCCAATGCGCGTCGAGGTTGGGGAGCCGTGTGAAGGGTTGAATTGTTCAAGGACATGAAACGCCATACGCTGCTGATAGACGCAGATGACACGCTCTGGGAGAACAATGTTTTCTTTGAAAAGCTGATTGATGATTTCATCAGCATGGTCGAGCCTTCCGGGTACAGCCGCGCGTACATCCGCCACATCCTGAATGAAACCGAGCGGAAAAATATCCGCCAGTATGGATATGGAGTGCGAAGCTTCGGGCGTTCGCTGGAAGAAACGTATCTGAAACTGGCGGATCAGATGGCGCAACGGGAAATCCTGGCGCAGATTCACAAGCGCGTGGTGGAACTGGAGCGAACGCCGCCGAAAATTCTCGACGGAGTGCCGGAGACGCTGGCGTATCTGACGGCGCGGCACCGACTGATCCTCTTCACCAAGGGTGAGCCGGCGGAACAAGCCGCGAAGGTAGAGCGCTCCGGCTTGCAGGGATTTTTTGAGGCCATTGAGATCGTGATGGAAAAGGACGCAAAGACTTATAACGCGCTGGTGCACAAGCACAAGGTCGTGAAGACCTATGGGTGGATGATCGGCAACAGCCCGCGCAGCGACATCAATCCGGCGATGGCCGCGGGGCTGAACGCCGTATACATTCCGCACGTCGATACCTGGCAACTGGAGCACGAGCCGGTGATGGCCGGGTCGGGAAAACTGGTCATCTTGCCGGCGTTTCGGGAGCTGAGAAATCATTTTTAGCCGGGCAAAGAATCAAAGACACTCGGATGTAGTGTGCACGACAAGCTTGGAATGGTTCCTTCGGCCCGACGGAGTGCGCCGGGACTTCCAGATGACAATTGATGCGATTCGTTTTGCAAGGAGCCCGGGGCTGAGATGAGCGTGGAAAAGAACTGGCCGAGAGTTGCGTTGGTGGGAGCCGGCGCCGTCGGCGGCTACTTCGGCGGAATGCTGGCGCGGGCTGGTGCGCCGGTAGTGATGATCGGGCGGCCGCCGTTCGTCGAGGCGGTGCAGAAGTCCGGGTTGGTTCTGGATACAACGCAGTTTCGGGAAACGGTTCATCCCGAGGCGTCCAACGAAATCGCAGCGGCGGCGGGCGCGGGCGTCGTGCTGTTTTGTGTGAAAACAACGGACACGGCAAGTGCGGCAAAAACTCTAGCCCCACATCTCTCCTCGGATTCGATTGTCGTAAGTTTGCAGAATGGCGTAAACAATACAGAAGACATCCGGAGTGCAGCCGGAATCGAAGCACTGCCCGCGGTCGTGTATGTGGCCGCTGCGCAGCCTACGCCGGGGCACGTGAAGCATCTGGGGCGGGGCGACCTCGTCGTGGGACCAAAAAGCGCGAAAACGGAAAAGGTCGCAAAGCTTTTTGAACGAGCGAATGTGCCTTGCCGGATTTCGGAAAACATCGAAGGCGAATTATGGACCAAGCTCGTGTGGAACTGCGCGTTAAATGCCATTTCCGGGCTCGGCCGGGCGACCTATGGAGAGATTGTGGCCAGCGCAGAGGCAAGGCGCGTGGTGGAGAGTACGGTGCAGGAAGTGCTTGCCGTGGCGCGCGCGAAGGGCATTCAACTGCCGGGTTTGGAAGACCCCAAAGCGGCGCTCGCCGGGTCGTTTAAGATCGCGGAGCAGATGAGCGGAACGCGGTCGTCCACGGCGCAGGACATGGCCCGCGGAAAGCGCACCGAAATTGACTCGCTCAACGGCTATATCGCAAGGGTGGGCGCGGAGCTCGGCGTGGCCACTCCCCTCAACCACGCGCTTTACACGTTGGTGAAATTACAGGAAGCGGGCTATTAGCCCCCGGAATAAAAGCCATTCAGCGGCGCTCGGGAATGCGGAAGGGGATATGCACGATAGCTTCGAGCGCGACCGGCTGCCCTTCTTTGGTCGCAGGCTCAAACTTCCACTGGCTGAACGCGGACATGGCGTTGGCGTCCAGCTTTTCGTCAATGCCGCGCACCAGTTGGATGCTGTCCACGGTTCCGTCCGGGCGAATCACGGCGTACAAGATCACTTCACCTTCGATGCGCTCCTGTCTCATGGATTCCGAATACTTGGGGTCAACCTTTCGCACGGGCACAGGTGAACTGACGTCGCTCGCGTGATTCGCGCCGCCGCTCAAGTGCAATTCCGAAAAATGAATGATCCAGCTCCCGGTGGCGCTGTTGAAATTCGGCATGTTCACGTTCATCGAGTAAACATGTTTCGTCGAAAAAATGTCCTCGGGTTTAGCGCCAGGAGGGAGAGTCGCAAAGTTCGGCGGGCCGGTCCGTTCCAGAGGATCTTCGGTGGAAGCATTCGGGTCCGGGCGTTTCAGGCCTGAAGTACTCTTTGGCATGGTGAGTTTGCCTGCGCCGCCAAGGCCAGAGGCATTGGCATTTGGTTTCGGATCGCCACCACTAATGCTGATGCCGATGTCATTCTTTCCTGCCGCTCCGCTGGAGCCGCCATTTCCGCCCTCTGTCGAACTCGACGAAGAACCCGTCGCACCGGGTTTCCCTTCGGGAGAGATGGAAACACGAGCGGCCAGATTGCCCTGTGGCACAGGCACGACAGGGGCTGGGGGCGCGGGATTCGCCGAGAGTGCGATCAGCGTATTGGAAGCCTCCCCGGCGGCGGAAACCGCGGGGACTTCGGGCGCCGCAGCCGTTTCCCCCTCTTGCGCGCGAGCCGCAACGCGCGGGGCAGAGCCCGTATTGATCTGCAGTTTGGGTTTCGCGGGGCCGGCCGGCGCAGCCGCAATGCTGATTTCCGCAGGCCGCTGCTCCACATTCGGCAGGTCTGGAGCGGGAGTTTCGGCCACCGCCGCTTTCTTTGTTTCGCGGGGCTTGAGTTTTGCCAACGATTTTTCGCTGATCTCGAGATGTGGGCGCGCGGGAGCTTGTGCCGAGCCGAGTTGCACGATGTTGGGCATCGGCGGAAGAATTTTTGGCGCGTCTGGAGGGGCAGCGGGGTCGATGAGCGTCTGTCGGGGATGCGTCGGATGAACGGGGTCGGTGAAGATGCGCTGGCGCGGGTGGTACGCGTCAACGCCTTCTGCCGGAAGAGGCGCGTCAGCCGCATTCTTGGGAAGCGATTTCGGTTTTTGCCGCGGTATGTTGAGGAGCGGCAAATCCTGGATGGGACCCGACCAGGTCAATTCCGTATTGTCGAACGCAGGATTGTGCCTGGGCGCTACGGGCAATTGCGGCCAGGGAAAAATGACGAACGCAATGTGCAAGAGCAGTGCGGCAAGAATCGCGCGGCGTGGAATGCTCCGCTCGACGCGGCAATCGCGGAAGACGAAGATCAGAGGGATTGCTTTGCTATAACGCGCACGTTGAAAAAAAACGGGAATGCCGCTCAAGAAATTCTGATGAAAGCTGTTCCAGGCGATCTCCAGCTTGGGCTGGACTGTTCCCGGAAGAAAAATGTGCGGCGGATACAACTCGGCCTGGCCGAGGAGATCGAAGGGGTCGACCTGGAACCTCTTGGACATGAGTCTCTAATTATATCGTGCCCAACGGATGCCCTGGCGGGTCGGGGAACTCCGAAGAGGGTACAGGAAGATAGATGAGCGGGATACAGCGGAGGTTTACTCCCCGGAAGCATCGTTCGATGGGGTGCTGCAAGCAAAGCGATAAAAGGTGAGGCTGGCGTCTCCCTGGCGAAGTACCCGGAAGCTCTGAAGGTTCCCGGCGGATTCAGGCAACTCAAACGAACGGCGATGCTCGGCGATGACTAGGCCGCCCTCCGCAAGAAGCGGGGAGGCGCCGAGAAACGAGAGCACGCGGCGGTAATCTTCCATGGCCGCGTAAGGCGGATCAAGGAAGATCGCGTCGAAAATCTTCGAAGCCGCAGATTTTGGCGAGGCGAGACGCTCGAGAGCCCGGAGCGCGTCCATTGTGAGAACCCGCGCGTCGGAGCTTATGCCGAGGGAATCCAGGTTTTTTTTGATGAGCGCAGCCGCGGGCGGATGATTCTCGATAAACACGGCCTCGGCGGCGCCGCGACTCAGCGCTTCAATGCCAACGGCCCCGGTGCCTGCAAAAACGTCGAGAAAGCGGGAACCCGCGATGCGACCGGAAATCACATTGAAGAGTGTTTCACGCAGGCGATCACTCGTAGGCCGAAGCGCCAGACCTTTCAGGCTCTTGAGTTGCCGGCTGCGATAGGTTCCAGCGATGACGCGCATAGGGATTCGATTGGCCTCAGCCGACGTGAGCAAGACGATAACGGCGCTGCCATTCCGTCGGAAGAAGCCGAAGCGTACGCTGCAGAGTTTCTTTCTGGCCCGGTTCTTCCGCAAGCGTGAACGCCTCTTTGCGGGCAAGTTCGAGGAGTTCCCTGTCCCGCAAGGGATTCGCGACGTGAAAGCCGAGGTCGCCGGATTGCCGGGTGCCAAAAAATTCGCCGGGACCGCGGAGTTGCAGATCGGTTTCGGCGATCTCGAAGCCATTGTCCGTGCGCACCATGGTTTCCAGGCGCGCACGCGCTTCCTCGGACATCCGCCCGGGCGCGACAAGGATGCAATGTGATTCTTGCGCGCCCCGGCCGATGCGCCCACGCAACTGGTGCAACTGGGAGAGGCCGAAGCGCTCGGCATGCTCGATGATCATCACCGTGGCATTGGGCACGTCTACGCCGACTTCGACCACGGTCGTCGCGACGAGGATTTGCACTTCGTTGCGGCGAAACTTCTGCATGACCTCTTCTTTCTCCTCGCTGGAGAGGCGGCCATGTAGCAGCCCAAGGTTGAGCTTCGGAAAAACAGTCTTCGAGAGGCGTTCGTATTCTTCCATCGCAGCTTTCAGTTCGAGTTTTGATTCCTCAATGACCGGATAGACGATGTACCCCTGGTGGCCGGCCGCCACTTCTCGACGCAGAAATTCCCAGACGCCAGGAAGGTGCGGCTCTGTCGTGGTGCGCGTTTCAATCGGTGTGCGCCCGGGCGGCAGCTCGTCGAGAACCGACACATCGAGATCGCCATAAAGGGTCAGCGAAAGCGTTCGCGGGATGGGTGTGGCGGTTAAGACGAGGACATGAGGCGCATGCCCGTGTTTTGCGGCTTTGTCCATGAGCCGTTTGCGCTGGAGCACGCCGAAGCGGTGCTGTTCGTCAACGGCGACAAAGCCGAGGCGCTGAAATTCCACATTGTCCTCGATAAGGGCGTGCGTCCCGATGACGAGTTTCGCTTCACCGGAATGGATGCGCTCCAGCGCCGCAGCCTTTTCCGATAGTTTTAGTCCGCTGATCAGCAGTTCGACGCTGTAGCCCCCGGGAGCCAGCACGCGCCGCGCGGAAAGAAAGTGCTGAACAGCGAGAATTTCCGTGGGCGCCATCAGAGCCGCCTGGCAGCCATTCTCGATGGCGATGACCGCGGCCTGAAGAGCGACGATGGTTTTTCCGCTGCCAACGTCACCTTGCAACAGGCGATTCATGGGCACGGACTTTTCGAGATCGGCGGCAATTTCAGCGAGCACGCGTTTTTGCGTAGCCGTGGGTTTGAAGGGCAGAATGCGCTTGAGGGCTTCGCGCACCTTGTCCTCGCGAACGCGGAACGCGATGGCATTCTCCTTGCGAACGGCCTTGCGCCCGAGAGCCAAGCTTAACTGGTAAAGGAAGAACTCCTCAAAAATGAGCCGCTGCTGCGCGGGCGAACGGAAAAAATTCAGCGCATCGAGCGATTCCTCAGGAGGTGGAAAATGCGTTTGGATCAAGGCTTCCCGCCGCGAGGGATATTTTAGCTTTTCGCGCAAAGGCCCGGGCAAAACGTCCGGAATATTGGAATCCAGATTCTGCAGCGTGGCATAGATGGCGCGGCGAATCTGCCGCGTACCGAAAGTGCCGACGGCTTCATAGATGGGAACGATGCGGCCCATCTCTACGGAGTCCACTTCCTCGCCGCTCAGAACTTCGATTTGCGGATTGACCATTTCCCGGCGCGCGGGCCGCAGCTTGTCGATTTCAACTTTCCCGTGAAGGATCAGTTGCTGGCCAGGCTTCAGCCGGCCTTCCAGATAACCACCATGAAAAAACTTGCACGGGAGCGAGCCGGAATCGTCCTGGACCAGGAGATGGTAAATGGCGTCGTGGCCATATATGCCTCGGACGGCCTGACCGCTCATGACGCGGGCGCGGATGGTGTAGACGCCGTTGGGCTGCACGTCCTTGATTTTGGAGAAGTGGATGCGGTCTTCGTAGCGAAACGGCAGGTAATTCAGCAAGTCTTCGAGGGTATAGATGCCGCGTTTGGCGAGTAGCTCCGCGCGTTGCGGTCCCACGCCTTTCACCATGCGGACTTCGGTTTGCAGACTTATGGACACTCTATCCTCTTTATATCATTCCCGGCATAAGCTCCGCTTTTCGTGAAACTTGCATCGCGGGGTTGCGTATCGTTAGAGTGTCCGGTGGGGTTGGCCCCCGGGAGGCCTTTGGTGGAAGATCGACTGACAGGGACGGACAAGCGAGCGCTTCTGCTTTGGGTTTTCCTCGGCATTCTCGGGCTTTGGTTCGCGCACAAATATTTTTTCCGCGCGTTTCCCGAGGCCTCGGTGGATTTCAGGGTATCGCGCGCGGAGGCGCAGAAGCGGGCGAAGAAGTTTGTCGAAGGGCTGGGGGAAAACCTCGGCGGCTACCAATCCACGATCGTTTTTGACGTGGACGAAAATGCGAAGACCTACCTGGAACGCGAATTGGGGCTGCAGCAAGCCAATCACCTGATGTCCAGCGAGTTGAACATCTGGTATTGGGAAGTGCGCTTCTTCCGGCCGCAGCAGGAAGAGGAGTACGAGGTAAAGGTCAATCCTGCCGGAAAAATCGTCGGTTACGATCACAAGATTGAAGAAGCGCGCGGCGGGAAATCGTTGACCCGCGAGGAAGCGTTTGCCGCAGCGCAACTATATCTGCGGGACAAGCTGGGGATCAACCTCGACAATTGGAATTTCCTGCCGGAAGAGGCGAACTCCAAAACCCGGCCGAATCGCCTGGATTGGTCGTTCACCTGGGAGCAGAAAGATTTCAAAGCGAAAGAAGCTCCGTACCGGCTGGAAGTTGGCCTGCAGAGCGGCCAGATCGGGGACTCCGAAGAATTTTTGCAGGTGCCGCAAGCGTGGACGCGCGACTACGAGCACCTGCGCTCCACCAACAACCTCTACGAGGTAATCGCGATTATTCCCTACGGATTTCTGCTCGGCGGGGCGCTTTGGCTGGGAATCTCGCTGACCAGGCAGGGCAAGACAACGTGGGGGCCGGCACTAAAGGTCGGCGCTCTGGTGGCGGCTTTGTTCCTGCTGATGCAGTTGAATCAATGGAACTCGCTGCAACCGACTTACGATACGCACGATTCCTATCCGAGTTTCATCGCATTGCGAATCTTTTTCATGCTGCTGACTGCCCTCGGCACGGGATTGACAGTGGCTTTGGTCCTGCCCGGCGGAGAGCCTCTCTATCACGGTTCCCAACCAAACCATCTAAGGCTCTACAAAACCTTCACTTTGCGGGGACTTCTGTCCAAAGAGTTTTTTTGCGCATCGGCGGTCGGCCTTTCGATGGCCGCGACGCATATCGGCTTCATCGTCGCGTTCTATATGATTGGGAGCAAATACGGCGTGTGGGCTCCCCAAGACACGAACTATTCGGAAGCCTTCAACACGGCAATTCCATGGATTTCGGGCGTGGCTATTGGCGTGACCGCCGCAACCAGCGAGGAATTTCTCTTTCGTTTGTTTGCCATTCCCTTCCTGCGCAAACTCACCGGGCTGCGCACGCTTGCCATCATGCTTCCGGCATTCTTCTGGGGATTCCTGCATAGCAATTATCCGCAAGAGCCGGGCTACATACGTGGACTCGAGGTGGGGTTGATCGGAATCGTGGCAGGGTTGGTGATGCTGCGGTGGGGCATCGTAGCCACTCTGATTTGGCACTACACGGTGGACGCCTCTCTGGTGGGGATGTTGCTGATCCGCTCGGACAATCTTTATTACAAGGTTTCGGGCATCGTGGTGGGCCTAGCGGCCGTTGCCCCGCTGGCGTGGTCTGGGATCTCGTATCTGGTGCGTGGCCGCTTCGAACCCGTTGAAGATCTCTTGAATCGCGCCGAGCCTGCGCCAGAGATGGACTTGACCCGGCACACTCTAGCGGAGGAAGCGCTTGTGGATGGGCGGCGCTACGACGCATTGACCGCGGGCACCATTGGGTTTCTCGCGCTGTGCCTGGTCGTCGGAGGCTTATTGGCCTGGAAGATGAAATCCGAAGCGATTGGCGACAATCTCCATTTGCCCGTAAATGCTCGGACCGCCGCCCTTCGAGCGGATGCGGTAATGAAAGAGCGCGGCCTGGATCCCGACACTTATCGGCGTGCAGCCGAAATGGTCTACAGAATGGACCCCATCACCAACGAATATCTGCGGCGCCGCATGCCCGTCAGCGCTATCAACAAGATCTATGCGGAACAGGTTCCCGGCGCGCTATGGCGCGTACGCTACTTCCGCGATACTCAGCCGGAGGAATACGCCGTTGTACTTAAACCGCACGGTTCGTTGCATGGATTCTGGCACACGCTCGCGGAAGAAGCGAAAGGAGCCTCGCTGAGCAAGGAAGAAGCGGTGGCTCTGGCGGAGAAATTCCTTCAGGAGAAGAAACAGATTGACCTGAAAGAATGGCAGCTCGTTGAAGACCAGTCCGCCAAACGGCCAAACCGCATTGACCATACGCTGACCTGGCAACAGAACACGTCCCTCGATCCGGTCAAGGGTGATTCCGTCTCCGGCGACGCCGCCGATCATGCCTTCAAACGTATGGAGTTAGCCATCAAGGGCGATGAGCCGGTGGACTACCGGACATACATCAAGATCCCCGATGAGTTCGTCCGCAAGCAGGGAGAGAAGTCCCTGCCTCGCACGCTGTTTGGCGTCGGAAGGTTTGTGTTGGGATTGGGACTCGTCGTTGGCGCAGTAATTTTGTATTTCAAGCGCTCTCGAACGGATGCATCCGTCCATGTCCCATGGAGACGCTTGTTTGTCGCGGGGCTCGTTGGTCTTGCCGCGTTTCTCCTGAGCTTTGCTCTCGGCAACGGCATCCCGGACACGCTCATGGAATACAATACCGCCACTCCGTGGAAAATTTTCGTGGCGGCAATTGCTCTACGCATGGTAATTTTTTCCGCGGTGATCGTCGGAAGCCTTGCAATTCTCTACGGGATGGCGTGGCATTTCGCGGCCAGGGCGTTCGGCGAAAAACGCGTGCCCACCTGGCTGGGAATGCCTGGGTTGTATTATCGCGACGCCTTCTGGATAGGCCTCGGCGGCTCTGCGATCTGGATCGGACTGAAACGTTTTCTGGGTGTGGCCTCTCATTGGTGGCGGACGGTTCAGCATGCTCTTCCGGCGCATACGGCATCTTCGTTCAGCGCGCTGTATCCGGCGGCTTTTATACTTTGCAGTGCGCTTCTCGCCGCGCTCTTCTCTACGGGAGCCCTCGCGCTGGCCTCATCCCTCCTCGGGGCTGAGGAACGGGTTCGCAGGCTGCGTCTCGTGTTCTTTTTCGTGGTCGCTACGGCGTTCATCCCCGATTGGGGATCCCCGGCGGATTTCCTGAGGCAATTCGTGATCAACGGGATTGTGCTTGCATTTGTGGTCTACGGAATTCGCCGTATCACCCGGTTTAACGTGCTGGGATTGTTCCTGGTTGTCGCCTCCACGGGGCTGGTGGCCGGAGCAGCTGAATTACTTGAGCAACCCGATTCTTTTTACCGGATGCAGGGGTATCTGGTCCTGCTCGCGCTGGTAGTTTTGCTCGGTTGGCCTCTGACAATGTGGCGCTTGCGGCCTGGAAAAGAAATGACAACCTAAATGTCCCGGGATACTGCGCGAGGACCTCCTGCATCCAACGGGGGAACCTTAGCGTGGAAGTGGGATGGGGGACCGTGCTAAGTTTGCTCACGAATACGGATAGTTTACGTCCAAAATGGCATCGGTTACGTGAGCTCTTCCTTTAAGGGACCTTTTTGTGCAGAGTCTTTTGATGGAGTGAACTACACCAGAATCGGCAAAGAGAAAGCGAATATGCCGTTACCCCATTGGGCTTTGGCTTTTGCGGATGCTTCCGGTCGGACCGGTAATACCAGCGCGGTCCTGGCCTCGGTGAACTCTTTGACGGACCTAGACGAGCGCACCCTCGTTCAAGAAGCGCAAGTCGGCAACCGCGCTGCTTTTGAGGAACTGGTTCGCCGGTATGATCGTGACGTCCTGCGCCTGGCCATGAACTTGATGAAGCGCACCGAGGATGCCAAGGACGTTTATCAGGAAGCCTTCCTGAAAGTTTATCGAAACCTGCACCGATTCCGGTTTGAATGCAGTTTCTATACCTGGCTCTACCGGATCGTCACGAACGTCTGTCTCGATCACCTCCGCCGGCGCCAGGCGCGACCCGAAGATCAGGCGCCGGAGCTGCATCCCGCGGCGTATGAAGAGGGCACGACGGACTTCTTCGAACGCCAGCGTGAGCATCGGCCGGCGCTGGACCCCGAAAAACATTTGCTCGGCAGAGAGATCCAACGGCGGCTGGCCCTGGCGATGGAACGTTTGTCTCCGCGCGAACGAATCGTTTTTGAGATGAAGCACTACCAGGGATTGAAGCTTCGCGCCATCGGAGATGCCCTTGGCACGAGCGAAGAAACAGTGAAGAACTCGTTGTTCCGCGCTACCCGCAAGCTCCGGCACGAGTTGGGAGAATTGCGATGAGCGGTCCCGAGCAAAACAAAATGTGCGCGAAAATCGCGCCGCTTCTGGTTTTTTATGCCTGCGACGAAGTGGATGAGCAGGAACGCGTCGTGATCGAAACGCATCTCTCCCAATGCTCCGGTTGCCAAACACAATTGAAAGAAGAGCGTGAGTTTCGAGAAGCGATCAGCGCAACGCCGCAAACGGCGGATCGGATGGACATCGCCGGTGTGCTGCTGGCGCAGTGTCGCAGCGAGCTGTCCGAGAAACTGGATGATTTCGCGCGCCCCTTGGTAAAGGAAAAGGCGCCTGCGTTTGCATGGTTGAAGCACTGGATGGCACTGCACCCGGCCTGGAGCGGCGCTCTGCTGGTGCTTCTCGGTTTATTGGGGGGCGTCCAGACAACGCAGTGGTTTACGGGCCGGAATGATGCCAACGCGCTTGATCACGCCGTAAACGTGAGGCCGGAGCCGCGGATTACGCAGGAACAATTGGGAACGATGGCGCTTGCCGGTATCAACATGACGCCTTCCGCCGACGGCGGAAACGAGAATGTACGGCTTCAAATGAGCGCCGAGCAGCCGGTTGTGCTGAATGGCAACCTGGATGATAAGGATGTCCGCCAGGTACTGACGTATGTGGTGGCGAATGGCGATCGATTTGAGTCGGGAGTGCGGCTTGATTGCCTGGAAGCATTGAGGGCACGCGCGCAAGATCTGGAAGTACGGAAGGCCTTGCTGTCCGCGGCGCTCAAGGATCGAAATCCTGCAGTCCGGATAAAAGCCTTAGAGTCGCTGCGCGATTCCCTTTCAGATCGCGACGTGCGCGAGACTTTGCTTCAGGCGTTGCAACAGGATTCGAATCCCGGTGTTCGGGTCGAGGCTGTGAATCTGCTGGTAGGTTCCTTGGAAAAGGCGGGACCTCCGATTCCCGAGATTGGCCTTCCTCACGGCGCCCATGTTCCGCAATCGCATGACAAGATTCGCGCGATGACCGGCAAGGCCATACCGGATGAATCATTGGATAACGTTATTCGGGCTCTCGAAGAATTGCAGCATCGCGATCCTAGCCGCTACGTGCGCCTGCGCAGCGCAGCCGCTTTGCGCGGGATCAGCGCGCGCAACGATCAGTAGTTCTGCAGGCTTATGGCCGGTTTTCGGTATTCGTTCATGCCAGGCACTTTAGACAACTTGCAAAGAGAGCGAAATTCCACGATGCGCATAGTATCTTTTACGGCGCTGCTTGCGTTCGTTTTCGTGTTCGCGGCGATTCCGGTCCCCGTCGCCGGCGAAAGCGTGCCGGCACACGCTTCGATTGAGCGCTCCGGAGAGTTACCGACGGCAGACAAAACGACGCTGATTCTCACCGCGGATCTTGGCTCGGTCAATATTCGGACCTTGCCGCCCGATGCGCCGCCGATGGTGCGCTATAACGTGCACATCGAAACTGACGCCCCGGAGCCTCTCGCGCATAATTTACTTGAGAAATACGTTTTGACCGCGCGGGAAACTCCCGCGGGCATATCCCTGAACGGGTTGCTGCCTGCGATGCGGTCAAATTCCAGCCGCAACGCGCAGTTCTGGGTGCAATTCGTTGTCTACGTCCCTTCGAATTTCAATGCGGAAGTTACCACGGGCGCAGGCGACATCGAAACGTCGGACCTAGGCGGACGCGTCCTTCTGAGCACCGAGGGCGGCAACATTGTGACAGGGCGGGTTGGTTTTTCGCGGCCGCAAGCGGCCGGTTCGGACCATCTCACGGCCAAGCTTGAAACACAAGGCGGTCATGTCACGGCGCAGGACGTGGCGGGCGACCTGGATGCCTACACTGCCGGAGGACACATTCAGGTCGGCAACATTGGCGGGAGCGCGAAGCTAAGGACCGGCGGCGGGCATATCAAGGCCGGGAAGATTCGGGGTAAGGCGCAACTGGAAACCGATGGCGGCAATATCACGGTTGGGGAGGCCGGCGCCTACGTTTCGGTTCGCACCGGCGGGGGGCAAATTGATTTTGGGGAAGTGCATGGCTCCGTGAGCGCGCAGACAGCCGGTGGCGGCATTCGCGTCATGTATGTGACTGGCCCTATGGAAGTCGAGACCAGTGGCGGAAGCGTCTGCCTGACCCGCGTTGCAAGCACGGTTCGCGCGGCCACCGGCAACGGCACCATCCGTGCATGGATTGCGCCGGATTCTCCGGATCCCGGCCGCCCGGTGCGGCTCGCCGGGGCTTCACAGCTCGCTTCGAGCACCGGCGACATCGTCGTGTATCTGCCGCGCAACTTGGTGGCCACGATTGATGCAACCGTGGAAAACGGCGGCGTCCAGCGCATCGAATTTGATCCTTCCCTGCCCCTGAATGTGCAAACCCACGGCGAAGGAATGGTGCATGCCTCGGGTAGTCTGAATGGCGGGGGTCCGCTCCTGAAACTGCATTCTCACGCCGGGAAAATCCACCTCCAGTACATCGACACGGAAACCTCTCTGCGGCAGTCTCTCCTCGAAGAACAGAAACGGCGCATTGCGACCAAACTGGGAAGAGAAGAATGGGTGCCCGTCAATCTGAGGACTCCGGAGGCGCAACCTTCAGATTCTCCGCAAGCCACTCCCGAAGAAAAGATGGACTGGGTTGACGCGTGGATCAGCCGCCTGGAACTGACGTTTCTCGGTGGTGTCCACGAGGATCCCGAGGAATTCAGGAAGCGTCTGGTCAATTCGCCTCCGCCGGAATATCCTCCTTTAGCGAGGCGAGCGGGCCTCCAAGGCGTTGTGCGTGTCCAGGTTCGCGTGAAAACGGACGGCACCGTAGCCGTGGAAAAGGTTTTGGAGGGCGATCCGACGCTGACCGATGCGGCAGTAGCGGCGGTACGCCAGTGGAAGGCGAAGCCCGGCTGGATCGGCGGGAAAAAGGTCGACGTTATTACGACCGTGACGTTTAATTTTCAGCTCCGCTGACGACGGACATGGCATTTTTTGTCCTGGGGAAGTGATTCGGGTATGGCTTTCGAAGGAGGATTCGTTATGGTTCGCTCCGCAATTCGGTCCTTTGCCCTGGTTCTTCTGACCCTCTCCCTGTTCGGCGCGACGCAATGTCTGGGCATCACCAAAGAATTCGCGCAGACCTATCCGTTGCAAAACGGTGGGTCTCTGGAGCTTACAAACGTCAACGGCACCGTTCGGATCGAGGCGTGGGATAAGGATGTCGTCGAGGTGCTGGCGATCAAGACTGCGCCGGAAAAAGAATCCGATCTAGACCGTGTTTCGATTGACGTGGACTCCCGTCCCAACTCGCTTTCCATCTACACGCGCTACCCGCAGGAAGAGGGCGTGGAAGTCGCGGTGGACTACACCATCCGTGTGCCACGCCGCGCGCAGGTCACCCACGTAAACACAGTAAATGGATCCCTATCCGTGATGGATATGGAATCAGTCGGCGACTTGCATACGGTCAACGGCAATATTCAGGTCTTCGAGGGCAGCGGTAATGTTCACGCCCATACCACGAACGGGAATGTCTATCTGGAACTCAAGCATCCCGCGGATGCGCACGGCGCGCTCGCGGAAACAACCAATGGCTCCGTGCTGCTCGCGGTCCCGGCTGACCTGCCGGCTAATCTCGAAGCGCGCTGCATGAACGGCAGCTTCTCCTCCGAATTGCCTTTCGTCATGGATGGCGCGGCGCAGCAGCGGGTCATGCATGGAAAACTCGGGCATGGCGGCACTCCCATTCGGCTGGGCACCGTGAACGGAACCATACGTGTGGTCGCACTGCGGTCAACGATTTGACCTCTAATGCGTCTAAACCGCCGGAAGGAGAAGAACAAACATTATGAACAAACAAGGAATTAGGACCACTGTGGGCCTGGGGGCTCTTTGCGTCGCGCTGGTCGCTCTGCCGGGCTCTTCGGCGCGGAAGCAGGAACCGCAAGGCCCTGCTCTGCAGCGAGTGCAAACAAGAGTTCTGGAATTGCAGGATCGCGCGGAGGGACCCACGGCATGGCAAGAGCCTGCTGTCCGTGACTTCGAGACCTTGGGCGATGATGACGACGTACAAGTCTTCGTCGGTCCCGGTGGAAGCTGGCTGGGTGTCGGCGTCTCGGAAGTGACGAGTGACAAGGTCAAGGAATTGAAGCTGCCTGCGGAGCGCGGCGCTCTATTGGGGAACATCGTTCCCGACAGTCCCGCGGCAAAAGCAGGCCTGAAAGAAAATGATGTGGTCACGGAAATCAACGGGACACGCGTCGAAGGCACGGAACAGTTTCGCCGGATGATCCGCGAGATACCCTCCGGCCGCACGGCGCAATTAACCATCTGGCGCGATGGCCGCTCGCAGACGATCGGTGTCATGCTCGGCAAGTCCGAGAACAAACATGGCATGCCGATGGTCCGCAGCACCCCCGGTACTTTTGCCTTTCGTATGCCCGACCTTCCCGAGGTACAGGAACTTCCAGACATGGGGGGCATGCGCAACTTCACCTTCTCGACATCCCGTCGCGCTCGGCTTGGTATTGACGCGGAAGACCTGGACGGAGACTTCGGCAAGTATTTTGGCGCTCCGGATGGAGAAGGCATCCTCGTGCGCAATGTCTTCCCGGATTCCCCCGCGGCGAAGGCCGGACTTAAGGCCGGCGACGTGATTACCAGTTTCAATGGAGAACGGGTCCATGGCATCAGCGAACTGCGCGAGAAGCTGATGGGCTTAAAAGACGCGAACAGTGCGAAGCTCGGCCTGCTCCGCAACAAGAGCGAACTTTCTGTAACCGTTGACCTTCCGACACCCCAGCAAAAACAGAAAGCGCACATTTCTCAACGAACGAATATCTAGCGTCAGAGCCGCGCCTCTCCCCAGAGTCCGGCTCGCCTCACGGCGAGCCGGACTCTCTTCATGTTCTAGGGACGGCCGGTTGCCCTTTCGCATGAGTACTAAGTATACTATACTTACAATACCGTAGGCGTACTATAGCATGGGAGCAGTTGCAAACAGCCCTCGCCCCATTGCCGCCAGGCGCGAGGAGCAATTCCTTGTTTGTTTCCGGCGACGGTGCCCTACGCTTTCCTTTAGGTGAGCGAGCAAATCTCGCTTCCCGTCGAGACGCACATCCCCAACCAGGAAATAACCTTGGCTCAAAATAACGGGTTGTTGAATAGTCTGCTGGGCGGACCGCTTCCGCAGGAACGCAAAGCAGCCACCCCACTCGCCGTTCGCCCAGGTTTGTGTTCCTCGAAATTCCAACGCGGCGGCAATCCGTTGGAATGAGCCGTTCGTCCGGGCGGCCGCCGTCGCTCCATATCACGCCAAAGAATCCGCTCATGGTTGTTCTTCGGGCGGAGCCGAGAATTCCCCTTCAAAAGCCACGTAGTGGCGGTGCGCCTCTTCGATCTGGTTCAGCGCCTGGCCGTCGTGCTCCACCCAGGCATGTGCTTCGAATTTTCCCGTTTGTTTGCGGACACCAATGCGGAGGTCCGCCGCCACGCCCTGGTCCCGTAACAAATACCAGAGCGTCAGCGACTCTTCGAGGCAAGTCGGCCGTGAAATTCCATAGCGCCCGGCAGCCTGCACCATCCGGCAGGTCCGTTCGAGGTGCCCTTGGGCGGGGCTCGGATCGGCCCCGGCCTCCTTTCGCATTCTGCTCTCCAGCCACTCTTGTGTTTTTCGGAAACCGCGCAGGCGAAGGGATATTCCGACCACAGGAAGGAGCATAGCGGCGCGCCGGAAGATTCTCCGGGCGGCGGGAACCAGCACCCTATATCGCTGGAGTGGTTCCCACATCGGAGGGCAAAACGCTGAGCAGTCCATTGTCCACGAGAAGACCCAGAAGTTCGCTAAGGTGACCGCGCAGAATGTCCGGTTCTACTTCAAATTCTTCCAGCAGCTTTTCGTAGGCTGCGTCAATATTTGGCATCGTGGTTATGAGTGCCCACATGCGGGTGCCTGTTACATCCAACCCGAAGTAACGCTCGGTATCCAGGTTGAGCAGGACAGACTCTCCCTCTAGGTGCCGCACCAACACATGTTTTGGAACTACCACGCGATCCGCAAATGCCATCATCGGCAAGCTCTCCGGGTCTCCGGCGCACTGGCCCGCGGGGGGCTACGGGCGATTCCTGTGCCAGGCGAATATCTTACCGGGGTTTGCCTCGCTCTGCCACGGAAGTACGGAAGTACTGGCGGAAGTACTGGCCAGCCCTTTGCCGGATTGTTTTCCATTCGGAAGCAAGTTTATGAGTTCGAACGTGTCCGATTCTTCTATGAGGATAGAAGCTCTCGAGAAATCTTTCCCACGTATGGAAGCTGGCGCGCTTTCTTGCATCCGTTTGCCGCGGCGACGAAACTGCCGGGAACGCTGACGCATAGTTAGACGGCAAAATGAAACCGGCCCCGCATGGCGGAGCCGGTGTGGTTCTTGCGAGTTACAGGCCTTCTCAAGGTTTCTTTTTCTTGGCACCACCGACTTTCGTGTCGATACCGCCGGTTAATTGCTGCAGCTGCTCCAGCCCTTGCTTGGCCTGCGTGCCCCAGGTTCCGTTGGGGTCGAGCTCGATAGCCTTCTGAAAAGCTTCCACGGTGCCGGGTTTGGGCGTCACCTCTATCTTGTCGCCCGTTTGTTTGTAGATGCTTGGATCGGCCACCATGCAAGTACCGAGCAGGTACCAGGCTTGCGCGTTCTTCGGATCCATTTCCGTAGCTTTCTTCAACGGGTCGATGGCATCCACCAGGCGTTGCGCCTGATACAGGCTGATCCCGAAATTGCGCCAGGCTAGGGCAGCATTCGCCGGGTCGAGTTCCGCACTCTTGGTGTAGGCCGCGCGCGCTTCATCAATCTTTCCGGCCCGGGCGAGCACGTTTCCCAGGTTGTTGTAGTAGCCAGCGTTGTCCGGCTTGGCGGCAACGGCCTGCTGATACGCATTGATCGCGTCGTCATTGCGGCCGGCCAGGTCATAGGCTTCGCCCATGCGCGCCCAGAAGATGTGGCCGTTCGTATCCTTTTCTGGCGCGGCCTTCTGCGCATCCTGAAATTCCGCCACGGCCTTGTTCGAGAGATCCAGAATCTTCGCCTTTTGGGCGTCTTGCTGGTCCTTTGGCATCTTGGCCAGTTCCAGCTTTGCAGCACGTTCCTGGTCCAGGAAGGCCACCCCATTGTTGAAGTGCTCCTTCATTCCCGTCTGTTTTTGCTTTTCTTCCTGCTGCTTCTTGTAAATGGCCAACGCCTCGGGATTCTTTTCCAGCATCTGCTTATAGTTCAGATTGATTTCCGGAGCGGAGTTGGCGCGAACATCCACCGGTATATCGATCGGCTGGGTCTGCGGCGCTTGTATGGTCACCATATATTTCGCGTACTTCAGGTTTGCGAAAGAAAATTTTCCGTTGGCATCCGTCTTGGATTCCTGAACTGTGCCTTGATCGCCCTTGAGCTTGATCGGCACGTCGGCCCACGGTTTCCCTTCAAAATCGAGAACGCTACCTTGTACTTTTCCGTCGTTTTGCGCGGCTGCACGCGGTGCAGAGAAAATAATCAGACCCAGCGTCAGCAACATGGCGAGCGCGTGCGCTTTCCAAAATTTCAACATGCTCCAGTCTCCTTTTGTTTGTGAGGAGCCCCGGCCCAGGATCGCGGCCGGTGTGCCCCCCATTATCCCTCATCCGCGGATGATTCCAATGGGTTGGATGACATTCCTACGGTTGGGCGGCGGCCCGCTCCCGGTAAGCGATGGGGTCCGCAACTCCCGCTTCCTGGAAGGCCCGCAATCGCAGAAGGCAACTGTCGCAGGCGCCGCACGCGAGCTCTTCTCCCTGGTAGCAGGACCACGTCAGTTGCAGCGGCGCACCAAGCTCCAACCCGCGCAAGATAATCTCGCTTTTTTTCATCCCAATGACCGGAGTCACCAGCTCGATCTTCGACTGGGGCCGCGTGCCCACGCGAATTAATTCCTGAAACACGCGGTAGTATTCCGGCCGGCAATCGGGGTATCCCGAGCTATCCTCTGCCACGGCGCCGATAAAAATAGCTCCAGCGCCAATCGCCTCCGCCCAGCTCACGCCGACGCTCAAGAAATGAGCATTGCGAAAGGGAACGTAGGTCACGGGGATTTCGCTGCCGCCGGGTCCAGGCACTCCCAACTCATTCTCAGGTATGGCGATTTTGCGGTCTGTCAAAGCTGAGCCGCCGATGGCGCGGAAATGATCGAGCTGGACCACGAGCCGGTCTTTCACCCTGTAAAAATGGGCGATCTCGTCGAACGCGCGCTGCTCCCGCTTCTCGGTTCGCTGGCCATAACTTGCGTGCAGCAGGGCGATATTCTCTGCCCCTTGCCGCTCTCGGGCGATCGCCGCGCACACGCAAGAGTCCATGCCTCCGCTGAGGAGTACCACGGCCTTACGTTGTTGCTCCATGGGAGCGCTCATACGCCCTTCATGGCTGGATCCCAGATGATCTTGTGGAGCTGCAATCCCAGGCGCACGTCCAAACCGTCCTCCAGAATCCATTCCACGAGGGTGCGCGGTTCGAGGGCGCTCCACTTTCCCTGCGGATCCTCGGTTACGGGAGAAAACAGGATTTGATGCACTTGTTCGTGGAGCCGGTGTTCCCGCGTAAATTCCCGCGCGAATTCGTAGTCTCGCCGGCTGGAAATCACAAACTTCACTTCATCCTTTCGGCCAAACTCGGAGAGATTCTTTAGGTCAAAGGTATTTGGCTCACCCGAATCGGGGCATTTCACGTCCACGATCTTGATGACCGCCTTCGGCAGGCGGCCCACAAAGCGTTCCCCGCTGGTTTCGATCATCACGGTATAGCCCGCGCCCAGGAGGCCATCCGCCAGCGGATAAATCTCCTCCTGCAAGAGAGGCTCGCCACCTGTCAGCTCGACAAGCGGCACGCGAGCACTTGCACCATCTGTCCGCCCGCTGAGAGTATCCACGCGGCCCAGAACTTCCTCGACGCTCATCTTTTGCCCGCCATGGAATGCGTAAGCCGTGTCGCACCAGGTGCAGCGCAAGTTGCATCCCGTCAGCCGCACGAAGATGCAAGGCAGCCCGGCGCGGGTCCCCTCGCCCTGAATCGATTTGAAAATTTCTGTGATGTACATAAGCTAGTACGGATGGGAATGCCGCGTTACTCCCCGGCGCCTTTTGCCTTTTTCGCGGAACGCCGCGACAACCAATAAATCCCGCCAAAAAACAACACCATGGCCACAACCAGACGCGCGTAGCCCGGCGCAACTCCCATCATCCGGAGCACCATGATGTAGCCCACCGCCACAAGAAGTGCCGGCACCAGAATGATAAGAATCGACCGGTTCATGATCTCCTCTGAATCATACCCAGTTTACGGCTTCGGCCGGTAACGCGCGCTGGCAGTATCCGTTTCCCAGATGACGATGTCCGTCACGTGCGCGCCACCCGGCAAACCCTTCAACTGGCCGGTGACTTCGTCATAAAAATACTTGGCCATGTTCTCCGCGGACGGATTGATTGTCGTGAACGGTTCGAGATCATTGATGAACTGATGATCCAGTCGCTGGATCACTCCGCGTATCACACGCTTAAGCTCTGTGAAATCGATCAGCAGGCCAATCGAATCAAGTTGCGGCCCTTCGAGGGTCACCTGCACACGGTAGTTGTGCCCGTGCGGGTTCTCGCACTTACCCTTGTATCCGCGCAGGGCATGCCCGGCAGAAAATGTTTCTTCCACACTGACTTCAAACATAGTCTTGCTTCTTCGCTCGTATCGAAACACCCCCATGCGTTATCCCGCTTCTTTGAAAGCCTTGGATCGGGGGACCGTACTAGCCGCGGATAAGAAACGGCCCACTTCCCGCAGGTCGTGCGTTTTACTGTAGGGCGGCAAAGACTCCAAGAAAATTTTACCATAGGGCATCCGCTGGATGCGGGTGTCGAGCAGGGCCAGCACTCCGCGGTCGGTTTTTGCGCGGATCAGCCGGCCAAAGCCCTGCTTCAGGGCCAGGACCGCCTGCGGTACCTGGAACTCGGTGAACGGGTTACGCCCATCTTCCTGCAAGGCGCGCACACGTGCGGCAACGATGGGATCGCTTGGAACCGCGAAGGGCAGCCGGTCCACAATCACGCAGGACAATTGCTCACCCGGCACATCCACGCCTTGCCAAAAGCTAGAAGTAGCGAAAAGCACCGCGTTTGGCGTGTTTTTGAAGCGTTCCAGGAGTACGGAGCGCGGCGCAGTTCCCTGGAGCAGCAGCGGATACTCGACGCGGCCTCGCACGCGCTCGAACAGATCGTTCATCTGCGCGTAGCTGGTAAAGAGGCAGAAGGCGCGGCCTTCACTCAAACCAAGCAATTCCACGATTTCGTCCGCTGCCTTGGGGGCGAAACCCGCGTCGCGTACGTCCGGCATTTCTTGCGGCAGATAAAGCAGTGTCTGGTCTTCATAGCGAAATTCGGAGGGCAGGCCTTTTTCCTTCACATGATCCACGCCCAGGCGCTGACGGATGAATTCGAAGCGCCCGCCGACGGTAAGCGTCGCCGAAGTGAGGATCACGGTGTCAAAGGCTTCGAAGAGCCGCTCGCGGAGAATCTGGCTCACATCAATCGGCGTGGCGGCGAGAAAGACGCCCTTGTTCCGGCGTTCGAACCAGTAGACATAGTTTTTTTCGTTGGACTCGAAGAGAAATGCCAACTCCTGCCGCAATTCAAAGCTGCGGCGCGCCACACGTAGGAGTTCTTCCGGTTTCTGCGTGAGCGCCGCGAATTCCGTTTCCATCCCCTTCAAAGCATTCATCAGCCCGTCGTAGGCTTCGTGGTTCTGCTCCAAAAAAGCTTCCCGCTCGTTCCGTGCAAAGGAAAAGCGACCGTCGCGCGGCGGAAAGGTGTCGAAGAAGGTTCGGCTCCGTTCGCGGATGCGCTGCGTCCTGCGCAGAAGCGTCGGCGTGCCCTGGTGCAGGAGGCGCATGGTATGGTCGGCGTCGCGCGCCAGTTCTTCGAAGCGGAAATTGGAAATCTGCTGCCCGAAATAGTCGCTGGCCACGTCTTCCATCTCGTGCGCTTCGTCGAAAACGACGGCGGAATACTCCGGTAAAATGCTGCCAAAATCGTCCTGCTTCAAAGCCAAATCCGCAAAAAACAGGTGGTGATTGACGATGATGAGGTCCGCTTCCTTGGCTCGTTCGTGCATCGCGGTTACGAAACACTGCTGGAACTCCGGACACTTCTGGCCGGAGCAGGTGTCGCGCCGAGCATCCAGGCGTGTCCACAATTCCGAATCGTCGGGCAAGAAAGTAAGCTCTGCACGATCCCCCGTTTCCGTCAGCTTCGACCAGTCGCGAATCTGGCGGAACGCGTCCACCGCCTCGATGCCCTGCAGCATAGGCTGATCCGCCATGGCGTGTACTTTGGAGAGGCACAAAAAATTGGAGCGGCCCTTCATCACCGCGACTTTCAGCTCCGGCGCAAAATGCTTTTGCAGGAAGGGCACATCTTTCTGGTAGAGCTGCTCCTGAAGCGACTTTGTGGCCGTGGAAATCACCACGCGGCGCCCGCTGCAGATCGCAGGCAGAAGGTACGCCAGCGTCTTTCCCGTGCCCGTCCCGGCTTCCAGGATGGCGTGGTGATGCGTTTCGAAGGCATCGTGCACCGCTTCGGCCATCTCCAGTTGCGCCGGACGGTGCTCGTAGCCGCCGATCATGCACTTTTCTAGAAAGCCCCCCGGTCCAAAGATCTGCGCCATGCCAGGCTGGTCAACGGCGCTTGATTTCTTTTCAGACCGTCCGGGATGGCTTTCGTCGCTATCCACTTCCTGTGCTGCTGGGCGAGGCGCGGGACGCCGAGCGGTGATCTCGTCCTCTAGAGGTACATAGACCCGCTCTGGCACCGGCTCCCTGTTCTTTTTCTTTGTCTGGGGAGATTGCGACTTGGGAGTTTGTTTGCCCAGATGGCCCGCCTAAATCCTTGGATTTCGCCTGATTTGTAACGATAGCACAACCCGCTGGAAGCCTTTTGTTCCGGAACGAATGGTTAGCCATTGGACACTTTTTGTCATTGGGCCGCAACCGCGGCCGTCCTGCAAGGGTTACATTGAGTGGGGATTCTCTGTCATCCGCTCCGCCCAGCGTGGTGTCCAAATCTGCCGTGGGGTGATTGCATGAACTTGAAACGTTTTTTGTTTGTCTTCGCAGTTTGCGGGATGCAGGCTCTCTCTTCCTGCAGCGGAACCAAGAACGTCTGCACCGTCAATTGCGGAGGCAACAACGCCACGGTCACGCTCTCTATTTCCGATACGCCGCCCACCCGCGTCTCCGTCATGAGTATGCCGCTGCCCATCATTGGCATCGCCCTGGTGCCTTCCACGGGTGGCCAGGTGTCTTTGTATGCCCCGCCGGCGCCCGCGACGTCGACGACCTTCGAATTGACGCGGCTGCAATCGGATTCGGCATTCATTACCACAAATAGTGCGGTTCCTCCCGGCAGTTACACAGCGATCAATGTGACCATTTTGGGTACGGGCGGGAATCCGGGAATCTTCTACAACGGGTCAAACACAACCTTCACGATTTCGACGAACAACCCGACCGCCTGCGTGCCCGGCGCGCTCTGTAAACTTCCTCCTGCGGTGGCGACCACCATCAGTTTCCCGCTTACGTTGCACCTCAGCAGCGGCCAGACGCAATGGATTGGACTGGACTTTAATCTGAATAACGCCATTACCACCACAAACGGCATCAGCGTGGACTTTACGCAGGCCAACGTGCTTGAGGCGCTTACGACACCGCGGACGAACATTCCGGTTGGCGGTGTGGATTCGATTGGAGATTTTACGGGAATCGTCACTGCGGTCTCGAGTACCAGCATCACGGTGCAATCCGGTACTCGGGGAACGCTTACCGCAGCGATAACGGGGATCACAACCTACACCGATCCGCAAGGCCGCTGCAGCGGAGGAGCGAGCATAAGCTGCATCACCCCCAATGCCATTGTCAGTGTTGACGCGCTACTAGCGACAGGCGGCGCGATTAGTGCGGTGAACGTTGACATTATTGATGCTTCGACGACAACTGCCGATGAAGTGGAAGGAACGATTATCTTTCCCACGGCGGTACCCAACGTGGCGGGCATGATCCTTTACGACAAGAGTGTCGTCAGCGCTGATCCTATCCTTTCTGCTTCCACAACCACTTTCGGCACTGGACTGTTTCTCACCATAAATCCACTTGACTCTACGATCACCTACAACGTGGACAGTGGCACTCTGTCCTCGCAAGTGCCGGGCACATCCGCTGCGTTTCAAGGCTCGGGAGACCTGAAGAATGGCCAATTCATCCGCGTCAAGCTCAAAAACGTGGCCATCGTCAACAGTGAGATCACCGGGATCGTAACGGCCGTGCTCTTACGCAACTCTGTCGTGCCGGGAACCGTCGGAACCACAACATCTCCGAGCTTCACGATGAACAATCTTCCGTCCTATTTCCTGGACCTGAACCTGAGCAACCCGCAGTCTGTGCAAACCTACAATCCTGGTACGTTCTTTGAGGGAGCCACGAACGTTAGCGACCTTGCCACTCCGATTAATCGCTCGGTTGCGATTCGCGCGTTGTACCTCAATCCATCCAAGGTAACCATGCCGTTCCTAGCGTCCAAGGTGCGTGCAAACTGAGTTTTTTCACCGCCTCCGCAAAAGGCGACGGGCCCCGGAAGTTCCGGGGCCCGTTTTCGTTTTGGAGTGCGGGAGCCCTCGCTCCCGCTTTTCCGGCATAGGTCGGTCACCACATGCTCAGGATTGCCTCTGACTCTCAACCGCACTCCAAAGTCAGACACCGCGGACCGTGGTGTTGGGCGGCAGCGGCGAGACCAGCGGGGCCATGGGAACAGATGGAATATTCGGCGCAATGACCGGCTGCAGGCGGCGATACAACGCCAGGGCAGTCGCGCCCATGCCCCAGACCCAGATGCCGCACGTAATCCAGAAGCCGAGAAACGGCAGTTGGGTTGCCACGCGGATCACGATCAACCCGATGGCCATGCGCCCGACGAGCGGCCAGACTTCATGCGTACGCCCCAGGATCCACTGCCCCACCACCGAGCCGACGACAACATAGGAACTGAACAGGGCCACGATCCACAGGAAGATGGACGAGACGCCCACCAGAAGAAGCACGATAGTAATGCAGGCGAAAACAGCGGCAATCAACATGCCGAAAAACACCAGCACCCCGAGCCCGACCGCTGCGCCATATTGCTCTGCGGATTCCACGCACTCCTTCGCAAATCGCGGCAGAAGATTGATCAGCACCAGCCCCAGCATGACAAACGCAGAGGTCCAGATCAGCCACCAAAAGACAAAACCCGCCCCGCCCTCGGTGTGGGATTTGTGCTCCAGCTTCTTGTACTCCAGCGGAGAACCCAGCTTCGCCTCCGCGGCGACAACGGCAGGCTTATCGCCCTCAAACACCGCCTTGCCATCAATCTCCGCGGAGGAGCCGATGGTCAGCGATTGCCCCTTGGCCTTCATGTTGCCGCCGATGAAACCGGAAAGCGTTGCTTGCTGAAAGAAGCCGAGAAAATCCGTGCCTATCTTTCCGTCGAGGGTCGCCGTTTGCGTGAAGATCGTCAGGCTGTGCCCGATTTTTCCATTGGAATCGAGGTTGATGACTTCGTTGAAGGCGAGGACGTTCTTGTCCACGTTTCCGCTGATGGTGATGTTATTGGTGAAGGCGCGAATATTCCCGTCCACCTGGCCGCTCACGCGCGCGGTTTGCGCGAAACAGATCACGTCGCCGGTCACGTGCCCTGTTACATCCACCTGCTGGCCGAAAGCAAATACGTCGCCGTCCACGGTGCCCTCGACGCGGATGTGCTGGCCGGAGAGATAGATGTCGCTCTTGATCGTTTCGTCCCTCTTAACCGTAATGGTGTCGCCTTTGCGGAATTCGGTGGCGGAGACAGGCGTCGCCACGGAGGCCATCAGGCCCAGGCTCGCGAACATCACCGCCAGAGCTGTGCCGCGCCGCAAATACCGCCGGACTGCAAGTATGCCGAGGCCCGCCAGAACGGCCAGTGAGAAGAACTCGAACAGCGTGAACATGGATTGCCATCCTTTCCAGAAGGCCCCCTGAAAGACCACCAGGCTAAGCAAATTGGTGCTACCGAAGCCGGCTTGCTCGAGCTGCAGTTCCCAGGGTTCGATGTAACCGGTGTACAAGGCGTAGACGCCCAGCACTGCCAAGCCAAACACAAGACCCCAAATCCACTGCATGGATTTCTTGACGGCCACCCGAAACTCGGCCAGCCGCGCCGGCATGGGCTCGTCTTGCTCCAGCATGGCCCGTGTCAACAAGCGTGACTCGCGATCCAGCGCGCGCAGCAAGTTCAGGCATTTTGTGCACGTCTGCGTGTGCAGAGACACTTCCTGCGCGGCCTCGCGGTCGAGCTGCCGTTCGACGTACAGCAGCAGGGTCATTTCCTCGAGGTGCTTGTTCGCGTTTTGTTCCGAGTCGTTCACCGGGTCCCTCCCGCCGCCAGGACGCTATTCTCTCCCAACGCCTGGCGGAGTTCATGCCTCGCGCGCAGCAGCACCACGCCCACAAACGCCCGCCGCACGCCCAGGGCGTCTGCAATTTCGTCGTAACTCATGTCCGAGTAATAGCGCATGACCAGCGCCATGCGTGCGCGCGTGCCTAACTTGCCCAGGGCTCTACGCACCTCGTCGTTGCTGCGTTCCTCGATTAGGCGTTCGAGTTGGTTGGGATCGGGATGCTCGAGGGGAATGGTTTCGACGTCATCGGTTTCCTTGCCCTGGCGGAGCTTGCGGCGGCGCAGTATGTCCCAGCAATGATTGGCGGCTACTTTATAGAGCCACGCGGTGAAGGAGCGGCTCTGATCGTATTGGGCGAGTTTGTCGCGCAACTTCATGAAAATCTCCATGGTCGCGTCTTCCGCATCTTCATGGGTGGGCATGGCCCTCCGGCAAAAACGGAAAATCGCCGGGGCATACTCCCGGTACAAATCGCCCCAAGCGTCGACATCCCCGGTCCGAGCCCGGACGATCAAATCCGTAGGTTCCGTTTTTCCCGGCGCGCTCATTCGCCCTGGTCTCAGCGGTTCCATAGACTAGTACGCAGAAATGTTCACAAAACTATCATAGATTGTTATCGGAGCGTGGGTTGGCAGGAACTGGAGGAACCGGGCTTTAGAAGGCCCTTGTGAGGGACGAGAAAAGGAGTGCCAAAATGGCTTTCGGTGAAAAATTGCGCTTCAATTAAGTTATTGATTCTGGGAGGCTTAGTCACCGAGCTGGTTGTAGGTGCGGAACCTAAGAGGCTTATAGGTGCCGTGCTTTCTTAATGATCCGTATGTATTGATTCTGAAGGAGTAGGAGGTGGCATTTCCCTTAGGTGTTGATTTGAAAGAGTTTGCATCTCCTAGCGGGATTAGTACTACACCCTATTAATAATAGTTTGTCAAGGATGTCTTAGAGGGCCCCAAGGAACCGGCGCGTCGCGCCTAATGCTATGGCATTTTCCTGCGGCGGCTCTTCGGCGCTCGTAAGTCCGTTCCAAAAAGAAACGGCCCCTGGCTGGGTAACGGGGCCGTTTCCTAGGACTGCAAAATGGAGACAGGCTAGAAGGTGAACTTGGCAGCGATCTGCAAACTACGATTGCTGCCGCTTCCCAGGAACGGATAGCCAATCCCCACATCGCCCGTGGAAGCCAGCGCATAGTGGCCTTGGAGAGTCCCATTGGCCGATGCTCCGTTTACGAGAGGATCTGCAATGAAGAAGGGCAAGAACGGATTGGCAAAATTGGGATGATTGAACAGGTTGTAGGCCTCGAAGCGAAGTTCCATGTGCAAGCGCTCTCCAAATTGGGTGTTCTTGAAGATGGAGAAATCGAATTGCCGGAAATGAGGACCGACCAGCGCGTTGCGTCCGAGGGTGCCGTAGTGGCGGGTGCCGGGCACGCAAGAATTAACCGTGCCGTCGAAACCACTCGCCTTGATCGTGCAAGGAATGGCAAAGGAGGTGAGGTCCAGGAAATTATTGGGGTCGTGCGGATTGTATTTCACCGGACCGATAATGTCCGGCCGGCCATAACCGCTGCCGCTTCCGTCAAAGTCGTCTTCAAAATTGAAGTTGAGGCTGAAGGGTTGCCCGGATTGCAGAGTCAGGATGCCATTCAAGCCCCAGCCGTTGCGGAGAAGCTTCCAACTGCTGTCCTGGGCATCCGGAATTTGATAGATGAAGTTCCAGGCAAGGCGGTTGCGCACATCGAAATTGGAATTCCCCTTGTTCGCATGGGCGGTGTAAGTCTGATTGGGGGTCGAGCCATTGGGAATGTATTCCCAGAGGTCGCTGGCGTCATCAATGGAGTGTGACCAGGTGTAATTGAGAGTGGAAGTGAGACCGTGCCAGCCGTTGATCCGATAGCTGGTCTGCAAAGAGTTGTAGTGCGAAGTCCCATCTCCGAGGAGATCATTGATGTAGAAAAAATTGTTGTAATAGCGCGGCACACCATAGCTGCTGTTGCAGTTGCAGGCGACGTCCGCTGTAGTTATTTGCTGTTGGGTTGGCTGATTTGCATCCACGGTTCGCTGGAGCTTATTACCGCTCGAGCCGACATAACCGATCTCCGCCACCATCTTGCGGCCAAGTTGCTGTTGCAAATTCAAGTTGTAGTTCTGCATGTAGGGCGTACGGAGCTGGGGATCCACGGCAAACGCATCGGGCATAGGTGAAAATCCGCCGTAGACGGGAGAACCGGAAGCAAAGGGACCTGAATTCGCACCGCCAATGGAAATAGGGTTAGGCCCAAAAGCGGCATAAGCATTGCCCGGGTCAAACAAGCTATTGTAGGGAGCCTGGCCGATAAAGGCGTCTTGTGAAAAGGCGTCGTAGAAGATGCCGTAGCCGGCGCGAAGGATCGTTGTGCCCTTGCCGTTCAGATCCCATGCAAGGCTGACGCGCGGCGCATAGTCATTGTAGTCCGGCTGGTAGAGACGACCGTCGCCAATGACCGTGGGAGTTGCGGTAAGTGTCGCGGGGTTCAGGAGAACGTTGGTGAAATTCTGGTGTTTCTCCTGAATCAGGCCGTAGTAATCATAGCGCAGGCCGATGTTGAGCGTAAGATTCCGGTTGAAATGGTAGCTGTCCTGGAAATAGAGAGATTGCGAGTTTTGAAACGTATTGCGGTTGGTGTCGCCCATAGCGACGCTCCCGCCAGTAGGGGTACCTGCCAGAAAGAATTCGAGTGACTGGCAAAGCGAAGTCGATATCTGTGCCGCGCAAAGCGCATCTGGCGGTGGACTGGAAGTCGTCGGGCCAAAACTAAGTCTGCCGCGGAAATCAATGTTCAGGATTTGCGAGATGGTTGTGCGACGGAATTCATAGCCAAACTTGATGTCGTTTTTGCCGCTCTTCCATGAAATGTTGTCGATGTAGTGCCAGTTGGAGTCCACGCGCTGGCGCGGCACGGTGTAGTTGGCGCCGATTTGCGCATAGCCACCGACGTTCATTCTTGGCAGACCCCAGTTGTATTGGGACACTCCCGTATCCAAACCAATTGTAGAGGGATCGAAGGCGCGATCTTCCGGGAAAAAGCCTTCCGCGAAGCGGTTCCAACCGAGACGGGCTTCATTGACGATGGACGGCGTGAGAATGCTGACAAAGGAAATAGCAACCATCTGCACGCGGGTGGGAGTGGCCACATTGTAGCCGGGCAAAAGGCTTCCGCCGACCAGGCCGAGAGGAAAGCTTTGCTCGCTATCGCCGATGTAGTAGCGGCCGGTCAGCAGATTGTCTTTATTGAAGTTGTAATCGACCTTGATGATGCCATTGTTGACGTTATTGAGAAAGGGCGTGGCCACGAAGACGTTGTTCTGGCCGGAAAACTCAGGAGTGGAGATGTTAGCCTTAGGCCAGGGATTTAGCGCCAACAAATTGACGACCACGGGATTGACCGTTCCACCGATTGCGGCGGTGGCATCGGCAATTTCCTTGCTTGTGGGGACCAGCGTGGTGTAATTCAACTTTCCGGTTTCGCGTACCCCTTCGTAATCCACGAAGAAGAAGGCTTTGTCTTTGATGATGGGCCCGCCAAGAGACCCTCCAAATTGATTGTCGTGGAACGGTTGTTGTGGCTGGGTGCCCGCCGGGTTGAAGTAGTTGCGCGCATTCAAATCGGTATTGCGGAAATATTCAAAAGCTGAGCCGTGAAGTTGATTTGTGCCGCTCTTGGTCACCACGTTGATGATGCCCCCAGCGCTCCGGCCGTACTCGGCTTCGAAATTTGAAGCAACCCGGAGTTCGGCGATGGCTTCGACCGGCAGGATTGTCGCTGGCGTGCCGTAGGTTCCGGCTTCATTGATAGCAGGATCGTTGCGGTAGCCATCATTCATGTCCGTGCCGTCGAGAAGGAAATTATTGGCACGGCCGCGGGCACCGTTGATCGAGAAAATGCCGAAGGAGCCGGGCGAGTCGGTAATCTGATCGGGGGAGCCGGTTACGCCGGGAACGAGGAAGATCAGCTTCTGGTAGTCCCGCCCATTCACGGGCAAATTCGTGGCGACCTTGGATTCGATGATGCCGCCGAGGGTGTTGGAGGTAGACTCCACTTGGGACAACTCTTCGCCCAGCACTTCTACTCTTTGTGCGAGGTCGCCTGTCTGCAGCGCGAAGTCGGTGCGGCGCTCGCTCGAGACCTCGACGCGGACGCCGCTGACGACGCCCTGCTTAAATCCTTCCTTCTCCACGGTTACCGTGTAATTCCCGATGGGCAATTCGGGCGCGGAGTAACTACCGTCTTCGGTGGTGGTGACGGTGCGAACGAGCCCGGTATCCACATTCTTGATCGTTACGGCGGCGCCGGGGACGGAAGCACCCGAGGAATCGGTGACTGTGCCAAGAACCGTGCCGCGGAAGGTCTGGGCGGCAGCGCTCCCGCTCCAGAGTAGAACCACTGCGGCCAGGAGTACGACCAGCGCGCTCAGGCTGCGAAAGGACCTGTTCATCTGCATCTCCTTCGGAAAAACGGAATTCATCCCGATCCCCCGGGATGGTCTTGACGCTTACCCCGAAAGCGCCATGCGACACCTGTTTGTATTGTTAGAAAAACATACTCATCCCAGTAAGGAGAAGCAAGGGGTTCGCAAATGCAATGTTTCTATTCGGACTATGCGAAGTACTGAGCCTTGCGAACGCGGTTTTTCCACCGATTTGCAAGCCCGCGTGGCTCGCTAGTTCCGTTGCGATACGCTACATTGGAAGATTACACAGCGAAGCGATTCGCTCGCTTGGCGGGCATGGCCTATCCATGGCTCAAAAACTCCCATCCCTGGTGATTGTCGGACGGCCCAACGTCGGGAAGTCCACGCTATTCAACCGTCTGACGAGCACGCGGCGAGCGATCGTCACGGACGAACCCGGCATTACGCGGGACCGCATCTATGGTCGGTCAGAATGGCGCGGGCGTGCCCTTGAAGTGGTTGACACGGGCGGAATCATCCCGGATGACAAGGCGCCGATTCCCACGGAAATTTTGCGCCAGGCGCGCATGGCCATCGAAAATGCCGCGCTGCTGGTTCTGGTGGTGGACAGCCAGGCCGGGCTGACGCCGACGGATCAGGAACTGGCGCGGCTGTTGCGCACCACCGGAAAACCTTTTGTGGTCGCGGTGAACAAAGTGGATTCGGCGATGCAGGAAGGCAATGCCGGGCCATTCCACGCGCTCGGCGCGCGGGTCTTTCCGATCGCCGCGGAGCATGGGACGGGCGTGGATGATTTGTTGGATCTGGCGCTGGAGCAGATCCAAGGGCAGGCCGTCGAAGATCAGACGGAAGAGAAGAATCCGGTCGATATCGCCATCATCGGGCGGCCGAACGTGGGCAAATCCACCCTGCTGAATTGCATGGCGGGCGAGGACCGCTCGATTGTTTCGCCGATTCCGGGCACGACGATGGATAGCGTGGATGCGGGCGTAATGAAAAATGGGCGGACGTATCGCTTTGTGGATACGGCAGGAATCCGGCGCAAGGGAAAAACGGATTTGGTCGCGGAGAAGTTGAGCGTGGTGATGGCGAAGCGCGGGCTGGAACGCGCGGACGTGGCGATTCTGGTGATTGACGGTGAGCAGGGCGTCACGCAGGGGGATGCGACGATCGCGAGCTACGCGGAGCAGTCCGGCCGATCCGTGATTATCGTGGTGAACAAGTGGGATTTGGCCGTCGAAGCAGCACAACGCGCCGCGGACGAATCCGCCAAAACCGCGAAAGGCAAAGCGAACAGGGCAACGGGAGATCCCAAGCGGCGGGAGGTGGATAAGGGGTCGCTGCTTTTTGAATACGAAAAGATGGTACAAGAGAAGTTCAAATTTTTGAGCTATGCGCCGATTTTGTTTCTCTCGGCGAAGACCGGCGAGCGTGCACAGAAGCTTTTTCCCCTGATCGATCAGGTGGCGGCGGCGCGGCAGCGAAAGATCACTACCGGCGAGCTGAATCGCTGGCTGAAGGAGGACGTAGACCTGCAGCGCCCTTCCACTCCGAAAGCCCGGCCAGTGCGGATCTACTATATGACGCAAGCGAAAGTGGCGCCGCCGGTGTTCCTGCTCTTCACCAACCAGAAGAAGCCGTTGCATTTCAGCTTCGAGCGCTTCCTGGAGAATCAATTGCGCGCCCGATGGGATTTCATCGGCACGCCGGTGCGCTTTGTCCAGCGGCTGCGCAAAAGGGGCGAGCGGTCCACTCCCAGCGAGGAATGAGCTTTGCTTTTGCAACGACAGGGAGGCAACTCTCCCCTTAACTCCGACTCGGGCTTCGGCTAGGATAGGAGCGTCCCCGCCCCTGGAAAACAAGATGAGCAGCGCGGCACCAGCCTTAACCGAAGACACGCGACTCTATCGCATCAGCGAAATGAGCCGCCTTACGCAACTGAAGCCGTTCGTGTTGCGTTATTGGGAAGAGGAGTTTCCCATGCTGGAGCCGGTGAAGACGCGGCGCGGCCACCGGCTGTACAGCCAGGAACATGTGGACCTGGTGCTGAAAATCAAGCGGCTGTTGTATGACGAAGGCTATACGATCGCGGGCGCGCGGCGGTACCTGCGCGATCTGGATCCGAACGTGGCGGCCACTTCCCTGTCCTACAGCGAGGACCGCGCTGCTTTTTCCGCCGAAATGCACAGCACGCAACTCAGCCGCAAAATGCTGCTGGACTTACGCGACAGCTTGCGCAGTTTCTTGACGCTGCTCGAAAGCAAGTGATACCGTTAAAAGTGCTTCAAGGCGGCTCGGTTGTTGGGGGCCGCACCGGCCGGGACGTAGCGCAGCCTGGTAGCGCGCACGCTTGGGGTGCGTGAGGTCGCGAGTTCAAATCTCGCCGTCCCGACCATTTAATTCAAAGACTTAGTCGAACCTTCGAAAATCCCGCACTGGATCTGGTGCACATTCTGGTGCACACCCTCCTCAAAAACCGGTCGTTCAGGTACCGGCACCAAAGTATCGAGCGCCTTCCTCTTCGCTGCCATTCGGATGTGACTGTAGTGTTCCACGTCTCTACGGAGATTAGTTCTCATGATCTCTTCCGACATAGCGATGTACAGCTACTTCAGTTCTCCGTCTCGTTTAGACCAGCGGAACGTCAGATTGGGCAGCTGCTGTACGAGGAGCTGGCCCAGTCCGCGGTTCACCAGGAGATCTGCGTGGAATACGAAAATCGGACGGATTTCGAAATCTTGATCATTTGCTAGATGCGATTCTGTTCGATAAGCCATTTCGAGCACTTGTCATTACTAGCGAGTGGTCGGCAAACCGGAAGCGATCAGAGCAATGTCCTGGCGCTCGCATTACTTCTGGGTTGCCCGTCATCCGTCCACAGTCTGCACCGGATGCAACCATCGGTCCGGATGTTTGAATGTGCACGCTACAGCCGGGGTCCGATTTTCTCCGCCGCTTCCTTCGAGCTGATTGCTGGATACACCTCAAAGTCAACAATGTCACTCCAATTTGCGATCCATTGATCAAAGAGTGCGTGATCTTCTGTTTCCATCAGTTGGTAACAACGATCTAGCTGGTCATTCACCCAACTCGATGCGTAGAAAAGTCCGGGTTGCTACCGTCCGCGATCTCGAAATCGACAATAGACTGGCACAGCATCGCCGTTCCTAAAATTCTCGATCACCATGTACAAGCTCATCGCCCCACGCACTAACGGAAGCCTTCATCTCGTCTTTCCAGTCAGCTTTTCCAGAATTCTTTGGACACGACGCGCGCGAGTTTCGGACCTTTTCGCCTGGAGAAGTGCGTCAGCGTGCTCCTTCTTACGCGAGTAGCTCAGCCTCTCCCACTGAGCTCTTGCTGGGCCATTCTTTGCGAGTGCAGCCGAGAGCGCTGCCGGCGGATCAACCTTACGAACCTTAGTGTCTGGCTGCATTGTTACCTCTACGATGTCCCCAGCTCTTACGCCTGCCGCTTCACGGCGGTCCTTGCGAACCGGCAGGTAATACTTGCCGCCGTAAACCGAGATCGTCGACCGGTAGCTGTAGCCGTTAATGGAGACTTTTACTGGTGACCGGGCCTTCCCGAACTCCTTTTTCACGTCGAATGGCACCTCAACAAAGAGGGCGCCCGCATCGGCCCCGAGTTTGGCTTTAAACCCTTTGGCAGACATCGAAATACCTCCTACCAAGTTCGATCTCGGTTGGCGAGTGAGCCGGAGTTCCCGCCGGCGACTGGTAACCGCTTATTGAACAGAACGTCTTCTTCAAACGGGATCTTGATTCAGATAGATCTTGTTGCCGCGTCGTTTGAGCTCGACGTAGTCCCGCTTACAATCGTCGGTGCTGATGGCGAATAGCGGTTCCCCTGCCCCTTGGCGACCGACCAGGGCCTTTTGTTCATTCGTCTTGGCGATCTCAAGATTGATGGAGACCTCCCTGTTGTCGGGGGCCCGAACGAGCAGCCAACGGTAGTCGCCGAGCTTTTTGTCTTCGGCGACCTAGAATCCGAGCTGGTCAACGTAGAACCTCTTAGCTCCCTCTTGATCAGATACGTACAGCTTGAACACCGTCACTTTGTTCATTCGTTCACTCCTTGTTTGCCTGTGACTGAACCGCATTGCAAGAGGAGCATCATCGCATCGGCTTGCGCACCTTGTCTTGAACGAATCGGACACCCTTCGCTGGGCCGCTGACGCGGGATAATTCCGTCGTGTCGTACCAATCGGGCGTGAACAGATGAGTCGGCGGCTCAGCGCCAAAAGCACGAAACTCTCTCACCATGTGGGCTTGATCGGAGTAGCCGTTGGCGGCGGCGATTTCCGCCCAAGTTTCGGGTGAGCTCATGGTGGCCAGTTGCCACACCCGCGCGAATCGGAGCACCCTGACGAACCGTTTGGGAGGCACGCCCACAGCCGCAAGAAATCGCCGCTGCAACTGCCGGGAGGAGAGTCCGAGTTCGCGGGCTATCTCCGACACAAGAGGCGCGGTTTCTGAGCAGCTCAGCCGGTCCACCAGAGTGACAACCGCGTGGTCAGGAGGAAGAGCCAAATGAAGCTGCTGGAGGAGGACGATCAAGCGCCGAGCGGCCGGCGTCGGTTTCCAAGTTCTTTTCATTCTTGACGACCAGCTGAGCGAAGGTTCGATCTAGGGGATGACGGACCTGCGCGAGAGGAAGCAACTTGTCCGTGAGCGTCGGAGCGGTCTGCCCAAGAAAGCCGGCCCCGCGAGTGGGATGAAATCGAATCCCAAACGTGTGAACCCGCGCTCCGTATCTCATGCGAACGGCTCGGGACAGAAGGCCGACGACGGTGCGGTCAGGTTGGTAGCCGGTATACCCTGGTCCCTCCAGTTCTACGGGATCGCCGAGATTCAATACCAGCTCGACGTACCCATCTGGCAAAATGGCTGGGGAGGGAACCTTCGGAGCCTCGCCGACGACTCTCCAGTAGGCCGTAACGATCCCTTCCAAGCCCGACCCGGAAGCCACTCGTCATAGCGAATATCCATTCAGCGATCCCCGCCAGGACAGCCCGTGTGCGTGAGACCGACTCTTATCGACGGCGCGCTGGGTGCGTTTCATTCTGTGTCTTTTTCATTTCCGCACACCTTCCATATCGGTGTCAACGCTCTACTCCTTAAAACGGTCGCATCGAAATCCAGACACCAGGAGGCGGAATAGAACAAACTAGGTTTTGGATGAATGGTCGGCCGGCTACACGGAACTTATCCAGCGTTGTAGAAAGTTTTGATCATAGCGCCGGATCATTTCCTTTCCGCGGAGGGGAATTTATGTCCAACGCTGGACATGAATGCAGTAGCGGAGCAGTCGTTCAGAAAACCCCACGATTCAGCCACCTGCAAGTAATTGATTCGCTGACTTGCAGGACCGAACTTTTGATCGTCGGAAAACATGAGTTATTTGCACGGTTCCGCGTTGTCCGTAGAAATCCGTCCCGGTCAAAAATGGTTGTCGCTACGGTGAATATATGTTGGTAGCAACACTCCTCGTCAATTTTCCAAGGTGGGAGCCGTATGCGTAAGAGCGCCCTTAGGGTTCTGAGCGGGGACGATCAGTGATGATCGTCCTTACTGCGTCAGTTGGCCAAGTCGCCCATTTTGATCACTCCACAAACGAAACCCAGTGAGCGGCAACCAAATTCGTCCTAGCGGTTATTGTGCCCGGCCACCCGCAAAGGATTGGTGTATACTCCGGCTATTCGGAAAAGCAAGCTGGACGTTGCCATGAAGTATCTCTCCCGCGGTAACACAAACTTTTATTTGGGCCCCGCCCGAAAACCGAAGAGGATGTCATGAAACAAACCTTCGCCATCGGCATAGGAGGAGCAGCAGGCCAAGGTGTCGCCACGCCTGGCGACATTTTTGCGAAGATCTTCAGCCGGCGGGGCTTGAGCCTGAATGCTTATAACGCCTACCAATCCATCATTCGCGGCGGTCACACTTTTCTGACCATTCGTACGGGCCCGGAAAAGGTCACCAACATGGGTGACCGGATCGACGTGCTGATTCCGCTGAACCAGGACAGCATGGATCGCCACCTGAAGCTGCTCTCTGCCGGCGCCGCGTGCATATACAATGCCGATACGATTAAGCCGACCTCCGCCGCTGACGGCGTACAGCTCTGCCCGCTTCCAGTTTCAGAGCTGGCCGACATTACGCGGAACAGGGTTGCGCAGAACACACTGGCGATCGGCGCCGGCCTCCACATGATGGGCATCGGCTTCCAGGCATTAGAGGATGTCCTTCAAGAGCAGTTCAAGAAAAAAGGCGAGGCTGTGGTGGCCGAAAATGTTTCGGTTGCGCGGGCCGGCTACGATTATGCCGCTGCGCACTTCACAGCTTTTCCGAATCCGCTCCCCAAGACGGAGAATCGCTACGCAATCCTGAGCGGCAATACCGCCATGGCCATGGGTGGCGCGGCAGCGGGTGTGAAGTTCTATTGTGCTTACCCCATGAGCCCATCGACCGGCGTTCTCCACTGGATGGCCGCACACGCGCGCAAAGCAGGCATCATGGTCCGGCAGGTGGAGGACGAGATTGGTGTGATCAATATGACCATTGGCGCGGCTCACGCCGGTGTCCGCGCGATGTGCGCTACGTCGGGCGGTGGTTTCGCACTGATGAGCGAGGGGCTAGGCATGTCGGCGATGATCGAAACCCCAGTCGTGGTTATCGACTGCCAGCGAGCCGGTCCGTCCACGGGTGTCCCCACCAAGACCGAACAAGGCGACCTCTGGCAGATGCTCGGCGCCGCTTTTGGAGATTATCCCCGGGTGATCGCGGCTCCGCTGGACATCGGCGATTGTTTCAAGCTTATCCCCGAGATATTCAACATCGTTGACCGCTTCCAGTGCCCGGGTCTCGTGCTATGCGATTTGCTGCTGTCGGAGGGCCGGCTTAGCGTCCATCCGAAAGATCTGGATTTCAGCCCGCCCGTTGATCGCGGCGAACTTATTACAAGCGCCAATTGGACACCCGCTGGGACTGCCACGAACGGCGATTACAGACGCTACCGGATTACGGAGAGCGGTATTTCGCCGCGCGCTGTTCCCGGCGTTCCGGGCCACATTCACACGGCTGCGACCGACGAACACCAAGAAGACGGAGTTTTGATCAGCGACGAATTCACCAACCCGATCAAACGCCGCGCCATGATGGAAAAGCGCATGCGCAAGGTAACTGGCATTGAAGCAGCTGTTTCACCGCCTGTGCTGCAGGGTCCGCGCGATGCGGACGTGACCTTGATCGGCTGGGGGTCAACAAAAGGAGTGATCGAGGAAGCCTGTGAGATCCTGAGTGAGCAAGGAATCTCCGCCAATCAGCTCCAGATC
>Ga0306920_100000552_pt1 | contig 43693 bp, 35 predicted proteins | sample flu12Cox44000170_FD_204666 | JGI IMG/M metagenome (GOLD analysis project Ga0306920, IMG submission 204666) | Lab enrichment of tropical soil microbial communities from Luquillo Experimental Forest, Puerto Rico - flux4day.12C.oxic.44.000.170 (v2)... | ecosystem: Environmental > Terrestrial >... | reverse complement strand
CCCGAGCAAATCATGCATCGTTACCTTTGCATGCATCGGGCATGCTAGCCGTCTGATACAGGCAATTGACGGCGGACGGACTTTCACCTTCCTAGACTTGCAGCCATGTCGGCCGCTACCAGCCTCTTCGCTCATTCTTTTTTGTGCGCTGCGATTCTGTGAACGCCTCCGTGACAAAACGGACTATTGATGGTTGGTTTCGCGGTATCCGTTTGGGGTTCTCCGGATACACAAACTCGTTTCCGATGTCGTCACCTGGGTAATACCAGCATGGAGTAGCTCCGGTGCATCGGTAAATACAGGTTTGACCGTCGACTGCACGCATTATGCCGGCACCGTTCTGACTGTCGCTATGAGCTGGGTCTCATCCTCGTTGAAGATTTGCACGAGGTGCCGGTCCGCCCGCGATGGGGCCAGTTTGAACACGTATGTCCCGGCTGGCAGCGCAGTGCCCGGAACTTCCACTGGCTCGCCAAACGTGACGGCTGTCTTTTTGTCCCAGGTGTCGGCCTGGGTGCTCGAGCATAGGCCCAGCATCGCGCAAACCAGCGCGGCGCATGCTGACGCCACCGCGCTTTACGCGGCCAACTACGGGGACACTGGCTTCGATTTTTACACACTATCGGTGACTGCGAATGGCGTCTCGCTAAACCAGGATTTTCAAAATATTTACCAGCTTCACCAATCGAATCCACTGCGATCCAGGCACCAAGCTTATCTACTCGGACGATGGCCACGTCGTGAACCCGACGGCTGGCGCTGTAGCCGGCACCTCTAGTGCTGCGGGGCCCATGGTGCCGGATCCCGTAATCGGTGAGGCATTCTTCCTCACGCTTTCCGGAACCACCGCCACGGTTCAGTCTTTCAATCTGACCACGCGCGCAGCGATCGCCTCGATCACACTTTCGAACGTGACAGGCAACCCTCTGCGCTTGATTCGCTGGGGCCAGAACGGCTTGGCCTTCAACACCGATAGTGGCCAGGTCTTCTTAATCGGCGGGAATTTCATACATTGGCGAAGGAAAAAGCGGCAAGGTGACGTGGTAACAGAGCCGCGGCAGCCTACGCCAACCGCGACGACAGCGTCTTCGCGTCGATCTCTCTTTCCCACCTCGACACCACTACCGTCGCCACTCCGTTGGCCACCATGTTGATCAGTGCGCGGAACATGCTCATGAAGCGGTCGATTCCCAGGATCAGCGCCATCCCCGCAACCGGAATCGCCGGAATCACCGTAAGCGTCGCAACCAGCGCAATGAACGACGCGCCCTGCACCCCGCTGGCTCCCTTCGACGTCAGCACCGCCACCCCAAAAATGGTGAGTTGCTGCATCAACGTCAGGGGTGTGTTCGTTGCCTGCGCCACAAAGAGCGCCGCCAGCGTCATGTAGATGCTCGTCCCGTCCGTGTTGAACGTGTACCCAGTCGGCACCACCAGCCCGACCAGCGACTTTGAGCACCCCAATTTCTCGAGCTTCGCCATCAGCGTCGGGATTGCCGGCTCCGAGGAGCTGATCGCCAGCACCAACAGCACTTCTTCCTTTATGTAGCGCAGAAACTTCAGGATGCTGAATCCCGCGATGCGCGCAATCAATCCGAGGACCACGAGCACAAAGAAAATGCAGGTCGCATAAAATGTCACAATCAGCTTTGCCAGCGGACCGAGCGCCGTGATGCCATACTTCCCTACCGTGAAGGCCATTGCGCCAAAAGCGCCAATGGGCGCAACTCTCATCAGTATGTTCACGATTCCAAAAACCGCATGCGCCAGCGCATCAAACACATCAACCAGAGGCTTGCCGCGAGGCCCCACGGCCGACAATGCAAAGCCAAAAAGAAGCGCCACCAGCACCACCTGCAGAATGTCCCCCTTGGCGAAGGCATCTACGACCGTGTTCGGAATGATATGCATCAAAAATTCCGTCACGGATTGCGCCTTCGCCGGACCCGCATACTCCGCAACCGCCTTGGGATCCAGCGTACTTGCGTCGACATGAAATCCCGTACCCGGCTTTACCACGTTCCCCACAATCAAGCCGATCACAAGGGCCAGCGTTGACACCACTTCGAAATAGAGCAGCGCTTTGCCACCGACACGCCCCACCTTCTTCATGTTCTCCATGCCGGCGATGCCCGTCACTACCGTGCAGAAAATGATCACCGAAATAATCATGGTGATCAGACGGATAAACGCGTCCCCCAAAGGCTTCATGGTTATCGCTTGAAGCGGGCGCAAGTAACCTAGCGCGATGGCCGCTGCGATCGCGGCCAGAACCTGAAACGAGAGGCTGGTGTAAAACGGCTTCTTCTTCGCTTTCGGCTCTGCCGTCGCGGTAACAGGCAGTTCTGTGGCGGCGGGAATCTCCATGATCAACTGTCCTCTCGTCAGTCTTCCGCTTCGTACGTCCAAACCTGCGCCGGATCATTGCCCTTGACCGGGACACCCACGTACATACGGTCGCGCTTCTCGTAAAAAACTCCGGTCTTCGCTCCGATCGTCGACGCAACGTCTGACAGGACTACGTAGTGGTTGGGGTCCGCCTGTTGCACCACGCTCAGGAACCCCTCGGCCCCTATCACGTAAACGCGCTTGCGCGACCGGTCAAAGTACACGTCGTCGCACTCTCCGGCCACCCGCAGCCGCGCGATTTCTTTCCCCGTCTTCGTGTCCAGAACCATCAACATCGGGTGTTTCCGCGTTACCGTAAACAGCCGGTGCGACTCGCTATCGAGCGCCATGGCATAGTTCTGTCGCAAGCCGTCGAGCGTCCACTTCTCCATTGCGCCCGACTTCAAATCAAACGCCTCCACCACATTCCCGGCGTCCGGGACGTTCACGAACAGCCGCTCTCCGCGCGCGTCCAGCTGAAACGACTCCGGATGCCCGCCCGTTTTCAGATCGTTCCCTGTGCGCTCCCCTCTCGGAGTTCAAATTCCGCTACGTACAGCACACCCTGCGGAGCACTCAAATCCCGGATTGTATGGATAACCTTGCCCGCGAACGTGTCGATCACTTCAACCGTGTTGTTACCTGGCGCGGAAAAAATCAGGTGCTTGCGCTTCGCATCCACGGTGAAGTGGTCGAGTCTCCCTCTAACCCCGGGCACCGGGATTTGCTCTTCCAGTTGAAGAGGCAAGACCCGTCGCGCAGCTGATTGCGCCTCAGCGTTGCCTGTCAGGCAAGAGAAGAATGCCGCTCCCGGAAAACAAGCCGCCAGTACGACCTGCGCAAATGCTCTCGTCACTCCAGCCACCGCGCAGGGTCGGCGATAGCGTCAGCCAGGTCGCGCAGGAACTCTGCAGCCCGCGCTCCATCGGCAACACGATGATCCGTCGAAAGGCTCATGTTAAGGATGGGCCGCACTTCCGGTTTGCCGCCAACGGCGACCACCCGGTCGGCGATCGCTCCAACCGCAAGAATGGCGGCTTGCGGCGGCGTAATGAGCGCAAGGAACGAATCCACCTGAAACATGCCCAGGTTGCTGATGGTAAAAGTCCCGCCAGTGATGTCCGCGGGACGCAGCTTGTTCGCTCGGGCGCGCTCCGCCAGGTCGCGCCGCTCGGCGGAAATTTCCGGCAGCCCCAGCGTGTTTGCGCGATGGATCACTGCCCCCACAACTCCATCCTGCACCGCGATCGCCAAGCTGATATTGATCTCCGCATTGTGGCGGATGTTGTTTCCGGTCCAGCTCGAATTCATCTTCGGGTGCTTCTCCAGCACTTTCGCCGTCAGGCGCACGAGCAGGTCCGTGACCGTCAACTTCAGGCTTGGCGTTTTCTCGACCATCGGCGCAAGTGCTTCTTGCTTCTTGAGCAACTCGCTGCAATCTACATCGCGCGACAGAAAAAAGTGCGGCACACTCGTCCAGCTTTGCGTCGTTTTCTCGGCCATGATGCGCGCCACCTGGGCAAGCGGAGCCGTCTCGACCGCGGCCCTCGCCCCCCTTGGCGGTGTCATTGCGCCCGCGGCGGCCGCCTGCACATCTTCTACTGTAATCACTCCGTCCGGTCCGGTGCCCCGAATCGCGCTGATCTCTACGCCCAACTCTTTCGCCAGACGGCGAGCCTTCGGCGAAATCTGAGGCGTGTGCGAAGGCGCTGACCTTGCCGCCGGCGCCACCCCGGCGCCGGCCGAGTCCTTCCCACTCGCGGCTCGTCCAGTTGCCCCTGAGGTAGCCGGATGAGCGGGCGGCTGCTCACCCGGCTTGACAAGCCAGGCAATCGTTTGGCCGACGGGTATCTCCGCACCCACGTCGGCCGAAATCCCTGCGAGTATCCCTTCACCAGGCGACTCCACCTCGACGACCGCCTTGTCCGTCTCCACCTCGAGCAGCGGTTCGCCCTTGGCGACGTGTTCGCCCTCTTTTTTCTTCCACCCCAGAAGCTTGCCGTTTTCCTGCGCCATCTCGAGCGCAGGCATCACCACGCTTATCGCCATAAAGTTGCTGCTTGACTGAAGATCTCCTCAGTCCGTCGCTCCCACTCGTTCGATTTTTGCGCTGGCCTCCACCATTTCCACAACGTGCCGGCTCGGCGGCGCTTCGTTCTCGCGCGTCGTCGAAAGCGGGCCGTTGACCGTGAAGTAGTGCGCTCCGGCAACCAGCAACTCCTCCGCTGGAAACCGCGTGATCACTTCGTGTCCCTTTTCCGTTACTACAATTTCTTCCTCGATCCGCGCCGCGCTCCACCCGTCCGTCGATGGCCAGAACGTCTCGAGCGCAAATACCATCCCCGGCTTGATCTCGTGCGAATGTTCGAGCGAAACCAGCCGGCTGATCACCGGCTTTTCCCAGATCGCCAGCCCGATGCCGTGGCCATACTGCAACGCGAACGCCGCTTCCTCATCCGGAAATCCGAATTCCTGCGCCTTTGGCCAGACCGACGCGATCTCCCCCGTCGTGCGTCCCGGCCTCACCAGCGAGATCGCCGCATCCAGGTATTCGCGGCAGCGCTTGTAGGCGTCGATCATCGCGTGCGACGCGTACCCAATCGTGAAGCACCGGTAGTAGCACGTCCGGTAGCCCATGTAAGAATGAAGAATGTCGTAATACACCGGATCACCCGGGCGCAGCACGCGGTCCGAGAACACGTGTGGATGCGGGTTGCACCGCTCGCCCGAAATGGCGTTCACCGCCTCCACATACTCCGAACCCATGTCGTAGAGCACCTTGCTCGCGAGACCGACCGCCTGGTTCTCGCTGAATCCCGGTTTCATCGCGCGATACAGCTCGTCGTACGCTGCATCCACCATCATCGCCGCGTGATTCAGCAGCGAGATTTCGTCCTGGGTTTTGATCACGCGGGCGTCTGACATGATCTGCTGTCCATCCACAACCTTGATTCCCTCTTTTTGAAGCGCAAACAGGATCGGCGGCTCGACGATGTCCACGCCGAGCGGCTCTTTCGTCAGCCCGTGCTTCTCGAGTTCGATCTTTATCTTTCGCGCCACATCTTCCGCCCGGCCCATTTCGGGCGACATCGCCCCGCGAAGCAGCGGGATTCCCGCTCGCGAGCGTTCCCCGAGCCACGGACAATTCAATTGGTGATGCTTTGCCGCCGAACCGAAGTCCCACAGAACCGGCTCCCCGTTCTGCGGAAGCAGCGTGAACCGGCTCATCTTGTCCTGAGCCCATGTGCCAATATGCGTTGCGGTCAGATACCGCACATTATTCATGTCAAAGCAGAGCAGGGCCCCACACTCGGATTTGGCCAGTTGCGCTTTGGCGCGCGCCAGACGCTCGCGCCGCAGGCGCTCAAAATCAATGCGGTTTTCCCAATCCACCGCCATCGGGCCGTAAGTTTTCAACGCCATAATGCAACCTCCTGCCTGATCCTTGCTCAGGCCACGCCGCACAGAGACTTCGCGGCTTCGAACACGGACTGCTCGGTCGGCACCGTTAGATCCTCTAGTGCAGGCGAAAACGGGATCGGCACGTGCATGGCTCCCATCCGCTTGACCGGCGCCTCCAGATTGAAAAAAGCCCCTTCGGCGACCACCGAAGCCAGCTCCGCCGTTACGCCGTAGCGTCCGTAGCCCTCATCGATAACAATCACGCGCGACGTTTTCTTCGCCGATTCAATCAAACTCTTCTCGTCGAGCGGCCACGTCGTCCGCGGGTCCACCACTTCCGCGCTAATTCCGATCTTTTCGAGCAGCGCCGCCGCAGCCAGCGCCACCTGCACCATGCTGCTTGTCGCTACGAACGTAATGTCGTTCCCCGCTCGCTTGATATCGGCAACCCCCAACGGCAGCGTGTAATCCTCCGCCGGAACCGGCCCTTTCAACTTGTACATCATCTTGTCTTCAAAGAAGACCACCGGGTTCTCGTCGCGTATCGCCGCTTTCAGCAGGCCCTTGGCGTCGTAAGGCGTCGAAGGCATCACCACCTTCAGCCCGGGAACGTGGCACAGCCACGCGTGCAACGACTGGGAGTGCTGCGCCGCCGACCGGCGCGTCGCCCCGAGCGTCGTCCGCAACACCATCGGCACCTTCCACTTCCCGCCCGACATATAGTGCACTTTCGCCGCTTGATTCACCATTTGATCCATGGTCAGCGTCAAAAAGTCTCCGAACATGATGTCGATCACGGGGCGCATCCCGGTCATCGCGGCCCCAACGCCAACTCCCGTGAATCCCGCCTCCGATATCGGCGTGTCAATCACCCGCGCTGTCCCGAATTCCTCCACCAGGCCCGACAGTACCTTGAACGGCGTTCCCGCCTCCGCGACGTCCTCCCCCAAAATGCATACCCGCGAGTCGCGGCGCATCTCCTCCGCAAGGGCCTCGCGGATCGCTTGAGCGAAAGTGAGTTCACGCTCGGCGGGCTCAGGCATAGACGTCCTGATCCACCTCCGATTTCTCCGGGTACGGCGCGGCAATCGCAAATTCCACCGCTGCTTGCATCTCGGCCTCGACTTCCGTCTCGATCTTTTTCAGCGCAACCGCGTCGGCAATTTTCTCGCCGACCAGCCACTCACTGAACAACAGAATGGGATCGCGTCGTGTCTTCCACTCCAGCTCTTCCTGTTTGGAGCGGTAATACTCGCGGTTGATATCGCCAACGTGGTGTCCCGTGTAGCGATAGGTATTGCAGAGAAGAAAGGCCGGTCCTTCGCCGCGCCGCGCCCGCTCAAGCAGTCGCGTAGCCGTCGCATACACCGCTCGCACATCCTGCCCATCCACGCTTTCTGATGGCACTCCGAACGCGCGGCCCCTCTCCAGAATGTCGCCCGCCGTTGTTTCCTTGAAATGCGTGTACTCGGTGTACAGATTGTTTTCGCACACGTAGATCACCGGGAGTTTCCAGAGCGCGGCCAGATTCATCACCTCGTACACCACTCCCTGTCCGAGCGCCCCTTCGCCGAAAAAGCACACCGCTACCTGGTCCTTCCCAAGACTCTTCGCCGAAAACGCCGCGCCCGTCGCGATTCCCGCGCTGCCGGCCACGATCGCGTTCGCTCCAAGATTTCCGGTGGCGGGATCGGCGATATGCATCGAGCCACCCTTCCCCCGGCAGTACCCGGCCTCCTTGCCGAGCAGCTCCGCGAACATCCGATCCGGTGAAGCCCCCTTTGCCACGCAGTGACCGTGCCCGCGGTGCGTGCTCGTGATGTAGTCGTCCTGGCGCAACGCTTCGCAAATCCCGACCGCCACCGCTTCCTCTCCTATATACAGGTGGGCCAGCCCCGGCATCAGCGCGCGCATGTACAGGTCGTTCACATGCTCTTCGAAGTGCCGGATCATCTGCATGCGGCGAAACATCTGCAGCCATTTCTCGGAAGTCACTTGCATCGGGGATTCAGAACGGTCAGTCGCTGTCGTCATCGCGAGACTCCAGACATCTGCGCAAGCACGTCGTACACAACCGCGAAATCTTCCTTGACCAGGCCCATCCCGCGCGCCGCTGTCAGGAATTCATTCGTCACCGCCGTCGAGGGCATCGGCACGTCCAGCTTCCGTCCCATTTCGAGCGCCAGAAGCATGTCCTTCTGCATCATGTTCACGTTGAACCACGCCTCCTCAGGCAGTTTCAGAACGAACGGGCCACGGTACTTGATCATCGGCGAAGCGATCGCGCTATTCACAAGCACATCCACGGCAACCTCGCGCGAAATTCCGCTCTTTTCCGCCAAAAGCACTCCCTCCGAAAATGCAAGCATCTGCACCGCCAGGCTCAGGTTCGTCGCTATCTTCATTACCAGCGCCAGCCCGTTGTCTCCGACGTGGGTTACCTTCGGGCCGATATCCAGAAGAATCGGCTTCAGCTTTTCAAAAGTCTCCCTGCTGCCTCCCACCATCACCGACAATTTGCCTTCCTGGAGTGTGATCACGCTGCCGGACACCGGCGCATCGACCATGTCGCAGCCTTTTGCGCGCACTTTCGCCGCTACCACCCGGCTGTATTCCGGGCTCACCGTACTGATGTCCACGTAGAATTTGCCTGCTGTCAGGCCCGCCAGAATTCCTTCCGGCCCTTCCACGATCGCTTCGAGCGCCGCGGAATTCGTCACCATCGAAAACACTACGTCCGCCGACGCGGCCACCGCTCGGGCCGAATCGCCCCACTTCATTCCTCTCTGGATGAGTCCTTCGGCTTTGGACTTTGTGCGGTTGTAGCCGGTTACCGTGTGCCCCTTGCTCATCAGCCGGAGCACCATCTCGCTCCCCATTACACCCAGTCCCACAAAACCGAGCCTCGCCATCTGTTCCAGTCTCCCCTGAAGAAAGTGAGTGGCGCTGCTACTCGTTGTCTTTGGAAGCCGACCGCGAGTCTTCTCGAACTTGCCGCAAGTGGGCCCGCATGGCCTCCCGTGCGCCCTGAGCATCCCGGTGCTCCATAGCTTCAAGAATTTTCTTGTGGTGGTATTGGCCTCGGTCCGGCCCGCCTTCTACTTCGAAGATCCGCATGCGCTGTTCGCGCAGAACACCCACGATGGAATCGATTAAGGAGAGAATCAATGGATTCGCGGCTGCTTCGGCCAACTCCAGATGAAAATCCAGGTCTGCCTCTATATACGAGTCCGGATCGCGTTTGGCGGCGTCCATCACCGCAACCGCTTGGCGCAGCGAGTTCAGATTTTCTTCCGTCGCTCGCACCGCAGCCAGCGCCGCGATCTCCGGCTCCAGGATCTCCCGCACTTCCACAAGGCTCGAAGTCGCATCCGCTTGCGCAGACTTCATCATGCGGTCAAGAGACTGCCGCATGGGATTCGAGCTCCCGCTTGTGATAAACGTCCCTTTTCCGGGATACGCCTCAACCAGCCCTTTTTCCCGCAGCGCTTTGACCGCTTCGCGCACTGCGGTCCGGCTTACTCCGAATTGTTCGGCAAGCTCGCGCTCTGCCGGAAGCTGGTCTCCCGGTTTCAGGTCCCCTTTTTGAACAGATTGTTCAATCTGCTCAACAATCTGTTCATACAGCCTGGAGGATTGAACGATTTTGTACACTGTACACCTCGGACTGGGCAGCGACCAAAAAAACACTCGTGCGCGCCGAAACAAAGACTCACTGCGGGACAGTCGGCGAGTGGCATAAGGTCGAGTTGTTATACCACCATATCATAGGCCACTTCGCTTTTGCAACTTTTCTCACTTCGTCCATACCGTTTTCACATTTCCTTCATACAACTCTTTCTCGCCCTCGTCTGCATCACTTCGTCTGCCAGAAAACTCTGCGCATTCTCCGTACCTGCGGGCTCATGCCATACCATATCCTTTGGTCACATCTATCCAAAATATTTCTTGACACTCGTAAATATACGGTGGTAGTACCATTAGACCAGACGTTCCTTTTTTCGGACCATTTTGTCGAATTTCGCCGCTCAGGGGGAGGGGTCCGCATGCGTGGTTGTCAACGTGTCCGTCGTTCCTTGTCTTCTGTCTTTCCACTTTGTATTGTGCGCTGGACGGCGATTCTTGGCCTCGCGGTCGCTTTTGCCTCGCCTGCTCTCGCTCAAACTACCACAGGCCGAATCCTTGGCAGCGTCCGCGACACCCAGGACGCCGCTATCGTCGGTGCCAAGGTCACGGTTACCGACGTTCTCCGGGGTACTTCCCGTGTCCTCGTTACCGACGAGGTCGGAGACTACGTGGCGGCCGATTTGCCTCCAAGCACCTATCGCATCTTCATCGAGGCCAAAGGGTTCAACAGCTACGAGGGGAAGGACATTCTCCTCGAAGTGGCCAAGGACGTGCGGATCGACGCCACTCTCAAGGCTGGCGACTCGACCCAGGTCATCACCATCATGGAAGAGATCCCCATGCTCGATACAACGAACTCGGAACTCGGCGGCACGCTGAGCAACAAGGAGATCGTTGACCTTCCGCTGAACGGCCGCAACTACGAAAATCTCCTGCAATTGCGTCCCGGCGTCATGCGCTATCCGGGCGGCGGTTTCTCGACCACCAGCAGCAATGGTTTGCGCGCGGAAGACAACGCCTACTTCGTCGACGGCCTGTTCAACAGCGAACCCTTCTCCGGCCAAAGCATCATCAACGGCGCAGGCATCGCCGGCGACTCGGCCACGATTCTGCCTATCGACGCGATCCAGGAATTCAACGTCGTGCAGAGTCCGCCGGCGGAATATGGCTGGAAGCCCGGCTCCCACGTAAACGTCGGATTGAAATCGGGCACCAATGATTTCCATGGCACGGCCTACGGCTTTTTCCGCACGACCGACCTGGATGCGCGGAATTTCTACAACACCGTCGCGTCCGGACCGAAGAACCCTAGGAACCTGAAGCAATTTGGCGGCACCATCGGCGGGCCGATCCTGAAAGACAAGCTCTTCTTCTTTGGCGGCTACGAAGGTCAACGCTACACGGTCAGCAACGTCCAGCAGCTCGCCACGCCCGCGACCGTTGGTCTGGCAACGCCTGGGGGCGGTGCAACCTGCACATTTATCGCCTCAGGCGACTGCGCCAACAGCGCCATCAACGCCATTCAGGATGTGCATGCCGCTTTCCTCGCGGGCGCGATTCCGCAGGACGTCAGTGCTGCCAGCATGCAGATTGCTGGTTGCACCTCTGATTCTACTTTTGCAACGGTTACTTGCAACGGTTCAGGGATCCCCACCAATAACGGCAACAGTCCATTCGGGCCTTCCACCATCAACTTCAGCCTTCCGAATAGCGTGAGCGTCAACAACGCCATCGCTAAAATCGATTACCAGATCAACCCGCAAAATACCCTCAGCGGCATGTACTTCTATGGCAACAACGACGGCACGGTCCAAGACGCAAGCCAGCTGCAAACCAAGTGGCTCACGCAGATTCACACGCGTGCCCAGGTTGTCGGCGCGAACTGGATCTGGACTCCCAGCAGCGACTGGGTCAACGAAGCCCGCTTTGGATACAACCGTCTCTACCAGCCAACTTTTCCGAACGACCACAACACTCCGGCCAGCGCCTATGGCCTCAACACCGGGGTTACCAATCCGCTCTATTACGGCTTGCCGCGCATCAACGTATTTGGCTTCTTCAGTTTCCCGCTCGGGGGAATCGGCGGATTTAACTGGCCCAAGGTCCAAGGGCCGGACATCCGCAACCAATTCATCGATCACGTAACGCTGACCGAAGGCAAACACAGCATCAAGTTCGGCGGCGAATTGCACCGCGACGCCTTCAATGGCGCTGCCTATGGCGGCACTCGCGGCAGATTCAAATTCCTCGGTGGCACTGCGTTCGCTACTTCCTCGCCAGTCGAAGACTTCTTCGCGGGTGCACCGCTCAATGGCAGCCTCCTGATCGGCGATCCCACGCGCGACATCCACAACTGGGGATTCGCACTCTTCGCTCAGGACGACTATCGCATCACCAGCCACCTCACCCTGAACTATGGCTTGCGCTACGAACTGAGCACGGTCATTTCGGATGCGAACAACGGACTCGCCAATTTCAATCCCAACGTTGGCGTCTTGCAGGTTGGAAAGGGTCTCAGCGGCCCCTACAACATTGATCCTTACAACTTCGCGCCTCGCGTCGGCTTTGCCTGGGACGTCAACGGCAACAACAGGTTTGTGGTCCGCGGCGGCGCCGGACTTATCTACGAGACCATTAACTGGGAAGCGTTCCTTGCGCTGAACAACAACATCGGCCTCAGCACCATCCCGACCACCGCTAGCGCCGGAGTCACGCCCGGGACCGGCAACATCGCCACGGGCCTGGTTATCTTTCCTGGGTCGCAGCTGAACTGGAATGCGACGGGAAGCAATACGGTCTTCCCTACCGGATCGATCGACTGCAGTCCGACCACGGGTAGCCCATGCACGATCATGGGCATCACGCAGAACTTCAAGACTCCCTATGTCTACAACTGGAACGTCAATGTGCAATACGCGCTCAACAACAAAATCACCCTCGAGGCAGCTTATGTCGGTAACCACGGTTCGAAACTCCTCGGGATTCGTGACATTAATCAACCGACCGTGGGAGCGGGCTGGGCCGACTGCATCGCCTCCCATTACGATCAAACGATTTGCTCGCAAGGGGCAGTGAGCGACGAACAGGGACCCCGTCCCTTTAACGCCAAGTTCCCCTTCCTTGCCCAGATCTATCAGGTCGGGAACGTCTATCGATCGAACTACAACGGCCTGCAGTTGACTCTGACGGGCCGCGATTATCACGGACTCACCTTCCTGATGGGCTACACCTATTCCCACGCCCTCGACAATGTCGGCGCTAACTGGGATTTCGGCGCCGGCTCCGGCCTGCCCATGAACAGCATGAATCCGAAGGGTGAGTACTCCAGCAGCGACTTCGACATGCGCAACCGCTTTACCTTGTCTCTGACTTATGCAATCCCGAACATCAAGAGTTGGGCGCAGTTGCTCGAAGGCTGGCAGGTCAACACCATCATCGCGGTCTACGGCGATCAGCCCTGGGGTCCCATCGATGCCGGCACAGACATTAGCGGCACCGGCGAGTTTGTCGACCGCTGGAACTTCTTCGGCCATCCCGGAGATTTCAAGCCGACAATTTCAACCGGCACTCCTTACTTCGCCAGTACCAGCAATCCCGCCTGCGCTGCCAAGGCTCTGGCCCTCGACGGCGGCGCGCCCGCAGGCAACACCGCGGCTCTCAATCTCTTCGGATGCTACGCCATGGGCAACTCCATCATGATTCCGCCGGCCATCGGCACTTTCGGCAATATGGGCCGCAACACCTTCCGCGATTTCGGTTTCCGCAATGTCGATTTCTCGGTCATGAAGAATTTCCGTCTCGGCGAGCGCGTCGGCATGCAGTTCCGAGCGGAGTTCTTCAACCTCTTCAACCATCCGAATTTTGCGAATCCTTATGGCGGGCAAAACGGCTGGGGACACAACGATCCCTCTGTGCCCGGAGTCTTTGGCTGCTCCTGCGCCACTCCAGACGTAGCCGCTTCGAACCCGGTGATCGGTTCCGGAGGCAGCCGCGCCACACAGCTTGGCCTGAAGTTCACGTTCTGACGCTCCGCCCCATCAGGCCAAAACAAGGAAGGGCTGGGCGTCAACCCGGCCCTTTCCATTTTTCGGGAAAAGACGCGAATCTCGGTTTAGAGAGCTCCCATGCAACGTTTTCTGCTCGCTGCCGGCTGTTCGTTGCTGTCCCTTCTTTTGCCAAAAACTTCTCGCCTGCAAAATTCCTCTGCCGTCCCGGAGGTCCTTCGAGTCATCTGTCTCCCCGCCCGGCCACTGGCTCTCACCGTGGCCCACGATCAGGGCCTTCTCTCCAAATACGCGATCGACGTCCAGACACAAGTGGCCGCCAATTCCGACGAACTGCGCGCTGGATTGGCTGAGGGCAAATTCGATCTCGCTCATGCGGCCGTTGACAACGCTGTCGCCATGATCGAAAAATCCGGCGTCGACATCCTTGTCGTCATGGGAGGTGAAGGCTCAACCAATGAGCTCTTCGCTCAGCCCGACATTCACTCCATTGAAGATCTTCGCGGGCACACCGTCATCGTCGACGCGCCCAACACCGCTTATGCCATCCAACTCAAGAAAATTCTTCTGCTCCACGGTCTCGAACCCGATCGCGACTACCAGGTCAAACCCATTGGTGCCACTCCCGCCCGCCTCGCCGCCATGCGCGAACATAAGGAAAACGCTGCTTCCATTCTCGGGCCACCTACTTCCCTCCTCGCGAAAGAGCAGGGCTTTTTTCCCCTCGGCTCAACACTACAGATTCTTGGACCCTATCAAGGTGTCGGCGCATTTGCGCGCAAACCGTGGGCCAACGCAAACGGCGTCCTGCTAACGCGCTACATCGCCGCGTTCGTCGAGGCCCAACGCTGGATTCTCGACCCCGCCCACAAACGGCAAGTCATCGCTGTTCTCGCCAGGGAATACAAACTCTCGAGCGATCTGGCCAACGAAGCCTACACCTCGTGGATCGTCGCTCCCGGAGGCTTCGAGCCCGACGCCGCCATCGATCTCGACGGCTTCCGAAACGTTCTGCAATTGCGCGCCGACGTAGAGCACACCTGGAAAGGACCGGCCCCGGGTCCCGAAAAATACTACGATTCGGCCTACTACAAAGCCGCGCTCTCCCGCCTGACCTCTCACAAGTGATCTCTGTACTTGTCTTCCCGACCGCGCCTGGCGCAGGCAGGCAGAGCGAGGACTCCTCTTAGCCCAAAAAGCACAGTGCTTTTCTGCTGCTTAGTGCGCCGCCTTCGGCGCGTCCTCCATTCCGAGCTTCCGCACCAGCCACGGCACGATCACCGTGCGCAGGATCACCGGATCCGGATAAACCTTCACTTGCCTTCCCAAATGCCCCCCTTTCGGATTAATCCATGCTTCCTTCGGCAGGTCCCCATTACTGAGCAGCAAGTACGCATCGTCAACAGGCACCTGCGTGTCGAGCGCTCCCGCAATAATCAACATCGGCGCCGTCGGCTTTCCCAGTAGTCCCTGTGTCACGAGCGAAAGCTTCGGAAACTGCTCCGTCACATCCTCCGCCCCGCGCCCGTTTTCGAGAATCGCCGACATCGCCGTAGACATGCCGAACAAGTATTCGCGATTGCCGTGAAGTCTCTTCTCCAGAAAATCCTTGCGGAAGGCGAAGTCCACCGGCGGAGACTGCGCCACGACCGCTTTTAACCGGTCATGATCCACAATCGCCAGTTTCGTCGCCCAATACGCGCCGAAACTCTGTCCCACCGCGCCAATCCTGGTCTTGTCCGCCTCGGGCCGAGTCGCCAGATAGTCCAGCGCCCGCGAGAGCATCCGCTCCGAACTTTGGCCCGCCTTGATCGGAGCCTGCCCCGTCCCCGGTGAGTCAATCGCAAGGTAGCCGAGCCCGTACTGCAAAATCGCTCCGTAATTCACCGCCATGTCTTCTTTGCGGCTGTCGAGCCCGCTGATTCCGAGCACGACGGGCACCGGCCCTTTCCCGTTTTTGGGCAGCCTCAGGTAGCCAATGATTTCCGAGCCCTCGAATGGAATCTTCACGGTTTCGATCGGCGGATCCTCAAGCTTCGCGCTCGCGTGAAACGCCTCGAGCGCCCTCGCATACGCCTCTTTTTTCCCTGGCGACGATGGCACCGGCCAGCGTCCGAAGGAATAAAGTCGCCACGCCTTGATGTACAGCGCGCTCGCCTTCGCGGGGTCCGTCTTCTCCGCCTCTTTCGCCTGCGCCATGTAGCGGCCCGCGACGTTCGAGAACGCTCGCGCCCATTCGTCGTTGTCCATGCTGTCGAGCGACGAGAACGCCTCACGCACATCCGCCGCGTCGAGCGCAATCAGGGGGTACATCCCGTTTTCCGCCCGCTTGATGGCTTCCTCCTTGACCTCTTCGAATGTGCGCTCTCCCTGTTCCTGCGTGTAAGCGCAGGCAAAACCGAATAACCCCAGAATCAAAAAGCACATGAAACCCCACCTCATGCATCGCCGGTCTAACAAGTTAGGCATGCAGATTCTCCGAATGGATTTACAATGTAGAAGGCGTGCAGGATGAGTGTAGAGGAAGAGGTTTGACAGGTCCAGGTAAATGATGATACGAACATCATACCAATTCAAGACCTTTTCAGCGCAGCGGCAGGCGTATTTTCTTTCTTTGCTCATTTTCTGTCCTGCGTAGTACTGGCGGGTTGATCTGCCCCAGGTCTGGACCAGCTCCTTCCAGACGTTTGGAGTCTCGAACTCATGGCCAGCATGAAACTCGCGATTAACGGGCGGACATACAACCTAGACGCCGATCCGGACGCCACACTGCTTTCCGTCTTGCGGGAGCAGCTGGACCTGACCGGAAGCAAGTACGGCTGCGGCGAAGGACAATGCGGCGCCTGCACCGTGCTCGTGGATGGGAAAGCGCGGCGCGCTTGCCAGATGCCCGTCAGCACGGTTGCCGATAAGTCCATCGTGACCATCGAGGGGCTCACCAAAGGCGACGATCTGCACCCTGTCCAGCAGGCCTTTCTCGATGAAGGCGCGATGCAGTGCGCGTACTGCACTTCCGGCATGATCATGTCCGCAGTTTCGCTCCTCAACTTCAAGCCAAACCCGTCCGAGAAAGAAATCGCGGACTACATGCAGGGCAATATCTGTCGTTGTGGCACCCAACCGCGCATCGTCGAGGCCATTCGCAAAGCGGCCGCCGCGATGCGGGGAGCGGGCTCATGAACACGAAACCGCAGCCCGCCCTCCCGCTCGACCCAGAACGCTACGAACTGCGCGCGCCGGCCTCCTACGTCTTCGAATCGAACCGTCGCGAATTCTTCAAATTCCTCGGGGCCGGCGTGTTCATCGCTTGCGCCTCCTCGAAAGCAAGCGCCTTTCAGGAATCAGGCGGCGGCCGTCGAAATTCCGAAGAATTGCCTAAGGAAATCGATGCCTGGCTGCACATCGGGGAGGACGGCGGCATCACAGTTTTCACCGGCAAGGTCGAGGTCGGGCAAAACATTCGCACATCGCTTACCCAAGCCGTCGCCGAAGAACTGAATGTTCCGGTCCATTCCATCCGGCTGGTCATGGGTGACACCCAACTCGTGCCCTTCGATATGGGCACGTTCGGCAGTCGCACCACTCCGGTGATGAATCTCCAGTTGCGTCGCGTGTCGGCCGCTGCACGCGACGCACTGGTTGATCTAGCCGCCAAGCAATGGGGCGTGGATCGTGCGCGCCTCACCACCTCGGACGGCCAGGTATTCGATCCTCAGACGAAGCGTTCCCTGCCCTACGCCCAAATCGTAAAAGGTCAGCAGATCACCCAAATGCTCCCGGCCGAGGACCCCTTGATTCCCGCCTCAGACTGGAAAATAGCGGGACGGTCTCTCCCGAAGGTGAACGGGCGCGACTTCGTGACCGGCAAGCACCGCTACCCCTCCGATCAAACGCTTCCCGGCATGCTCTACGGCAAAGTCGCTCGTCCCACAGCCTTCAACGCCACGCTGGTTTCGGCCGAAACTCAGGCCGCCGAACAATTGCCCGGAGTTATGGTCGTGCGCGATGGAAACTTCCTCGGAGTTGCCGCCCCAACCTCCCGAATCGCCGAGCAAGCGCTCTCCCTGATCCACCTCCAGTGGAAGGCGGAGCCGCAGCCCTCCAAAGCAGAGCTGTTCGAATACCTTAAGAAAAATCAGTCGCCGCGCGAAGATCGCGACGAAGGCCCGGTCGCAAAAAAAGGGGATGTCCCGAAGGCATTGGCGGCTGCAGCGCACAAGGTCCAGCAAACCTACAACATCAATTACATCGCCCACGCTCCCCTCGAGCCGCGCGCCGCTCTCGCCGAGTGGAACGGCGACCAGCTCAACGTCTGGACCGGCACGCAGCGGCCCTTTGGCGTTCGCGGTGAACTTGCCACCGCCTTCCATTTGCCCGAAGACAAGGTGCGTGTGTTTATGCCTGATACGGGCGCCGCCTACGGCGGCAAACACACCGGCGACGCCGCGATCGAAGCGGCTCGTTTGGCGCGCGCCGCAAGGAAGCCCGTCAAAGTCGTCTGGACCCGCGAAGAAGAATTCACCTGGGCCTACTTCCGGCCAGCCGGAGTGATCGAAGTAACCAGCGGCGTGGATGCCGGGGGAAAAATCACGGCCTGGGAGTTTCACAACTACAATTCCGGCTCTGCCGGCATTCCGACTTACTACGATATTCCCAATCAACTCATCGAATTTCATCCGGTGAAGTCGCCGCTGCGCCAGGGCTCCTATCGCGGGCTTGCCGCCACGGCCAATCATTTCGCGCGTGAAGTCCACATGGACGAACTAGCTCACGTCGTAGGCGTGGATCCGCTGGAATTCCGCGTCAAGAATCTTAGAGAGGAGCGCCTGCGCGACGTCTTCGTCAAAGGCGCAGAGAAATTCGGCTGGTCCAAGCCAAAGCCGAAAAATCACGGCTACGGAGTCGGCGGAGGCTACGAAAAGCTCGGCTATGTCGCCACGTTTGTTGAGGTCGCGGTCGACCGCGGCACGGGCGATGTCAAAATCGAGCGCGTCCTGACCGCCTTTGATTGCGGCGCAATTGTGAATCCCGACGGTCTTCGCAATCAGCTCATCGGCGCCAACATCATGGCATTAGGTGGCGCGCTTTTCGAAGCCGTGGAATTCGAAAACGGCCGCATCCTGAACAACCATTTCGCAAGCTACCGCGTTCCGCGCTTCCGTGATCTTCCCCCGATGGATGCGTTTCTGCTCGATCGCAAAGACGAGCCTTCGGTTGGCGCCGGCGAGGCCCCCATTGTGGGATTAGCCCCCGCTATTGCTAACGCCGTCTTCGACGTCGTCGGCGTCCGCCTGCGCGGCATGCCGCTCGGTCCTCTGCTGGTCTCCCACGGCTACCAGTTCGCCTGATCCTGCAATTCCACCGGCTGGTTGTCTCATTTTCGACCGACTGCTTTATCTCTCGATCCGCGCCCCCGCGCCTTTCATCAACCGCTGCACTTCGGCCAACGTCACCATCGTTGTGTCACCCGGCGTGGTCATCGCCAGCGCCCCATGCGCCGCCCCGCATTCGACCGCCCACTTCGCATCCTTGCCGGTCAAAAATCCATAAATCAGCCCCGAAGCAAATGAATCCCCGCCGCCCACACGGTCAAAAATCTCCAGGTTCTCCCGCTCCGTGGCCTGAAAAAAATCCCCTTCGTGATAGCAGATCCCCCCCCAATCATTCTTTGTAGCGGTCTTCGCCTTTCGCAGCGTTGTGGCTACAACCTTGAACGGATACTCCCTCACCACCGCTTCGATCATCTTCTTGAACCCTTCTACCTGAAAATCCGCCAGCTGCTCGTCGGCACCGGGCACGCTAAATCCAAGCGCCGCAGAAAAATCCTCCTCGTTGCCCAGCATTACATCCACGTGCGGCGCAATCTTGCGATTGACCTCCTGCGCCCGCTTCTGACCTCCATTCGCCTTCCACAAGGAATCCCGATAATTCAAATCGTACGACACAATCACGCCGTGCTTCCGCGCTGCCTGAATCGCCTCCATCGCTACTTCCGGCGTACTCGCTGAGAGCGCGCAGAAAATTCCGCCCGTGTGAAACCATCTCGCCCCGCGCGTACCAAAAATATTCTCCCAATCCACTTCACCTGGCCGGAGCTGGGAAATAGCCGTGTGCCCTCTGTCGGAGCAGCCCAGCGCCGGGCGCACACCAAACCCCCGCTCCGTAAAGTTCAATCCATTGCGCACTGTCCGGCCGACACCGTCATACGGCACCCAGCGCACCAATGATTGATCCACGCCGCCCTGATAAATCAGATCCTCCAGCAGCCGCCCGATGGGATTGTCCGTAAACACCGTAACCACCGCGGTATCCAAACCGAAGCACCGCTTCAACCCGCGCGCGACGTTGTATTCGCCTCCGCCTTCGAACACTTCGAATTGCCTCGTCGTCCAGATGCGCTTTTTCCCGGGATCTAGGCGCAGCATCACCTCGCCCAGGCTGATCAAATCCCAGCGGCACTTCTCTTTCGATCGCACTTTCAGCGCCATGAAGTATCCTCGCCGTCATCCTCTTTCCGTTCGAATGGAACCGGCAGCGCAAGTGCCCTCACTGATTCACTCCACTCGCCAGAAAACCGCCGTCCACTTGAAGAATCGTTCCCGTGATGAAGCTCGCCGCTTCCGAGGCCAGGAAAATCGCGCTGCCCGCGAGTTCCTCGACGCGCCCAAACCGCCGCATCGGGGTACGCAACAGCAATTCCTCGCCCCGCGCCGTGCCGTCCAGCAATTTTTCATTCAGCGCAGTGCGGAATACGCCGGGCATAATGGCGTTTACGCAAACGCCGTGAGGCGCCCATTCCACCGCCAGGGTGCGCGTCAGCGACGCCAGCCCCGACTTGCTGGCGCCGTAAGCCGCCACTTCATACATCCCGAGAAACGATGTGAGCGACGCAATATTGATGATGCGCCCGTACTTTCTCTCCACCATGTGGCGTCCAAAAATCTGGCTCGCTCGGTACGCCCCGGTCAGATTGGTCTCGAGAATCTCGCTCCACTCGCTCTCTCCCACCTCAAAAAACGGTGTGCGCTTCGTGCGCCCCGCTGCGTAGACCATGATGTCCGCCTTGCCGAATTTTGCCACCGTCGCATCAAGCAAACTCTGAAGCGAAGGGCGATCCAACACATCGGAACACACTCGCAGGGTGCGCCTCCCGAGCCCCTCAATTTTCTTCGCGGTGGCCTCTACCATCTCCGCGCGCCGCGCACTCGGAACCACGTCCGCTCCCGCCTCCGCCAACCCTAGAGCGATCGTCTGGCCAATGCCAGAAGTGCCGCCGACAACAACCGCGGTTCTGCCGTGCAAGTCAAAACTCGTATAGGTCATTTTTCCCCAATGTGAGCCAAGTGTTTAAGGCAGCGTGAACACAAACAGGGCAGAACCCGCGGCAATGGCCACGTACTCCTTGCCGTCCACCGCGTACGCCATTGGCGCAGCGTATACTGCTCCGCCCATCTGGAAATGCCACAGCACTCTTCCCGTGGCCGCGTCCAGCGCGATGAAATTCCCTTCTGAATCGCCGCTGAACACCAGCCCGCCCGCCGTCGACAACACCCCCGACCAGCTCGGCGAAACGTGGTTGAACTCCCACTTCCGTTCGCCCGTCAGCGGATCAATCGCCCGCAGCGCTCCCCAATACGGTTCCGCATCCGACGCCGGAAAATACGCGCTGCCGTAGTACGCGTGGCCTTCTTCATTCACCTCCGGGGCGGTGCTGAAGATGTCGCACTGCTCCCTCGCGGTCACGTAAAACAGCCGTGTTTCCGGGTCGAAAGTCGGCGACATCCAATTCGTCGAACCCGCCGCTCCCGGACACACCTTCCTTCCCTCAAGCGTCGGCGAACTGTCAGTCCTGGCCACCGGCCGGCCCTCTCGGTCCTTCGTGTCACTCCACGTCGTGTTCGCAAAAGGCTTTGAAAGAATCAGCTTCCCATTTGTGCGGTCAATCAAATAAAAGTAGCCGTTGCGGTTTGCATGTCCGATCAACTTCCGGCCGTCCAACTCCATCATCACCGGAATCTGCGTCGAATCCCAGTCGTGTTCGTCGTGCTTCGTATACTGAAAATGCCAATTCAGTTTTCCCGTGTCCGCGTCGAGCGCCAGCAGGCAGTTGCTGTACAAATTGTCGCCCTCGCGCTGCGCGCGCCGGTTCGAGGGCGCGGGGTTCCCGGTCGTCCAGAACAATTGATTGGTCTCTTGGTCGTACACTCCCGTAATCCACGGCGCCGAGCCACCGATTTTCCAAGAATCTCCCGCCCAGGTTTCGTGTCCAGGCTCGCCCGGGCCCGGCGTCGTATAGAACCGCCATTTCCGCGCGCCGGTATTCGCATCGTAGGCTTCAATAAACCCGCGTATCCCGTACTCTCCGCCCGAAATGCCAACCACGATCATGTTTTTTACGGCCAGCGGGGCAAGCGTGAAGCTGTACCCCTTTCGATAGTCGACCGCCGTCACATCCCACACCACGCTCCCAGTCTTTGCGTCGAGCGCAACGACGTGTGCATCGAGCGTGCCGAAAAACACCTTGTCCCCAAGAATCGCAAATCCTCGATTGACCCGCCCGCAGCACATCCGCACATCGGAAGGATATATATATTGATACTGCCAGATGGGCCGCCCCGTCCGCGCATCGAGCGCAAACGCGCGATTGTCCTGAGCGGTCCCGTACAGCATCCCGTCAACCACCAGCGGCGTAGCCTCAAATTTTCCGAGCGCGCCCGTCTGGTACACCCACCGAGGCGCCAGATTTCTCACATTCCCTGTGTTGATCTGATCCAATGCGCTGAATCGCCGGCCCTCGTAGTCGCCCGAATACGTCAGCCAGTTCTGCGGCTCTTTGGACGAATCGAGAATGCGCTCGAAGGTAACCTGCGCGAGCGCCGATCGAACACACAGGCTCGAGGCTATCAGGGCAATAACGCACGCAGTCACCCGCCTCATCTCGTTTCCCCTCACTTTGTGCTTACGTCAAACAGATACGTCAGAAGATCCCGCAAATCCTGCTCCGACAATGTCTTTTCGTCATACGTCGGCATCAACGACTCGCGCGTCTTCCTGAACGACTTGAGTTTGTCTTTCTCGAACAGGTGAATTTGCTGCTGGGTGTCCATCATCTGCACGCTGAAATTATCCTCGTTGAGCGTTACGCCCTTGAACGTCTGCCCGTCCACCGTTACGACGGTCACGGTTTCATATTCCTGCGGAAATTCCTTCGTGTTCTCGATCAGACCCGTCGCCAGGCGCCGGCTCGGATCGCGAATTGACTCGACGAGCGAACCCGCCGACCGAGCCGTCGCCACATTCGTCAACTCCGGCCCCAGTCGCCCGCCCTTTCCATTGATCATGTGGCACGTAGAGCAGCCCGCGGCTCCGTGGAACAGCTTGTCACCTTTGGTCGCATTTCCCCCCGGAGCAGGTTCGGACTTCTTCTCCACGCTGCGAATGTATGCGATTACTTGCCAGATTTCCTCAGCCGTCATTCCCACGCCCTGACTGGTCGTGCCATTCTGCGGCATGGCGGTTCCCGGGATTCCGTCGTTAATTGTGCGGAAAAGGTCGCCGTCGGTTTTGCCATGACGTTTCTGCGCTCTGGTCAAGTCCGGTCCGCGGCCGCCGCCGCGCGCGCCAAGCCCGTGGCAGAACGCACAATTGGCGCGGAACTGCGATTCACCCGCGACCACAGCCTTCGGATCGTTGGCGTAGGGACTGGTTTCTTGCGCGTGAATCAACGGGCAGCAGACGAACAGCAACGAGAGTGTCGAAGCGGCCCACGGCAGCAGGCTGCGAACGCCGTCCGCCGAGCCAGCGCCACGACCTGTTATCCTGCTTCCCGGGAGCCTAGCAGGGAGCCCGCCTCTTTTGCGGGCGATCGATCTCAACCATGACGTCTTGGCTCCCATCATCAGCACCACCTCAAAGGCGATTCTCCCAGAAAATTGGACGCGAATGATAGCCCAAGAAAGCGGAGCGGTTGAAAATTCCGGCGAAGCAAATTTTCTGGTTTGTAAATCAAAAAACGCTGTTGTCGCGGCGCTTTGACGGCTCTTTTCTTGCCGTTTCTTCAACGCCCTCGAGCATTTTCTGAAGGTCGTTCCTCGAAAGAAACCTGCCTTTCAGAACCACGCTGGAAACTTTCTGCGTGTTGCGGATATCTTCGAGCGGGTTGGCATCTAAAAGCACCAGGTCGGCGATTTTTCCACTCTCGATTGTGCCCAACTGGTCTTCCATGTGAAAAAAACGCGCTGGATGAATCGTCGCGGTCTGTAAAGCCTCCAGCGGCGTGAAGCCCGCCGCCACAAGCCGCTGCAATTCCTCGTGCAGGCTGAAGCCCGGGAAAATAAATACTCCGGCCGGCGTATCCGTGCCGGCTAGAAAAGGCACACCCGCCTTGTGCAGCAGTTGAACAACCTCCAGCTCTTTCTCAACGAACTTCTTACGCGTCTCGAGGTCGTCGGTATTGAACTCGCTCTCCACCTGCTCCGTAAATTTCTTCCACGTCTGGTCCTTCCAATATGCCGGAACGTACTTGGCGCGGGTGTCCTGGCTGAAGTCCGACACGTCAATCAAATTTCCGCCACGTTCCCACACAAGCGTCGGGCACTGCCACGTCTGGTTTTTCGCAAATAGCCCGGCGAGAGCGCCGGCGCGGTCCGGGTCGTACGACGCCAGAAAGCGCGTTTCGGTCTTGCCACCCTTAAGAAACTCGTCTTCCAGCGGCGAGCTGCCTTCAAATATCCCGATCAGATGTTCGAAGCTCTGCATCCCGGCTTCCGACATTTCGCCAGCGCGCACGGCATCGGGTACGTGCCCTTCGAACGGAATTTCCTGCTTGCGCGCTTCGTCGGCAATTGCGAACACGGCTTCCCGCGGAATCAGCGATTGCAGCTTGATAAAATCGACGCCGCGGTGCTTCAGGTCGTCCACGGCGCGCCGGCCATCTTCCGGTGTCGCAACGGCAACCGAACTCGGAAAGCGCGGCTTCGGGCCATCGAGCATCGGGCCGGAGGTCATGATCCGCGGCCCGATCAGGCGTCCCGCTTCGATTTCGTCGCGCCAGCCCTGGACGGTATCGAGTTCGCTGCCCATATCCCGCACGCCGGTGATTCCGTTCGCGACAAGCAGCGGCAGGGTGATCTGTTGCGCCAATGGAAACCAGTCGCCAAACACGAGATGCACGTGCATGTCCCACAATCCGGGAATCACAAAGGCGCCACGGCCGTTGATGGCCGGCGCATTTCTCGGATAGCGGGTCTGCTTGCGCGGCCCAACCGTCGTAATCCGGTCCTTCACTATAATGACGGTTTGATCCGCGCGGACTTCTCCCGAACGCACATCGACCACGTTTACATTCGTAAGCACCAGCGTGTCTTTGAGTGACCGGTGCTGCGCGTTGCACGGCTGAATCAACAGGAAAAGAAGCGCAAACGCAAAAGCCGGCGGGAGCCGGAAGCTCATCTTCATGTCGAGGATTCTATGGCCTGCCTGCCACAGTTTCAAACGCGAATGTCGGCGGGTTCTTTCCGCACAACCACTCAACCTGCCCCGGACGTGTCTTGCCCGAAGCAGATGATGTAGCCGTTGCAATCCCTCAACTCAAATTCCTTCATTTCATAGAACTTCACTTCCGGCCCCCGCGTGATCTGGGCGCCTTTCGCCTTGAACTCCCGATAGAGCGCGTCGCCGTCCCGGCATTTCAGGTATGCGTCCCAGGTGAAATCCGGATGCGCCATCCGGTTCGGCCGCACGAGCCCCTTTGTCCCGTTGCCGCTAAGGAAAAATTCAACGCCATCGCGTCCCAGCGTCACGAAGCAGGGCGGCTCGCCCCAATACCGGTTGAACGAAAAGCCCAGCACGTCCCGGTAGTATTCCGCCGATTTCACGGCATCCTCCACCACAAAGCAAACGCAGACAGAGTTTAGCCGGCGCTCAGAAGTTTTTCCGTTCGTCACAATCCCTCATCACCCGCGGCACTCGCCACCTTGCCAACCTTTCTTTGCAATAGCTTCTGCATAACCGCCTCCCAGCCCGCACTCCCGCCATCATCTCCCGGAAGGACCTGGGCACTCAATCTGTATGTCTTGTGGCTGACTCTCCGGCGGCATCACTGCCATTTGGGACGTGCCGGACGCCGCCGCAAGGTACGTGCAGGAAAAACACCAGAGGCCGAGTTCAACCACCCAACACACGAAAGGGTCCGCGATCCCGCCAATATGGAACTTGCCGTAGTTCGAAGGAATTCCTAGCATCCTGCTCATGAGCGGGCTCACAACCGAGGCCGACGCAATTCTGTCGTGGTTGCGGCAACGCGAGGACGACATGGCCGCGGTGCTCGCCGAACTCGTTTCCGTCCCCACGGAAAATCCTCCTGGCAAAAATTATCGCGCCTGCGTCAACCTCTTGGAGAGCCGGGTGCGTCAGGCGGGTCTCAGTTGTGAACGGCTCGTGTCCGGTGGTTCGGTGGATGACGTTCTGGACCCTCCCGAGTGTCTTCTCGCAACTTACGGAACTGGCCCGCGAGCTCTCTATTTTCATGGGCATTATGACGTCGTTCCCGCGCAAGCTTGCGAACAATTCCAGCCTCAGCGGAAAGAGTACTTCCTGTTTGGACGCGGCTCCTGTGACATGAAAGGCGGAATCGTCGCCATGCTCTACGCGATTTCCGCGCTGAAAGAGAGCCGGACGGACCTGAACGGCAGGATTGGACTGGCGCTTGTTCCCAACGAAGAAACAGGCGGGCAAGGGGGCACAGCTTGGCTCGCACGTCAAGGTTTGCTCGGCCGCGACGGTGTCGGCATGCTGCTGCCGGAACCGACCAGCGGCGTAGTGTGGAATGCGAACCGCGGCGCGATTTCCCTGCGGGTGCGAGTCTTCGGCAAATCGGCGCATGTCGGCTTGCAACATCAGGGCGAGAACGCGTTCGAGCGGATGCACACTCTCGTTGAAAAGCTGCAACAGCTCAAGCGCGAAGTAGAACAGCGGAACACGCGATTCAATACCGGCTCGGCACAAAAACGCAACTCCATCCTGATGATCGGTGGAGAAAGTGGTGGCGGAACAAACTTCAACGTTGTGCCCGCGGAGTGCTGGTTCACCATCGACCGGCGAATTAATCCCGAGGAAGACCTTGCGGCCGAAAAAGCGAGGTTGCTTGGTGTCCTCGAGGGGTGTAAGAACGATGGCATTCCCTTGGAATGGGAAATCCTTCAGGAAGCCCCCTCAGCCACCTGCAGCGAAGACGACCCGCTCGGAAAGGCCTTGTCCCGCAACATTCATTTCGTCACCGGAGAAGCTCCACAGTTTGAGATGTGCCCTGGGCTTTTGGAGATCCGTTTCTACGCCGCGCAGGGCATCCCCGCTTATGCCTATGGTCCGGGATTGCTCTCCGTCGCGCATGGCCCGAAGGAATACGTGGACCTGAGGAGAGTCGCCGATACCGCCGCGATCTATGCATTGACGGCGATCGACGTATTGAAGGCCTAGCTGAGGCCGGCCGGTTCAACCACAGCGGCTCAGGCAAATCCCCCGAGCGCCGAAGACTTGATCGATGCCTACCGCCGGTTGATTTCTCGCGCTCACGCTCACGGCGTCAAGCTGATTGGCGCCACGATGACTGCGTTTGAAGGCGTCGCTATACCCGGCTACTACTCGGAATCCAAAGAAGCAGTCAGGCAATCGTGAAACCAATGGATCAGGACCGGTGGCGCATTCGACGGCGTGATCGACTTTGACAAAGTGGTGCGCGCACCGGATCATCCCAGCCGGCTGTTGCCGCGCTTTGCCTCGGAAGACCATCTCCATCCGAACGATGCCGGGTATAGCGCCCTGGCCGACGCCGTTGATCTTGCTCTTTTCAAAATAGGATTGCGCCGAACGGGTACCAGGCGCCCCGTTAAATTCTCAAGGTGACCCTTTCATCTGGGCCTCAAGAAACGCCAGTACATCGTTTCCCCAAACATCGGTCGCCGAAGAACAAAACCCCCAGTGGCCGTCTTGGTGGGTTTTGCCGAAAGCCGGATAGATCTTGGATTGAAAGTCTTTCTTTTTTTTGGATGCTTCCTTGCTCAAGACCCGGCTGGGTGCCAGGTTGTAGTCGTTCTCCGCCTGGATCAGGAAAACAGGCGCTTTGGCTAGCTCCACTGCGCGAACTAGCCGTTCCTGGAGCGGTACATTTTGCTCCCACGACATGGCCCCCGGCGCGAACGGTACAAGCGCCTTTACGCCCAGGTTCCGTTCGCCCGCGAGCAGCGTTTCGATGCCACCGAAGGAACAACCTGAAATGACGATGCGACCCGGATCAACGAAGCCTTGCGACCTCAGATAATTCAGGCCCGCGACCACATCATCCACTTCGGCCTCCTGGAGCTCGACCATGCGGCGTGCTCGTTCTCCTGGCGGCGCCTGCCCGACCAGATCCTGAATGTAATCACCCGGCGAGCGGCCTTGTCCGCGGCGATGCGGAACAAAGAACACGTAGGAATGCGCAGTGTAGAACTTGGCCAAAACAGGCTGAGACCCCGGCAATTTCTCACTACCGTGATTCCAGACGATGGCCGCAAAAGGACCTACACCCTCGGGCTTCCAGAGAAAGCCATGCAATTCCCGTCTGCCGCTTGCAAACACGACCTCCTCAGGTTTGGATTGAGCCATTGACATACCCTGAACCATCGTGAACAGCAACAATCCGCAAAGCCATTTCTTCCTTATTGGCCTGACGAATCCTGAAAGAAGCGGCAAAGGACCCGTGAAATGTGGTCTTGATTGATCTGCGCTCATAGAGCGAGCAGCTTAACTTAGGCAACATCAAAAGACCATGCGTAATGCCGCAATTGCGCAAACTGAATTCATTACATCACTCAGAATAGCGGTCCAAGTCCCCACCCCAGTACACCCAGGCGATTGTGCAAGCGCATGACCGAGCCGTCCGGCATGAAGAAAGAGCCTTTCAATCGCAGAATATTGAACGAGTAATTCACCCGCAACGGAACGCCGATTACTGGCAAAGTCCAGCGGACCTCAAGACCGGTCGAACCATGAATCAAACCGTTCGTTGAATCGATCAGTGCAGGACGCGATTGCCCGAGCCAATTCGGTAGCAACAAACCCGAGCCGGCATCGACGAAAGTCGCTCCTTCGACTTTGCCCCTCATCGGAATCCGGTATTCCAGATTTGTAGCCGCCACGAGGGTTGCCCCGGCCGGCACCGCCGAGTACGTTATCATACCGGAAGGAGATACATTGGCCAAAGTCTCATAAGGTCCAAGCTCTCCCGGCCGCAACCCCCTCACGAGATCATCGCCGGAGAAAAAATGCCCATACAGCGGCATGTTCCCCTTGTAGCTGCCCGCCGCGCTTACCGTCATTCTAAAAGCCCACGCATTGTGATGATCGAGCAACGCATCGGGAAAAATGCGGCCGTATTCTGCTTTCGATTTCAGCACATTCTCGCTGCCTCCAAGCCATCCTCCAGACACGTAGTCCGTCACTTGTATCTTTTGATCTCTGGCGTCGCGTGTCCACCCAAGTCCCAGCGAATGGTTGGAAGTCTCGTTCCGTAAATCAACCGTCTGCGGACCTGCTGCGCTCGATGGCTGGTTGACCACATAGTCCGTCAGTGACCTAGTGCGCCCGTAACTGATTCCGATCGAGTCCACGTCCGAAACGGCATAACTCCATCCGGCATTCATGCCCTCGGTCTGCGTCCGCTCGAATGGAACCTGTACGCCCGGCGCAAAACGGGGACGAACAAATGTGTCAAACACTGAGAGCGCGAGCGTGCCCCGCGAGCCAAGAAAGCCTTCCATCGCCAGGCCAATCGCTAGCTGTAGCGCCTCCGGCCCCCAATCGATTTGCGTCGAAAGATACTCGTCTACGCCAAGCAGATTGAAGACGGTGTATGCGATTCCGAGCGTGCTTCCAAATTGTTCGCGTCCGCCGGAAAAGGTCGTGCGTTGCCTTCCTTTCTCGTGAATGTGAATGATTACATCGGCCGTCCGTGCAGCTTCGTGCGTGGCGATCTGAATGTCCTCTTTCTTGAACGGTTGGAAATACCCCGTCCGCGTGAGACGGGCAAGACCGGCTTGAAGCGCGTACTCGTCGAAAGGCTGGCCTTCCGTCAGGCCGATGCGTCGGCGAAGGTACCGGTCTGGGAACCGCCGGTTCCCGCGGAAATCAATCCGTCGCACGACGTAAGGCGGTGTGGGATCGAAGTCAAACTTCACAGATGCCCGGTGCGTTGAGCTGTCGAACGTCGGAGTAGCCCGCAATCGGTAATCTCCATCGCCTCTGTGGTGTTGCACCGTTCGATGAAGCTTTATTTCCCAGCTACGCTGCACCGATTCGACGGCAACTTGCGAAAACGGTTGGCCCGGAGCGACATTCGACAAAGTCGGTGCATATTTTTTCCCCGAACCTAGTTTCTGCCGCAGGGCGGTGCTGACTTCCATCGCGCCAAAGCTGTAAGCGTTACCCGCCTCGATCGGAATGCCAACGCTCAAGCCGACCTCCGAACGGCGACGAAGGCACGGCAAAGAGCGGCCCGAAAAGACGTCTACTATGGTTACCTGTGGCGTTCCTACGTGCGCTTGTGGAAATCCATGATTTTGCAAATAGGCCAGAAGATTGACGCGGTCCTCTTCACCCTTTTGCTCTGTGAATACATTCTTGTTTCGGAATCCGGAAAACCACGCATCGGGAGAAATCTCGCGCATTTGTTTTCGCAAGACCTTGTCGGAAACTTCCGGATGTCCCAAGAAACTTACCCCCACGACGGGCAGGTGCGGCCCGTCGTGGATCTCAAATTCCACTTTTACCCTCTGGCCGGAAAGTTTTTCTTGCACGGGGAACACTCGCGCCTCCGGGTGCCCCATTGCGGCCAGTTCCGATTGGATGGCTATTGCCACTCGATGCAGTTCGACAGGGCTCGCGGGCGCTCCGGTTTGCGGCGTGAGTCTCCTCTCCTCGAGCCGTTTCTGGATCTGCTGCTGAGAAAAAACCTTTGATCCGCTGTATTCCACCGCCACCAGAAACGGATATTCCCTGACATGAAATTCGAGTTTGCAGTGCGGCAGACTGCCGGAGGCCGTCCCGGAGTTGCCATCCAGCTCCTTCGCCTTCACGAAGACATCCTCAAACCAGCCCAGCCGGTTCAGTGCCCGAAGGTCCGCCGCGATTCGAGCAGGGTCACACTTATCTCCGGTGTGAAGAGAGAGTTGCAATTTTGCGGTTTCCGCCGCAATGCGTTGAAGACCTACGAACCCGATTTCGTCGATGGCCGCTCCGCTGGGCACGCTGTTCGACGCGCAGTTCTCCTCGGGACGCGCGGAACTCCCCTGAGCGGTCGCGTAGGTGGGTACGACAGTGATTGACCCGAGAAAGAGAACGGCTATAGCTGCACCGTTGCGCATTTCTCCCTGCACCAGGATGACTGTGGGGATGGATGAGGCCGCCCCGCTGCAGGTTGTCCGGCGGCGTTCTTCGGGTTGTATTGCCGCCGGTCCAACCGGCTTCGCCGGGCACACACCGACCCTCTGGGTAGGAGCCGCCGCTTTCTGCGTAGCGGCGAAGCTCAGGCTGCCAATCGCCTCCTCGACCACTGCGGTGCGGCCTTGCCTCACCGCACCTCCTGGATGGCAAGCTGTTCAGAAATGCTCAGTGGGCCTGTGGCGTGGGTGCTTTCATCAAGTCCACGAACATTTTGTTGAATCTCCCCAGATCCAGATCCTTCTGGATTTCGACGAGGCGTGCGCCAAGCATCGGGTTGTCTTTATCCGTCCAGGTCAGCGTGTTCCCATACGCGGCGCCGTGGTCAACATCCACGCTCAGATACCGCGTCTCTTTCCTGGTGATTAACGTTGGATCGATCCACGCAGCGGCTGCCAGTTCGTCCCACATGTAATAACCGCCCTGATCCTTCATGAAGTACTTCACCACATACTGCGCCGCCGCGCTCTTGCTCCCCTTGATCTCCCCCATCATGCCATCCGTGATTCTCGTTTTCACCGAGATGTCCACCGGCGTGCACACGATCTTTTTCCACGGAGCCTCTAACACGCCCTTCGCGGCCTCTGGATCGAACCAGAAGTTGAATTCGTGACGCGGCGCGCTCAGAAATTCTGGATCGTTGGTTTGTGGTTCCAGGCTTCCGCCCATGAACACCAGGCCTTGCGCGAGTTCCGCAAAATGCGGATCAATTGCGTTGGCCAGTGCCAGGTCCGTCATGGGGCCTCCCTCATAGATCGTGACCTCATGAGGATATTTGCGCACCATGCGAATCAAGAAGTGAGCGGCGTCTTCGTCAGCGGCCTTCGTATGCGGCTCACCTTCGATCAGTGGGGGAATTGCGTCATGCTCGTGCCACCAACGATCGTCCCAGGCTCCTGCGAACGCAACCTTCCCATACCTTGCCTGCCATAACTGGGCTTCCTTACGGCGATGCACCAGCGGGAACACCGCTCCGGGCACGACCGGGATATCCGTGCGCCCAATCAGTTCCAGCAGTCGCAGCGTACGTGCCACCTCCTCGTCGCGCCACTGGTTCCCGCTGACAACGGTAATTCCCAATACCTCCACCTGAGGAGACTGAATCAACGTCAAAAGCGTTTGCATATTACTGCCCCCGGGCCCCGAACAATCCTGGTCGATGATGACTTTCCGGCGTTCCTGCGCGAATCCCAGGCTATTCGCCATCAGCAGTAAGAAAATCACAAAACGTAGTTTTAGGTTTCTCATCACAGACCTCTTCGGCTCTTCTTCTTATTCCGAAACTTCTCTCAGCGACTTCACCACCGCCCCAAAAAACGCCGGATCCTCCACCACCGTTGAGCCCGTCGGCTTCGGCCGCGCGCTTAGCACCACAATCACAACCTTTTCTTTCCGGTTGATGTACAGCTGCTGCCCGAAGATTCCCCGCGCCTGGAACGCCCCATCATGCACGCCGTCTCCTTTCGGATACGTCCACCACAAATACCCGTACTCCACGGTCTTCCCACCAATCTCTTTTGCGCTTCCCGCTTCCTCAAACCATCCTTCCGGCACCATCCGCCTTCCGTCAATCACCCCATCTGCCTGTACCAGTAATCCAATCCGCCCAAAATCCCGCAGCGTCGCCGAAAGCCCTCCTCCAGCCCAACCCATTCCTTTCGGCGATTCCAATTGCCATTGCGCTTCGAACTCCATGCCCCACGGCTTCCAGATCTTCTCCGACAGATACTCCGCCAGGGGTTTGTGCGTCGCGCCTTCCAGCACCGCTCCCACGACAAATGTTTCTCCCGTGTTGTAATTCCAAATCGTCCCCGGCGCTCCCGCCCGCGACAGCGCGCTCATAAACGGCAAAATCGTCCCCGGCTTCTCTTGAAGCTGAATTTCCAAAAGCCGCCTTCGGTCCGAGTTCGGATCGGTATACGTCTCATTCCACTGCACTCCCGATGCCATCTGCATCACATTCCGCACGCTGACGCCCTCGTACGCTCCACCCTTCAGCACGGGCACATATTTCGTAACCGGATCATCCAGGCTTCCAAGCGAGCCATCCCGCAACGCTGCGCCAATCAACGTGGAGGACACCGATTTCGCCATGGAATACGACGGCCAGTGCGTCTCCGGTCCGGTCCCGAGTTCGTAGTCCTCGAGCACCACTTCGCCATTCTTCAGAATCAGAAGCCCCGCCACGCGGTTCAGCGCCAAGTAGTCAAACAAGTCGTAGCGTTTTCCGCCCGTCTCGAAAACCACATTTTTCAGAGGCGTCTTTGCCTTTGGCAATTTGCGCGTCTCGTTTCCCCGCTCCACTATCCGCACGGGGAACAGCTCATCACTGTGTGCGAATGTCTTCACTTCCACGCCCGGCCTCATCGTGCCGTCGTATACCTGCCGCACTCCCGCCATCTCCTGCGCCGTAGCCGAACCGATACTCACTGCGCTCAAAACCAGGGTGGATGCAAACGCGTACATCAATTTCGCAAAAGTCATTTGATTCTCATTCTGGGATGTTCCTAGCAACGGCACGTTCTAGCTGCGTATCCCGCGCGCGATATGCCTCTCACTTCCTCCGGCGCTGAAGCACGACTGAACTCCGATCGCTCAAGTTGGGTACCCGAAGCGAGGGCATAAGTGGCGTGATTATCGTGCTCCACGGTTAAATTCATCAAGAATTTTCTGGACTTCCCACGAAATCGCGGGGCGTCGATCCTTTGGTTGCCTTGCGATACGAATAACACGCTTTAACCGGGAGCAGCGGCTCGACGACCAGCAGTTCAGTTCCCTCCGTGCTGATATGTGGCGGACGGTGGCCGGAGGCGGAGCGCGAACCGATGTTCGTCGAAACGGAGTCGTTATTTGGATTTGTGCTGGTCGAACCAACCGGCGACGTAGAGCATTTTCGCAACATGATGGCTCGGACGGCGACTGATGCCGTGCGGCTCTTCGGGAACACGCACGAGAACTGCGTCCACATTCAACAGCTTCAAGGCCGCATAGAACTGCTCGGCCTCGGAGAGCGGCGTGCGAAAGTCCTGCTCGCCGGTCATTACGAGCGTGGGCGTTTTCACTTTTTCCACTTCGTCGGTGAGCGAGCGCTTCATGTATTGATCGGTGTAATCCCAAGGATTACCCGGGAACCAGTATTTTGCCGTGAACGGAATGTCCGAAGTAAGCACGAAGCTGTACCAGTTGATGACCGGATACAGCGAGGCGGCGGCGCGGAAACGGTCGGTGTGCTCGATGGTCCAGGAAGTCAGCACGCCGCCGCCGCTACCGCCCGTGACGAAAAGGTTGTTGGTATCGATGTAGCCTTTGGCGATAACAGCGTCCACGCCGGAATTGAGGTCGTAGAAGTCGTCACCGGGGTACGCGTGGTGGATCAGGTTTGCGAATTCCTCGCCGTAACTGGTGCTACCGCGCGGATTGGCGTAGAACACGACGTATCCCATGGCGGCCCAGACTTGCTTTTCGAAGTCGAAACGGTCTCCATAATCGGCGAAGGGACCGCCGTGAATTTCGAGAATCAGCGGGTATTTCTTGGAGGGATCGAATCCGGGAGGCTTTATGATCCAGCCCTGAATCTTGTGGTGGTCTTTTGATGACTCGTACCAGGTCTCTTCGACGCGCCCCGGAATCTTCTGGGCGAGCAACTCGCGGTTGAGCGACGTCAGAGCCTTGATCCCGCCGCCATTCGCAATTGCGATGTCCCCCGGATTGTCGGTGCTGCCCAATGTGAACGCGATGGCGCCGTTGTGAGCGACGGAGAAGGAGCCTCCACCGTAGGAGCTGACACTGGACGCGACGTGGTCCGCGACCCTCTTGAAATTGCCATCGACGGTAGAGAAACCGATTTTGGTATCGCCTTGGTCGTCGTACTGGAAGTAGATGCCACTGTTGTCCTGGGCCCACTGGGGACTCGCCACGTCACGATCGAGTTTTTCGGTGAGGGCATGCGGACTGCCGCCGTCGCGACTCATCAGGTAGAGCTTGGTTGTCTGGTGACCTTGATAGCGATCGTCGAAGCCTGTATCGGCAATCCATTTTCCGTCGGGGGAAACGATGGCATTGTTGTCGGGACCTTTGCGAGAGGTCAACTGGCGAATCGTTCCGTCGGCGACTGAAAATTCATAGACATTCGTGTCGAAGTATTCGTGGTCGGATTCCGGGTGGCGGTTCACGGACTTGATGAGGAATTTTCCGTCGGGTGACCACGAAGCGCGCGAGGCGCCGCCCAATTCGCTGCCACCGTTCGGAAAATCTCCCGTGGTGATCTGGCGTGGAGCGCCTCCGTCCGCGGCGACGACAAAGACCTGCATGAAGCCGGGCTTCAAATAGCCCACTCCGTTGAAGCGATAAACGAGGCGGTTGTAGGCATTCGGCGGGTCGGCCCACTTCGCGCCAGGCGGAGGAGCGGGAAGATCAGCAAGGTGCGGACCTTTGCCGAGCACAAGCGCAGAGAAGGAAAGCTCCTTGCTGTCAGGCGACCATGCGATGGCGTCGGGCGCTTCTTCCACGTTTGTAATGCGGGCGGTCTGGCCCGAATCCATCCAACGTACATATATCTGCTGCTTTCCATCGGCATCCGAAAGGTATGCGATACGCGTTCCGTCGGGTGACCAGCGGGGCGACGTGTCGGAGCGATTGCCCGTGGTCAACGGACGATGCTCGCCACCGTCGGCATTGATGATCCAGAGATTGGCATAACGACGGTCGGTCATCGGATCCGCAAAACGGCGGACGTAAACGATTTTTGTCCCGTCGGGAGAAATCTGCGGATCGGTGGCCTGCTGGAGCTGAAATTCATCCATCGCCGTGAGTTTGTGCGGATTGTCTTGCGCCCTCGAAACCGGCGGCAAAGCCGCAAAAAAGATTGCCAGTACGATCAAAACACGCGTAGTTAGCTTCATCGGTGTGCTCCCTTCGCAGGCTGGGAGTTAACACCGCGGTTCAAGGAAGTGTCAAGCGGCAGGCGATTCAGGCGGGAGCAAGGCACAAGACTGAAATTCGCCAGAACGAATTTTCATCCTTCACGAAGCCGGTTTGGTTATACTGCTTCTGCTGCACCGGAGGAGTTCTTCCATGATGCAACCAGATCAGGCCAAATTTCTTCGCGATTTCTTGCTCCCTCAGCTCAAGTCCGAGCAGACTACCACCAAGAAAATCCTTTCTAGCGTCCCGACGGACCAGGGCGACTACAAACCTCATCCGAAGTGCATGAGTGCGCTCGAACTGACCCGGCATATTGCAGGCACCGAGATGTGGTTCCTCGATGCCGTCATAACCCAAGGCTTCAAAGACGATGAGTTTATGCCAAAAGGACTAAAGACTGGCGCCGACGTTGCCCGATGGTATGACGAGAACTTCGCCGAGCGCATTCCGCGTCTGGAAGCATTGTCCGGCGAAGACCTTGCCACGCCTGTCGACTACATCGGCATCCTGAAAGATCCCGCGGTCACCTACTTGAGCCTGGCGATCCGGCATTCCGTCCACCATCGCGGGCAACTCGCAGCGTATCTGCGCCCAATGGGCGCAAGGGTTCCGGCGATCTACGTAGAGAGTGCCGACGAACCGTTCCAACAGTCCGCTCAGTCGGCTTCCTCTTAAAAGAGTCCTCTATCGCCAGATTCATCGATCCGCGGCCAAAATAACCGACGACTCGGTAGAGCTTCGTCACTCTTCTAATGGCGGACCGTCGGAGACGACCAAAGCCACCTTCCTAGGTCTCGGCGTGCTGTTTTTGCTACGCCGGCAGTGTCCGGTCTCGCCACGCGTCGTCCCATAACCGGTCAGTGAATCGTTCCCTCGTTGTCTCTGGCCTCAGAAACTTCGACTTTATTTTCAGGCAGTTACACCCTGAAGGAAGCTGGCAATAGGCATGCCCTTACTCGGGAGCATGTACACAGATACAGCGCTACTGCAGCCCGAACCTCACTGCATACGAATGCCGCTGGCCCGAGCTCGCACGGGTGACCACGAGGCTTTCAGCACGCTGGTCTCCCCACATACTCCGCGGCTTCAACGATTGGCTCGCCGCTTCACGGGAAGTGTCGAGGACGCCAAAGACATTTGCCAGGAGTCTCTGCTGAAAGCTTTCACCAAACTCGACCAGTTCGCCGGAACCAAAATGGAATCCGACGAATTCCGCGCCTGGCTGATGAGAATCACCGCGAATTGTGCAATTGATTTTCTTCGCCGCAAGGGTGCCCACCGATCCTTGCCGCTCGACGAATGCGAGCAAGCCGCTATGACGTTCGAGCACGCGGGGACGAGCGGTTGGGGTGAAAGTCCCGAAACCTCTTTCACGCGGCAGGAACAGCTCAGCATTCTTGCGGACGCTATCTCCAAGCTGCCTCCGGAGCTACGAAACGTATGTTTGCTTCGCAATATGCTGGAGCTTTCGACGAAGGAAGTGGCTGCGCGTCTCGGGATTCCCGCGATCACGGTGAGGGTCCGTCTTTTTCGTGCCCACGGTCGGCTCCGGAGGATTTTGAATCGGCGAAATGCTCCAAGTAGTACTCAGTGGAGTGCCGACTTGCCCAACTAGTCTCCGGAAGCTTTACGGCTAAGCCACTGCTTCAAACCGGTTCGCATGAAGTGCGCTAGAGTCATCTAGTTCCACCGGACCAATCCCCCGTTTCCGTGACCTATTCTCTCCTCCTGCTCGCATATTACATATCAAGTGACTTAATTAAACAAGATTGGCGCGCCGACATGCCCCGACGGCGACAGTCGGCCTGGACGGCACGGGAAATGGGCTTGACAAGGGCAAAGGTGTCGAGCATTCTTTGCCGCAACTGGTGCCTTTCCTGCGAGAAGAAGGTCTCCGGACAAATCGGGTCTAAATTCACGCCAAGGAGTCGGTACCATGGACCACTCCGCGATCCAGCAACTCAGAGCACGAGTGCGCGGCGCGCTGCTCTGCCCCGGCCAGGATGGCTATGACGCAGCGCGCACGATTCCGAATGCCATGATCGACCGGCGGCCCGCGTTGATTGTGCGCTGCACGGGAGCCGCGGACGTTGTCGCAAGCGTGTGTTTTGCGCGTCAACACAATCTTCTGGTGGCGGTGCGCGGAGGAGGCCACAGCGTTGCAGGTAAGTCCGTATGCGAAGCCGGATTGATGATTGATCTTTCCACGATGAAAGGGATGCGGGTCGATTGCGTGGGGCGCACGGCACGCGCCGAGACAGGGCTGACGCTCGGTGAATTTGACCACGAAACGCAGGCGTTTGGGCTCGTGACGCCGCTCGGAGTCGTGTCGCGAACGGGAATTGCAGGACTGACACTAGGCGGAGGCTGGGGCCATCTCCATGCGAAGCACGGCTTGGCGCTGGACAACGTGATCGGCGCCGATGTCGTTACCGCCGATGGGAAGTTGTTGGCAGCGAATCCGAATGAAAATGCGGATTTGTTCTGGGGCATCCGGGGAGGGAGCGGCAACTTCGGCGTGGTCACGTCACTCGAATACCGCCTGCACGAACACGGGCCGGTGCTCGGCGGAGGCGTTTTTCATCCGGCGGAAAAGGCGCAAGCCGGGCTGCGGTTCTTCCGCGACTACACGGAGACCATTCCGGACGAACTAGTCGCGCAATGCGGTGCGTTCGCGCTGCCGGACAAAACGAGGGTATTCGCGATTGCGGTGTGTTATAGCGGCGACCTGGCGGAAGGCGAAAAACTGATACAGCCGCTGCGTAAATTCGGGCCCCCCATGGTGGACATGATCAGCGTGATGGACCATGTTCAGCTCCAGAGTATGTTCGATTCCTTTTTCCCCCCGGGCCGAATGACGTATGTGAAATCAAACTTCCTCCGTGATCTGAACGACGAAACCATCCGAAGGATTGCCGAGTTTGCTGGAAAGAGCCCGTCGGTTTACAGTTTTGCGCCATTTCTCGAGCACTGGCACGGAGCGGCAACACGCGTGGGCGTGACGGCTACGGCGTTCCCGCACCGCACCCATTCCTACAACCTGATGTTCTGGTCGAACTGGGAGAGTCCGGCGGAGACCGAAGCCAATGTCGAGTGGACGCGGAGTTCGTGGAACGCGTTCCAGCCAGTACTCGTGGAAGGCTCCTATCAGAATTACTTGTCGGATGAGGGTGAGGCGTCTGCGCGCGCGGCGTATGGACCGAATTACGACCGGTTGGTGGAGCTGAAGAACAAGTACGATCCGACGAATTTCTTCCGGATGAACCACAACATCAAGCCTACGGTGTAGGAAAAGCTCCGAGTCACTTCGGAAAGAAAAGGAAGGAGTAGCCGAAGCCGACGAAGGAGTCGGGGGCCGCGTGGGTGAGGCCGACAGCGACGTGGAAATCGATCTGGCGGTGAGGCGCGAGCTTGTAGGAAGTGCCGAAGTGCAGAATTTGGCGGGAACCACCGCGCTCAGGAAAATCGCCGGCATATTCTACGAAGGCATCCCAGGGTTTGGTGAGCTGACGGTCGAGGTAAAAGGTGGTCTCGCCGGTGAAGTTGTGCGAAGCAGCGAATGTGGGCCAGTAGAAAGCGACCTGGCCACCGAGCGTCCAATGCGCCGAGAGCGCGCGCGACCAAGGCAACTGAAGGGCGGGGTCGTAGTCGTGGCTCGAGATGGCAGCTGCTCCGGTGGGGAAGCTGAGATAGAAGATCTTGCAGAGATTGAAATTGCCAGGAAGTGGGCCGAACTGTTGCTTGACTCCGAGGGCCAGGTCGCCGAAGCCGGAAGGCGTGCCGGAACTAACGGGGAGATTGTAGTGGTAGTCGGGAACTGTGAGACGAAGCTCTGTTTTTGGAGAGAAGGCCGTAGCGAACGCTGGTTTCGGGAAGGTCGAGCACGAATTGACCCTGCGTGTGGGTTACGAGAAGGCCATTCTCAAACTGAAGGCCACCCTGGGGAACGACCACGCTAGAATTCGCGACAGACGGGCGGTCGGTAGAAATGACGACTTGCGAATCCGTAACGGACTGGGAATGGACCGCGACGGTTCGCACGAAAAAAAACGCAACGAGAGTGAGGTGGAAGTGGAGCCGGGCGCGCACGTTCAGGTTCGTTTAGTGAAATGCTGGGAGTAGAGCAGCAGAACACGGAGCAAATCGAGGAGAGCGGCAAAGAGACGCGCGTTCCGGTTGGCCACGAGGGAGATTCGGGCGACCAGGAGGAGTGCGCCGATGAGGTGAGCGCCGACAGCGCCGCCGCGAGCCCAGGGAGGAAGGGGCGAGAGTCCACCGGGGTACGCGCCGTAAACAAAATAATGGATGCCGAAGACGGCGAACGTAACGGCAAAGAAATAGCGGCCGAGTTGCGCGAGGCGGTCCAGGGTTGAGCTGGCTCTGGCGGGCGGTGCTATTTGAGGGCGTCTACGCCGGCCTGGGCGCATATCGCGTCATGATCGCTGGTGTCGCCCGAGACGCCAATGGCGCCGACGATTTTGCCCTCCATAACGATGGGGATGCCGCCTTCAACGGGCACAGCGCCTTCGAGACGAAGAATGCGAAGGCCAGCGCCGCCGGCGGCGAGGGCCTCCTGAAAAGCCTTGGTCGGGCGCTTGAAGCGGGCCGCGGAGCGTGCTTTCGCGATGCAGATATCGGCGCTGCCGAGCTGGGTGTTGTCCATCTTCTCGTAGTAGACAAGGTTTCCGCTGGGGTCTACGATGGCGACCGCCATATTCCAATTGTTCTTGCGCGCCTCGGCGAGAGCCGGCGCAGCGGCTTTTTTGGCGTTGTCAACGGTGATGGCGGTGCCGTAGGGATTGGGCATCTGGGTAAAGGCAGGAAAGGCGCAGAAAGCGAAGAGCAGAGCGAACGCCAGCTTTTTGGAGAGCGATGACATTCCAGTTCCTCCTGATTGGGTCTCGAAGATAGGGAACGTGCAACGAAGAAACGTGATTTAGGGCCGACGAACGGGGAGCATCATACACCAGGAAGCAAGGGATGTTAGCCAGGCGGCAATGATGGGCCGGCCGGGGGACGGGCAGCAAACCGTTGGGCGACGGGGTGGCATCTGAGAGTTGATAAGGGGCCAGCCCGCGCAGGGTAGGGGAATCCAAAGATTGTGGGAAAATGGACGGATAGTACCGCAACCCAAGGCACGGACTGAGACTCGCTGATGGGTAGTTCTGCGAAAAAATGGAAAGTGCTGTTTGTGCACCCGAGTGCGCTGATGTATTCGGAAGTGTATTTGCGGCTGGAGCCGCTGGGGTTGGAGCTCGTCGCAGAAGCGTGCAGGAGAAGCGGATTCGGCGTCCGGCTGATGGACCTGCAAGCGAGCAGACACAAGGACTATTTCCGGGCGCTGGAAGAATGGCGGCCGGACGCGGTGGGATTTTCGCTCAATTACCTGGCGAACGTTCCCGAAGTGATTGATCTGGCGAAGGCGACGCGCGAGCGCTGGCCAGAAACATTTGTGTTCGTTGGAGGACACAGCGCATCATTTGTCGCGCGAGAGATTCTGGAACATGGGGCAGGCGCGATTGACTGCGTAGTGAAAGGCGAGGGCGAAGGAATAGCGCCGAGATTGCTGGAGGCGGCCCAGGACGACCGGAAGAAACTGGACAAATTGCCGGGCGTGGTGACCCAGGAGGGGGAGGGCCCGGCCCCGCAAATGGTGCACAGTTTGGACGATTTGAGGCCGGCGCGGGATCTGCTGGCAAACCGGAAAAAATATTTCATCGGGGTGTTGGATCCGGCGGCATCGATCGAGTTCACGCGAGGGTGCCCGTGGGATTGCGTGTTCTGCAGCGCGTGGACTTTTTATGGAAGGAATTACCGTCTGCGGAGCGCGGAGGCTTCGGCGGAAGACCTTGCGCGGGTGCGAGAACCGGGAGTGTTCATCGTGGATGACGTGGCATTCATCCAGGGGGAACACGGAATGGCGATCGGGAAGGAGATCGAGAAGCGCGGCATCAAGAAGCAGTACTACCTCGAGACGAGAGGCGATGTCCTGCTGAGAAACAAAGAGGTGTTCCGGTACTGGAGACGGCTGGGGCTCGAGTACATGTTCCTGGGGCTCGAAGCGATCGACGAAGAAGGATTGAAGCTGCACCGCAAGCGGGTGACGTTGAGCAAGAATTTTGAGGCGCTCGAATTTGCGCGAGAGCTGGGAATCACCGCAGCGATCAATATCATCGCGGATCCGGGATGGGACGAGAAGAGGTTCGCGGTGATTCGCGAGTGGGCGCTTTCGGTGCCGGAGATCGTGCATCTGACGGTGAACACGCCCTATCCCGGGACGGAGACGTGGCGAACAGAATCGCGGGGACTGACGACGCGGGACTACCGGCTGTTCGACGTGCAGCATGCGGTGCTTCCGACAAAGTTGCCGCTGAAGGAATTTTATCGACAGCTTGTAAGCACGCAAGAAGTGCTGAACCGCAAACATTTGGGATGGACAGCACTGATGGACTGCTTGACGCTGGCCACGAAACTGGCGATGCGCGGGCAAACCAATTTTCTGCGGATGCTGTGGAAGTTCAACGGCGTGTATAACGTGGAACGGCAGACGCGGGACCACGAGCGGGCGGTGAACTACCAGATGAAGCTGCCAGGGGCGGTGGTAGCGGGCCGCCTGAAACGAGAGAGCCTGTTCATTCACCCGCACGAGTTGTTGAAACCGCTAAGGGCAACGGCGGGGCAGGATTAGAGGGACGAGGCGAGCGGCATCCCACACGAGCGGTATCCCGACGACAGGTTTGTGGCAATCCTTGCGCTGAGATCCCTCGGGGCTTACGCCACTGGTACGAAATCACTTCTGGCGGGTTTGCTTGCCCTGCATGACGTTCGCGAGCGGATCAGAGCCCATGCCCATATCAAAACTGAATGTGGCGGAATCGTTCGAGATGCGCTTGAGAATAAAGCGCCCCCGAACGGTTTTTCCGTTCATCTGGGACTCGTTGTTCCAAGTCCAAGTGTCGCCGTCGAGGGAACCGTGTGAATAGACGTTTTCGCCCCAGTTGTTGGTCTCGTAATAGACATAAGACTTTTCGTACATGTCGTAACTCATGACGCTCAAGCCGTGAAACTCTCCACCCAACATGTTGCCTTCGGACTTGCATAGGATCGCAAATTTGCCTGCAAGCCAGTCGCAGGATTCCGTGTAGGTGAACCTACCGCCGGGACCGAACGCGGTTGGTTTTACATCGGCTTCAGAGACCCACTTACCAACAAAGTAGGCGAGCTTTTCGTGCTCCGGGCCTGGTTTCGGGGCGGGAGCGGGTTCCTGTGCTGTGATCGAGGCAACGGCGGAAAAAACCAGGAAGGCAAGGACGGAACCTGAAAGTTTGTTCATTTGATCCTCCGAGGAATACTGAGGAAACCGGTTAGGTTGAACGCGAAGATGCTAGCACGAGCGTAACAGCGAGGCCAGAGCAGTGGAAAAAGAAGAAGAAGAAGAGGAGAATGCCATTGAAGAAACTGATAAGAAAATTGCTGCATGCAGGCCGAATGAGTCTTGCGACGGTGGCGATGCTGCAATTCAGCATAGCTGGACCGCTAGCGACGAATGCACAAGCAGATGATGATAGAGGAGAGACGAAGACGCCGATCAAGCACGTAATTGTGATCGTGGGAGAAAACCGCACTTTCGATCACATCTTCGCAACGTACAAACCAAAAGTGGGCGAGAGCGTGAACAACCTGCTTTCCGAAGAGATTATCAATGAAGATGGCACGCCCGGAACGAACTATCAACAGGCGAAGCAGAATGTCGCGGACGTTCCAACCGGCGGGAAGTTCGAGCTGGCTCCAAAAAAGAAGGAGCTTTATTCACACCTGCCGGCGCCGCTGAACGGCGGGCCGACGAACGTCTGGACGGACAACGGGATTTGCAA
>Ga0306920_100000550_pt1 | contig 43781 bp, 39 predicted proteins | sample flu12Cox44000170_FD_204666 | JGI IMG/M metagenome (GOLD analysis project Ga0306920, IMG submission 204666) | Lab enrichment of tropical soil microbial communities from Luquillo Experimental Forest, Puerto Rico - flux4day.12C.oxic.44.000.170 (v2)... | ecosystem: Environmental > Terrestrial >... | reverse complement strand
TCGACACCGCCAGGGCGCGCAGCGTTCCCTCGCGCACCAGCGCAAGCACGCCGCCGATATCCCCGAAAAACATTTGCACCTGCCCGCCCAAGACGCCCGTCACGGCATCGGCAGCGCCCTTATAGGGAACGTGTACGATGTCGACGCCGGTTCGCAGCTTGAACAATTCGGCCGCGAGGTGGGTGGCATTGCCGTGGCCGGCCGATCCGTAATTGAGCTTGCCCGGGTTCGCCTGGGCGTAGGCGACGAGCTCCGGCACCGACTTCGCCGCAAATGCGGGATGGACGACCAGCACCTCATGATTTTGGGAAACCTTCGCGATGGGGGCGAAGGCTTTGCTCGGGTCGTAGTCGCGATTGTTGCTGACCGCAGGCAGCACGACGAGCGTAGAGATGTTTCCGCATAGCAACGTGTAGCCGTCGGGGTCGGCGCTCGCCACCGCCTTTGCGCCGAGGCTGCCCGCGGCGCCCGCGCGGTTCTCGACGACGACGGGTTGTCCGAGCGTCTGCGGCAGGTGCTGCGTCAGGATGCGGGCCGTGACATCGACCGGCCCTCCCGGCGGGAAGGGCACGATCATCTTGATCGGCCGCGCGGGATAGGACGTCGTCTCCCCGGCGGCCGCGAGACCGCAGGCAAGCATGAGAATTGCCGAGCAAACGATGCGTTTGCCGAGCATGATCTTCTCCAGCGATCCGGCGGCTCTCAGTCGACCTTGATGCCGGTCTCGTTCGCAATCGCCGTCCAGCGCGGTGCCTCGGCGGCGATGAAGGCCGCAAAATCCTGCGGCGAGCCGATTTTCGCTTCCGCGCCCAACCGCGCAAAGCCTGCTTGCGCGTCCTTGGATCGAAGGATCTCGTTGATCGCGGCGTTGAGCTTCTCGACGATGGGGGAGGGCGTCCCCGCCGGCGCCAGCAGCCCCGACCAGAACGAGGCGAGGAGCTTGGGGTATCCGCTCTCGGCCGTGGTCGGCACGCCCGGCAGCAGCGGCGAGCGCGCCTCGGTCGCTACCGCCAGCGCCCGCAATCGTCCGCCTTGCACGTGGGGCAGAAGAATGGCGGTGGTCTCGAAGATCATCTGCACCTGGCCCGCCAGGAGGTCGGTGACGGACTGGCCCGCGCCGCGGTAGGGCACGTGAATGATGTTGATGTCGGCTGCAAGCCTCAGCATTTCTCCGAGCATGTGCGGCTGCGTGCCGTATCCGGACGATCCGAAGGTGATCTTCCCCGGATTGCGCTTCGCATAGGCAACGAGCCCCTCGAGCGAATCCGCCGGAACCGACGGATGAACGACCAGCATTTGCGGCGCGTAGATGACCATGGCAATGGGCGCAAAACTCTTGATCGGATCGTAGTCGAGTGTCTTGTACACCGCGGCGGCGGTGACGAGTGGTCCCGGCGAGCTGAACAGCAGCGTGTAGCCGTCCGCCTCCGCGCTCGCGACCGACTTCGCGCCGACGGTGCCGCCCGCCCCGCCCGGACGATTTTCGATGACGAAGGGCTGCCCGAGCATGGCCGTCAACCGATCCGCAAGGAGGCGGATGATGAACTCCGTGGGCCCACCCGGCACGAACGGCACGACGATCTTGACCGGGCGGTTGGGATAGACTTGCGCCGCCGCGGGCGCGATGAGCGCGCCGAGGCCCGCCGCGACGCAAACCGCCAGCAAGATTTTGCGAGCCGAAAAGAATTGCTTGCCGCTCACGGCATTCCGTCCTCGGTTTCCTCGCCCTGTTGCAGGACGGCTTCTTCGGCCGCCTGTGTGAAGTCTAGCTCTGCGCCCGCGTGAGCAGAAGGCTGCTCGCGTTTCATCCCCACAACGCCGGCGTCGGCGGGTGAACTTGGCTGCCGTCGTAGCGAAGCCCGTCCGGCCGGTCGCGCGCGAGCAAAAGCGCCCCGTCCAGATCAACGACACGCGCGCGCTGGGCAACAAGCATCGCCGGCGCCAGCGCCAGCGAGGTCGCGACCATGCAGCCGACCATGAGCGTAAATCCAAGCCGCTCGGCTTCGCCGGCCATGACGAGCGCCTCGGTCAAGCCGCCGGTCTTGTCGAGCTTGATGTTGACGGCGTCGTACTTGCCCACGAGCGAGGGCAGCGAGGCGCGAGCGTGCACGCTCTCGTCCGCGCAGATCGCAATCGGCCGCGTCATGCGCGCGAGCGCATCGTCGCGATCGGCGGGCAACGGCTGCTCGACGAGCGTGACGCCGGCTTGCGCGCAAGCGGCGAGGTTCGCCGCGAGATCGTCCGGCGTCCAGCCTTCATTGGCGTCGACGATCAGCTCCGCCCGCGGCGCGGCAAGCCGCACCGCCGCGATCCGCGCCGGGTCCCCCGGGGCTCCGAGCTTGACCTTTATGAGCGCGCGCGCGGCGGCCGCGGCGGCGGCTTGCGCCATCGCGTCCGGCGTGGCGAGCGAGATCGTATAGGCGGTCGTGACGGGTTTGGGCGCGGCGACCCCGAGAAGGTCGTGCACCGGCCGTCCGGCGCGCTTGGCCGCCAAGTCCCAGAACGCGCAGTCGAGCGCGTTGCGCGCCCCGCCCGCCGCCATGGCGGATTGCAGGCGTTCGCGATCAAGCCCACGGGCAATGTCCGCGGCCATCGCGGCGATCGCGGCCGCCACGCCCTCGACCGTCTCGCCGTAGCGCGCATAGGGCAAGCATTCGCCGCGGCCGCGATGGATGCCATCGGAGAGCTCCGCGACCACGACGACGGCTTCGGTCTTGGCGCCGCGGCTGATGGCAAACGAGCCGGCGATCGGCCAGCGCTCCACCCGAACGGAAAGCGCGAGAGGGGTCATCGGCGTGGTATCATGCGTCATCGCGAAGCCTGGGCAGGCACGACGCGTGATGGCGCCGCATTGCTTCGGCGGCGCCGATGAGGCTAAAAGCAACCGGCCGTCGAGCAGGAGCCGCAACGATGCCGCGCGTCGGCATTTGCACGAAGCGTCCCGTGCCGCGCATGGTTGGTTTTTGCGTGACGGTCGCGCTTTGCATGAGCGTAGCCTTTGGCATAACGCGTGGGCGTGCGCAAACGGCCGCCGCCGACAATTCCGCGATTTACCTGTACCAGGGCGCCGACCGCAGCGAGCGGCTGATCGCCAAGGCGCGCGAGGAGGGCACGCTCACGTTCTACACCTCGATGGCAACCACCGAATCGGGACCGCTCGCCCAAGCCTTCGAGAAGAAATACGGCGCCAAGGTCCAGCTCTGGCGCGCGCTCAGCGAGAACGTGTTGCAGCGCGCGCTCACCGAGGCGCGCGGCGGCCGCCGCAGCATGGACGTGGTCGAGACCAACGCGCCCGAGGTCGAGGCGCTCGCGCGCGAAGAGGTGGTGGGAGAGTTCAACAGTCCCTCCCTCGCCGATCTGCCGCCCTGGGCGATCCCGCCGCATCGGCGCTGGTTCGGCGACCGCGCCAATCTCTGGGTCGTGGGTTACAACACCGGCAAGGTCAAGCGCGAGGAGCTGCCCGCGATGCTCGAGGGCTTCGCCGATCCGCGATGGAAAGGGCGCCTCGCGCTCGAGGCGACCGACAGCGACTGGATGTACGGCGTCGTCAGCTTCATGGGCGAGGCGCGCGGACTTGAGTTCTTCCGCAGGCTCGCAGCCTTGAAGCCCGAGATGCGCAAGGGCCACGTCCTGGTGGCGCAGCTCGTGGCCGCCGGCGAATTGCCGCTGTGCCTGACGATCTACAGCGGCAACGCCGACTCGATCAAGGCGAAGGGCGGACCGATCGATTGGGCCGCAGTCGAGCCGCTGGTCGGGCGCCCGCAGGCGATCGCGGTGGCGGCGAACGCGCCGCATCCGCATGCGGCGCTCCTGTTCGCCGACTTCGTGCTCTCGCCCGAGGGGCAGAAGCTCCTCGGCGACATGGGCCGCGTGCCCTCGAGCCGGATGCAGAAGACGCTGCTCGACGCGCACAAACACGTCATGGTCGATCCGATCAAATCGCTGGCCGAGGCGCCGAAATGGGAGGGGCTGTGGAACGAGCTGTTCCTGAAGTAGCCTCTGTCGTCGGTTCACCGTTCACCGAAACGAAGCGGGCGCGCTCGTGGCGCGCCCGCTCGTGTTGACCGCGCGCGCTCGTCAGTCGAAACGGCCGGCGGCGTGGGCGAGCATGGTGTAGACCTTGCCCGTCTCCGAGGTGAGATAGCTGCGCGCCAGCATCTGGCCACGGTCGTCGCGCGAGACCTCCTCGAGCAGCCGCTCGAACTCGCCGATATAGCGGTCGACGGTGCGCCTGAAATCGCCGTCGCCGCGGTAGCGCTTGCGGATTTCCTCGAACGCCTTCTGGCCCTGCATGGTGTAGAGCTTGCGCGTGAACACGCCGCGTTCGCCGCGCTTGTAGCGATCCCACAACTCGGCCGCCGCGTCGTGGTCGATCATGCGGGCGATGTCGACGGCGAGCGAATCGAGCGAGTCGATGGTGTGGCGCTCGGGGCGCGCGGCCTCGGGCGGCGCCTCGCGCGGCGGCGGAGCTTCGCGCGGCAGCGGAGCCTCGCGCGCAGGCGCCTCGGCCTCGTGCGAGGCGCGCGTGAGCAGCTCGGAGAGCCAGCCGCTGCGCCCGCCGCCGGCCTGCGCGGGACTGAGCGCGGGCGCCTCGGCGCGCCGCGTCGGCATGACCGGCGGCGCAACCACGCCGGTGATGTCCGCGCGCTGGCGCGCAGGCTCCGGCCGCGGGCTGCCATTGGTGCGCGGCGGCTCCTCCCGTGCGACGCCACGGCGGGCAGCCGTCTCCACGGGCTCCGCCCGGCGCACGACGGTCTCGACCGGCTCCAGGCGGCGCGCGGCTGGCTCGACGGCGTCGAGGCTGCGGCTGTGGCGCGCTACGATGCGATTGAGCTCGGCCAGCGCCTCGATCTGATCGACGATGACGCGCCGCATGTGGGAGGCGGTGTCCGCCGTCTCCTGCGGCAGCTCGAGAATACCCTTGCGCAGCTCGACGCGCGTCCCCTCCAGCTCTTGACGCATCTCGGCGGTCATCTGCTTCAACTCGTCGAGCACGTTCGCGAAGCGCTGCGCCGCCTGCGAGAGCATGGCATGCGACTCTTCGCTCGCTTGCTCGTAGATGCTGTGCATCGCCTCGCTCAGGCGCGCCCGTTCCTCCTCGGCGCCGCTGCGGATCGCTTCGAAATTCTCGGTGATCGTTTGGGCGCCCGTGCTCGCCGATTCCGCGGTCAGGCGGGCGATGTCGCGCGCGCGTTCGCCCGCGGCTTCGAGCGATTGGTCGAGCACGCCGGCAAAGCGCGTGAGCCGCTGCTCCAGATCGCCGGCCTTGCCGTCGAGCGTGGCGGAGAGCTGCTCCAGCGAGGCGCTGCGCTCGGTCAGCGCGCCTGCGGTCCGCTCGTTGCTGGCATCGATGAGCGCGACCGCTTCCGCGAGCGAGCGCGCATGGGCGTCGAACTGGCCGGCGACCTGGCTGAGATCGTTGAGCGTCTGCGCGGACATCGCCTGGAAGCTCGTGATGTTGCGCTCCACGTCGCTGTTCGCCGTGCCGGCCTTCTCTGCGACGTCGTTCATGGCTGCGACGAAGTCGGAGACGCGCGTGACCAGCGTGCTCTCGATGTCGCTCATGTTCTCGTGCGCGCCGCTGAGCACCTCCTGCAGGAGAATGTTGGCCTCGCGCAGGCGCTCGTAGAGTGCGGTCGTATCCGACCGCAGCATGCTCTGCGTCTCCTGGATCTCGGTGACGGCGGCTGACGCCGTCTGCTTGGACTGCTCGACCGCCGCGTGGGTGGTGTCCTGCAGCTCTTTGAGCGTGCGGCTGATGGTCTTGGCCGCGCTTTGGGTCGCCATTTCGGCGGTCTCGCGCAATTCCTTGATCGAACGACTGACGGCTTCGCCGGTCGTTTCGGTCGCCGCGATGTGGCTCGTCTGCAAATCCTTGAGCGATTGATTGACAGCGCCGGTCGCAGTCTCGCTCGCCTCGCTGATGAGGCGCGCGATCTGCTCGCTGTTGTCCATCATGGTCTGGGTGAAGTTGAAACCCTTGGCCTCGATCGCCTTGACCGCGTGGTCGGTGACGCGGCTGACCTCGCTCACGAACTCCTGGCTCTTGTTGGTGAGCGCAGCGAGCAGGCCGCTCGATTTCTCGTCGACGATCTTCGTCATCTCGGCGGCACGCTGGCTCACCGCCGTCGAAATCTCCTCGGCCTTGCCGACGAAATTGCGCGCCACCTCGGCGCTGACCGAAAGCAAGGTGCGCTCGACCTCGCCGGCGTTCTGCTTGAGCACGTTGCTCACGCCGGTGGACATGCCGCTGATCACGCGCTCGGCGTCGTGCGCGCTCGAGCGGATCGCGGTCGTGGTGCTGGCCGCGAGCTGGGTGAGCGAACGTTCCGCCTCGGCGCTGTTGGTCTTGACCGCGTCGCTGAGTTGCTGGATCCCGGCATTGATGGTGCTCGAAGCGGCGGTCGAGAGATTGCCGAGCGAGCGCTCGGCCTCGCTGGTGCTGGCCTTGATGACGGCGGTCAGCTGCTCCGTCCGCGCGCCGATCGCCTCGACCGAGGCCTTGGTCAGCTTTTCGATCGCCTGCGCGGCATCGCCCGTATTGGCCCTGATCGTGCTGCTGAGATGCTCGGTGCGCGCGGTGAGCAACTCGGCAGCCGATTGGCTGCGGGCGTCGATTTCCCTGGTTAGGCTGTCGGTACGGGCGGTGAGCAACTCGGCAACCGATTGACTGCGCGTTTCGATCTCCTTGGTAAAGCTGTCGGTGCGGGCGGTCAGCAACTCGGCAGCCGATTGGCTGCGCGCCTCGATTTCCTTGGTCAGACTCTCGGTGCGCGCGGCGAGCAAGTCGACGGCCGATTGGCTGCGCGCCTCGATCTCCTGGGTCATGCTCTCGGCGCGCCCGCTCAGGAGATCTTCGAACCGGCTGATGCGCGTATCGAGATTGTCGGCCACCTCCATCGCTTTGACGCCCAGCGTCCTGTCGATGTCCTCGATCTTGGCGCCGATGCTTTGGGTAAGCTGGGCGCCGCGCGCGTTGATGACGCCGGTGACGTCGGCGATGCGCTTGTCGAGCGCGCCGACGACTTCGTTTCCACCCTCGGTCACCTTCCTGGCGACGTCCATGACGCGCGCAGAGAGCGTCTCGCCGAGCGTCTGGGTCCGCCCGTCAAGAGCGTCGCGGAAACGGTTGAATTGCTGGTCGAGGCTCGCCGTGATCTCGGCCGACTTGACCGTGACGCGGGTGTCGAAATTGTCCAGGTAGTCGCGCATCGCGCCCGAAATGTCCTGCGTGCGCTCGCCGAGACGTTCGACCATTTCGCCGCCGTAGGTCTTCACGGTGCGGTCGAACTCGGCAAGATGGCGGGTGATGAGATTGCCGAGCGTGGTGGCGTCGCGCGCGATCCGTTCGGCGAGCTCGGTGCCGCCGTGATTGAACATGTGCTCGAACGATTGCAGTCGCGTGGCCAGCAATTCGCGCATCGCGTCGCCGCGGATGGCGATCACGTTGGCGAGCTCGCTGCTGCCCTGATTGAACATGTCCTCGAATGCTTGCAGCCGCGCCGCCAGCAATTCGCGCACCGCATCGCCGCGGCTGGTAATGACGTCGGCGAGCTCGCCGCTGCCCTGATTGAACATGTTTTCGAACGATTGCAGCCGGGCCGCGAGCAGCTCGCGTACGGCGTCCCCGCGGTTGGCGATCATGGCGGCGAGCTCGCTGCCGCCCTGATTGAACATGTTCTCGAACGCTTGCAGCCGCGCAGCGAGCATTTCACGCGCCGCCTCGCCGCGGCCGGCGATCACGTCGGCAAGCGCATCAGCGGTCTCGTGGAACTGATCGGTCACCCGGTCGCCGCGCTGCACGATGGTATCGGTGATGCGCGCGCCGGTCTGCTCGAGCTTGGATACCACGTCTCCGCCACGCAGGCTCAGATCGAGGACGAGGGAATCGCCGGTATTCTTGAGCGTGGTGTTGACCTCCTCGACGCGACTGGAAATCGTCTCGGCCAGCTGGTTGCCGGTATCGATGACGAGGTCGGTCAGTTCCTGCGAACGGTGGCTCATCAGATCGAGAATCTCGGCAGACTTTTGCGCGAAATCCCCCGTCACTTGTTCGAGCCGCTCCGACATCGTGCGCTGGACATTGGCGGTGATCTCGGTGAACTCGTCGCCGATGTGATCGGTCTTGAAATTGAGGGTCGTGCTCAGGCGGTCGCTGGCGGCGGAGATCGCCTGCGCGGTGTCACGGCTGGTGTTTTCGAGGCGGGCGAGCAGATCGCCGCCGCGCTCGCCGAGCGTCTGGATCATCGTGTCGCCGGCGTTGCCGAGCGCGCGCGTGATGTGCTCGGCCTTCTCCGAGAGCGCGTGAGTGATGCGCCGCGAAGCGTCGTCGACCTGCTCGGCAACGAGCTCGCTGACTTGCGAAATATCGTGGCCCAGATCGAGGTGGACGCTGTTGATGGCGTCGCGGATCTGCCCGGCCTGGCCGACGAGGGTGTCGCGCTGGCTGCCCAAATCCTGCAGCAGCGCCCGGATGCGCACTTCGTTGTCGTTGTAGGCGTGTTCGAGGGCGGACACCTCGTTCGCCACCAAGGTCTCGAGCTCGGCGGCGCGCGCGAGCGCGCGCTCGACGCCGTCGCCCATGGCGGTCACTTCGCGGCGGATCGCCTGGCCGACGGTGACGATCGACTCGCGGGCGACCGTCTCGGGCTCGGCCAGGCGCATGGCGACCTCGGCCATGGACTGGGTGATCAGCCGCAGCTCCTGCGAGCGCCACGCCATGTGCGCCAGCACGTAAAAGAAGATGATCGGCACGAAGAAAACGACGCCGAGCATGGCCAACACCGGCGCCGCCAGGCCGGTCGGTCCGAGCGCGGACTGCAGCTCGGGCAGATACATCCAGCCGAGCACGAGGCCGGCCAACACCCACAAGCCGGCGAAGACGGTCGCGGTGACGTAGGACGTATGCGCCGGGCGACGCTGCAGGGTCCGCAAGATCTGGCCGATGGATTCGCGGTCGTCGTTGGCCGCGCGGCGCAGCAAGCTCTGCTCTTCCGGTTGGCGGGACTCTTCCGGTTGGCGGGGCGCTTCGTCGGGCGTGGCGGAGGGCAAGGTGCGCCACGTCGGCTCCGAGCTGGGCTCTTCGGGCGGCGTGACCTGCGCGGCGGGTGGACTGGCGGCTTCCGCCTCCGCAGCGTCGCGCGCCGAGGCTTCCACGGCGTCGCGCGCCGAGAGCGCATCCTGGATCGCCGAAAGCGCCGCTTCCGTGGGATCCTTGATCTTCTTCGGAGTGTTTGCCATGTCCGTCGTCGCCTCGTATTACGCTGGACTAGAGCGGCGGCAGGAACGGATCCTGACCGCGCCACGAGCGCGTTTAGCCTTGAGATCCCCTCCGGAACCCCCTCGGGCAGCCGGCAGTCACGCGCCGCACAGACAATTCACCGCCGTTGGGCTATCCTATCGGCTTGGCATACCGAAGGAAACTGCTTGTTAAGGCGTCTTTAATCATCGTTAACGGCAGGCTGACCATGGGTCGGGCACCGCAGGGCAAGGATAGCGCCCACGTCTCCCCGCCGGGCGAGATTTTGTCCGGTCATCTTGCGACTGGCATACGGCCGACCGAGGCGCAGCGGCGCTATCTCGAGCGCGGCTTGACGCAAGCCGGCGGAAAGCTCCCGCTGTTCGACCGGGATGGCCGCGAAGTATCGAAGAAGACCATTGAATCGTGCGTGGCCCATGGCTGGGCCACTCCCTGGGTGCACAACCCCATCAAGCCGGACTGGCTGGTCTGCCGGCTCACCGCCGCGGGCTACCGCGTGCTTGGCGGCGAGCCGCCTTCCGAGCCCGCGGCGGCGCGCAGCGCTCGACGGCCATAGCCGTCCGTGACCATGGCACGTCGAGCCGTGCCGCCGCCGCCATCGACGATGTGATCGCCGCAGGGTCTCGCGGCCGGTTGGAGGTGGCCCCTGCGTGCGCGCGGTCGATGTCGGGCGTCATCTGGCGCGCGCGCGCGCCAGCAGCTATAGGACGCCAGCGCCGTTGCGTATTGCCCAGTTGTCCCGCCCAATCGCATGCCGAAAATCACCTATATCGACCATGGAGGCACGGCCCGCACGGTCGAGGGCGAGCTCGGCTCGACCGTGATGGAGACGGCGATCAAGCACGGCATTCCCGGCATCGAGGCGGAATGCGGCGGCGCCTGCGCCTGCGCCACCTGCCACGTGCATGTCGATGAAGCGTGGCGCGCGACGGTGGGCGAGCCTTCGCCGATGGAGGAGGACATGCTCGATTTCGGCTACGACGTGCAGCCGAATTCGCGCTTGTCGTGCCAGATCAAGGTGACGGCCGAGCTCGACGGCCTGGTGGTGCGCACGCCCGAGCGGCAGGCCTAGTGTGCGGTGAGCTCACGTAGGAACTTCAAATCCAAAAACCACATTTAGAGTCGGAACACTAGCGGCCGTGCGGCCGCGCCGCTACACATTCCCGCGACAATCACCCATATCAGGACGTAGCCGCAAGCGAGGCGCCGCGAAAACGCAATGAGCGAACCGATCAAGACCGACGTGCTGATCATCGGCGCGGGACCATGCGGGCTGTTCGCAGTGTTCGAGCTTGGTCTGCTCGACATGAAGGCGCACGTGATCGACATCCTCGACAAGATCGGCGGTCAGTGCGCGGAGCTCTATCCGGAGAAGCCGATCTATGACATTCCGGGCGTGCCCTACGTCACCGGGCAAGGTCTCTGCGACGCACTGCTGGCGCAGATCAAACCGTTCGGGGCGACGTTTCACCTGCAGGAGATGGTGCAGACGATCGAGAGGGTCGGCGATCCGCTGTTCCGCGTGAAAACCGATCGTGGGCAGGTCTTCGAAGTCAAGGTCATCGTGATCGCGGCGGGAGGCGGCTCGTTCCAGCCCAAACGACCGCCGATTCCGGGCATCGAGGCCTATGAGGACGCCTCGGTTTTCTATTCCATCCGGCAGATGGAAGCGCTCCGCGACAAGCGCATCGTGATCGCGGGCGGCGGCGATTCCGCGCTCGATTGGACGCTGAACCTCGCGCCGATGGCGAGTCACCTCACCCTCGTGCACCGACGCAGCGAGTTCCGCGCCGCGCCCGATAGCGTCAACAAGATGATGAAGCTCGTCGGCGAAGGCAAAATCGATTTCGTGCTCGGTCAGATCTCGGCGCTGGAAGGGGAGGGCGGACGGATCGCCAAGGCGATCGTGAAGCGCAACGATGGTTCGAATTTTGAAATCGCCTGCGACGCGCTGCTGCCGTTCTTCGGATTGACCATGAAGCTCGGCCCGGTCGCCGATTGGGGCATGGAGATGAAGGACGGCGAATATATCGCGGTCGACACCGCGGCGTTCGAATCGAGCGTGCCGGGCATTTTCGCGATTGGCGACATCAATTGGTATCCGGGCAAGCTCAAGCTCATCTTGTCGGGCTTCCACGAAGGCGCGTTGATGGCGCAAAAGGCGTACCACTACGTCTATCCGGGCAAGCGGCTCGTGTTCCAATACACGACCTCCTCCACCAGCCTGCAGAAGAAGCTCGGCGTCGCTTGAAACGCCATAGCGCTAGCCACGTTCGTCATAGCGCGTCGGAAGACGCGCGTGAACGCGCTTGACGGTCCGGGGAATCCTACCTACCGCCCGGACGTCGGCAGTCGCGGCGGAAGGAGAGTTGGCAGCGGCGCCAACGGCTCGCTGTGCACGAGCGCGGAGGGCGCCGGCAGGCCCAGCACCTCGCGCGCCGCTGGCAGCGCCGCGTCCGCCATGGCGGCATGGCCTTCGGCGGTCGGATGCACGGCGCCGCCATAGACCGCCGCGAACACGCCCCAGATGGCGTCGTGCAGATCGCTCGGCTGCAGCAGGGCGGGCAATCCTTCGGGATAGGTCAGCGCGGTGAAGTAGCTGTCGTTGGCCGTGCGGATCCAACGCGCGCGCGAGGCATATGGACGGAATTCGCTCGCTGGATAGCCGCAGGTCATGGGATCCGTCGCGCCCTTCGTCAGGCTGCTCTCGAAGGTCTCGCCCTTGCCCGAAAAGCATTCCCGATCGAAAATGGGATCGTCGTCCGCGCGCGCACACGCGCCATGCGACGCAAAAGCCGGCTGGTGAGCATCCACGAAGGTCATGCGCTCGCTCGACCGGTCGCGGCAGCTCCTGCCGTCTTCGCAGCGCGCCAGCGCTCTGATCTCGGGCAGAAACCTTTGCGACACGAAGTTCACGGCTTGGCGTAATCGTTCGCCATCGACGGCGAAGGCTGGATGCACGTCGAAGCCGTCGCGTCCACCGGGGCAGGGCGTGTTGGGGCCGGCAAGCGCGGGGTTACCATAGCTGACGTAGACGACGCGCGACAGATTTCCGCCCACGAGCGGCTTGAGCGCGGCGCGCGCCTTGGCGAAATTCCCCGGCAGCTCGCGGTCGAGGACCTTTTGCGCGTCCTCGACCGAAGCAAGGATGCCACCGCGGTTGAGCAGGCTGCGTTCCGCTCCCGCTTCGATCATCACATTGGCGATGAGCCCGGAGAACAGGATGTCGTTGGCTCCGATGGTGAGCAACACCAGATCGAGGCTGCGATCCGTCTGGTGGCGGCGCGCCGCCGCCAGGAGCTCGGTCAATTCGGCGATCTGGGCGCGCACCGTCCCCGAGCAGGGCGCGCTGGTGCCCGGGCTCGGGCACTCGCGCGCCCGTTGGTTGTTGAGGAAACCGGCATTGACGGTGGCGCCCGAGCAGCCGAGCGGAAGGAACGTGACGGCGAGATGCGGGTTCTCGATGGCGAGTGCGAGCGCGGTGCGCATCTGATAGCTGTAGAGCGAGCGGTGACAGGGGCCGCTGAGCCAGCGCGCGCTTTGCTGCGCCCACTCGCCGGCGCGCGTGTCGTCGTTCGCCATCGTGGCGCAGGACTTGTTGCCGCTGAAGCCCGCCCGTCCAGGCCGGTAATATTCACCGCCGCCGAAGCGCTTGAAGCAAAAGCCCTGGTCGGACAGCCGCACCGCCCGGTCGGGATTGCCTTCACCCGCCGCGATCGAATCTCCCATGCCGGCGATGAGCGCATCGCGCACGACGATCTCGCTGACCAATCGCAGCGCCGTACCGTCGGGCAAAATGATGTCGACGCTCGCGACGGTCGGCCGGTTGCTGACGAGACGAGCCTTCACTTCTTCATCGCACGCACCGGTCACTTGCCGCGGGTGGCCGTCGCCGTCGTCGAAGGTCCAGGCGCAACCTTCGTTGACCGGCAAGGTTCCGGCAAGCGTCACGCCCACGGGGTGGTCGCGCGGCGCCAGATAGCTCTCGCGTTCCCCGTCGCGATCGCAGAATTCCAAGAGCCTGCCCGCGCGGTCGACGCACACCCGTTCGACTGTGTCGCGCGCCCAGCCGCGGCCGTCGCTCTCGCTCGCCAGGCGGCGCTCGGCCGCGAGCACACCACCGCTGTGCGCCGCGGCAACGTGACGCTGAAAGTCGGCCTCGTTGCGGAACAGGCGAAATCGGTTCTTGACTTCCCACTCGATGTGCGGTGCGGCGCCGGTTGCGGGCTGCGCGTGGACAGCGTGTCCGCCCCAGGTCGAGAACAGGAGGAGGAAGCCAACGACAAAGAGAAAGCGCATGGCGTTTGTCGCGATCGACCGTCCCATGATTAGCATGCCGGATGCGGCGGAAATGTGAGGTCCGAGCGGTTCCGGACCTCACGGCTAACCCCCTATGGTTTCAGCGGTTTCGATCATCCACAACGATTTGGAAAGCGCATGCCCGAGGGAACCAAGTCCTTCCCGGGGGTAAGTCTCGACGTACTTCGTCGATGCCGCATTCGGGTAAATTCGTCAGCTCTGGTCCCGGTGGCCATTGTCCGAGACGCGTCATGAGCGCGTTCACGCGCGTCTTCCGACGCGCTATGCCCGGCAATGACGGGTGGACAGGTCAATGCCGACGGTGGGGCGGTGCCCACCGCCCGCGGCCGCCGAACTTCTCGACCGCGCAAGCTTTCATGAGTACAATTTTTTGCAGTTGTTCGGCAGCGAGCACCGGGAGGATGATTATGAATCGAATACGCGTGGGTTTTGGCTGCGCCGTCGCGCTGCTGCTCGGCGTCTCATCCACGAGCGCGCAAGGCACCGTCAAGATCGGGCTGATCAACGTCCTCTCCGGCCAATTCGCCGACGCCGGCATCCAGCTCGACAACGGCGTCAAGACCTACATGAAGCAGCACGGCGACACCGTCGCCGGCAAGACGATCGAGATCATCCGCCGAGACGTCGGTGGCCCGGCGCCCGATGTCGCGAAACGGTTCGCGCAGGAATTGGTCGTGCGTGACGGTGTCGACATCCTGGCCGGGTTCCTGCTCACCCCGAACGCGCTCGCCGCCGCCGACGTCTCGGCGCAGGCGAAGAAGTTCATGGTGGTTATGAACGCCGCCACCTCGGTGATCATCACGAAGTCGCCGTACATGATTCGCACGTCGGTGACCCTGCCGCAGGTGATGGAGACGTTCGGAACCTGGGCGGCCAAGAACGGGCTCAAGAAATGCTACACCATGGTGACCGATTACGGTCCGGGGCACGATTCCGAGGCGGCATTTCAGCGCGCGTTCAAGGAGGCGGGCGGCGAGATCGTCGGCTCGGTGCGTTTCCCGGTCGCGAATCCGGATTTCTCGGCCTTCGTCCAGCGCGCCAAGGACATGAATCCGGAGTGCATCTACATCTTCATACCCGGAGGCGCGCAGCCGGCCGCGTTGGGCAAGGCTTTTGCCGAGCGCGGCATCGATCTCAACAAGACCAAGGTCCTGGGGTCGGGCGAGACCACGGCGGAGCAGGCGCTAAAGGTGATGGGCGACGCCGGCCTCGGCATCATCTCGGCGTGGCATTACGACTACAAGAGCAACGCCCCGCTCAACGTCGAGTTCGTCAAGGTGTTCAACGAAATGCACGGGCGCAACCCGGACTTCTTCTCGATCGGCGGCTATGACGGCATGCACGCCATTTACGAGACGCTGAAGAAGACGGGCGGGAAGACCGACGGCGATGCCTTGATCGCGGCGGCCAAGGGGTTGAAGTGGGAGAGCCCGCGCGGACCGATGTCGATCGACCCCGATACCCGCGACGTGGTGCAGACGATCTATATCAGGCGGGTGCAGAAGGTCGGCGGCGAGCTCGTCAACGTTCCGTTCGACAAGATCGAGAACGTCAAGGATCCGACCCGCGCGCGCGGCGGCTAGCGTCCCGATCCGGAGTTCGCGAGCCTTTGCGAGCTCTTGCGGTGGCGACCGCCCGCGGGGCGCGGCGCGGCAGTGTGGCTGTGCCCGGCCGTTGAAACGTGTGGTAGGTCTTGGACGCTCCAGGGGAGGACAACCATGCGAAAAACTCTCGTTGCATTTGCCAATATTGCCGCAGCAATTCTTGCCGTCACGTCGGCGCAGGCCCAACAAACGATCAAGGTTGGCGTGATCCTCGCCTATTCCGGACAGTTCGCCGATCCCTCCGCCCAAATGGACAACGGCATCAAGCTCTACATGAAGCAGCACGGCGACACGGTTGCCGGCAAGAAGATCGAGCTCATCCGCAAGGACACCGGCGGGATCGCGCCCGACATCGCCAAGCGGCTGGCGCAGGAGCTGATCGTGCGCGACAACGTCGATATGCTGGTGGGCTTTGCGCTGACCCCCAACGCGCTCGCGGCCGGCGACGTGTCGGCGCAGGCGAAGAAATTCATGGTCAACATGAATGCGGCGACCGCGATCATCACGACAAAATCGCCGTACATGGTGCGCACGTCGTTCACCGTGCCGCAATTGAACCAGACGCTTGGGAGCTGGGCCTACAAGAGCGGCATCCGGAAAGCCTATACGATGGTGTCCGACTTCGGCCCTGGGCATGACGGCGAGGCCGCGTTCCACAAGGGATTCAAGGATGCCGGCGGTGAGGTCATCGGCGCCGCGCGTTATCCGGTGGCGAATCAGGATTTCTCCGCCTTCGTCCAGCGTGCCAAGGACGCCAACGCCGACGCCATCTACATTTGGACGCCCGGCGGCCCGCAGCCGGCGGCGATCGGCAAAGCGCTCGCCGAGCGCGGCATCGATCCCAAGAAGACCAAGGTTCTCGGACAAGGCGAATTGACGTCGGAAGACGCGCTCAAAAACATGGGTGAAGCCGGCCTCGGCATCATCACCGCCTTCCATTACGACTACAACCATCAGTCCGCGATGAACGCGGCCTTCGTGAAGAGCTACAAGGATGCCTTCGGACGCAATCCGGACATGTTCTCCGCCGGCGCGTTCGACGGCATGCACGTGATCTACGAGGCGCTCAAGAAGACCGGCGGCAAGACCGACGGCGAAAGTCTCGTCGATGCCGCCAAGGGGATGAATTGGGAGAGCCCGCGCGGCCCGATGACGATCGATCCGGAGACCCGTGATGTCATCCAGACGGTCTATATCCGGCGCGTGGAGAAGGTCGGGGGACAAATCGTCAACGTCGAGTTCGACAAGGTCGAGAACGTCAAGGATCCGTTCAAGGCCGGCATGAAGAACTAGCGATCATGCTGACCATCGCTTGGGCCCCGGCATGATTGCCTCCGCCTTCGGAGTTTTGTTCGACGGCTTCGCTTACGGGATGTTGCTGTTCATCCTGTCGGTGGGCTTATCGGTGACGCTGGGCATGATGAATTTCGTCAACCTGGCGCACTGCAGCTTCGCCATGCTCGGCGGCTTTGTCACCGTGACGCTGACGAACGAGCTCGGCTGGCCGTTCTTGGCCAGTCTGCCGTTGGCATTCCTCTCGGCGGCGCTGGTGAGCGTGGCGTTCGAGCGCGTGCTCTACCGGCGGCTCTATCGCGCGAGCGATCTCGACCAGTGCCTGCTGACGATCGGCATCGTTTTCGTCTCGGTCGCGGTGGCGGCGTATATCTACGGCACCATCCAGCAGCCGGTGAACCTGCCGTCGTATCTGCGCGGGAGCGTCTCGGTCTGGGGCCAGAGTCTGGGCGTCTACCGCCTGTTCTTGATCGGCGTGTCGATCGTGATCACAGCGGTGCTAGTCGCGGCGCTCGAATACACCCGCTTCGGGGCGAAGGTGCGCGCCGCGGTCGACAACCAGCGCATGGCGCGCGGGCTGGGCATCGACGTCGACCGCGTCTTCGCCGTCACCTTTGCGCTGGGCAGCGGGCTTGCGGGTCTCGGCGGCGCGCTTGCCATCGAGATCGTCGGGCTCGATCACGCATTTGCCTTCACCTATCTCATCTACGTCTTGATCGTGGTTGCCGTCGGCGGGCTCGGCTCCATCGCTGGCTCGTTCGTCGCCGCGAGCCTGCTCGGAATCAGCGACATGGCCGGCAAATATTATTTTCCCGAGCTTGGCGCGTTCCTGATCTATTTCGTCATGGTGGCGCTATTGATGTGGCGGCCGGTCGGCCTGTTCGGGAGACGCTAGGTGGTAACGTCTTCCGCGGTCGCTGAGCCGCAACGCTATCTCGAGGCGCAGATCCGCTGGCGGCCGGTGGAAATTGCGTTCTGGCTCGCGACGCTGCTGCCGTTCGTGCTCACTCCCAACTACCTCGTGCTGGCGAGCCAGATCGCCATCACCGCGCTGTTCGCGTTATCGCTCGATCTCATTCTCGGTTATGCCGGTATCGTGTCGCTCGGCCATGCCGCCTATTTCGGCTTCGCCTCCTACACCGCGGGCCTGACCGCAAGATGGGGGTGGGGCGAGCCGCTGACCGGGTTGGTGATCGCCGCCGCGGCCGCCGGCGTGCTCGGATATCTCACGAGTTTCATCATCGTCCGTTTCCGCCACCTCGCGCTGATCATGATCACGCTCGGCCTTGGCCTGTTGCTGGCCGAGGCGGCCAACAGCGCGAGTTGGTTGACCGGCGGCGCCGACGGTCTGCAGGGCGTGCGCATGTGGAAGCTGTTCGGCGTCTTCCAATTCGATCTCTACGGCACCACCGCATACACCTATTCGCTCGCTATTCTGTTCGTCTTCTTCCTGGTGGCGCGGCGACTGATCAATTCGCCGTTCGGTCTCGCGTTGCGCGGAATTCGCGAGAACGCGATCCGAATGCCTGCGATCGGGGCGCCGAGCCCCGCACATATCCGCAAGGTCTACACCATCGCGGCGGTCATGGCCGGCGTCGCCGGCGCCTTGCTCGCCCAGACGACGGAGACGGTTTCGCTCGAAACGCTGAGCTTTCAGCGTTCGGCAGACGTGCTGGTGATCCTCATCCTCGGCGGCGCGGGGCGGCTCTACGGCGGCCTCGTCGGCGCGATCATCTACATGGTGGCGCGCGACCAGTTCTCCGGCATCAATCCGCAATACTGGTATTTCTGGATCGGAACGCTGTTGGTCGCCGTGGTGATTTTCCTGCCGAACGGCATCCTCGGCGGAGCGGCGCGGCTCGTGCGCTCCGGGCGGAGCCGAGCGTGAGCACCTCGGCGCTGTCGACGCGCGGCTTGGACAAGAGCTTCGGCTCGCTCGTCGTTGCGAGCGATATCGCGCTCGATCTCCCGCCGGGCGAGCGCTATGCGCTGATCGGGCCGAACGGCGCCGGCAAGACCACGCTGATCAATCTGATCACCGGCATGCTCAAGCCGGACAAAGGACAGATTTTTCTCGGAGAAAGCGAGATCACGGCGCTTGCGCCCGAGGAGCGCGTCAAATGCGGCCTCGTGCGCACCTTTCAGATCAACACGTTGTTTCCCCACCTCAGCGCGCTCGAAGCGGTGACGCTCGCGGTGTGCGAACGGCGCGGTTACGCCGGCAGCTGGTGGCGCAAGCTGCCCGCCTACGCCGACGCGGTCGAGGAGGCGTATGCGATCCTGCAGTCGCTGCGGCTCGCCGCGAGCTGCTATCGGCCGACCTACGAGCTCGCCTATGGCCAGCAACGGCTGTTGGAGATCGCGCTCGCTCTCGCCACCAAGCCGAAGGTGCTGCTGCTCGACGAGCCGGCGGCCGGTGTGCCGCAGCAGGAGAGTGCCGAGTTGTTCTCGGTCATCGCCAACCTCTCGCAGGAGATTGCGGTGTTGTTCATCGAGCACGACATGAACGTCGTGTTCCGATTTGCACATCGTATCATCGTGATGGTCGGAGGACGGATTCTGCTGCAGGGTACGCCCAAGGAAATCGCCGCCGACGCGCGCGTGCGCGAGGTCTATCTGGGCGGGGCGCGCCATGGCTGAGGCGTTGCTCGCGCTCGACGACGTGCGCGCCGGTTACGGCGACGCCGTCGTGCTCGACGGCATCACGCTCGATGTCCCGAACGGCGGCAGCCTGGCCGTGCTCGGGCGCAACGGCGTCGGCAAGTCGACGCTCCTTCTCACCGTCATGGGCTTCACCCGCGTCAGCCGCGGCGCCATCATTTGGCGCGGCCGCGACATCACGCGTGTTGCGCCGCATTGGCGCGCCCGCAACGGCCTCGGCTGGGTGGCGCAGGAGCGCGAAATTTTCCCTTCGCTCAGCGTCGAAGAAAACCTCGTGGTCGGCTCGCGACCGGGGCGGTGGGACCTCAAGGCGGTCTATGGGTTGTTCCCGCGTTTGAACGAGCGCCGCGCCAGCAGGGGCAACCACCTGTCGGGCGGCGAGCAGCAGATGCTGGCGATCGCGCGTGCGCTGATGACCAACCCCGCGCTGCTGTTGCTCGACGAGCCGCTCGAGGGACTTGCCCCGATCATCGTCGAGGAGCTCGCCGCGGCCATCCGGCGCATGACCACGGAGGAAGGCACGGCCTTTATCCTGGTCGAGCAGCATGCCGAGGTCGCACTGTCGCTGACCGACGACGCGATCGTGCTGGAGCGTGGCAGCATCGTGCACCGCGCGCGCTCGCAAGACTTGCTGAAGGAGCAGACGACGCTCGATCGCCTGATCGGATTGCACCTGGCGGAGCAGCCGAGCGCGCCGTGAGCGTCCTACCCTCGCTCGGCATTGTCGCGGCCGATCCCTAAAGGCCGACTTGCGCGCCGGGTCTGAACCGGGCTTGAAAGCGTCAAAGCTTCTCCGCGATGAATTTCAGGATCTCCGCGCATTGGCGGTTGACGTCGTTGGGCGCTTCCCCTTGGTGCGGCGTTTCGGCCTGGATGGCCCTCGACACCGCTTCATCGAGCAGGACCCTCACGGCCTCGTCGCGGGTGAGCACCCCCTTTTTGACCAGAGCCCGGAATAGCGCGACCGTGGCGGTGACGGCCGCCATCGTATACGCCGCGTCTTCGAATGCATTCATCTCATGCTTTCTGGTGATGATCCCAACCGCAGCAAGATCTCACATCACTCGCCATCAGGGTCGCATGCGTCAAGACGGTCGAGCGCGCTCGAAAGGGGGCGCGATGGCTGCGGAGTGGTTGCACCTTAAAGTTACCACGACCGTCGGACGATGCCGGAGATCTGTGATTGCAATACAACAGTTCGCCGCAAAACTTGCCCGCAGCTTCATTCCCTCTTGCGTGGTCGCACCACGGCATAAATAGCTATGATGGAACAGTAGGCGCCGCTTGAGTTTGCGGCGTGCTGTGCGCGTCGCGTCGTGTGAGAGTGTGTGATGTCGTCCTATGTGAGGTACTGCCGGAACCAGGCCGCCGAGTGCGCGCGGCGAGCCAAATTGGCGAGTTCGCCGCAGCTCGCAGCCGAGCGCCGCAGTTTGGGGCTGCGATGGCTGAGATTGGCGGAAAAAGCGCAAGCGGCGCCCTTCGGCCAAACGAGCAAGCCGGACGCCGCGACGGGGGCCGCCCGCCCGTAAACGCACGACGTCTCCCTGCGGTCGATTTTTCACCTGACGCGTTCGAAACGCATGGCCGCCGTCGCGCGCTCAGGGCTGCGGCACGGGGCGCCCCCGCGGGCGCAAGGACGCCGGCGGGGGCGAATGATATCGGCGCTTTAGTGCGCCGCGGCGATGACGGCGTCCTCGTAGGTGCCCGAGCCCATGCCGCTGTCGGCGAAGATGCCGTGGTCGGCGATCCACTTGAAGGTCTCTTCGTACACCTCCTTGGTGTAGGGCTCGAACACGAGGCGCTCGCCCGGACCCCAGCGGCGCGTGTCCATCATGGCCTGGTAACGTGCCGGGAATTCTTTCTTATAGTAGTGGGTGTAGCGATCGGGGCGCAGGTCGATGTCGCGTTGCGCGCGCTTGAGCGCGCGGAAGAACTTGCACAGGTCTTCGGGATCGGGATCGCCCGTCACCATGGTCGCGATCATGAACGTCGTGTCGATCACCTTGCGGAAACCAAGCTGTTCCGCGAAGTAGTAGGGGCCGCTGAACAGCGCCGAGGCCTGCGCCTTGCCATCGATGAGCTGATCAAGGCGATGGAACAGCATGCCGTCGGCGAAGGTCAGATTGATCTTGTCGGCCGGCATATATTGCTCGAGCGCCTGGATGGTCGAGTAGTGGCTGCCCGATTGATAGCCGACGGCGATGGGAACGCCGGCGAGATCTTCAGGCTTCCTGACCGGCGAATCCTGGGGAACGAAGACGCCCGACGGCGCCACGGAATAGACGCCGGCATAGAGCCGACCCTTGCCCTTCGATGCGGCGACGCCGACGGTCCAGTGGCAGGCGCAGCTCACGTCCGAGCTGCGGCCGCGCTCGAACGACTGCATGGCGCCGACCTTGTCGCCCTTGTAATGGTGCGCGCCGTCGGTCGACTGGATGAGCTCCTGAAAGACGTAGTCGAGGCCTTCGTCCTTGAAATATCCCTTCTCCTCGGCTACCCATTCCTGCAGCCGAAAGTGCGGCTCGATGATGAATTTTTCCTTGCTCATGTGTGCCTCCTTCGCATGTCGTTTCGTTGCGTCTCGAGTTAGCTCAGCAGCAGGCGGGGTTTTCTCCGCGCTTGTCGCGGTGCTCCGCGACCCGCCGCGCGCCGATCATCTTCACGTGCTCGTCCATCAGCCGGCGCGCGCCGGCGGCATCGTGCATTTCGATGAGTGACGCCAATTCCTTGTGGGCGTCGAGGATGCGGCGCGCCACGCTCGGCGTGAGCGTCGGATTATGCGCCGGCCAGGAGACGTGCTGCAGCGAGATGAGCTGCACCACCAAGACGCGGTTGTGGGACGCCTCGGCGACCGCGAGATGGAATTCGCGCGAGGCGCGCGTAAAGCCGGCGACGTCGTTGATCTTGCGCTCGGCCTCGGCGATGAGCTCGCGCAGCCGGGCATGATCCGCGGCGGTGGAATTGACGGCGGCGAGTTCCGCGGCGCGGCACTCGATGGCGCGCTGCGCATCTATGATCTCGGCGACCGACACGCCGGCAAGATCGAGCTGCACGGCGAGCGCCTCGGCGAACAGGCGGGCATTGCCGCGCGCAATGCGCGCTCCGCCGCCCGAGCCCACCTTGATCTCGACCACGCCTTGGGCTTCCAACGTTCGCAACGCGTCGCGCGCGACGATGCGGCTCACGCCGAAACGCTCGGCCAGATCCCTTTCCGTGCCGAGGAAATCGCCCGGGCGCAGCTCTTTGGCGAAGAGCGCGTCGCGCACCTGAACGACGATCTGCGTCGACATGGTCGCGGTGCGGAAGGGAATGACCTTCCGCTCGCCGCTCTTCATGGCCGGATGAAGCCGCATGCAAGCTCTACGAGGGTCACGCACTGCTCACCCCCGAGGGGGAGCAAGCGCGCAAAAGTAGCAACGATCATAAAGATGATATCTTTATGCCGACCGCGAGTCAATCCCCGTCACTTCTTCAGGCCCGCGGCCTGGGCGACGGCGCCCCAGCGCTTGCTCTCCGTCTCGATGTGGCGGGCGAATTCTTCGGGACCGCCGCTGAGCGGGTCGATGCCCTGCGGCCGCCACGTCACCACGACCTCGTTTGAGGCCACCGCCTCGCGCACGGCGCGCGCCAGCTTGTCGATGACATCGCGCGGCGTTCCGGCCGGCGCCATCAGGCCGAACCAGATCGAGGTGTCGAAATCAGGCATGCCGGCTTCCGCCATGGTCGGCACGTTCGGCAAGATGCCCGGACGTTTCGACGCCGCCGATGCCAGGATCCGCAGCGAACCCGCTTCGACCTGGGAGATCACCGCGGAGGCGGGAGAAAACATCATCGTCACCCGACCGGCGAGGAGATCGGTCGCCGCTTGCGGGCTACCCTGATAGGGCACGTGCACGAGCTTGACGCCTGCGCGCATGCTCAGGAGCTCGCCCGAGAGATGTGGCGCCGTGCCGACGCCGGTGGAAGCGTAAAGAATTTCGCCCGGCTTCGATTTGGCGAGCGCAATCAGCTCCTGCACGTTCTTGACGCCCGTCGAAGGAGGCACCACCAGGATGACGGCTGCGGTGTTGATCAGCGCGACCGGTGTAAAGTCCTTGGTGATATCGAACGGGAGGTTGGGATTGATCGCCGCGTTGGTGATGTTGGCGGACGACGCGATGAAGAGCGTGTAGCCGTCCTTCGCGGAGCGGGCGACAAATTCGGCTGCAAGATTTGATCCAGCGCCCGGTTTGGCTTCGATGACGAATTGTTGGCCGAGAATTTGGCCCATGCGCTGCCCGAGCACGCGCGCGGTAATGTCGGCGGCCGACCCGGGAATGAAGCCGACGATCAGCCGGATCGGGCGGTTCGGATAGTCGCTCTGGGCCAATGCCGCGGGGACGCTCGCCAGCAAGAGAAATGCAACCGCAAAGCCAAGCCGCTTCGCTCCACGCATTGTTCCATTCCTTCCCGCCTGCCGCTTTGCCGGCGCATGAACGCGTCTGGCTTTTTCCGGCAGCAAAGCATGTTACGCGTTCCCTGTCGCTGCGGGACCATATTGCGTGGAGCACGCGCGCGCCATTCTGTCGCGCCACGTCGATCGGGTTGCACGATCGACCCTTGTGCGAGCCGTGTACCGCCTGAAATCTCGATGCGGCCTTGACCGCTGCGCGCAACGGCGCAAGCTAGCGCCATGTTCGTCGCCTTCTTCCACGAGCTCAAAGCGGCCGGCGTGCCGGTGACCTTGCGCGAATATCTCACGCTGATGGAGGCGATGGAGGAGGATCTCGCCGGCCGTCGGGTCGAAGACTTCTATTATCTCGCGCGCACCGCGCTGGTGAAGGACGAACGCAATCTCGACAAGTTCGACCGCGTCTTCGGCCATGTGTTCAAGGGGCTGGAGTTGATGAGCGAGGCGCTCACCCCCGAGATCCCGGCCGAGTGGCTCAAGAAGCTCGCCGAGAAATATCTCACCGAGGAAGAGCGCAAAGAGATCGAGGCCGTGGGCGGCTTGGACAAGCTGCTCGAGCTTTTGCGCCAGCGCATGCGCGAGCAAAAGGGGCGCCACCAGGGCGGCAAGAAATGGATCGGCACCGCCGGCACCTCGCCCTTCGGCGCCTACGGCTACAACCCCGAGGGCGTGCGCATTGGCCAAGACGAAAACCGCAACTTCCGCGCCGTGAAGGTTTGGGACCGGCGCGACTTCAAGGACCTCGACGACCAGGTCGAGCTCGGCACCCGCAACATCAAGATTGCGCTGCGCCGGTTGCGCAAGTTCGCCCGCACCGGCGCGCCGGAGGAACTCGACCTCGACGGCACCATCAAGGGCACCGCGCATAAAGGCTATCTCGACATCCTGATGCGGCCGGAGCGGCACAACGCCGTGAAGGTGCTGTTGTTCTTCGACGTCGGCGGATCGATGGATTGGCACGTCAAGGCCACCGAGGAGCTATTCTCGGCCGCGCGCAGCGAGTTCAAGCATATGGAGCATTTCTATTTCCACAACTGCCTGTACGAAAAGGTGTGGAAGGAAAACCGTCGGCGTTTCGACGGCACCACGCCGACCTGGGACGTGCTGCACACCTATCCCCACGACTATAAGGTGATCTTCGTCGGCGATGCTTCGATGTCGCCCTACGAGATCATGGCGCCGGGTGGCTCGGTCGAGCATTTCAACGAGGAGACCGGCGCGGCGTGGATGGAGCGCGTGGCGCGAACCTATCCGGCCTGCGTGTGGCTCAATCCGGTGGCGGAGAAGGACTGGGACTACACCCAATCGATCCGCATGATGCGCCAGCTCATGGGCGGGCGGATGTATCCGCTCACGCTCGAGGGCTTGGACAAAGCGATGCGGGAATTGGTGCGCTAGGGTGCTGCCCTATTCGAGGGATTGCGCGCACGCGCGACGCGCTAGAGATTGCTCGGCGTTCCGATCCAGCGGCCCATGCGCGCCAAGTGGCGCGAGATGGCGATATCGGTGACTCGTCCGATCAGATTGGCCACCGGCACCGGGCCGTGCGCGACCTTGTCGCGACTGTCGACGCTGTTGGCGCGGTTGTCGCCCAGCACGTACACATATCCCAGCGGCACCCGGATTTCGGCTTCGTTGGCGAAACGCGCCTGCGGGTCGCCGGCGTCGACATAAGGCTCCTCGACCATCATGCCGTTGACGATGGCATGGCCGCCCTTGATCGCGATGCGGTCGCCTTCCACCGCAACGATGCGTTTGATGTAGTGGACCTGCTCTTGCTTGGGGTGCACGTAGACTGTGACCTCGCCGCGGCTGGGGTGGCGGCTGCGATAGTAGGTTGCATCAGCGAGAAAGTACTCACCCATCCGCAGCGTGGGTTCCATGCTGGGGGTGATGGCGTTCAACCACAACAGCTGGCCCGACGACTTGGCATGGACGGCATAAATACAGGGCCCCGCGAAGATGAGGCAGGCGAGCACGAACGCGCCCGCGTAGGTCGTCCATCGGTTGTAGTGATGGTGCGGATAGTCGCGCATCCGACACGCGCGCGAAACCGCGTCGACCATGATGTAGAACCACAGCCCCACTAACAGCGCCAGGCTGACGGCGAACATCCAGAACCGCGCCAAAACGCCCATCATCGCGAACATCAGCAGCATGTCCGCGATCATGATCAAAAGGAATAACGTGATTCCGCGGCGGGCCTGGCCGATGTAGAGGTGCCCAAGCCCAGGCGTCAGCGCCGTCAGCAGCGCCGTCACCCAGGGGGAGGGGCCGCGCCGTTGGGTTGATTGATCGTTCGCGCGGGCCGGCGCGTAGTCGGCAAAAGCCATCAAGTTCTCCGAAACTTTCGCGTGGCGGTTCCCCGACACCGAGGCCGCACCTCTGGTTGAGTATTAGTCTCGCGACCTCGCGTTAAGGTTCGAGCCGGCGCACGATTGTTTTGCGGGGCCGCTACAGCTATTGCGGGTTTATTGGAGTCTGAACAATCTTTGATTGAACGATTTCAATCGCCGTTTCAACGCCGCACCGCGACATAGGCGCCGGCCAACGCCATCGCCACTGCGACGCCAAGCGCAGCCAACCGGACCGCGACGTTCACGCCAGCCGCCACCCCCTCGGTCCCGCCGGCCGAATGGGTGATATCCTCGATCAGCAACACGATGACGGCGGCCACGACCCATCGCAGCAGGCGAAAACGGTGCCAGGGCGGGGGAAGGCGGCTGAGCGCCGCAGCCGTTATCCCGCTCGCGACGAAGGCGAGACCTGCGATGCCCCACCACGGTCCCGTCGTGCGCAAGTCCCGTGTTCCGCTGGAGAAAAAATTCTCCCACAGGCTCGCCAGATCGAAGCCGGCGCCGGTCAGATAGATTTCAAGCGCAAGCGCGGCCAGCACCCCGCAGGTCAGCGCCGTCGCATAGATCAAGGCCGGCGGCAGCGCGGTGGGGGAGAGTTCTCGTTTGGGCCTCTGCATGCCGATCAATGCCGCAAAGCGCCGGGGGTACAACGAATGCCCGGGCTTGGGCCCGGGCATTACCACAGATTTCGCCGCTGCGCAGGCTGCGGGGGGTTAGCCGCGCCGCTCGGCCTCCCAGACGCCCGAGCAGGCGCCGTTGGCGTTGCCGCTCCAGGACCCGGCGCCGCTCGTGCCCGCAAGGCGACCCTTGCCGGTTGCGGACTTGTCGCCGGCGCTGACGGTCACGACCACGGCGCCGTTCTTGGCCACCTTGCCGCTGATGTTGATCGGCGCCGACCCCGCGTTGCCGAGGTTGCCGTTCGTGATGCGGACCGGATAGCGATAGGCCGGATCGCATTGGCCGGCCTTGGTCATGATCACGACGCTCCAGAGCCCGTCGTAGCTCGGCCCGGCTTCGGCTCCCTCGAGCCCGGGAAGCGCGGCCACGGTGGCGAGCGCCGCCAACCCCAATAGGCCCGCGGCCCGGGTGCAAACTCGCGAATAAGTCATGGTATCCCCTTCCTGTTTCATGCCGGGCGCCGCCCCCGATATCCCGGGCGAAAACGGCACTGAACGCAGTGATCCTTGATGCGCCACCCCGTTAGTCGCAGAACAGCCGCGATTGGTTCAAATCCCCTCAATCCCGCTCGCGGCGAGCTAAGGCCTCAGCGCGGCCCGAGAGGGCATGCGCCTTCAACGGGGGAGGGGAAAAAGCCTGTTGTCATTTCCCGGGCGCGTGGCGGGCGCCCGCGGTCGAGCGGAGGAGAGCATGCCGGCTGAACGCTTCGATTTTCCCAACGCCCGCGGACAAAATCTTGCCGCGCTGCTCGACCGCCCCGAGGGCGAGCCGCGCGCCTACGCGCTGTTTGCGCACTGCTTTACTTGCGGCAAGGACATCCACGCCGCCAAGCGTATTGCCGAAGCCTTGACCGCGCTCGGCATCGCCGTGCTGCGCTTCGACTTCACCGGCCTCGGCTCGAGCGAAGGCGAATTCGCCAACACCACATTCTCCTCCAATATCGCCGACCTGGTCGCAGCCGCGAACGAGCTGCGCCGCCGCGCCGCCGCGCCCGCGATCCTCATCGGCCACAGCCTCGGCGGCACCGCGGTGCTCGCCGCCGCCGCCGAGCTGGCTGAGGCGCGCGCGGTGGTGACGATCGCCGCGCCCTGCGATCCCGCCCACGTGACCGGCCTGTTCAAGGATCGTCTCGACGAGATCGGCGCCAAGGGCGAGGTCGAAGCGACCCTCGCGGGTCGGCAATTTCGCATCAGCCGCGCCTTCGTCGACGACCTCGCCGAGCATAAGCTCCTCGATCGCATTGCCAACCTGCGCAAGGCATTGCTGATCTTCCACTCGCCGACCGATGAGGTCGTTGCGATCGACAATGCAAGCCGCATCTTCGCCGCGGCGAAGCATCCCAAAAGCTTCGTCTCGCTCGCCGGCGCCGATCACCTTTTGAGCCGCCGCAGCGACGCGGCCTACGTCGCCAACGTCATCCGCGCCTGGGCCGAGCGCTATCTCGACATGCCGCAACTCGCGACCGAGGCGCCGCACGATCCCAACGCCGTCGTCGTTCGCGAAACCGGCCAGGGCCGCTTCCAGCAGACGATCGCGGTTCGCGCGCATCGTTTCCTGGCGGACGAGCCGGTCGAGGTTGGCGGGCTCGACAGCGGTCCGGGTCCTTACGACCTCGTGCTCGCGGGCCTGGGAGCCTGCACGTCCATGACGCTTCGGCTCTATGCCGAGCGCAAGGCGCTGCCGCTCGAGCGGGTGACCGTCGAGCTCAGTCATTCCAGAATTCACGCCGCCGATTGCGAAGATTGCGAGACCAAGGAAGGCATGATCGACCGCATCGAGCGGGCCATCGTATTGCGCGGCCCGCTTGATGCGGAGCAGCGGCGGCGGCTGCTCGAAATCGCCGACAAGTGTCCGGTGCATCGTACGCTGACATCGGAGATCGACATCCGGACGGTGGAGCGGCTAGAGGCGGATGATCGCGGGGGGCGCAGCGTGTAAAATCCGCGCGCGAATCGACAACCGACCGGGAGGAAACCAATGAACGCGGGCACGGAGGGTACGATCGACACGAGGCGGCTGATATTTCCCGCCCTCGGCGGGCTCTACCAGAGCATTGCGCCCTACAGCTACGCCATCATCCGTTTCTGCGCGGGAGCGATCGTCATCTATCACGGCTATATGAAGCTCTTCGGCGGCTTCGCCGGGCCGGTCGCCCAGAATGTGTTGACGCCGCTCGGCTTCCCGGCGCCGCTGGCCTGGGCCTACTTTCTCGGCGTCCTGGAATTTTTTGGTGGCGCGGCGCTCGCCGTGGGATTTCTCACGCGTCCGCTTGCGCTCATGTTCACCGTGCAGATGGCGATCGTGACCTACTGGCACGCGGGCAACGGATACTTCTTCTCGAGCCCGCGCGGCGGTTGGGAGTTCCCGTTGCTGTTGACGATCCTCTACGCGGCGATCTTCTTCCGCGGCGCCGGGCGTTGTGCCGTCGACCGCATGATCGGCAAAGAGTTTTAGAACCTACTCCGTCGAAGACGGCGTAAACGCTGGTCCAGCGCGTTATTGACCTGCGCTGGCGCGGCAGCGGGCGGAGAATGGATTTTGGCGGATCAGCCGCGGCGCGTCTGCGACAAGGCGGCGCTGCGACATTGCGCCCTGCGACACTATGCCAGCAATCGTAAACGCGACGGATCGTCTCGCCGCGATTGATTTCCCCCATGGCCGTCGCCGAGCTTTGCAGGCACGCAGTCAAGGCACGGGGGGCAAGCCATGAGCCTGCTGATAGTTTTCATCATAAGCCTGGTGATCGGTCAGTCGCTCTCCATCGGTTTAGGTTTGGTGGTCGAGCGCTATTCGACCCCCTACACCGGAATGGTGACCTTCATCGGCAGCTACTTCGTGATGTTCTGGCTGGCTTGGCGCTTTGCGGTCCGCATTACCGCACCGAGGTCGCCGTAACGCGACGGGTTGAGCGGCGCCGGAAAGTCGTCGCAAGTGAAGCGGCGTGAGCGGCCGTTATTGTCGGCTGCCTGACCCGTGCATCGAGAGCTCGGGCAGGGTGTCGCCGAACGCGGTGCCCTTCTTGCCGGCTGCGACGCCGACTTCGTAGAGCGCCTGCATGTATTGGCCGTCGAACGGCCCGCGGCTGGGATGGTCGAAGCTCGGGTCGACGTGGGCGATGCGCAGTGCGATGCCGTGGCGCTGCGCGCCGATATAGATCAACATGACTTCTGCACGCAGCGCCGCCGTCAGCGCCACGCCGATGGAGCGGCCGAGCACGCCGGGAATGTTGCGGTCCGGCATTTTGAACTCCGGTCCGAGCTTCGAGTTGACGATCACGTAGAGCTGGTTGAGCGGGGGACGCGACGTGCTGCGCGCGGAGAGCATCGTTTCCGGCATGACGAAGAACGGCGCGGTCAGCGTGCCGTCGCCGTGCAGTTCGTGGAATTTCTTGCCGTTTGCCTCCACCTCGATGGCGACGGGCGAAAAAAATCCGGGAATGCTCGAGGACGCGAGCAAGATGTCACGAAACAGCTTGACCCCTTGCTCGCCCCGCGCGGCGATCGCGCCCATGTTCCAGACCACGCGACGTCCGGCATCGAGATTGGTGGTCGCGACGAACAGGCGCCGCCCACGCGCGTGCTCGGCGGCGATCTCCGAAAGCAGTGCTGGCGTCACCCGCTGCTCGATCAAGCGCTTGAGCGGCCAGTAATCGAACAGGCTGTCGCGGGTCGTGCGATCTTCGAAAATATCCGCCGCCCCGATCGTGGTGAAATTCTTGTGCACCTCCTCGTCGTATTTGGGTCCGAGAAAGGCGAAAGGAGCGATCAGCGCGCCGATGCTGACCCCGGTCACGACCGCGAATTCGGGCCGCGTGCCCGATTCGCTCCAGCCGGTGAGCACCCCCGCGCCGTAGGCGCCATCCGACCCGCCGCCCGAAATCGCCAGCCAAGGCCCACTCGCTTGCGGTAGGAGGCGCGCAAATTCCATCTCCGAATCGCCCCAGATTCGCGCGTCCGGAATGCCGGGAATGACCGCAACGTCCTCGTCCTGCACCGTGAAAGGAGCGCGCTCCTGTTGCTCCTTCGGTGCAGCTTTGGGTACCGCCCCTTTTCTCTCGACCCGCTTCTTGGCCGCGGCGAGTTGCTGCGCGTGCGCGGACGCCCACTCGAGCGGCGGCAACGCGATCAGCGTCGCGCAAGTCATCAGCCCGATGGCAAAGCCCGAAAAAATGCGCAGCCGATGCAAAGCTCTTCTCCGATCGCTCCGACAGGTCGCGGTCCGACAGGATTTCAGCATTCGCGATTACGAATCATCGCACCAAGATCCGCTCGTCCACGCGAAAGCGGGGACCCAGCTTGGGTTCCCGCTTACCCGGGAATGAGTGGAGTTTTCCGCCGTGCGCGCTCAACCCCGGCTCGCGCTCCACACGCCGGCGCAGGCTCCATTGGGGCCTTGGCCGCGCCAGCTCCCGCCGCCGGTGCTGCGCGACAGCCGGCCCGAGCCGACGGCGTATTGCGGGCCGCTCGACACCCGCACGGTGACGTTGCCGGACGGTGATACGCGTCCCGTAAGGCTGACCGGTCCGCCGCCCGCGTAATAAACCACTCCCCCGCTGATCGTCACGCCGTACCGGTACGCTTGGTCGCACGGACCGCTCCTGGTAACGACAACCACGCTCCATGGGCCGTCGAACGACGCTGCCAGTGCGGACGTGCCGGCAGCAAATATCGTGACGGCGAAGAGCGTCGCCAGCGTGACGGCGCGGATGGAATGGCTGATCATGGGGACCCTCGTCTTGTGGCGCCTTGGGCCGGCGCCTGGTTGTGGTCGTTCTGCCTTTATCTTCATCGTGGGCAGAGCGATGGTTGGCCTCGCTCACAACGCGGTGCGGCATGGTTAGCAGAAGGCATGCGATGAAAGAAGGGGTTTTGCCATCTCTACTGTTGAAATGGACCGCGCGCCATCCGCCCCACGATCATGTTATTATTGTGTTCGACGAAGGGCATGCTCGCGACCCGCGCCGACGCCCGAAAATTCAAGCGACAGCAGGAGGAACGCTATGAAACCGCTTAAGCTTGGTCTCAGCCTTGCCGCGACGCTTGCGGTTTCGCTCACGGTCACACAAGCCTGCGCACAAGGCGGCAAATCGGGGGTCGAGCGCCTCTATATCTTGAACTGCGGGGAGGGCGTCGCCGGCGACATTTCGCGCTGGTCGCCGGGGGTGAATGTCGGCAAGTCGATGGACTTCGTCGACAGCTGCTACCTGATCAAGCATGGCCAAGACTGGCTCTTATGGGATACCGGCGTGGCCGACGCCATCGCCGCCATGCCTGAGGGGCAGCGCCCCGCCGATCCGCGGATGACGCATTGGCGGCGGCCGAAGACGCTTGCCGCTCAGCTCGATCAGCTCGGCGTGAAGCCGGCCGACATCAAATACGTCGCCGTCTCGCACACTTATCCCGACCACATCGGCAACATGACGCTGTTTCCGCAAAGCATGCTGCTGGTGCAGAAGGCCGAGTACGAATGGCCCTCGCCGCTCGGTCCGCGCTTCAAACCGGGCCAGCCGGTGACCAAGCTCGAGGGCGATCACGACGTTTTCGGCGACGGCAGCGTGATGATCATCTCCACGCCGGGACACACCCCCGGCCATCAGAGCCTGCTGGTCAAACTGCCCAAGACCGGCGCCGTGCTGCTCTCGGGCGATGCGGTGCATTTCAAGGAAAATTGGGAGAACCGGCGCGTGCCGGAGACCAACGACAGCAAGGACAAGACCGTTGCCTCGATGCAGCGCATGGCGGACGTCATGGCGAAGGAACAGGCGCAGCTTTGGATCAATCACGACAAGGCGCAGCGCGACGGCCAGAAGATGTCGCCCGCGTACTACGAGTGAGCGGACGCATGTTTGCGCGCGTTGGCGGCGTCTGCGGCACGCTCGTCCTCGCCTGTGCGATCGGCGCGGCGCAAGGAGAGAGGGCACACGCGCAGACCGCCTATCCAAACCGCCCGGTGACGCTGGTCGTGCCTTATCCCGCCGGCGGCACGGCCGACCTTCTGTGCCGCTTCGCTGCCGACAAGGCGAGCAGCAATCTCGGTGGGCAGGTGGTGGTCGAGAATCGCCCCGGCGGCGCGGGTGGGCGCATCGGCACCGAGGCGGTGTTGCGCGCGCCGCCCGACGGCTACACGCTTCTGTGCGCGGCGCAACTCACCTTCAGCGTCACCCATCTCTTGTTTTCGAAGGCGTCGTTCGACCCGCGCGCGCTCGAGCCGGTCAGCGTGCTGGCGACCTATCCTCTCATCTTGATCGCGCGCGCTGACCTTCCCTTCAATAGCTTGCAGGACCTCATCGCTTATGCGCGCGCCAATCCCGGAAAGATCAACTATGGCCATCAAGGCAAGGGCCAGACCGGACATCTCCTCGGCGAGCTGTTGATGCTCAAGGGCAAGTTCCGCATGACGGAGATTCCTTATCGCGGCAGCGCGCCCGCCATCAACGATCTGCTCGCTGGAAATATCGATCTGGTGCCGGATTATCTTGTCGCCAACAAAGCGAACATCGACGCCGGCAAGCTCAAATTGCTGGCCACCGGCAGCCGCGAGCGGCTCAAGGATTACCCGCGGGTCGCGACCATCGCGGCGACCTTGCCCGGCGTCTACGCCGATACCTGGATGGCGGTGGCGGCGCCTCCCGGCACGCCCAAGGAGATCGTCAAAAAAGTATCGGACGCGATCAGGCAGGGATTCCAGCAGAGCGAGTTGCGGGCGCGCATCCTAGCGCTGGAAGCCGATCCGCTCGCCAGCACGCCGCAGGAGATGCGCGAGTTGATACATCAAAGTCTGGAAACCTGGGGCCCGGTGGTCGAGGCGGCCAAGATCGTCGTGGAATGACTCGCAAGCAATACTGGCAGGGGACGATGGCGTTGCACGTCGTTTGTGAACTTAGGGCCCAGAATCGAATGTAAGGCTGGATTCCCGCTTGCGCGGGAATGAGCGGAGGGACAATGCTCGCGGTTATGAGGAGCCGCTGATGGCGTTCAGCTCTGTCGCCGCTCGGCATCGGTGTTTGCGCCGGCGCGGGTTCAGCGTTGCGCTCGCGCTCGCCGCCATCCTGGCGGCGCCGCCTGAGGGCCGGGCTCAGGATTATCCTTCGCGAGCGGTGAAAATCATCGTGCCGTTTCCTGCTGGCGGCACCGCGGACGTGATGCCGCGCATCTTCAGCGACTGGCTGTCGAAGAAATGGGGACATCCGGTGGTGATCGAGAATCGCACCGGCGCCGCCGGCAACATCGGTGCCGAGGCGGTCGCCAAGGCCGACCCCGACGGCTACACGCTGCTCGCCGCGCCGCCGCCGCCGCTCGTGATCAACCACAACCTCTATCCCAGGCTCGGCTTCGATCCGACCGAATTCGTTCCCATCGTCATCATGGGCCGGGTGCCGAACGCGCTCGTCGTCAACGCCAAAGTGCCGCTCGCCAGCGTCGCGGACGTGATCGCCTACGCCAAAGCCAATCCTGGCAGGCTCACCTGCGCCACCCAGGGCAACGGCACCACCTCACACCTCACCGCCGAGCTGTTCCAGATGATGGCGGACGTCAAGTTCCAGCAGGTGCCGTATCGCGGCTCGGCGCCGGCGCTGACCGACCTCGCGGCCGGCAACGTCGATGTCATGTTCGACAATCTCGGCGTCTCGCTTGCGCTCGTGAAGGGCGGGCAGCTCAAGCTCTTGGGCGTGGCCACGCCCAACCGCATGGCCACGCTGCCGCAGGTGCCGACGATCGCGCAGACGCTGCCCGGCTTCGAGTCGGCGGCATGGTTCGCCATTGTAGCGCCGCCGAAGACGCCGGCGGCGATCGTCGACAAGATCAACGCCGACGTCAACGAAGCGCTGCGCGAGGGCGAGGTCCGCGAGCGCCTCGCGCAGCTTTCAGCCGAGCCCATCGGCGGCACGCCGCAGGCGACGGCCGCCTACATGCGCGATGAGGTCGAGCGCTGGCGCAAGGTCATCAAGGCCGCCAACGTGAAGCTCGAGTGAAATTCAGCAAAAATGACGGCCACTGCAGTATCGCTTGGCACCGCAAGTCCATCGCCGTCCAATGCCAGTCTCAGTGGCCTCGACGGAGTCAACTTTTTCCTTGCCGGTATTTTGGCTGGGTTCGGTCCCTACGTGGCCGCTTATCTGGCTGACCAGAAATGGACGCAGGAAAATATCGGTTTCGTCCTGACCGCGAGCGGTCTCGCCGGCTTGCTCAGTCAGCTCCCGGGAGGCGAATTGCTGGATACCGTCCGCTCGAAGCGAGCGGTCGTCGTGGCGGGCGCCGCAATGGTGGCCGTCAGTGCGATCATGATTGCATTTCATCCGGGCTTTCCGCTGGTCTTCACCGCCCTGATGCTGCAAGGGAGCACGGGCGGCTTCCTCGGGCCCGCGATCGCTGCGATTAGCCTCGGCTTAGTTGGCCATGCGGCCCTGCCTGAACGGCTTGGACGCAATCAACGCTTCTCCTCGACGGGAAATCTGGTCGCAGCCGCCCTCATGGGCCTGATCGGATATTTTTTGTCGTACCAGGCGATATTCCTGACAGTCGCTGCACTCACCCTTCCGCTGTTCGTTGCGCTCGCTCGCATCCGTACAGCCGACGTCCACTTCGGCCGCGCCTGCGGCGCGCCCGATCATGACATGCCTGGTCTACCGCCGAGGGCAAGCCTCCGAAGCCTCTGGAAGAGTCCAGGGTTGCTCACCTTTGCCGTCTGCCTGTTCCTGTTTCAACTCGCCAACGCTTCCGTGCTGCCGCTTGTGGTAGAGGATCTCGTATACCACGGAGAGAAGCGCTCCTCGCTCGTCGTCTCGGCATTGATCGTCCTGCCTCAGATCTTCGTTGCCGTGATGGCTCCTTGGGTCGGGCAATGGGCAAAGAACTGGGGCCGCCGGCCGCTTCTCCTGATCGGGCTCGCCGCTTTGCCGATCCGCGCGTTGCTGTTCGCTTCAGTCGTCGATCCGACGCTGGTCGTTGCTTTTCAATTGCTCGATGGCATCAGCGGAGCGGTGTTGGGCGTGCTGACGGCGCTGGTCATCGCCGATGTCACCGGCGGCACCGGTCGCTTCAACTTGGCCCAAGGCATGGTTGGAACGGGGTCCGGAATCGGCGCTTCGCTGGGCACTACGCTCTTCGGTGTAGTAGCTGCGAGTTTCGGTCGCACCGTCGTATTTTTGAGCATTGCATCGGTGGCTCTGCTCGCGGTCGTGATCCTTTGGTTTTTCATGCCGGAGACGAGGACATCGACGAAACAATAAGAACGGCCGGCGGGTGAAATAGCTTTGCCTTGCTGCCGTGCCGCTCCGGGCTAGGTATTTCAGCAGCATCAAACTCGGTCATTCTTGGCCTGCGGACCAGGCCATCGTTCAACAAGACCGCCTTCATTCGCGGTTTATTCCGGCCCCGCCCAAGCGCAGTTGCAAGGCAGGCCTTCGCGATTGTTTCAAAGTTCAACACGTATCCGTGACATCCGTGAATGAAATCGCCTGCGCGCGAGTCTCTTGCGGTGAGAACATGCTGATCTCACCAGCGGAGATACGACGATGTTGACCGCATACCGGACGTCGGGCGAGGCGGATCTTGCAATGGAGCGAGAATGGATTCGATCGCCGCCCGAGCCTGTCAAGGACGATAGCTCGCCGCCTCTGCCGAGCCTCGAGGCCGATGCAAGAAGGCTCGGACAACCGCATGCAGCGCACTATCTGTTCAACTCGATGCCTTGCGCGTACACGTGGTTCTACCACTAGCGAAGCGGTCTTTGTGTGCTGCGTGCGGGGCGCGGCTCACGTCCGTGCCAGTCGGTTTTCACCAAACGAATGGCAGAAGACGATATCTCACTTTTGCTTGATACTCCGGGTAACCTGGAAGGTTCCGCCTGAGGAAGCGTTCCTCATCGAGGAGCCTCCAGATGAGGACGGGCAGGACGAGAAGAAGCGCGAAGAGTCCCCACCACGAGCCGAGTGCGAGCGGTATGCCGAGCAGCATGACGAGTGCCGCGGCGTACATCGGATGGCGCACGAAAGCATACGGACCCGTCGAAATGACCGTTTGGCCTTCGGCAATCTGAATCGTCGAGGCGCCGTAGCTGTTTTGCTTGAACACGAAAAAGGTGAACAGGAACCCAAGGGCGATCAGGGCATCCCCCAGTACCGACACTGATGCGGGCACCGGGGACCATCCGAACCGGTAATCGAGTGCGGGAAAGACCAGCATCGCAATGAATCCGAGCGTAGCCAACACCATGATGATCTTCTGCGCCGGTTCCTTTTCCGCTCTGGGTCCGACGTTCATGCGGCGCTCGAGAAGTTTCGGATCATGGATTGCGAGGTACATGGTTAAGGCGCCCGATGCGCATACGAACACGGCCATAAAGAGCCATGCTTGCCAATAAGCGAGGGTCCAGGCGGGAATGAAAAGGAGGGCCGCTAGCGCCAGGATGCCAAAGAGGGATGACCGCAATGCGCGTCTGGCGACATCATTCATATCGCAATATTAGCATTTCTGCGTCATCGCATTCTCGAGGGCGAGAAGCCCGGGAGGCGCTAGGCCTCGGCGTGCCGCCGTCGAATTTGCCGGGCGATGAATTTTGCCATGATTCAGCCAAAGCTTTCGCAATACTGTTGAATTGAGGCCAAGGGAGACCTCCAGGGGAAGGGGGCTCAATTGTTTCAAATACGCCAGTTCGCTGCTGCCGCTGCGACAGCCATGTTGCTGATCGCGGGCGCGTTTTTCGTCGTCGTGGACGCGCGGGCCGAAGGTCCACTCGGCCTCTGCGAAGACGCGGCCGAGCTCGCGGTCTTGCCCTCGCCGCTCGCGCCCTGGAAGGGTGCGCCTTTGCGCGTCATCGTCGCCGCGGAGAAGCCGCTCGAGGGCGAGCTTTCGCTGATCGCGCCCGATGGAAGCGTCGCGGCCAAATCGCGCGAACGGCATGGCGGTCCGCCCTATTTCTGGTTCGCCGAGGTCGCCACACCGGCCGCTGGCACCTGGCACGCCAAGCTCGCGCGCGAGCGCGCGCCGGCCGAATGCAGCACGATCACGCGCGACATCGCCGTGCGCGGTGCCGAACCACCTAGGTTGCAGCCAACCGAGGGAAGCCTCTGGCCGTTGCGCAATACATGGAATCGCGAGACCGAAAACTTGTATTCCGCCTGGATCGAGAAGCTCTTCGACGCGCCGCTCGATGCCACGCTGTCGTGGAAGGCGCTGCATGAAGTGCTGCGCGATCGCTCGCGCAATGTCCTGTTCAACCATTTGGGTCTACGGGAAGACTCGATGGGAATGATCGTTCGTCCCGACTGCGCCGACCTTCCCTACTTCTTGCGCGCCTATTTCGCGTTCAAGATGGGGCTACCGTTCGGCTACACGAAGTGCACGCGCGGTGGCGGCGGCGAAGGGCCGAAGTGCCACGCGTGGTGGAACATTCAGAATCTCGAGCCGCCGCCCGCGCCTGAACCTCCACCGGAGCAACAAATCGCGTCCCCCACCGTCGTGGAAATGTTTCGCCCGGCGGTGGCCCAGCCGGTGGCCCCGCCAACGAGCCGACTTGCGGCGCTCAAGCGGCTGGGGCTGGCGGCCGGATTCGGTGAATATTTGCGCTCGTCCCTCGCCGATGGCGTTCATTCCGGAACCGGGCGAACGGCGCTGAGCGACGACAACACCGATTATTATCCCGTGCCGCTGACGGAGGAGACGCTGCGCCCGGGCACCGTGTACGTCGATCCGTACGGGCACGTGTTGGTGCTGGCGCGGCGCGTGTCGCAGTCGGAGGACGCCGCGGGCCTCTTCCTCGCCGTCGACGCGCAGCCCGACGGGACGGTCGCACGCAAGCGTTTCTGGCGCGGCAATTTCTTATTCGCGCAGGACCCCGCGCTCGGCGGCCCCGGGTTCAAGCGCTTCCGGCCGATCGTGCGCGACAGGAACGGCGGCTTGCGGCGGCTGACCAACGCCGAGATCGCGAAAGATCCCCAGTACGGCGATTTCTCGCTCGATCAGGCGCGGCTCGGGATCGAAGACTTCTACGATCGCATGGATGACGTGATGTCGCCGGCGCCGCTCGATCCTTTGCGCGCGATCAAGGAGGCGATCGCGGCGCTGGAAGAGCAGGTGAAGGCGCGCGTGACGTCGGTCGAGAACGGGCGCAAGTTCCAGACCAGCGGGCGCGGCGACGCCGCGATGCCGGACGGCCCGGCAATCTTCGAGACGACCGGCGCGTGGGAAGATTTCGCGACGCCGGCGCGCGATCTGCGTCTCTTGATCGCGATCGACGTGGTGCGCACCTTCCCGGATCGCGTCGCGCGGCGGCCGGAGCGCTATGCGATGCCGAAGGGGAAGACCGTCGCGGACGTGAAGGCGGAATTGGAGAGCGTGCTCGCGTCGGAGCTTGCGGCGCGCTCGTTTTCCTATACGCGCAGCGACGGCTCGGCGTGGACGCTCGCGCTCAAGGACGTGCTCGAGCGCGCGGCGGATCTCGAGATGGCGTACAACTTGAATGACTGCGTCGAGCTGCGCTGGGGCGCACCCGACAAGAGCGCCGAGGCGTCGACGTGCAAGCGGCACGCGCCGTCGGCGCAGCGCGCGAAGATGACGGAATACCGCGCGTGGTTCCGCGAGCGGCGCCGGCCGCCGCGCGCTTAGCAGTGCGCCGCGCATGCCGCAAAGGCAAGCCGCGGAGCTCATCGTCAATCTGACCACCGCCAAGGCACTCGGTCCGGCGATCCCCGAGCCACTCCTCCTGCGTGCCGACGAGGTGATCGAATGAAACGTCGCGAGTTCATCACGCTGCTCGGCGGCACGGGAGCGGCGCTGTTCGCCGTTGAGCTTCCCTGCGCGGCCCTGGCGCAGGACGGAGCCGACTGGGTCACCGCATTCCCGCGCGCTCCGGTCCATGTCGCCGCCTGGCCCGCCGGCAGAAAGGTCGCCGTCAGCTTCGCACTGTTCGTCGAAGAGTTCGGCTTCGGCCAGGGCCCGGTATTCCGTCCGGACCTGGCGACCCGCAACCCTGACCTGGTGAACGAGGCATTTCGCCAATACGCGATCGACTGGGGCGTCCCGCGCGTCGGCCGGCTGTTCAAGGAGTTGGATGTTCCGCTCAGCATCGTGTTGAACGCCGAGTTTCCCGCCAAGCACGCGTTGGTATGGAAGCAGTTCCGCGCCACCCAGCCGAACGCGCCGATCGTCGCCCACGGCATGAACAACTCCAACCGCGGACTGCCGCTCGGCCGTGGGCTCGCCGCGCAAAAAGCCTATATCCGCGAGACGTTGGATTTGGTCGCCGGCGCAACGGGCGTCAGGCCCACCGGCTGGTCGTCACCGAGCGTCTATTCCAATGGCGACACGATGCAGGCGGTTGCCGCCGAGGGCATCACCTACACCATCGACCAGATGGATTCCGACATCATTTCGCGCTTGAAGACGCCGGACGGCTCGTTGATCCAGCTGCCCTATCCGGTCGTCACAGTCGACATGGGCCAGCAGCTCGCGCGGATGAAGGCGCCCGCCGAGATCGAGACGCTGTGGCTCGATTACGTGTTGGAGCTCGCCAGCGAGGCCCGCGCCGACCCCGCGCGCGAGGCGACGACGGTGGTCATTGGAATCCATCCTTTTGTGATCGGGACGCCCGACGGGGCTGCCGCCTTGCGGCGCGTTCTCTCGCGTCTCAAGAAGGATGACCAGGTCTGGCTGACGGACACCGACGCCATTCTCAAGGCGGCCGACCTGAAATGATGGCCGTGGATGAATGCCCGGTCTTGGTGCTGAACGGACATGGCGAGGCAGCGCGCTTTGAGCAGCAGTAGAGCAGCATCTTCGGGGAAACCGCCCGTCATGATGCGCATTCTTGTCGTAGCGATTTTCGGTGCAATGCTCGCCAGCTGTTCGGGCAGCAACAGGCTCGAAGACATTGTTCCCGCGTGGGCAAACACGCCACCGCGGCGGCCGGCCACGCAGTACACGGCACCCAAAAACCATTCAGAAAGCCGCGGTACGCTGGCGGCGGAACCACGCGGCACGCCTGAGGCGGAGCCACAAGGCGCGAAGAAACCTGAGGGTCAAAGCCCCGCCGAGGAGTAAGAACGAGGAGAGGCCGCGATGCTCCGGTTCTCGCGACTGGTCACCGAGAGCCGGCGATGATGCGGCACTTGCAGCAAACGGCGCCTTAGGGGCTCTTCGTACCGGATATTCCGTGAGGAATATTTACCGCGCCCATGTGTTTGCCCGGTGGAGCCCTCACTAATCCATTACCCCCCGTGAGGATTCCCGAGACCCCGCCCGGGATAGCCTTCCCGACATGCCACACTCGGGCGGGGTTCTCGTTGGCGAATGAAACCCCGCCGGAGCATCCTTCTAGTAATGCTCCGTTTTCTCTCGGCTTCACATCACGCAATGCTCAGCGCCATTTTGTCCGCTCGCGCACGCCGGCAAGTGCGGCGCGCGCCCCGGCAACCACCTTGGGCGTATCGAGCGCCGCGAGCTTGCCGCCGCGCTTGAGGATGCGGCCGTCGACCACGACCGTGTCGACGTTTTCTGGGCCGGTCGCTTCGAGCACGAGATGCGCGGGGTCGGTCACCACCGCCATGTTGAGCGCATTCGGGCTGATCGCGATCAGATCCGCGCGCTTGCCGGGCTTGAGCGAACCGATCCTGTCGTCCAACCCCATCGAGCGCGCGCCCTCGATGGTGCCGAGCTCGAGCGCCTTGCGCGCCGGCATCTTGAACTCGCTCTCGGCCTTGGCGTTCTCGCAGTCGCGCGCAAGCTTGAGCACGGCGAACAGATTCGAGCTTCCGACCAGCGCCGAGGTGTCGACCGAGATGCCGAGCGGAATGCCCTTGGCCAGCATCTCGCTGGTCTGCGGATAGCCGTAGCCGATGCGCAGTTCCGAGCCGGGCGACACCGAGACCGCCGCGCCCGTCTCCTTGATCATGTCGAGCTCCGCGGGGCTGGCCGACAAGGTGTGAATGAGCTGCACGTCCTTGCCCATGAGCTTCCCTTTGTAGAGCGACCCGATTTGATTCACGGCCTTGCGGGAGCTTGCGACATGCACCGTGATCGGCAGCCCTAGCTTGCGGGCATTGTCGAATTCCGGCTGATATACCTCAGGCTTGATCGGGCCCGCGCGGAACTGGCCGCGCCATGCCATGCCGAGCGTGATGAGGCCCTCGTTCGACCAGCTCTTCCAATCCCTGGCGAGGCTCTCGATCGGTCCCTGGTCGGCCGACTGGGTGTCGGGCAAACCCTGCGGCCAGCCGCAGGAATGGCGAGCGCGGATGCCGACCTCGGCGAGCGCGCGGACATCGGCCTCGGCGTGAGCCGTGCTGCGCACGTTGTGGCACCAGGAGTGCACGAAGGTCATTCCGGAATTGATCGCCTCCGCGGCCGAGAGCCGCGTGCTCTGAAAGATGTCATCCGCGCTCATCTGTTGGCCGAAGCGCGCGACGGTCGGGAAATAGCCTTCCTCGGGCTTGTCGCCGGAGAAACTGCGGTAGAGCGTGTTCCACATATGCCAATGGGTCTCGATCAGGCCGGGCATGACGATCATGCCCGTGCCGTCGATCTTCTGCCCGCCGCCCTTCACGTCTTTGCCGACCGCGACGATCTCGCCGTTCCTCACGTGCACCGAACCGCCGGCGATATCGCCGAGCGCGCCGTCCATCGTCATCACGTAGGCGTTGGCGATGGTGAACTCGCCGCGCGCCGGCAGCTTCGAGGAGGCAGCGTCGCCGCGCCGCGGCTGGGCCATCAACGGCGATGAAAACAGTCCGGCTGCGCCGGCCGCACCGAGCGCGGCCGCGCCGCGAATAAAACGACGCCTGCAGAGTTCACACATGACACCCTCCCTCGAAGGATCGGCGCGCCGATCGTTGTCGTTGGCGGCGGACACGCCGCTGACGGCTTTGGCATGAGGCTAGCCGGTTGCCGGTGCGTCTGGAAGGCGCTGTCGCGCAGGCGTTCGCATCGGCAGAGAGCTGCCCATCGCCGTGCCCACACGCAATGGCACATCGCGAGGATGGGCGGCGGCGCCCAAGTTCGCACCGCGATTGCAACGAAGTGGACTCAAGCGCGCTCAGTCGATCTTCAAGCCCAGCGTCCTGACGATCGGGGACCAGCGCGCGAGCTCGTTGTCCACGTAGCGCCGGTACGCTTCGGGATTGAGATCGCCATGCGGTTCGAATGTGCCGGAAACCAGCAGCTCCCGGTAGTCGTGGTCGGCCAGCAGCACAAGATTCGCCTGCGCGACCTGGTCGATAATGGGCTTCGGCGTTCCCGCTGGCGCAAACACGCCGACGAAGTTTGGCGCGACGAGATCGGTCAAGCCCTGCTCGACGGCGGTGGGAAGCTCCGGCGCGGCAGCCAGGCGCGTGCCATGGGTTACCGCCAGAACCCTAAGCTTGCCGGCGCGGTGCAGCTCGAGCACGATGTTGGTCATGGCGGGCACGATCATGGGAATCTGGCCGGCGAGGATATCGGCGATCGCCGGCCCCGCGCCGCGGTAAGGCACGTGGATGAGATCGGGGAGGCCGACGCGCAACTTGAACGCTTCTGCGGTGAGGTGATTGAGCGAGCCCGTGCCGGCGGAGCCATAGGACAGCTTGCCCGGATTGGCCTTGGCATAGGCGACCAGTTCTTTGAGGTTATTGGCCGGCACGGAGAGATGGACCGCCAGCGCGAAAGCCGTGATTGCGACGCCGGAAATCGGGTCGAGGTCCTTGACAGGGTCGAACTGCGGCCGGTTCTTGAGCAGCGCTTCCGTGATGTGGGTGGTCGCACCGCCGAGCAGGAGCGTGTAGCCATCAGCCCTGGCGCGCGCGGCTTGCGCCGCGCCGACCGAACCGCCCCCACCGCCGATATTCTCGATGACGACCGCGCCCAACAACGATTTCATTCGCTCCGCCCACGGGCGGCCGATGGTGTCGAACGCTCCGCCCGGCGGGAATGGAACCACGAGGCGTATGGGCCGCGCCGGATAGCTCTGCGCCCTTGCGATCCGCGATAGCGCCGGCAGCGCGCAAGCGCCCGCTGCCAGCTGCAGAAATCGACGGCGCGGAAGTCTCATGGCGCTTCCGTATAGAAATGCTCGCCACCATGCCCGCAAGCGGCGCCCTTGATCGGCGAGGTAACTGCCGACCGCGCGGGCGCCGCCGTTAGAAACAGGACTTCGCCGCGGTCGTGCTACACTTGATCCGCGAGCACCGC
>Ga0306920_100000549_pt1 | contig 43789 bp, 38 predicted proteins | sample flu12Cox44000170_FD_204666 | JGI IMG/M metagenome (GOLD analysis project Ga0306920, IMG submission 204666) | Lab enrichment of tropical soil microbial communities from Luquillo Experimental Forest, Puerto Rico - flux4day.12C.oxic.44.000.170 (v2)... | ecosystem: Environmental > Terrestrial >... | reverse complement strand
AATAGGAACCGCGGCCGAGAGGCCAACACACGCGGCGAGGAAACCAAAAAGAATTTATACCCGGCGCTCCTCCGAAGCGCGTCAGGGGAGCTTTTGCCCCTTGACAAAGACCTATCATGGAAGTCGGCCAGTTGCGATAGCGCTTGCTTAGGAGCAGCACCGAAGGAGGCTTCAATGGGCAGCCGATGTCAACTCTCGACCTGCAATCTGCTCGTGTGGGCAGGTAGAACACCTGTACACTTTTTGGCCTTCCAACCAGTTTGTTTTGTCCAGGGACGATACTAAGCTTGGCTTTCGGAGGTCTCTTTATGGGTGACCTGTCCGATTTTCTCCAAGACAATTGGTTCGAACTGGGTAGCCTAATCGCTCAGTTTGGCATCCTCGCGGTCATAGCGTGGTATGCCCGAACGAAACTGAGAAGCCCCGCTGACTCCCACCGACAAGTCGAGTCGTCCGCGACGCTTTCGGAACCGCCGGAAGAGTTCGCCCTCCAAGAGCCAGTCTCGACAGCATACCAAGGTGTTGGACGCATGCTCTCGCCGATGCCGGCAGCTGCTTCGCTGGACCCCGTGCCGACCCCTGCTGGACATTGGCAGCAGCACACTAGTCGCTGGCGCACCATGATCCAGTGGCTCCGCGCCCCAATAACTTCCGGCACTCGCGCGCGCTCCGCCACCTGAGTTCGGGCTTTTGAACCGACAGCGCAAACTGCCTGCTTAGTCCCCTGCCATGGACGTATGATCGGCTTCCAGTTTCGTTTGGCTGTCAGGCATCCTGGCTGGCAAGCACCCAGATCTCTGGTGGCGGCGGAGGGGTCGGCGGGTCGGCAACCGATAGGTACCGTGTACACGACCGTCCCGCACCTCAATTCCAAGATTGTCCTGTGGCAGATTCCACGTCTCTGCTAAAGCCCCGTTTTCGGGACAACTTGTGAGACAATTCGACTCGCCGCGAAATGGTTACGGCTTGCTTCACTTTTCGAGATACTGACGAAGCCAGAATCCGTTTGAAACGCCGACCTCATGGTCGCCGATTTCCTGTGTTCCAATAGAGTCGGCCTTGAGGAATCGGGCCGATTCAAAGCAAGTCTGTCAGTCATCCAAGGGGATGACTTCGACCTAGGCGCCGGCCCGAACGAGATTCCTTTTTGCCGGTCACAAACTTGTAGGACATGCTGAGCAAGTCCCGTAGCACATCCGAGGTAACCCGCGATAGACGCACCAATATAGAGGGGTATTCCAGATAGTGGTCCGTTACGTAATAAATGTCGGGGGCCTCAGCGAGCAGTTCTCTGCGATCATCGAAATCCACCCGAACCATAAGTGAATGCGGCTCGGCTGAGCGATGAACGGGAATGCACGCTAGGAGCTTTCCGTGAACCTTGAGTGCCCTGGATCCAGGCGCTTCTTCCACACCGGGCAACTCAAGCCCGATTCTTCGAACGGTGGTGAAGTCGATGGTATTGTTACGCATACCGTAAAGTTTCAACTAGGCACCGTTTGTTTCACTAATCCTCAAGGGAGATGAACGCCCCGAGAGCGAGCTGAACTGGCCCGCATGGCCGGACCGGCCATGAGAACCCCCTTCGGCCACGGACAAAAGAATAGACGCGCCAGATTCAGCCGCGCACGTCATTCGCCCGATCGTGTGTCGTCATGTAACCAAATAAGCCCGCTATGCCCCAGCGTCCTTTCGTGTAGGTAATGACGTCCATTTCCACGCTATCGTTGATGTACTCGCCACAAGTGGTGTACCGGCTCGCACCTTGGAAAGCGTGCACCTTCTCGACAGAGGCATGCAGGATGCGTCCGCCAGGCGGTCCATCAGCAAGATCCCATCCCCAGTTGCCCAAACCGAGCTGCGGCCAGAGGGCCCGATAGGACTCGAAATCGACACGGGTGTTGTCGAGCATTTCCTGCGTATAGGTCGTAGCATTCAGCCGTGTTTTGACGCCGTCGGCTCGAAGGCGTTCCAGGGCCGCATAGTGTCCCTGTGCAGCAACCTCCCACGAAGCTCCTCCAGCGTCGACAGATAGGTTCAAGCCAAGTTGGCGAATAGGCCCCCATACGCCTTTCTGGTCATTGTTCATGTACGCTAAGCAATGATCCTGACGCAAGCGTCTTGCAGCCACAATGCTGTCCTTATACGCAACCTGCGCCATGTGAGCGGGCGTGAAAATGGTAGACATGCCCTGAATCGCCCACTTGCCCTCATTGTTGGTCACGCAATAGATCCCTTCGCACCTCAGTAGCTTGTACCCTTCCGAGTTGTAGCGGTTGTAGTTCAGCGACAGGTTCACCGCCACCGGGTTCGAGTTGAATATCTCGATACCGTCCAGAACGTCGTAGCAGCCGGGTTTCAGGTAGCCGTCATGATCGGTGAACCGTTCTGGCCGTTCGGTCATATTCATCGACGCCGGTGGGTGGGCCATGAGTTCGTCCTGAGTGTGGACCACGACCGCTTCGGTCCGTTCAAACGTGCCAAACGGAAAATGCAACGCATCCGTCATTTTTTTCAAGTCTCGCTCGCCCAACGCGGCAAAGTACTGAGTCAACACGTTCACGGCGGCCGGGACGGATTCCTTGTAACACATAGGAAACCGCAGATCGGGAATACCGCGGGGCGACAGGCCTGCCGGCGGCCTCAGATCGGGCTCCCTCTTTTCCGCGTGCTGTGCCGCTTGAGCCGACCGGCCCAGGGCTGACACCGCTCCCGCGGTGCCGAGCAACCCGGCCGCAGCAGCGCTCTTGATGAAGTTGCGACGGTCTGTTTGCGGCTCGCTTCCTTGCCCAAGTACTTCTGTTTGCTTTTCGCCAGCGGCCATGACCTTCTCCTTTCAATCCAAACGAACTGGGGCCCCAAAGGAAGTTTGTCGCCATGGCAAACATGTGCCGTTTGGCGCCTGGAGGATCCAACCTTCGGACAACCGCACGACGTAACCCGCCAGACAGGCGCAAGAGTAGCATCTCGTCGCCCAGAGTGAAGGCTCACATTTCAACCCACGCGCTGGTCCGGGTGCCACACACCGCAGTAGCGATTTTCAATCTGAAGGTGGCGCCGCGATTGCGCTGCCAGGGGGATCTCCACGCTCAATTGTTGTTTGGCGGCGGATAAATCGGCGGCTCAACGAACGGCCGGCGGGCGCAAAAGCGAAACGCGTAAGGGTTGGTTTCAACGCGGCTCTCGCAAAAACCAGCAGCATCCAAACGGGCCGCTACTGTATTTGGATTAACGGGGGCGATTAGATCCCCAATGTGAATCAATTTCATTCGCAATGTACGGAAATTTACACTATCGACGCATACGAACACGCCCCCTGGTCTCAACACTCTCCACACCTCGCGAAAAACCTTGTCCTGAAGGTCAGCCGAAGGTACATGATGCAGCATGTGCAGCGAGATGGCGCCGGCGAATTGGCAATCGGGCAGGGGCATCGCGGTCGCGTCGCCGCGCAATACGGTCACGTTCGTGCCGCGCAATCGTGCGGCCAAGCCTTCGGCCATGCGGGGATCGATTTCGAGCGCGGTGAGTCGAGCGATATGCGTGCGTAGCAAATCTGTGGTGATCCCGTCGCCAGGCCCTAGCTCCAGGACGTCGTCGCCTAGCTGCACATCGGCCAACGCCGAGGGCACCACGAACCGCTCCAAAACCGAGCGCCATGCTCTCGATCGGCATAAATGTCGGTGAACGAAATTCATCGCCTGTGCATTTCCGCGCGACGTTACACATTGAGAATCCGGCGTGCTTTCGCTAATCTGACACATAATGTCTCAAAAGCGACAACCTACCTTCCTTGATCCCAAAGCCAAGCGTGCGGCGCTGATCACCACGCTCGTTTACGACTATCCGCCTGGCTATCTGGTGCCTTGGCATTTTCATGATTGGGATCAGTTGGTGTATGCGTCCAGCGGCGTTATGACCGTCCGAACGGAAAAGGGTAGTTGGATCGTTCCGACGCAGCGCGCCGTATGGATTCCTGCGGGCACCGCGCACCAAATTCGGATGTCCGGCCGCGTTTGCATGCGCACTTTGTATTTGAAGCCGCGACTGACCAGTTCTCTGCCAAGGCGCTGTGAAGTGGTCAATGTCCGACCGCTTCTCCGAGAGCTCATTCTGCATGCTTGCGAAACGCCTGCACTTGCCAAGACACAACCGGCCCACGCGCATTTGATCAGTACCATCTTGGATCAGCTAAGGGCCGCAGAGTCTGTCGCGTTGCAATTGCCAGAGCTCGCCGATCCACGGTCGCTGCGTGTGGCGAGAATTATCCTTGACGATCCGAGCGATCAGCGCTCTTTGCAGCACCTCTGCCAAAGAGCCGGAGCCAGCAAGCGGACCATCGAAAGGCTATTCCGCACCGAGACACGCATGACGTTCGGAAAGTGGCGCCAGCAACTCCGACTGACGCACGCTCTTAGGCTTCTTGCGGAGGGTAACAAAATAACGCAAGTTGCCTTAGACAGCGGATATAGCACGGCGAGTGCTTTCATCTCATTGTTCAAGAAGTCTCTGGGGACGACGCCAAGCCGATATTTCCGGAACCTTGCCGGTAACCAGGCACCTCGCTCCTGATTGACGAGCTGGCTGATCGATGGCCCGGACAGCTTATCGGCTGTGCGGTGAAGCTCAGGTTCGAATCGAAGCAGACGGAAAATCCTTGAAAAACGGGAATGGTGTCAGTTCGGTGGGGAACACCCGTTGGCTCACCGGGGCTGCCCCGGCGTCGGCCGTAACGATGTCACGGACCGCCGCCCCATAAAACTCGATACTCGCTCGGCCACTTTCATTGGATTTGAGCACGACTTTGACAGATGAAACCAGCGCAAAACGGCTGCCACGGTTGGTCACAACCGGTAGTCGCAATCGTTCTTGCCGACAAGATTCTTCAAGAAAAGCATGGGGCTTTGATCTTTCCCGGTTGCATTTGGCGGTGTTTCTGCGGTACAAGCTAGCCGCCCGGCCCATTCGAGCTGGAAAGGAGCCACCGTTCATGAAGGCAAAGCGCGTTCTTGCACCCCTCGGCACCGCCATCTGCCTTATATTCGTCCTCGCGTCGTGGGCGGGCAAGGTGGAAGCTTCTAAGACCGACCTTCTGCATGCGCCGCAAGCGCAGGCCCCAGCGGTCTCGGCGAAGTCGGCCGACCTCCTGGACATCAATTCCGCAACCAAGGAACAACTCGATGCTCTGCCGGGAATTGGCAAAGCGTATTCCCAGAAAATCATCGATGGACGACCATACAGAGCGAAAACGGACCTTGTGAAGAAGAAAATAGTTCCCCAAGCCACTTACGACAAAATCAAGGATCTGATTATCGCAAAACAACCTAAGTAGCGCGCCATCCTGTTTGCCGGAGAAAAAAGACACAGGGCCAGATTGCGCGGTCACGATCCGGTCGAAACAGCCGATTCGGGTGTGACTCAGTAGCCTTCGATCGAGAGGAGCGTTGCCCTTCAGGCACGCGTGCTGTTGCCGAAATGCAAAAAAGAGAGGGCGCTTCACCGTGGGCAACCGATTTGGTCGTCGCTCTGTTAGTTCTGACAGTCACAGGTTTTTTTTCCTTGGTTCTATCCTGTGGCCATCTCACTTTCGCCATGCCGCTGTGCCGCGCTGGACTGTCGAAGACTGCCGCTGGAGCATCTAGTCCGCCTATAGGGGTGAGAGTGGAGCGACGTATGCGCATGAATGGCGCTCTACGAAGCGCAGCATTGTTTGTTTCGTTCTTATTCGGCGCATCCGCCGCCGGACTGCACGTTGGGTATCGAATTCCGGCTGGGACCATTCTCCCGGTCAGTTTGAACTCCAGGCTCTCGTCCGCTAAGTGCAAACCTGACGAAATCATTACCGCTCGAGTCATGCAGGATGTTCCTCTGCCAAATGGCATGGTGATTCGCGCTGGTACGAGAGTGATCGGCCACATTGTGAGCGTGACCTCGGTGTCAGGCGAGTCTCCTGCCAGTCTGTCGGTTCGATTCGACACGCTTGAGACGCACGACAAAAAACTCTCCGTCAGTACCGATCTCCGAGCGATCGCATCGTTTATGGCGGTGGGGCGCGCTCAGCTCCCACGCGGAGGCGCGGGCGGGGGCGCCGATCCCGGAAGTCCGGAGACCGCGTGGACGACTGTGCAGATCGGCGGCGATGTCGTCTACCGAGGCGGGGGCTATGTCGAGGCGTACCGGGAACGAGTTGGCAAGCCGGTACCCGGGGGCGTGCTTAGCCGCTTGCGATCGAATCCGGAGCGCGGCTGCTCCGGCGCCTTTGATGCCAGCGAGACCCCGCGAGCGCTTTGGCTCTTTTCTGCAGACGCCTGCGGCACCTACGACCTGCCGAATTTGGAGATTCGTCGTTCGAGAACTCCAAATTCCCCAGGAGCGATCACCCTCGATTCCACAAAAGGCCAGGTAAACGTTCGCGCCGGGGCCGGCTTGCTGCTCACCGTGAATGACGCCGCTGCCGGCGCCTAGCGCTTAGGTCGTCGTCAAACAACCTCGAAGTTCCTCGGACGCCACGTGACGCTAACAAAGGAAGTGACACGTTCACTGTGGGGGCGCGACAACAAAAATCCCCTTGCCCGCAACTGGGACGAAGACATGTCTGTTCTCTGCATTGGCAGCTACCGAATGGCTCCCCAGGGGAATCGATGTAACAAACGTTTCGGTGTCAGCACGCACTACGGTCAGCTTTGAATTTTGCGAGAAATAGTAGTTGTTAGACCCCGCGTCATACCAGACCTCGTCTGCATCTCGACCTTCGGGAACGACCTTTCCGATCTGGCCAGTCCTCGCATTAACGCTCACACCACCCAAACTGCCGCAGACGGTCATCAGCAGCCCATGGGGTCCAACAGTAAGGCCGCTGAGGGTCAATCCCAGCAATCCGCCGCTGCATTCCACTGGGAAACTCTTGACCGGATTCGGAAGCTTATGGGGATCGAAAACATCGAGACGATTCTTCTTCCCCGGCACATTCTGGTAAAAAAATCCGGTCGGGGGAACCCAAGCCGGTTGTTCCATCCCGTCCTGCTCTTTCGGATAGACGTAGCGGCCCAACACAGAGCCATTAACAACGGAGATAAAAACGACGTACGGCGGAGAATCGCCGTCGTTCTCCGCCATCAGAATCCGATCTTTTGGATCGTAAGCTAATTCGTCAATTCGGCCTTTGCCGCCGGTCGGGATAGAGCGAATGATTGTTGTACCCGGTTTGTCGTCCGCTTCGATGATGTTCGCGTCGCCGTCTCCGGCCCATACGTGGCCGAGGTCGTCCGTCACCACGCCGTTTGGCCCGGCACAAAGGCGTAGATCTTGGGGATTGTTCGGGCAGGGCCTGCTGCCTGTGTAATGGCCCTGACCGATGAAGCCAAGGAATGTGTCTGTGGCTGAATCGACCAGGTCGATGGCGTTGTTGGTCCGGTCAGCGAGGTAGTACCTCTGCTTGGAATTGTCGTTCCAACTGACATCGAAGGCTCTCAGATTCGTGGGCGATTGCTTGACGAGAATCGGCTCGCTAAATGTCAGCCCGGGTGGACGCGGTGCGGTAGCCGAGAACACGGCAAATCCAACAGACAGGACCATTAACCAGAAAGCTCGCCCAGTCAGCTTCATGTTGGCTCTCCCAAAATCCCTTGCCTATCTTAAGGCTGCTCGGAAGCCGCGATGCGAAGCTGAACAAGAATTAATGAGGAATTTCGTTTGCATGGCCAGCGATTGCGGGCAAGATTAGAAAATGCGGGCGAGGGCGCAGGAATGTGCTCCGGCAAACGAGCACACGTGTGCCAATCGCCACACATCGCGGGGTGTGCGAGGGGCAAGTTGAAGCCTTGGAAAGCGTTTCTGTTCGCGTTCCTGCTCGTCTTCGTCATCTTGGTGGTCGGCGCGGCGCTGCTCATTCACCACGGCTTCCGTGCCACCAACCAGCCTTCCGGCCTTGAAACGATTGCTGCTCGTGCAGCGCGAAATTATTCCATCCCCAACCGAGCCCGAAGCGAGAAAAATCCGCTCGAGGCCACTCGGCAGAATCTTCAGAATGGCCGCGATGTGTTCCTTGCTCGGTGCCAGACTTGCCACGGCCACGATGGAAGCGGACTCACACCGATGGGGCAGTCGCTCTATCCCCGGGCTCCAGACCTTCGCGCAGAGCCAACACAAGACCTGACGGATGGCGAAATTCACTACATCATTGAGAATGGCGTGGAGCTAACCGGAATGCCCGCTTGGGGCAATCCACATCAGACGCAGAACGATGACGGCTGGAAGCTCGTTCTTTACATTCGCAGTCTTCGACCGCTGGCGCACCAGGAGGAAATGCAACAGGCACAAACGTCTGTTGCGGCGCATTACGTCGGCTCTCCAGCGTGTGAAAAGTGCCACGCGGAGCTTTACGAGCCTTGGCGAAAAACGCCGATGGCGAACGTCGTCCGCGATCCGCGCCAGCATCCCGACGCGATCATTCCCGATCTGGCGACTAATAACGTCTACAAGTTTTCGAGAGACCAAGTTGCGTTCGTTTACGGCAGCATTTGGAAACAACGATACTTTACGAAAATTGGCGACGACTACTTCCCTCTGCCTGTGCAATGGGAAGTACTCAATCACAAATGGAGCAAATATCAGGTTCCGCCCAGCGGAGGCGACTGGTGGGCTGCTTTCTATCCACCAGACAACATGCATCGCCCAACCGGCCCGCTTTGCGACGGCTGTCACTCGGTCGCCTACGATACTCGCACAAAGCAAGTAGCTGAGTGGAACGTCGGCTGCGAGCGGTGCCACGGCCCCGGTAGCGACCACGTCGCACATCCTACGCGAGGCAACATCCTCAATCCGGCGCACATGGGTTACGTTGCGGCCAGCGATACTTGCATTCAATGCCATTCCCAAGGGCAGCCGATTGCAAATCCGCTTGAAGGCAAGTATTACGATTGGCCGGTTGGCTATCAGGTAGGACTGAGGCTCGCAGATTTCTGGAAGCTGGAGGACCACAGCCTTGGCGAAGCAGCGAATTTTCTCTATTTTCCAGACGGTACCGCGCACAAGAACCGCATGCAGGGAAATGATTTCGTGCAAAGCGTCATGTACCGTCGCGGGGTCACGTGTTTTGACTGTCACGAGGTTCATGGCACGGGGAATGATGCGCAACTACGCAAGCCGCCAGACCGACTCTGCCTGGATTGTCACGGCCCATCATCAGCAAACGGCCCACGAACAGCGACCATCGAAGAGCACACCCATCACCACGCCGACAGCGCGGGCAGTCAGTGTGTCGCCTGCCATATGCCAGCAATCGAGACCGAAGGACCCGCTAACACATTTGTTCACGCGCACACTTTCCGATTCATTACGCCCGCGATGACCGACAAATACAAGATCCCCAATCCGTGCACCTCATGCCACAGGGATAAGACTACGGCATGGGCCAGGGATGCCATGCACACCTGGAGCGAACGTTCTCCATGGCGGTTGGGGCAAAACCCGGCGTCGTACTGAACAGCCGTGGCATATCTCCAACAGGCAGGGCGAAAAGGCTCTGTTAAAAAGTCGGCTCGGAGCGGAAAAACGTCTTTCCTGCTCTTTGCAATTGGTTTCGTTTCCTCCTTGCGGAGCGAAGACGAGTCGATTATCGAGACTCCCACACGCCGTCACGTACCGATGTGACGTCATCGATGTGGACGCAGAGGTGACTGGCTACACACGGCTACCCGTGGCGCTGCAGACCGGAGCCGATGAAAATCGGATGCGCCTCTCGCAGGCCGGGCGCGACAAGCCGATCAATTACACGCCGGGTCTCAAGGGCCATAGTTCGGCGAAGATATCCGCGGAAGTCAGGGGGGGATAGGAACGCGGGCAAGAGCGCCCAGGCCGAGACCGCGGCCGCAGTCGGTAACGTACAACAACGAGCGCGAATTCTCCCACACAGGATGTGTTGCGTTGCATGTACCTGTCGTCAGTTGTCGCTCGCTTTCCGTAGCCCGCGCAAAGTCTAGCGCAAAATCCCTTACGAACAGGTGCCATGAGCCTGACTCTCGGCGGCTAAAGGCGAGTCGGTGGCCATCTGCTGAGAGGGTGGGATAGCGCAGTGGGCCTGCGATCCGACTCAGCCTTTCGATCTGGCCGGAGTCCGCGTGCAAAACAGACAGGTGCGAGTTGGCCGGGCTGCCGGAGGCGGCGATCACGTCGCCCTGGTTCGTCACAGTCATTTCCAGAACCTCACGCATGGCTTGTGATCCCGGCGCGAGAGCGGGAGGCCCGCCATTCTCCGACAGCCAGATCGTGGTACCACCGTGCTCCGTCTTGAGGAAGGCCAGCCAGCGGCCATCAGCTGAGATCGTGGGATCTTGTCCATCGGCGATGTACTTGGGAGTTGTGTCGGACAGTGTGGGTGTCGATCGCAAACGGAAAATCTCTGAGCGGCGGTCGGTCAACTCAAAGTAAAGGAAGGGGGAACCGGGGCTAGCGGCGACAGAGAGCACGTCGCCCGCGGCGGGGAGCGGGAGCAGATGCTTGTCCGGCAATTGCAGTGCGCGGTAGGCCTGAAGATCGTGCGAGAAGTACATCTCCTCGACAACCAGGCCGGTCTGGGTTGGCGCGGCGGCGAAGACAGCGAAAATCCCTGCCGTACCGGGAATGCGGCGGGCGAAGTCATCGGAGCGATTCTTCAGCAATCGCAGATTGGAAAACGTCATCGCCGCCACCAGCACGCTCGCGAGCGCAAACATAATCCTTCTCGTGGGCGCGCTCGCCTGTGCTGTTGATTGGGACAAGGCAACGACGTAGAGCAGAAAAACGGCAATCAGGCGTCCCTGCAGGCGGAGCCAGATCGTGGGCGGAAGGGGAAGGCAGGCGAGGACGAATAACACGACCACGATCAGTGCGCTGCGACCGGCATCTCTTTTCAAGAGTTCGTCGAACGCAACGATCGCGGTGAAGATGAGCAGACAGTGGTGGTAAACGGCCGGCATGGAGGACAGAAGGAGAAGCAGCGGCAGAAACGAGGCCCACTCCCAAGCGGCTGAGTGAGGGCTCTCGTCGCCGGAGGTTCGTAGGAGAAAGTTGAACAACAATGCCGTTGCAGTGATGGCCTGCAAGAAAGCGAAAGTCCCGGGCGAGTTCCACAGGGGTGATGGATTCATTGCCGGCTCGGCGAGGAACAAGTGGTGCCATAGCGCGCCAAAGGAATTCCATTGCAGGTTGTAGGGCTCGAGCATCTCGCCGCGCAGGGCGCGAGGCAGCACCTCGAGCAGGTAGATGCGATGCACGTCCCATCCGAAAACAAGCACCGACACGGCGGCGAGCGTAATGCCGCCCGCGACAAGGCCTAGGACGGCGCCCCAGTCGCGCTTGCGCAGAAAGAGGAAGAGAAACAACACAGGGAAGATTTTCAGTGCCGCTGCCACCGAGATGACGGCGCCGGAGGTAAAGTGGTGGCCGCGGCAGTGCGCGTAGTACGCTAGGCAAACAAGCAGCAGGATCAGAACGTAATACTGGCCGTATTGAAAATTCTCTTGCAAAGGACGGACGCAAAGAAATGTCAGCAGCAGCAATCTTCGCCAGGAAAGTTGCGTGACATGATGCAGAATCCAGACGGCCAGCCAGAGGAATCCCGCGTTGAGGATGAGCCAGACGCGCTTGGCCTCGAGCGCGGGCAGTGCCAGCGGCAGCATGGGGGCGGCGCACAAAGGCGGGTGCGGCGCGAAACCCACTAGAGGCTGATCGATCTGAAGGTAGTCTTTGTGGCGCTGGAACCACCTCCACTCATAGGCGCGGTCGAGAGGAGTGCCCTGCCGATGAAGCATGGCAGCGAGGTAGTAGTTGGGAAAGTCGGTGTTCGTGGTGCGCCAGGCGGGAAGGAAGGCGTGAGCCCCGAAGACGATGAGGAGCAGGGCAAGCAGGAACCATTCGGAAAATGCCAGTGAGTTGCGGGGTTCGTTCACGAGCGAGTCCCTCGTTCGCTCGGTGGCCGCGAGGGTGACCTGTTTGATTTTGCCACACATCAGGGCGTCTCGCTGAGGGGATAGGAATTCCAGTTTCCGCCAGAATGGTTGGCCACGACGGGCTCAGCAATCGATAAGATGGTCGAGCAGCCCGCCGGGTTTTTTTCCATGTTCGTAGGCTTCGTCAAAATCATAAAAAGACACACGCCGAGAGTCCATGGCTTGATCAAACGCATTCATCAGCGTTCGGGCCTACCCGCCCTCAAACGGCTGAATGGTAGATTCACTTTAGTTGCTCCGAACCTATTAGGCACATATCCCACTGAACCTCATGTTTTGAAATGGATCGATGAGCTGCTGGGACCAGGAGACATTTTCTTGGACGTGGGTGCCCACTATGGATGGATGTCCATGGTCGCCTGCCGTTCGGTCGGCCCAACGGGAAAAGTCATCGCCTTTGAGCCCTCTCCGCCGCTCGTTCGATGCCTACAATACAACAAGAAGGCAAACAGACTTCACCAGATGGAAATCGTTTCTAAGGCGGTAGTTGATCGTGGCGGACGAATGCTTCCGTTCTACGTGGTGAACCGCGGGGACAGCTTTCTGAATTCGCTCGTCGATCATCGCCTGTCAGCCGCAGAGGTCTGGGCAAGGCAAAAGTCAACGATACAGGTGCCAACAGTTTCTTTGGACGAATTTTGTGAGCTGGCCAAGTTTCGCCCACATGCTGTGAAGATCGATATAGAAGGAGCGGAACTATTGGCTCTACAGGGCTCTAGCAGTCTCTTGGAAGAGCGTCGAGCCACGTTCATCGTTGCCATTCATCCCAGTTGGCTGCCTCAGGGTCAAGAGGCTGCAGAAATCTTTGACTTGTTTCGGCTTCATGGATACAGGGTGACGGCATCGCAGACTGAGCGATATGAAGGGGTCGACTTCGGAGATTACGTTTTTGCTCCCGACCGCTCGGCAATTCATTAGGTTGTCTATTCGATACCTCAAGTGAATTGACGTGTGAAAACCGCGCTGCCTGGAGACGCGATCTGGTCGCACGGTTTGCTCAGGGAGATCCATTTTAGTGGACGCCTGCTCAGTGTAGACCTAGCTGCGGGCGAGGAAACCATATCCACACTGTGGGGCCTGTTGAATGCCCCACGACTAGACGAAACACGTTGCGGCCAGTGCCCTGCTCGCCAGACGATGCGATCAGGAGACATTCCAAAACCAGCGGCCACCCGAGCCTATTTCTTCTAACAAACAGGGACGTGCGATCGGGCACCGAATCCACTTTTCCTACCTCCCGCAGATCGCCTGACCTCAGCCAAACACAATTGCGACAGCAAGTTGCCAGAGACGAGATTCTGTTTTCGAGAGCCAGCCGGACGAGTGTCGATTTCACTTTAGAGACGCCACGATGAAGCGTCAAAGTGAAGTCGATAGCGAGTAACACGGCGGCAGGCGTCGCACCGAGCGTGTCAGGATGAGCGAGGCTTAGCGGGAGGCGCAAGGGCGACCGAGGATTCGGAGGTGAGGTAGAGAAAGGTGAACGTTTCCTGCAAATACAGGCGGACCTGTGTGTCGGTGTGGCTCAAGTAGCCGATGGAGGCGTCTTGGCCGACGTGAAGATCGAGGTCGCCGCCGCGGGTTGTGACCACGAAGGCGCCGTCGATGGCCGGCGCCCAAATGATTTTGCCTTCGACGAGGCGCTTGACGTGCTCGAGGACCGGATAGCCGTAATCGCTGGTTTCGGCGAGCTCGGTGTAGGCGTCTGCACTGAGCACGACGGAATACGGACCGTTGACGCCGACCAGACGCAACTGACCTAGGGCCTGGGCAAAAGCTTCCGGGTACTTGCGAACATCGGCGGGGAGAGACTTTTGGGGGTTGCTAGTGCCCTGGCGCAAGCCAATGATTCCTGCGGCGGCGTAGCCTTCGAAAATCGCACGGTCTTCGGCGAACGCGAGCTTGCGCGCGGCGTCCTTCGCGGGTTGCCAGTCGGAATCATTGGCGCCGCGTTCCACATCGTCAATCATCTGGCGCTCGAGATCGAATAGGACACGCAGTTCGACGAGTGCTTTGACTTCGCGCTGTCGGGAGGTTACGCCCTCTCCGGCAGCTGCGATTGTGCGTAGGTGGCCGGTGCCCACGGCGGAGAGAGCGGAGCCCGCCGGCCCGTGGACGTCCACAACGCGGCGGCCAGCGAGATAGCGCTTGAGCGTGCGCGAAGTTTCTGCCTCGATTTGAGCCCATGCGGCATCGGAAATCGGAGCGAGCTCGCGGTGCAGATTATTCATCGGAATTTTCTCCTTTTAAGGAACCGATGCCGAGCGATCCATCTTTTGATACCACAAAGTTAGAAGTCTTAACTGGCGTAGAGGCCGTCGCCGGCGACGGCGCGTCGGAGGACGCGGGTTGGTCGGGAGTGACGCTGTCAAGGAAGGTTGCCGTCGGGATGAAAAACAGACTTCCAGTGACGGCGGTGCTGAAGTCGAGGATGCGGTCGTAATTGCCGGGCGGTCGCCCGATAAACATGTTTTCAAGCATCTGCTCGATGGTGCGAGGTGAACGGCAGTAGCCGATAAAGTAAGTGCCGAACTCTCCTTGTCCGGGGCGGCCGAAGGGCATATTGTCGCGAAGAATTTTGATTTCTTTGCCGTTCTCCTCGATGACGGTGAGCGCGTTGTGCGCGTAGGTAGGCTTGACGGAATCGTCGAGTTCGATGTCGGAGACCTTCGTGCGGCCGATGATTTTTTCCTGGACCTCGGTGGACAGCTTGTTCCAGGCGTCAAGATTGTGAAGATATTTTTGGACGATGACGTAGCTGCCGCCCGAGAAAGCAGAGTCTTCTTCGCCGATGAAGACCGCGTCTGCCGCCGCCATGCCAGTAGGATTCTCGGTGCCATCCACGAAGCCGAGCAGATCGCGATCGTCGAAGTAGCGGAAAGCGTGGACTTCGTCGACCGTGGACACAGCGCCCGCCAGGCGGGCCATGATTAGCGCGGCGAGTTCGAAGCAGAGATCCATACGCTTGGCGCGGATATGGAACAGCAGGTCGCCGGGGGTGGAGACCGCGTGGCGCGCGCCGGAACGAATCTCATGAAAAGGACGGAGCTCCGCGGGCCGCGGCGAGCCGAAAAGGCGGTCCCAGGCGCTAGAACCGAACCCCATGATGCAGGAGAGAGCGGCTTCGAGCTCGCGAAAGCCGACAGCGCGCAAAAGCGCAGCGAGATCAGCGCAGAGGGAGAGAACAACGCCGCGATTTTCGTCCGCGGCGTTGATGGTGACCACCAGGAAAATGGCGGCGCGGCTGAGTGGAGAGGAAACGACCTGCGAAACAACGGTGCCAGCCGGGGGCCGAGCGTTGATAGGATCAGGCGCCATCGTTCATGTTCCTGTAAGGGCTCGAAGAGCTTCGTCTCTTACAAAACTCCCGCGCGGGGCGAGAGATTACCATCGTCTCGCAGGAAAGATCCACGGCGCGAGTCGGCTCGTGGCCGAACCCTAGGCGGGCAAAAGTATAGGCTTCGATACATGTAAGAGCCAGAACAATATAGACTTAGCTAGATTTAGATGGCTCTAGTCTCGCCTTATCCTGGCATATCAAAGCACGTTTTAGGGGTGGGCAGTCGGTTTAGCTAGACTATAGACGGGTAGCGGGCCTAACTGCGCTGAGTCAACTTTTGTGGAGTCACGCGCAGTGGCTTCCTCCAGTGCCGCGACAACGTAGGCTTTCGTGCGCATGTGGCGTCGAGCAGCGCACTCCTTGATACGCCAATAGAGCTCATCGGGGAAGTCGCGCAAATTGAATGGTCGAACCTTCTTATCCTTAACCACGGTTGCACCTCAATTTCCATGGTGTCACAAGAGGCACCTTGGGATCTAACGTCATAGACGTTCTTTGTTACATTTGTTGCAGGAGCGATATCTACGGCGGCTAGCCTCTCAAAAGGAGAAATCATGAATAATACGAAGGAAGATGCGGATTAGTTCCTAAGCGCGAGGTTCAGCCCGCCGGCGGGCCAGCCCGTAAGGCGGGCGGTTCGACTCACCGTTTTGGTCCCCTTAAACGTGTAGAGGGGGTCGGGATGCTGCTGGCTTATCTCGGTGGTGAGCAGCTTGCACTCTCGGATCGGTGTCTTGCTTGAGCCAGGCGTGCGGCGATTGCTGGATGGGCCGAGATGTTCGAAACCTGCGGACTCACGGAGACAACGGCTGAAACAGACGTTGGGCAAGCTGCCGAGGAAATCCTATACGCCACAGCCGTTCGCTACACAGGATGAAACGGTCGACTGGAAATCGAGGACAACCGCAGACCAAAAGCGTCGTGCGGTAGCTCTGAATCGCAAGAATTACTGGTTCCCTCGCTCCGATGCAGGTGGCGAACGAGCACGGTTGCGACTTACAGCCTAGCTAAAGCGGTGAAACCAAATGGTCGGGATCCTGAAAGCTATTTGCGCGACGTGCTCTCCCGGATCGTCGATCAGGGGTCAACCGCAACGCGGAACTGCTCCCTTCGATTTTCGCAGCAGGTCTGAGCAATAGCCTGCCTGAAATCAAGCCTGGGGTTGGCGCATGACGCTTGCGGCGGCGCTGTGCCGACGCCTGCAATCCGACCTTGGGACGACTGGCAAAGGCCTTCGAACTCATGAGTCCCTCTGTTATGTCCTTCGTAAGACACCTCGGTGTAATGGTGACTGCTTGCTCGAATCGAGCAGATCGGTGCGATGCTGATACTGGTAGAACTGACAGTTCGGCAGTCGGAACTTTCATCGGCAAATATCGATAGCTGTGCGAGTAAGGTGGTGCCTGCTAGGTGGGACTAAGGTTCGCAATCTCGTCTGCGCTGCTCCTGTTAGCTACCTGCCTCTGGCCTGGCAAGTGCCATGCGCAGGATTTGGCCCCTCGCGCGTATCTGATCACGCCCAACCACTCGAATGCCATCACGTTAACCTACGCTTTTCTTGACGGCGGCATTGAATTTGAAGGAAATCTCCCGATTACCGGCGCAACGGCGAGAGTTCACCTTTCAACACTCAGTTACTACCATTCATTTCGTTTGTTTGGGCGGAGCGCTAATTTCGCTGCATTCTTGCCCTACAGCGTTGCGGATTTTCACGGAACAGTAGCTGAGGCGGAAACATTCGGACACCGTTCCGGTCTTTTGGCCCCCGTCTTCAGAGTCTCGGTAAATCTCATCGGGGGCCCAGCCATGGACCAAAAGGCCTTCATGGAATGGCGACAGAAGACGCTCTTGGGAGTGAGCTTCAGGTTTGTGCCTTCGGCCGGTCAATATGATCCGACGAAGCTCATCAATCTCGGGACGAACCGCTGGGCTTTTAGGCCCGAGCTTGGCTATTCCCGACGCTGGGGCCATTGGATCGTCGATGCCTATGGAGGGGCTTGGTTCTTTACTAAGAATCCCGAGTTTTTCTCACACAACGCGTTTTCGCCGGGAGCGAACACCCAAACGGAGAGTCCGGTTGGCTCCTTCGAAGGGCATCTAAGCTATGACGTCAGGCCGCGTTTGTGGCTCTCGCTTGACGGCAACTTTTGGTTTGGCGGAACTACGAACCTTAATGGGGTTCGGAACCCCGCTACGCTCCAGCGAAATTCTCGCCTAGGGGCCACCGGCTCAGTGCCCCTAACGGCGCACCAATCGCTGAAACTCAGCTATAGCAATGGTGCTTACATCAGATACGGCGGGAACTATCAAAGCGTCTCTTTGGGCTGGCAGTATTCTTGGTTAGGGAGGCCCAATTAACCGGGAATCCCAAACCAAGGGAACGCGACTGCAAACGTTTCCGAAAATAAGAAGGAGGACGCCGCCCCTGTGACTTACGGCACGTTGATTTGGTGATTCAGGTCGCCGCCGGGTTCGACAGCTCGCTTCATTGTAGTTTTTATGCGAGTCGTCCGGTTTGAAAACGCTGACAACTTTCGGCATGTGTTCGCCGAAACCTGGTGTCCCGTCGCTATCGGAAGGCGTTTTTGCTGCTGATCTTTCTGCGAAGCCCTCACCTAACCTTACAAGCGAGTCCAGGTGTGCTCGAATTCCGTTGAGTTGGGAAGTGGCCGGCGCAATCGACACATCAATCGGATTCTGTGGCTAAAAATCAGGAGTATCCCAAGTTCCCGGGAACATCCGTTGCCGGTCACCACGTTGCGCAACATTCTCGGGAGCGCAACCGCTAAGCCAAAGTGGTTTCTTGTCCTTTTTTTTTGCGCTGAGCGGAATCTACTGAATCAGCATCGGAGTCTCAGTTTTTACTGAGAAGAATCGTCGCGGGCTGACGGGTAAATGTAGCGATCGAGGAGGCGTGCCTCTTGACGCACGCGTTCGAGGTGATCCCGTACTGCTACTTGGAGCTCTTCAGCAATGGCTTGCGCTTCGGCAACGTTATCGGTTGCCAGCAGACGTTCGGCGAGGAACGTGAGAATTGGCATGGAGGGCTTGGGCGTCGAATCGAAGTCGCTTTGTGTAGCATATTCCTAGAGTTTGTCGGGACACCGGAATCGCCGTAAGGGATGTGACGTATCTGTACACTCCAAAATCTTTCTTCGGTACACTCGCCGTCATGCACTTCCCCTTAAGCCGAAAATGCATCGTTTGTGACGCGCCACCGGAAATCCGCGAGATTGACTTCGAACTTTCCAAAGACAAACAATCGCCCTGGGCATGTCAGTTGGCAGCGTCTCGTCGATGTGGCGCAGAACGAATCTCTACAGAAGCGAACGAATCAGTAGAAGCCGCATATTCAAGCCGGACGTGCAGCAGTTGATCCGTACGGGAATGACGCGCGGAGAGAACCGGTTACCTATAAGAACTCGTGCCTTTACTGCCTGATGTCGAGGGATGTATAAGACCAGGAGTCCTCTTCTCGCCGCAAAGCCTTTCAGAAGGTGGGAGCCTTCTATGGAACGGGAATATGACCTGTTCGAGGTCTCCGAGGGTACGCTGCTGTGGCGGGGCCGCGTGTCGGGTTTGGAGAATGCCCGGCTCAAGTTACACGAATTAGTGAAAAGCACGGACAATGAATGTTTCATGATAAATCTCCAAACAAGGGAAGTGATCATCCGCCTAAATGTTGGCGTGTCTCACAAAACGAAGCCAGTGGTTTTCCTAATCTCCTACGACGAAAGGCTGGCTCCGGACCGCACTGAGGTATTGAGAAAACATGGATTCGAAGTAGTTTCTGTCGTCGGCAACGACTCGGCGAAGGGTCTATTAAACTTGCCGCTGCACATTGACCTCTTCATCGTTGGGCACGCGGCTTCTGAGGAAGTTCGAAAAGAGATGGTCGCGTGGTTGAAGATGAAGTTTCCCAGCGTTCAAATTCTCGCCTTAAATCCTCCAAACATTCTGGAGCTTGATGGTGCCGACTATAACGTCAAGTTAGACGGCCCTGAAACATGGCTCCCGGTTATCTCTGGGGCGCTGCGCGAGCAGCGCGGCGGCGAACCTCAGAAGAACTAGACTCGGAAATCCCGATCGTCGAAGCACTTGTCCGGCTTGCCGTTCGATCTTAGTTTCGTTCTCACGGTCCGTGAGTGTAAACACGGGCTGCACGAGGGTGTAGACACCAGCATGCCGAACGGCGACTGGTGTTTGGTGTCTTCTCAACCATTGCGGAATTTGAACGCGAATTATTCGCTCGCGGGTCCGAAGTGGCCTTGCTACTGCCAAAGCGAAAGGTATCCGCCTTGGTCGCCCTCCCCTCAAGACGCTCAGCTCAACGGAGGTCCTGATGCTCCGGTTGGATCGTCGAAAGCGAAAAATCAGTTGGTTTGGAGTCGGCACAATTCTGGAACGATTTCCAAAAGCCAGCGTGGTCGCCACGCCGAACGTTGTGAAGGTTATGCACCTGAATGCCTCGCCCGAATACCTCGCCATCTGGAACGCGGCATTCCCGGGCCAGATCCCAAAGAAACTAGTAATCGCGGAGGAACTCAAGGCGAACGAGATCGATCTGGAGGAAACGAATTGGTTGCCTTGGAACTCGGCCATACCGACACGGCTTCCACGACCTGTTTGCATGTCCCTTCGATTGGGCTCGTCGTTGCTGGAGACGCTGCCTACAACGATGTCCATTTGTATCTGGTCGAGTTGGATCCGCAAACGCGACGTGAGTGGATTGCCGCGCTCGACAAGATTGAGTCGCTCAACCCACGGGCAGTAGTCGCCGCGCATAAGCGACCCGAAAACGACGACAATCCAAGGGTCATCGAAGAAACTCGGCAGTACATCCGCGATTTCGACCGATTAGGCAACAACTAAAACTGCTCAAGAGCTATACGACAAAAATGCTGCAGCTCTATCCGAACCGGGTTAATCCCGGGTGGGCGCTCTGGAGTTCGGTACGCGCCGTCCAGCCGTTGAGTCAGACGGCGGAGAACGCAAAATGACCGAGGCGGAGGTGCTCAGGACGCACGTAGACCTTTTCAACGGCGCTCTGAAGAGCCAGGCGGGATGAATTAGCAGCGATCTATTCCGATGACTACATGCTCGTTCGTCCGGACGGTTCTGTGTTGTCGAAGGAGGGCGTGCTAAACGACCTCCGTCTTGAATTCAAAGAGATTGAGGTCCCGGATGTGAAGGTTCGCATCCACGATGACACCGCAATTTTGACGGCTGCAAGTCGTACGCTGACGTCGAGACAGCCTTTTATAATGCGTTTATCAGGACCGAGTCAGGCATTGTCCTTGGCGGCCGTGGCGCAGCTCGCGAGAGAGCTACGTAATTCGGCATTTGGTTTGGCAATGGTTCACCTACCATGGGCGAAAGTGGTCTGCTCGTGCTCTAGCGCGTCGGCTCGCTGTGCATCATCGCCACGTTCAAAAACTCGTGCGGAAATTATGAGCAACCCGGCGACGATGTTAAGAGAAGAGCGTGAAAGCGGCTACGAGGTAGCGACCTTCGAGCAACTTCGCGAGGCCCACGAGTACACGCGGCAGATGAGAAGTAGCGGCTTGCTAAGGCCGCCGCGGCCTCCCTTTCGTTGACTGCCCTCTGGCGAGCATCTAAAATGTGGCGCTCATGGACTCCCCCACCCTGGTCAAACGCTGTCCCACTACAAAATTCTGAAGCAGGTCGGCGCGGGCGGTATGGGTATCGTGTACGAGGCGGAGGATTCCCAGCTTGTCCGCCGCGTCGCATTGAAATTTTTGCCGCCGGAAATGGCGCAAGACGGCCAGTTGCTCGAGCGCTTTCAACGCGAGGCTCGCGCCGCCTCATCCCTGAATCACCCGAATATTTGCACGATCCATGCGATCGAGCAGCACGAAGGCAGGCATTTCATCGTTATGGAATTGCTCGATGGTGAGACGCTCGCCAAAAAAATGAACGGAAAGCCGATCGAGATCGACCGGCTTTTGCCGCTCGCCATCGAGATTGCCGACGCCCTCGAATCGGCTCACGCCAAGGGAATCGTTCATCGCGATATCAAGCCTGCGAATCTGTTTCTCACAGAGCGCGGCCAAATGAAGATTCTCGATTTTGGCTTGGCCAAAGTCAGCCAGGAAGAGCGGGGACTCGGAGCAACAGTGGGCCGCGCAGAAACGGTTGGCGCGGAGCTAACTTCGCCCGGGTTGACCGTGGGCACCATCTCTTACATGTCGCCTGAGCAGGCTCGCGGCGCACTTGTTGATGCTCCCACGGATCTGTTTTCGACGGGCACGGTCCTCTATCAGGTGGCCACCGGCCAGCTTCCTTTTCCGGGAGAAACTTCGGCGACCATCTTTGATGCGATTCTGAATCGTGATCCTCGGCCGGCCAACGAACTGAATCCAGCGCTGCCGCCGGATTTCGTTCGAATTCTCGATAAGACGCTTGAGAAGGACCGCAATCTGCGCTGCCAAACGGCCACGGAATTGAAAACCGATTTGGCGCGTCTGAGACGCGATCTGGAATCAGGGAAACGTCGCGCAAAGGAAAAAACTGAGTCTGATCCCGGCATCCCGAAACAGACTGGCAAGTCCGTCGCTGTCCTCTATTTTGAAAATTTGAGCGGAGCAAAAGAAGATGAGTATTTGCGCGACGGAATTACCGAAGATGTGATCACCGAGTTGTCGAAATTTCGAGGGCTGAACACGTTTTCGCGGCCTACGGTTTTGGCGTATCGCGACAAGCCCGTGACTCCCGCTCAGATCGGGCAACAATTGGGCGCAGCTTACGTGCTCACCGGTACCTTGCGCCGTTCCGGCGCGCGTCTACGCATAAGCGCGCAACTCGTCGATACGCGTACGGATTTTCCACTCTGGTCGGAGCGTTTCGACCGCGAGATGAAGGACGTTTTCGAAATACAGGACGAAATGGCGCGGAAGATTGCGGAAGCTTTGCGTGTGACGCTTTCGCCCCAAGAACTCGAGGCCCTCGCGGACAAACCGACTGAAAATTTGCAAGCCTACGATCTTTATTTGCGCGGAAAGCGCTACGCGCGGCGGCTTACGCGACAAGACTTTGAATTCGCGCTGCAAATGTTCGAGAACGCGGTGGGCCTTGACCCGAGCTTTGCGCTTGCTTATGCCGCCATCGCCAATGCGTGTGCGATGTTCTACTGCAACTTCACCCGCGATCAGATATGGGTTGAGCGCGCGAGAGAGGCATCCAGCAAGGCGGTGGCGCTGCGGTGGGACATGCCCGAGACGCTTATCAGTCAAGCATGGGTACTCCACGCGGCAGAATTGCATGACGAAGCGGTGCGAAAGGTCAAGAAGGCGATCGAGCGAAAGGAGGACTGCGAAGGAGCTTATTACCTCCTCTGCCGAGCTCTGTTTTCAGCCGGTCGCTATCAGGAGGTTGCGGACATTGCAGAAACAGCAATCGCAGCCAGCGGCGAAGACTACAACGTGTATGTGCCAATCATGAATGCTCTCGGCGCCACGGGCAAGAAGGAGGCCCGCAGCAACGTGTTGCAGAGATGCACGGTTGCGATCGAGAACTACCTGAAGGAGGTCCCGGAGGACGCTCGCGCTCGGGTCCTATCGAGCGGGTACTATGCAGAGCTAGGACGAGTGCAAGATGCCGAACGCGAACTCAATTTGGCCATGACCCTGCGGGCCAACGAAACCACCATTCTCTATAATGCCGCGTGTGTTTACTGCACCTTGAAGAAGAAGCCGGAGGCGCTGGGTGCGTTACGCAGAGCCTGGGAGGCGGGATTCAGAGACGCAGTTTGGGCGCGGCGCGATCCCGATCTTGCTTTGCTGCACGATGACCCGGAGTTCGCGCGGCTGTATCCGGAAAAGAGCGCGTAAATACTGACGCTACGGTTCTCTCGTCGCCATGCCACCGAATCGCAAGTGGCAGCTTCGCAGACGGCTTGAAATTTCCTCGTGTGCGATTTCGTCGCAAGCACGCAGGCAGCCGCCGAAAATCGAGAGTCTTGCTGGGTCTAGGATCTCGCCGACCTGCCGGGAGGTAATGCCCGTGAACTTTCAACTGCGCTAATATCGCTGTCTCCCCGTCCGGATTGGAGGGAATCAGATGGCGGATCTTAAGTTCGACAAAGAGATCGCTGCACTCCTGGTCATCGATCCGACCTAGCGCCACAGTCATCCGGCTAGCCATTATCGAACGAGGGCGCGTCACCGGCAGCGAAGCCGAAACAGTAGTTGAGGATGACGTTGGCACCCACACTGGTATCTCTAACCGGCTATGGGGCGGGCCGACGAGTAGATCGGCGGTCCCATATCGTAACGTCCCTTAACCGCAAGGCGAGAGGTTGTCACGCGCAGCCATCAAATCGGACAATATAAAGTAACGCTTCAATTCTCCCAAGCATCACCCGCCCGCCGCAGGAGCCAGGAGCGACGAATCGACGAATGCTCGGTACAGTAAGCACAAGAAGGAGACTTTGCCGCGCGAACTGGATTCAGTACACCATTTGCGCGGCCAAGGAATTGCCAAAGTTAATAATCCTGGGGGTGTCCCATGAAACTATTAGCGATTTCGATTGCCTTGGTGGGTTTTTGCGTCTGCGCACTGGCATCGAAAGCTGACAACGTTGTGGTTAATACGGGTCTTCCTGATGGGAAAATAGCGACGGCCTCTCAACCCGCAAGCCCCGGCAAAACGGAGATCGAATCAGCGGATGACTTTCTGCTGACCCAAGCTACATCGATCAGTGGTGGGACGTTTATCGGCCTTATTCCCGCCGGCTCGATCGTTGAATCAATAACAATTGAGTTTTACCATGTTTTTCCCGTAGATTCGACCAATCCGCCGAACCCGCAAGTTGTCCCTACCCGAATGAATTCCCCGTCCGACGTGGAATTCGCCGACCGTAGTACGACTTCTTCAAACCTTACCTTCACAACCACGATATTGAATCCAAGCTTCACCGCTTCGAATTCCGTCGTTAATGGAATACATTGTTCCGGGTCTCCCCCGAACTGCTTTACCGGTGGAGAAGGCCCGGTCACCGGCCGAGAAGTGGAGTTTGAGTTTTCGATCGATCCAGAATCTTTGCCGGCCGACCATTATTTCTTCGTGCCGCAAGTGGAGCTTAGCGACGGAACGTTCCTCTGGCTCTCGGCACCGAAACCGATCGCGGCCGGTGGAACGCCATTTACACCGGATCTTCAAACCTGGATCCGTAATTCAAATCTCGATCCCAACTGGCTGCGCGTCGGGACCGACATTACGGGTCAGGGTCCTTTCAACGCATCTTTTTCGCTCACGTCCGCGCCGGAACCTTCCACGCTGTTGCTGACCGGGGCTGGTATGCTCGGACTTGTTCTCAAGCGCAGGAAACGTGCGTTTCGATAAAAGGAGTGTGGGCCTTCTGGCAGTTGCGAATTGAATGATCCGAAGACTTAGGCTGGGCGCTCTCGCAGCAATCTTTCTTCCTGGGGCAGCCATGCCCAGACACGACGAAGAAGGTCCGTACGCATCGACACCGGCCTGATCGCAGATGATGGAAACATCTACCTGCACGGCATCCTGTCCAAAAAATCGCAAGCCGTACCTCCTGCCCATCGAAGGCGAGTTAATCGGATTGGTCGAACGGCGAAAACAAGCACGCTCTGTCCAAACGCCAAGCGGTATCGTTCTGAGCAATCTTATCTTTCACCGCAGCGGTGAGCCGGTCCAAGAATTTCGCAAATCCTGGGCCACGGCAACCAAAAAGGCTGGTTTTGTTGGAACTCTGTTTCAGGATCTACGGCGATCCGCAGCATTCCTCTGATCTCCTTGGGAGCCGCATCCCACGAAAACTCCAACTGTTCAACAGTTCCGAGACGAGTTTTGCAGCCTGATTTCGGCTTCGGTCGCGGAGCGGCTTCGCGCATCCGCGTCAAACTACTCGCGAGCTGCACGCGGAACACTCTTTCGATACCGCCGCATATCTTCTCGTAAGGCCGGATTTTTTCCCGTCCGAAAGTGAAGAATTTATTTCGCGGCGATACACGCATGCCCGGGGCTCGGTCCGCGCGGGCTCGCCTTTGTAGAATATTGCCCCCTATCCCCCTGAACAGCTCGGAATGAACGTTCCACATTTCCTAGGTGGCTCGGCGCGTCTCGCGCAAAGTTGGGAATAAGTCAATCACGTGAGGGAGGCGATTTCGATGTGACAAAACGCGGAAACGTTACCTCGTGCAGAAACCTCAACTCGAAAGCCGGGCGCAGGAACAACAACGCTAGGGCAGCATATCCCTAGGCCGCTCGCGCTCTTTTGATTCGTTTGGTCGGCTCACCTTCAAATCTCAGAACGTCGCCGATAGCGTAGACCGTTTCCGATTCACACCGATGGCAACGGGCGACAAATGCGTGTGGCGCGTTGACCTCTCCAAGCTCGATTTCGTCTTGCAGGCGCATCACTTTCGCAGAAACGGGAATGGGCTCACGGCATCGAAAACAAGACACTCCTCGGTAGCTCTTTAGTTCCGCAATCAATTGGAACCTCCCTAAGGTGGGCTTTATGGAGAAACTGATGCTAACACTGAACTCCACTAGATGTCATGGACGCGTAACAATTCCGCGAAGGCAGAATGAGTGCGCTTCGGCCCATGCTGGAAAGTAAAGTCAAGTCTGGTTTTCCAAACGATATGCTGATTGGCGGCTGGCCGTGCCGTCACCGCGGTGGAAGTGGGTTGAGAAGGACCCAAGGTAACAAAACGTAGTTTTGTTACCTCTTGCGTCCGAATTCGGAGAAATCGGCACTAGTGAGCGGTAGCGTGAGCGCTGGGCATTCGTCCTCAGTCGGTAGCTCTGAATTGTTGCCAGTTTGTGCGCAACGCGCTTCGAAAAAATGGCGCCACACGGGTTAGCAAACGTGCCGACCGGTCGGTTGCACTACGGCCTGCAACTTCACAAGAACGGAATTAATCTGGCTTTCCACCCATTCTCAATTTGAGTGCCGCGTGAATGCGCGTGCGAACTTCGCCAGGAAGCTCCACCCTCTTTGAACCACAAAAGACTTCAATCGTTTTTCGCGTCTGGTCAAGGAGCATCTTGCAATCCTCGCAGTGCCCGAGATGGCGTTCGAGCTCCTGCACGACCACGGGATCGAGGGTGCCGTCGATGTAGTTGGACAGTTCGCGAATGACGCCCTTGCAGTTCAATTCGAATCCTCCAGACGAAAGTGGCGATTTAGCTTCTGCCTCAACTTGAGCCGGGCGCGCAAGAGGCGCGACTTGACCGCGGGGATGGACATGCCGAGCGCTTCTGCGGTCTCTTCAGTCGACATTTCCTCGACATCGCGCAACAAAAATACGGTCCGAAAGTCCGCATCGAGCCTCTCGATAGCCTCGTTTAGTATCTGGTCGATTTCTGCCTGCGCGTAATATTGCTCGGGGTTGGGCCTCCACTCCTCAAGGTCGCGGGGCATCAGGTCTTCGTCGCTCATGAGGGGCTCGTCGATCGAAAATTCACCGGGGCGCCGTTTGCGCAGGCGCATCAGAGCTTCGTTGGCGGCGATGCGGACGAGCCAAGTATAGAAGCGAGAATCACCCTGGAACGTATTGAGGTGCGCGTAAGACTTCAGGAACGCCTCCTGCGTTGCATCTTCGGCGTCAGCGCGGTTTCCTGTGATGCACATGGTCAGCCCGAAAATCTTCCCCTCGTAGCGTGTCACGAGTTCCTCGAAGGCTGAGTTGTCGCCCGCTTTTGCTGCGGCGACGAGCAAATGCTCATCGTCACGGACGATCCCCGATGGCAGGCGATGTGGGTTCGGAGCGCTCAAGCTCATCCAAGCCTTCCGGGACTGGAAGTCTATCTCGCCTCTCTCCAATAACAAAGCCACGAGCGGCCCGCCCGAAAAAGCTGCGGGCATTGGATGTACAGATGGGGTGGTCGGATTCAGAATTCTGCGGCCACAGCCAAGAAATCACCTCCCCGTCGCATGCCAAGTGCGAAGCACTTCAGCAACCGTCCAAGCCTGCGCGATACAGCCGTGCGGGATGAACGGCGGCTCAGCGTCGAAGATTTCACTGAGCGTGCCCAGACCGTGCGAAACGATCTGCTTCCCGAGCGGCTCCAGGAACACGCGTGCTGCTTTGCGATCTCCATAGACGCGCAGGTGCGCGAGTGCGAAGGGCCCGAGGAGCCAGCCCCAGACGGTACCCTGGTGGTAGGCGCTGTCGCGCTCCCAGGGACTACCGCCGTAATGAGGCCGATATCCGGGCTCGCCCTGCGCCAGACTGCGAAGTCCATGAGAAGTCAGCAAGCGACGCGCACAAATGTCGACGACAGCCTTTTGCTGCCTGCTTGTAAGCGGGCTTTTCGCCAGCGACACGGCAAAGATCTGGTTCGGCCGAAGAGAAGCGTCGTTACCGACGCCGAGCGAATCGATTACGTCGTAGCAGCAGTCGGCGCCTTCGTTCCAAAACTTGGCGAAGCTTTTCTTCACGGTGGTAGCGACCTTCGCGAAGGGCGCGCCCGACTTGCCTACGACGGGAGCCAGGGCGGCCATGGTCTCGAGCGCGTTGTACCAGAGCGCGTTCACTTCGATTGCCTTTCCGATCCTTGGAGTGACCACCCAATCGTCAACTTTGGCGTCCATCCAAGTGAGTTGGACCCCAGGCTCGCCTGCGCACAGGAGGCCGTCGACGTCATCCGCATGAATCTGATAACGGGTGCCGTCGAGGTACCCTTTCACAATTTGCCCCAGGACCGGATATAACGTCGCGAGCGCCTCTTTGTCCTGAGTCACTTCGAAGTATTGCCGAATGGCTTCGAAATACCAGAGCGCGGCGTCGACGGTGTTGTACTCGGGACGGCCGCCGGCATCTGGAAAATTGTTGGGCATCATGCCCTGGTCCACATAACGTGCGAAGGCAAGTAGGATCTTTCTGGCGATAGCGAATCGGCCTGTCGTGAGCGCAAGACCCGGCAGAGCAATCATAGTGTCGCGGCCCCAATCGCCGAACCAATGATAACCGGCGATGACGGAGCGGCCGTCGGGCTCGTCGGGCAGGCTGCGCTTCACAATGAATTGGTCGGCGGCGAGCACGAGCTGGCGAATCCAAACAGGAGCAGCGGAGGCGGCTTGCGGATCGCGTGCCGACCAGACGGCGAGCAATTCCATTTCGTGACCCGAACGCTCGCGGGCTGCTTTTGCGCCGTCGAGTTCGGCATCGGCGCGGGTGCTCAGAACGATCGTGACGGTCTGCCGCGGCTGGAGATCGACGCGAAACACGGCGGCGAGCAGGTGGTCTTCGTGATCGTCGAGGCCGCGATATCTTTCGACCGGAAGGAAGCAATCGCGATGCCAATCGTGGCGAATCTCGCTCGATGCACGATCGCTCAAAAGAAAAAACGGAACGGCGCCGTCAAATGCCGTCACCTTCAGGCCGCGTTCAACGGGCTCCAAATGCATTTGCCAATCGCCGGCGTGGGTCGAGGAATGAAAATCGCGGTAGTTGACCAGCACCTTCAGCTCGAGCGCCGCGGGTAGAGGACCTCGCACGAGCGTGTATTCAACGTAAGTCGTGTTCTCGCCTTGCTCCATCCAGACGCGCTTTTCGAGCAGTGCGTCACCGAAGACGAATTGCCACACAGGGGCCATCCCATCCAGCCTAAAACTTTCGATATTCACGTAGCCCTTCGGCTCTATGGCCCCGCTCGCCCAACGATTCGTGGCGAGGTCGTGGTCGGCGCCGTCATAGCGGACGACCTCATCGAGTTTAGCGACGAGTTGCATGCGGCCGACGGGCGGCTGCAGCGCGGCGATCAGAAGCCCATGGTAGCGGCGTGTGAGGTTTCCACTGACCGTCCCGGATGCGAAGCCTCCGATGCCGTTCGTCACCAGCCATTCGCGCGACTCTGCAATTTCGAGCGAGCCGCAAACTTCGCGGCCAAATGCGACGACGGCCTTTGCGGCAGGAGTGGCAACCTCACTCGAAGGATTGGCTTGCTCGATTGCGGAACTCGTGGCGCGGCTCATTTCGGCAACCCCGCGCCGGGAACATTCACGGTTATGCGGTAGAGGCCCGTTTGTGCCGCCAAGTACAACGTTCGGTGATCATCGCCGCCCCAGGCGAGATTGTGCGGATGCTCCGGAACGACAACGGTGCCGAGATGTTTGCCTTCGGGCGAGATGACCCAGAGGCCGCCAGGGCCCGACAAGTAAAGATTGCCCTGCTGATCGACTTTCATGCCGTCCCAAGCGTCTTCGCCGGGTTCGCTGGTGGCGTCAAAGAAGACGTGTCCATTTGAAAGCGTTCCGTCGGGACGGACTTCGTAGCGCATGATCACTTTGCGTATCAGGTCCCAATTGTCTACGTAGAGGTACTTTTCATCGGGCGAGAAGGCGAGGCCGTTGGGACCGGAGAGATCCGTGGTTACGAGCTTGAGCTCGCCGTTGATGAGGCAGAACACGCCGCTATATGGCAGCTCCTTACGTGGATCGTCGAAGAATTTGGGCAGTCCGAACGGTGGATCGGTGAAATAGAGGGCGCCATCGGAGCGGTATACCAAGTCATTGGGACTGTTGAGGCGCTTGCCTTGATATCGATCGGCAAGGATTGTCAGCTGGCCATTCTTCTCCAGACGCGTGACACGCCGGTTACCGTGTTCGTTGATTGTCAGGCGGCCTTCTGAATCGAGTGTGAGGCCGTTAGAGCCGGGCTGGCCGTATTCGCCGATGTCCATTCCTGAGTAACCGCTATGCGTTCTGTAAAGCGAGACGCCATCGTCTGGCGACCAGCGATAGATCAAATTGTTGTTCGGGTCGCTAAACAGCAGATAGCCGCCCTCGCGCACCCAAACGGGCCCCTCGGTGAACAGGAAGCCGCCGGCGAGTTTCTCTATTTTTGTGCCGGGCGTGACGAGCGTGTCGAGCGTCGCGTCATTGCGTATGATCTTCGTTCCGACCTGCTGGATTCCTGTGCCGTGGCCGGCCGTATAGAAGTCGAGTGTGGCTGATTTCACCCAAATGAAGTTCTCGGGGCTCCGTGAAATGGGGCCGTTGAAACCGAACACCGCGATCTGAAATCTCTGGCCGGGCTGGGCATTGTGCGCGAGGATGAGTCTGTTCGGAACGTTGAAGCCCTTCACAACAGAACCCCCGCTCTGTCCTAGAACGGCGGGGAGTTTGCCGTTCACCCAGATTTCGGCGTAGTCATCGATTACGATTTCAAACGAAACTGTCGAGCCCGTGACGCTGAAGTTCGCCACCTTGTCCGGAATCGTCAGGTTGATCCTGTACCAGTTGAAGCAGACCTTGCCACCGCCGCGGCGTGCGTCGAGCGCCGTGGGATCGAGAATCTGCCAGCCGGAATCGTCGAAGTCCGCGGCACCTGCGTGAGGCGCGTAGTCGTATGTCCTGTTCGGGTCGCCCGAGGGTTTCAGGTCCGGGCCGGGGCCGCGCGAATCCACCTCCGTGATCTTGACATCGCTGTAGCGCCACTGGCCGTTGACCAGCGTCACGCCCTCGGCCGTTCGGAGATCCACCGTCGCATCGGGCCGGCCATAGGGCGGCGCCTGGGCCGCCCAGTTTTGCGCGAGCGCGCCGCTCGCTAAAAGAGCCAGCGCGCCGCATGCCGCTGCAATTTTCCGGGCGAGATTCATCACTGCACCTTCACCACGTAGTAGAGGAACGGGGCCTGAACTTCCCTGAACCAGTGCGGGACGCCGTTGGGAATGATCATCACGTCGCCGGCAACCAGACTGCGGGTATCGCCACCATTGATTTCACGACCGCGAATCTCATTCGGAGCGGTCGTCTTGCCATCCGCTATCGTTCCGCCTGTGACGATCGTTGCCGAACCTTTCAGCACGTACAGGATATCGGTGTCTTTCGTGTGGACTTCGACCAGGCCGGGCGATTCTCGGCGGCTCGCGTGAACCATGTAGTTGCGGCCGCCACTGCCGTCGAAAAGGACCGCGCCTCTGGCGAACGCAGCGTCGACGTCGTTGTGCGCGAAGAAGCTAACCGGGAGACGCGAAGTCATCCCGAAGCCGCCGACGAAATCCTTGGCGGCATCTGCGCCTGCAATTGCAATCTCTTCGTCCTGAGCCGCGCTCGATGCCCCGCTCACGCCGATTCCACCGATGATTTGGCCATCGACCGTCACCGGAATACCGCCCTGCAGCGGCGTGAAGAATGAATCCGGCAGTGCGGCCATCGCGGTACGACCCTTGTTGATGATGTCTTCGAAGACCTTTGTGGGCTTTTGAAACAGGACAGCCGTGCGCGCCTTGCCGATCGAGATGTTTGCACCCGCGGCGAACGTGCCGTCGAGCCGCTCCAGCGCCATTAAGTTGCCGCCAGAGTCCACGATTGCGATTACTCCTCCGGGCGCGTTTACCTGTGCCGCGTGCGCCTTAGCCGCACCGATTAAATGTTCCGCGCCGTCGAGTGTGAGTGTCTTCTTTTCCGCCGTTTGAGCTGGAGCCGTCGAGGCGAAGCCGATTAGCGCAGCGGACAACGTAAGCGTTCTGCTTAGGTTCTTCGCTCGCATCTGTTCCTCCTGGCTATTCTCAGGCAGAGCCGCTTCAACCTTGTTGGAAGCGGCTCCACTTCCGAGAGGCCGTCGATTTACGTCTGTGGCAAGCTGAAAGATGCCTCACCGAGATTGACTTCCGCGTACGCGCACCAGATTTGCACCTTCGCGACGTTCTTCACGTACTTCGGCAACGTGATCTCCTTCTTGTAATTGTCGCCGATGAACGCCTTGGTCTTGAGTTTGTCGAGCGGGTAGACGTTTCCGTCGGAGTCAACGACCTGCCAATGCGGGTCAGGTGTGTCGGGCACAACGAAGTCGTTTGATAGCGTCAGGACGCGGTTGCCGTCCTTATGGCTGAACGTCACCGTCCCTTTGTTCGCCTTCGGGCCCTGAAACTGGGATGACTTCATCGGCCCTGATTGGGCGAACACGTGCGGACAACCGGCAGCGACAATCGTGGCCACCAGAGCGAACTTCAGAACGCGGTTCATATTCATCTACTGACCTCTTCTCTTGAGATTTTCATGGTTCTCAGCTCGTCTCGTCCTCGAATTCTCGCCATGTGGTGGGTGGGATACGCGAATGCGGCTAAGGTTTCAGGGCCTAACGAGAAAGTCGCGAAGGTGCGCCCGGAGCTTGTGACTTCCGCCGCGCATTCGTATCTCATCAAGCGGAGAAGACTACGTGGTTTCGAAAAGCGCCTTTGTTCGGAAGATCTCTTGCAGGGAAGTTCGCGAAGAGTTGACGAACTACCTCGAGGGCGACGTGACCCGTGAGCTCAGGACGCGCCTTGAGTCGCATCTGGCGGGGTGCACGGGTTGCCGCCTCTACTACAACGACGTTAGGAGAGTGATCCGGACCCTCGGAAAGACCGAAGTGATCGAACTGCCCGCCGGCTTCAGCCAACGTCTCTATTCCCGTCTCGCGAATCTCTAGGCCGGCCTGCTCCATCCAACCCGATTGTCATTTGGCTCGAGATGTAGATGTGCATGCTCATCGGGCGACGGATTAAGTCCATGCGGTACGGCATTCTGCTACCATAGTCGCCACGCACACCTCGCTCTTGGCGTTCAAGCAGTGAATTCTCTTGGGCGCGCTGTTCGCGCGGGAGGTATCTGATGTCCTGGCTGCCGATCGTGTCTGATGAACAAGCTTCTCCGGAAGTGAAGAAAGTCTACGATTACATCGCGAATCGGTGGAGTTTCGTGCCTAACTACTTCCGGGCCCTTGGGCACGACGCTCAATTGTTGCAAGATCAGACGAACTTTTTCACGAATCTCATGTTCGAGGAACGCGGACTACCGAGAGTCGTGAAGGAACAGCTCGCGATTGTGGTCAGCGGAATCAACGTGTCGAGCTACTGTCTTCCGGCACACATGGAGATTCTGAGCCGCCTCGGTGTAGACAAGAAGATTGGCCGCAAGTTGTCCCTCGATTTCCACAACGCGCCGGTCGAGCCAAAGGTGATGAAGCTATTTGAATTTGCCGAGAAGCTGACGAAACGTCCCGGCGAAATGGAGAAGTCGGATGTAGATCAGTTGCGCGAAGCGGGTTGGACCGACGCGGCAATCCTAGACACCGTGATGGTCACGTCTGCGTACGCTCTGGCGAACCGTTTCTCCGCCGGACTGGGTTTAATCGCGGATTTCTAGCTGCGGCTCCGAATTCCTCGATTTACCGCCATCTTTGAAACTGCCTCCACGTGGGCAATCTCAAAACTAGCTCTCGATTCTACGAAGAGCCCTGCAGGTTTGCTTCCCCCGCGGGGAGCGCGAGATTTGCATCTCCCATTCGCGATTCCCGCGGAGGATCTCGGCGCCTGGGGAAACCGCCTTATTCGATCGGAATCACGATTGAGCGGCGACTCTCCGGTCATTCCATGCATCAACCTGCCGGTCGAATCGAATCATTGACCGAGTCGGAAAGCCGGTTCGGATTGAAGGCGCGGTCTCCAGGTCAGGGGACATGCTTCTCCTCCAAACCCAGCGCGCTAAGATCACTCCGCTTCCTTCGTCAGTCCGAACATTTCCGAATCCCGAGGCCTCATCGCGCATCCAACGGGCGCTCGATCGCGCCATAACCGGTGGATTGCCCAAATGAGCGACATTTAGGGAATCAATGTGGCCAAAACGGAATGCGGGAAGCCTACGCCACCGGAGACGCTGACCGTCTGGTTCGCGTATTTGACCCAGGGGGATTCACCGACATGTCCAGCGGCGAGCCGAGTAACTATGGCGCGGCCGCGATCGAGGCGCTTCGCGAGCGTGCCTCGGAACTCTTCAAGGATTATGCGGTGAAGATGTCAATCATCATAAACATCGTAGTCGGCAGTAATTCCGCCCACGACTACGGCTGGCATGAGTTCACCCTGACGCCGAAGCGCGGCGGCGCGCCGATTCGCAAACGGGAGCGCTACTTCGAAATGTGGACGAAGAAGCTTTCAGGTGCCTGGAGAATCTATTCTTCATCACCAACGGCGATGTGAAGGAAACGCTCGCGGGCGGCAAGAGCCGCTGGTTCTTAAGTGAGGACCGCAGTCTCCTAACCAACTAGGTTCGGGGAAAAGCGAACCCGCTGGAAATACACCGCGGGACGGCGCTACCTGTCGCGAATCTTGTCGAAGAGCCTCTTACCAAATCCTTCCGGGACTCGATATTCAGCATTGTCGCCGACCAACTTCAGCACGTTTCCGGTCCCGTCCAAGATCGCCTTGCAATGGGCGCAGACACGGAAATGCGCCTCCATCCGGGAGCGGAGATCGGCGTCGATCTCATTGTCGAGGTAATTGGATATTTCTCTCCAGACCTCGAGGCAGCTGATTTCAATCACACTCATTGGATACCGATCAACCGATATTGTTGCACAATCTCCCAGCCAAGACGCCTACCACGCCCGCACCTTCTGGTACTCGGTCCTTCCCGCGCTCCAGCTCCCGTCGATGCCAGGCGCCAACGCGTCACGCATCTGCAGGCGCGCGCGCAGCAACCGGGTCTTCACGGAACCCTCTGTGATTCCAAGCACTTGCGCGGTTTCTTGGATGCTCAGGTGCTGGATATCTCGCAAGATTAGGACCTCGCGGTACTTCTGGTGCAAGGAAGCGATTCCGCGTTTCAGGGCGTCTCGCAGCTGCTGCTTTTGGAGGGCTTCAACAGGGATTTCGCGCCAGTCGGCGAAATCTTTGGGGAAATAGTCGCCTTCGTCGTCCATGTCGGGCTCGTCAATCGATTCGTACAAATGGCGCCGGTCTTTCCGGAGCTTCAGGCGGGCTTCGTTGATCGTGATCTGGACCAACCAGGTGCTGAACTTACACTCTCCCCGGAACCGCGGCAGTGCCGTAAATGCCTTGAGGACGGCTTCTTGAGCGACTTCTTCCGCGTCCGCCGCATTGTTCAGGATTGACATCGCAGCGGTGAACACCGCACGTTCGCAGGGCTGGACCAAGGCGTAGAAGGACTCTTTGTCACCTTCGCAAACGCTGCGGATCAGTTCATCCTCGGCAGGATCCTGAGTCAGTCTGGGCACACCCGTTACCATGCTTCAACCTCGCGAATGCTCGATTCAGGCACGCCAACGTTGAGACTGCTTTGATTCGCGTCTCGGAACCGCTAACACCTTAGATTACCGACCGGACCGCGCAAAAGCGGGTTGCAAGTTGCTTCCCGGATTTCTCGGGAGTAGATGCGGGACTCTCGGAAAGGTCGCAACTATTTTCCACCGGGTTTCAGAGCACCACCAGAGATTCTTGTTACTTCTTGTTCGGTTGCGTATCACACCCGTCATGAACGCGGCTGGCACGACGCAGTTAGAAGTGGCTGAAGCGCAGATCGCCGCGGCGCCCCTCCCCGAAAATCCCCCGTCCATGTGGCGCCGCGGCGTAATCGCACTCAGGACTCATTGGCCGGAATACCTCATGGAAGCCGGCGAACTCGGCCTGTTCATGATTTCCGCATGTGCGTTCACAGTTCTTATGCAGTACCCCGGCTCTCCAATTCGTGCGCTGCTTCCCAGTGATTTCGTCCGGCGGATGTTGACCGGTCTAGCGATGGGTGCGACAGCTCTTGCCCTGATCTATTCAGCGTGGGGCAAGCAATCGGGCGCGCACATGAATCCGGCGGTCACACTCACGTTCCTGCGCTTGAAGAAGGTGCAGCCGTGGGACGCGCTTTTCTACGTGCTGGCGCAATTCGCTGGTGGCATCACCGGAGTCGTCACCTCCGCGATCGTCTGGCGTATGGCAATTGCTCATCCGGCTGTGAACTACGCTGCGACGCTTCCCGGTCCGGCCGGCACGAGAGCAGCCTTCGCCGGCGAAGTGTCGATCTCCTTCGTTCTCCTGCTTACCGTCTTGCTCGCGTCGAACAACCGTATCGTCGGCCGCTTCACGGGACTCTTCGCGGCCATTCTGGTTGCCACGTATATCACGTTTGAAAGCCCGATCTCCGGGATGAGTATGAATCCGGCGCGGACGTTCGGGTCGGCATTCTCCGCGCGCAATTTCACCGGGTTGTGGATCTATTTCATTGCCCCTCCGATTGGAATGCTGCTCGCCGCGGAATTCTACGTGCGCATTCAATCGAGCCGCGCTGTCTACTGTGCCAAGTTCCATCACCAGAATTCGAAGCGCTGCATCTTTGTGTGTCGGTATTCGGAGCTGATCGGTTTCGGACACGGCACGCCGAAGGAATCTCAATAAGGGAAATCGCGAGGAAAGAACGTCATGTCTGAAACGAATTGCTGGGACGTGATCATCATTGGGAGCGGCGCGGGCGGCGGGACGCTGGCGTACGCGCTGGCCCCGACAAACAAGAAGATTCTGCTGATCGAGCGTGGAGACTACGTCCCGCGCGAGAAGGCCAACTGGGACTCTCGTGCGGTCAACCTGGAAGGGAAATACCAGACTAAGGAAGAATGGTTCGACGCGGACGGCAGGCCGCTGCACCCGCACACGAACTACTATGTCGGTGGCAACACGAAGTTCTACGGCGCGGCCCTTTTCCGTCTGCGACGAGAGGATTTCGGAGAGATCAAGCACCACAGCGGCGTGTCGCCCGCTTGGCCGATCACGTACGACGAAATGGAGCCTTACTATCTTCAGGCCGAGCACTTGTATCACGTGCACGGTGCGCGCGGCGAAGATCCTACCGAACCGTTTGCGAGTGGCCCGTATCGCTATCCCGCGGTGAGTCACGAGCCGCGCATCCAGCAGCTCAGCGAAGATCTCGCGCGGGCTGGACTGAAACCCTTTCATGTCCCGCTGGGGATCCAGCTCAACGAGAGGGATCCGCACACCAGCAAATGCATCCGGTGCAATACTTGTGACGGCTATCCATGCCTCGTCTACGCTAAGTCGGATGCACAGACGCTTTGCGTGGACCCAGCACTGCAGTACTCGAACGTTTCGCTGATGACGAACGCGTATGTGGAACGTTTAGAGACAAGCGATTCCGGGCGCGAGGTCATACGCGTAATCGTGAAGCGCGACGGTCTTAGCGAATCTTTGTCCGCCGGCATCGTGGTCGTTTCGTGCGGCGCAATCAACTCGGCGGCACTGTTGCTGCGTTCGGCAAACGAGAAACATCCGCGAGGTTTAGCCAATAGCTCCGATGTGGTCGGGCGACATTACATGGGCCACATCAATTCGGTGGTGATGGCCATTTCCCGGTGCCCTAATCCCACGGTCTTCCAGAAGACGCTCGCGGTGAACGATTTCTACTTCGGCTCACGCGATTGGAAGCATCCGATGGGTCACATCTCCTTCGTCGGCAAGTTTGACGGCGAAACTCTGAAAGCCGGTGCGCCGGCCATCGCCCCCGGGTTCACGCTCGACATGATGGCGCAGCATTCGCTCGATTTCTGGCTCACTTCCGAGGATCTGCCGGATCCGGACAATCGCGTCACTCTCGGTCGCGACGGAAGGATCGCCCTCCGGTACAAACCCAACAACGAAGAAGGTCACAAGCGGCTGATCGCCAAACTCAAGGAACTCATGAACCAGCAGCGGGATTGCCCGATTCATGGCAAGTCCTGCCACGTCGGTCTGTTCGGGCGAAGCCTCTTTGTTGGTCAGCGCATCCCGCTCGCCGGGGTGGCGCACCAGAACGGCACCGTCCGCTTCGGCCGCGATCCCGCGACTTCTGCACTCGACCGAAATTGCAAAGCGCACGACGTCGACAACCTGTACGTGGTCGACGGCAGCTTCTTTCCGTCAAGCGGCGCCGTAAATCCCGCCCTGACGATCATGGCCAATGCTCTGCGCGTCAGCTATCACCTGCGCGACAGGCTGGGCGTCAAGCGGGCCAATCAGGCAGGCCCGCCATCACTTGTGGAGGCGCACAGTGTTGCGTAAGACGCTTCCCGCTCTTTGGTTGGTTGGCGCGGTGCTCAGCGCCGTGCCACGCGCGCTCGGCGCGGATTCGAATGTGCAAGTAAGGTCGGTCGGTTCGATCGTAATCACGGTGAGCGACATGGACCGCGCCGTGGATTTCTACGGGCGCGTGCTCACATTCGAGAAGGTCACGGACTCGGAGGCTGCTGGGGGCGATGTCGAGCGCTTCTTCGGTGTTTTCGGGTCGCGCGTGCGTGTGGTTCGCATGAAGCTAGGCGACGAGTCGATCGAACTGGTGCAGTTCCTCGCGCCGCGCGGACGCCCGATTCCCGTCGACTCGCGGAGCAACGATGTCTGGTTTCAACACATCGCGGTCATTGTCAGCGACATGGACCGCGCATACGCCATTCTGCGGGAGAACAAAGTCGAATTCGCGTCGTCCGAACCGCAGCGGCTTCCGGACTGGAACAAGAACGCCGCGGGTATCAGAGCCTTCTACTTCAAAGATCCCGACGAGCATCCCGTAGAGATTCTGCAGTTCCCGGAAGGGAAAGGTGATCCCAAGTGGCACCAGAGCAACAGTCGGCTGTTTCTCGGAATCGATCACACGGCCATCGTCGTTTCGAACACGGACGCCAGCCTCAAGTTCTATCGCGATCTGCTTGGCCTCCAAATCGCCGGTGAAAGCGAGAACTACGGCACCGAACAGGAGCATTTGAACAACGTATTCGGCGCGCATCTTCGCATCACGTCGTTGCGCGCCAGCGGAGGCCCGGGAATTGAGCTGCTCGAATATCTGAGCCCGCGCGACGGCCATCGGATTTCGGTCGACGAGCGTGCCAATGACATGGTCCATCGCGAGACGGAGTTGGAAGTCAGCGACGCCGAAGCCGCTCTCGCTCCTCTGCGAGCAGCAAAGGCCACGTTGGTATCCTCCGGCGACGTTGAGCTTCACGATCGCGCTCTGTCACTCACGCGGGGATTTGTGGTCCGCGATCCGGACGGGCACGCCATCGCCATCGTGCAGAGATAGCGAGGTGAGGTCATGACAGCAGAAGAGAAGCGACTCGAAGAAAGCCGTACCCGCAAGGCGCACTGGAAGCGCTGGGGACCGTACGTCAGCGATCGCGCCTGGGGCACGGTGCGCGAAGACTATAGCGCGACCGGTGAAGCCTGGGACTACTTTCCTCACGACCACGCACGCTCCCGCGCCTATCGCTGGAACGAGGACGGCCTTGCTGCCATCTGCGACCGCCATCAGTACGTCTGCTTTGGCCTTGCGCTCTGGAACGAAAACGATCCGATTTTGAAAGAGCGCCTGTTCGGCCTGACTGGAAGCGAGGGCAATCACGGTGAGGATGTGAAAGAGTATTACTTCCACCTCGCCAGTACGCCGACGCACTCCTACATGAAGTTTCTCTACAAGTACCCGCAGCGCGCCTTTCCCTACAGCCAGCTGGTCGAAGAAAACCGTCGACGATCGAAAGAAGATCCGGAATTCGAGCTGCTCGACACCCGGGTGTTCAACGAGAACCGCTATTTCGATGTCGTGGTGGAGTATGCGAAGGCCGGCCCAGAAGACATCCTCGTCCAGGTCACAGCGCATAACCGCGGTCCCGAGCCGGCGCCCATCCACCTGTTGCCCACCATATGGTTCCGCAACACTTGGTCCTGGGACCAAAACCTCAAAAAGCCGGTTGCCACCAAATCCGATTCGAATCGCAAGTGCGATGCTATCGCGCTCGAGCATCCCGACTACGGAAAGCTCTGGCTCTACTGCCAAGACGGTGCCGAGCTTCTTTTCACAGAAAACGAAACCAACACGCAACGGCTGTACGGCTACCCCGGGCCCGAGTATGCCAAGGACGGCATCAACGATTACGTCGTTGCGGGTAAGGTCGATGCCGTGAATCCGGCGCAGTCTGGCACCAAAGCAGTCGCGCGCTACCCCGCGACGATTCCGTCGGGCAAGAGTTTTCAAATCAAGCTGCGGCTGACCAAAAACGAGTGGCCGGCGCAGAAGAATCCTCTGGAAGGTGATTTCGACCGTATCTTTGCTCATCGAATTCGCGAAGCCGATGAGTTTTACGCGAGCGTCGCGCCGGATTCTCTTTCCTCGGACAGCCGCAACGTTCTCCGGCAGGCTTTTGCGGGCTTGCTTTGGTCGAAGCAGTTCTATCACTACGTGCAGCGCGAGTGGCTGGCCGGCGATCCGGCCCAGCCGGCTCCGCCGGATTCCAGAAAGCTCGGCCGAAACAGCGACTGGCCACACATCTACAACGCTGACGTCATCTCGATGCCGGACAAGTGGGAGTATCCGTGGTACGCCGCGTGGGATTTGGCGTTCCACTGTGTCCCACTGGCGCTGGTCGATCCCGACTTCGCAAAGGAGCAGCTCGTTCTCTTCCTGCGCGAATGGTACATGCATCCGAACGGACAGCTTCCGGCCTACGAATGGGCACTGGCCGACGTAAATCCTCCCGTGCACGCCTGGGCGGCATGGCGTGTGTACAAGATCGAAAAGAAACGGCGCGGCGAAGCCGATCGCGCCTTCCTCGAGCGTGTGTTCCAAAAGCTGCTTCTGAATTTCACGTGGTGGGTTAATCGCAAGGACGCCGAAGGAATGAACGTTTTCCAGGGTGGCTTTCTCGGACTCGACAACATCGGCGTTTTCGATCGCAGCGCGCCGCTTCCGACCGGCGGCCACATCGAGCAATCGGACGGCACGGCGTGGATGGCGATGTACACACTTAATATGCTGGCCATCGCGCTTGAACTGGCCAGCGAGAATCCGGTGTACGAAGACGTGGCCAGCAAGTTCTGGGAGCACTTCCTTTACATAGCGCGTGCCATGAGCCATAGGGGTGAGCGCGGCCACTCGATGTGGAATGAGGAAGACGGGTTTTTCTACGATGTCTTGCACCTCCCCGACGGCCAGCGCACGCCAATGAAGGTGCGCTCAATGGTAGGCCTTGTGCCGCTCTTTGCGGTGCAAACGCTAGAACCGGAGCTGCTGGATCGCTTGCCCGGATTCAAACGGCGCCTTGAGTGGTTCGTCGAAAATCGCCCGGACCTCACTGAAAACGCCGCCTGCATGAAAACTCCGGGAATGCGGGAGCGCCGGCTGCTCTCCATCGTCGACGAGCACAAGCTGCGCAGTGTCCTTCACTACCTTTTGGACGAAAGTGAATTCCTTTCGCCGTACGGAATTCGCGCGCTCTCGCTCTTTCATCGCGATAACCCTTACGTTCTACACGTGAATGGGATGGAGCATCGCGTCGATTACCAGCCAGCGGAATCGAAGAGTGGACTCTTTGGCGGCAATTCCAACTGGCGCGGCCCGATCTGGTTCCCGATGAACTTCCTGCTGGTGGAAGCCCTGCAAAAGTTCCACCACTATCACGGTGGCGATTTCAAGGTCGAGTGTCCCACCGGCAGTGGAAATATGCTGACGCTCGCCGAAGTCGCTGCGGAAATCTCGCGGCGGCTCAATCGGATATTCCTGCGCGGCGACGATGCGCGGCGTCCCGTCGCGGGTGGTCTGGAGCTTTTCCAAACCGATCCGCATTGGAAAGACCTGGTCTTATTTCACGAGTACTTCCATGGCGACACCGGCTCCGGCGTTGGTGCGAACCACCAAACCGGTTGGACCGCGCTGGTCGCCAAGCTACTTACTCAAAGCGGCGAATCGGGCGAAGCCGACCGTGCGCCGCTGATGCAGGCTGTTGCGAATTCTAAGGGAGACTAAGCATGAAAGCGATTGCGGTGACGCCAGGCAAAGCAAACACGATCCATCTTCGCGAAGTGCGGAAGCCACGCGTCGAAGACATTGCCAACGGGCGCGGCGTACTCATCAAGATTCTGCGCGTCGGTGTCGACGGCACGGACAAGGAGATCAACGCCGCCGAGTATGGTGCCGCCCCACCGGGTGACGACTATCTCATCATCGGGCATGAGAGTTTTGGGCGAGTGGAGTCCGTAGGGCCGAACGTCACGGAGTTCAAGCCGGGCGATTACGTTGCGCTGACGGTGCGTCGGCCCGGATCGAGCATCTACGATCAAATCGGCACTTACGACATGACCACGGACGATTCGTATTTCGAACGCGGAATTAACCTGCGTCATGGCTTTCTTACAGAATACGTCGTCGACTCGCCCGAATACGTCATTCGCATCCCTGAAAACCTGAGAGAAGTCGGAGTGTTGATGGAGCCGATGAGCGTCGTGCAAAAGGCTATCGAACAGGCTTATCGCATCCAGCAGCGGCTGCGCGTCTGGCAGCCGAAGCGCGCGGCGGTTCTTGGAGCAAGCACACTCGGTTTGCTCGCTACTCTTACGCTGCGTCTTCGCGGGCTCGACGTCACAACCTTCGGCAATACGATGCCACCCTTTCTCAATTCGCGGCTCATTGAGGAACTGGGCGCGCGCTACGTCAGCACGAAGGAGCTCGCGCTAACGGACGCTTCGGCGAAGTACGGCCCGTTCGATCTGATCCTCGAAGGCACTGGGCATTCGCCGCTAGTCTTCGAAGCAATGAACGTCTTGGCGCGCAACGGCGTGCTCGCCATGGTCAGCGTCACTGGCGGTTCGCGCCAGGTCCAAATTCCCGCGGACAACATCAATCTCGGCTTCGTACTCGGCAACAAAGTTGCCTTCGGTAGTGTCAACGCCAATCGCGAATACTTCGAAACGGGTGTGAAAGACCTCTCGACCGCCGGTTTGCAATACCCCGGTTGGCTCGAAAAGCTGCTCACGCATCCGGTGAAGGGGCTGGAGAATTACGCAGACCTCATTCGCATCCTTACGGACACGAAAGCGCCCATCAAAGTGTTCTGTGACGTAGCAGCCATTCAACGTGCGGATATAGCCGGGTCATTTACTTGATAACTTCGTTTTATCGTCGCGTTGTTTGGCTTCGAGAGAAAAAACTTCCAGGGCATCTTTGAAATTCCATTGGCCTCTGGCCTGGAGTTGAAATTTCTATTTCGCGGGTGGATGCGCGTGGCCGGGGCTCGGGTTCGCCTGCCTTTCGCTTTGTTACCGCGGAGTGTCGTGTGCACGGTGCGGCGAGCCGATCCCAGTTTCCGCGAAGGTTGTCAGCCTCCAAGATGAGATCACGCAAGGAGTGGAGAACGCACCCACGCATTTGCTGTCAGGTGCCAGATGTGCGAACAGGAGAGCGTGTACGAGATGAAAGATCTCCAGAAGTTTGACGGAGAGCCAAGGATACGACTGACTAGGGCGCGAACGATGCGCCGAATGTCTTTTCGCAGCGCCTAGTAGCATCGGCGGTGCTGACCCTAGTAGCTGGCAGTTCGCAGGGAACCGGATCGGACGTAGACTCCGCGCGCGGCTAATCCAAACCAACCAAACGCCATGAGCTTACAACGTCATCGTGACCCCTCTGTTTTTTCGTGAAGAATTTTTCCGCGCCGCATGAACCGTCCGTCGGCTCACGACGCCACTGTTCGCGATCACTCTTTTGTTCGTGGTATGGATGTTTGCGTCCGTCTCGGGCCGCGCGAGAACGAGATCGAATATCGGAGTTTTCCCCCGGAATGGTCCCGGCTTCCGGGAGCGAGCAACTAACCGGAGACGAACGTGACCGTCTCTTCGAGCGGGGCGCGGCCCGTACGGGCGTGACTCACCGTGGGGT
>Ga0306920_100000548_pt1 | contig 43806 bp, 45 predicted proteins | sample flu12Cox44000170_FD_204666 | JGI IMG/M metagenome (GOLD analysis project Ga0306920, IMG submission 204666) | Lab enrichment of tropical soil microbial communities from Luquillo Experimental Forest, Puerto Rico - flux4day.12C.oxic.44.000.170 (v2)... | ecosystem: Environmental > Terrestrial >... | reverse complement strand
CGCACCAAAATGTCTTCAGGCCGGGTCACGAGTCATAAATAATCATGATCGATCACGGCGCGAGCGCTTCACGGGCGTTTTCATGAGCGAAACAGGTCCATTGTTTGTCTCTTCCGGCGATCTCGTCAGCGATCGCCGCTACAAGGCGGCCGTTGAACTTGGGGCGCGCGGCGATCATCGCTGCGGCGGATATCCTGGCGCAGACAGTCGAGGCGGCGCCGGATTTCGCCACGGCATGGTTCGCGCTTGGTGCGATCCGCGATCGGCTTGCCGATCGCGCTGGCGCCGTGGCTGCGTTCGACAATGCGAGCCGCGCCGATCCGGACGACTATCATGGCGCGCGCCTGCAATTGGCGCGGCTTGGGGCTGCCGAAAAGGCGCCCGCCATGACCGAACCTTATCTGCGCCGGCTGTTCGATCAATGTACCGCCCGCTACGACGCCGCGCTGACCGAGCATCTGCATTATCGCGGTCCAGCGTTCCTCCGCGTCGCAGTCGAGTCCGCACTGCACCGTCTCAAGCGGGCACTGCACTTTGCCTCAATGCTGGACCTCGGCTGCGGCACCGGGCTTGCCGGCGCGGTGTTTCGCCCGTTCGTCGAGCGGCTCGTTGGCATCGATCTGTCGCCGGCGATGATCGCGCGCCGAGACGAAAAAAATTTACGATCGGCTCGCGGTCGGTAATCTCGGGAATTTTCTCACCGGCGAAATCGCCAATCAAAAAACACATGATCTCGTGCTCGCCGCCGACGTCTTTGTCTATGTCAACGAGCTCAGCCCGATTCTGACGAATATGGCGCGCGCACTGACGCCGGCCGGGATCGTCGCGTTTATCGTCAAGACACATGCGGACGACGGCGTCGAGCTCTTTCCGACACTTCGTTTCGCCCATGGCGAGCCTTATTTGCGCGATGTGATCGCTGCCGCGTGATTAAATCTGCTCAGCCTCGAACAGGCGGATATCCGCACCGAGAAATCCGTGCCGGTCGCGGGGCTGGTCATCGTCGCGGCGGCGAACGATCGTAGCATGGCGGAGGGCCAGTGACGCTCGCGTACGGCACCGATTAATTTGTGAGCATGGATTTGCTCGAGGCCAAGCGGCTTCCGGAAATATTCGCGCGCTGGTTTGCCAGCCGCGGCTGGACGCCACGCGCGCACCAGGTCGAACTTTTGGCGAAAGCCCAAGCCGGCCGTTCGGCGCTGCTGATTGCGCCGACCGGAGGCGGCAAAACGCTGGCCGGCTTTCTGCCGAGCCTGGTCGAGCTGAGCGAACTTTACCTCTCATCCTCGCTCCGCAGGCGGGACGAGGGCTATGGCCTGCACACGCTTTATATTTCTCCGCTGAAAGCGCTCGCGGTCGACGTCGCCCGCAATCTGGAAATTCCGGTCGCCGAAATGGGCCTGCGGCTTCGCATCGAGACGCGAACCGGCGACACGCCGGCGTCGAAACGCCAGCGCCAGCGCCGCCATCCGCCCGATATGCTGCTGACCACTCCGGAGCAGCTCGCGCTGCTCTTGGCATCCGCCGATGCGCCCTATCTGTTCGGCGCGCTCAAGCGCGTCGTTCTCGACGAGTTGCACGCGCTTGTTACATCGAAGCGCGGCGACCTCTTGTCGCTCGATCTTGCGCGCCTGTCCCGCGTCGCTCCCGATCTCACCAGCATCGGTCTTTCGGCGACCGTCGCCGGGCCGGAGGATCTGTGCCGATTCATGGTGCCACAGCGCGATGGACCGGCGCGCGCCGATCTGATCGTCGCGGAAGGCGGCGCGCCGCCGCAGGTGACGATGCTCGACAGCGACGAACGGCTGCCGTGGGCGGGCCATTCAGCGCGCTACGCGCTGGGCGAGCTCTATCAACTCATCAAAACGCATCGCACGACCCTGGTATTCGTCAATACGCGCAGCCAGGCCGAGGGCATTTTCCAGGATCTCTGGCATCTCAATGAGCACAATCTCGCCATCGCGCTGCATCACGGCTCGCTCGATGTGGCGCAGCGGCGGAAAGTCGAGGCGGCGATGGCGAGCGGGCGCCTGCGCGCGGTGGTCGCCACCTCGTCGCTCGATCTCGGCGTCGATTGGGGCGATGTCGATCTCGTCATCAATGTCGGCGCGCCCAAAGGCGCTTCGCGCCTCCTGCAACGGATCGGACGCGCCAATCACCGCATGGACGAGCCGTCCAACGGTGTGCTGGTCCCGGCCAACCGTTTCGAAGTGCTGGAATGTCGCGCCGCCCTCGACGGCATCGCCGTCAATGCGCAGGACACGCCCGGCACCCGCATCGGCGCGCTCGATGTGCTGGCGCAGCACGTTCTCGGCTGCGCCTGCGCCGCGCCGTTTGTTGCCGACGAACTCTATCGAGAAGTCACAATGGCAGCGCCTTACGCACAGTTGACCCGCGCCGATTTCGACGCCGTGGTCGATCTCGTCGCCACCGGCGGCTATGCCCTCAAAGCCTATGAGCGTTTCGCGCGCATTCGCCAGGGCAAAGACAGCCGCTGGCGCATCGCCCATCCCGTCGTGGCGCAACGCTATCGGCTCAACGTCGGCACCATCGTCGAAGCCGATATGCTTAGAGTCCGGCTCGTCCGCTCGCGCGCCTCGAAGCTGATCCCGCGCGGCGGGCGCCTCCTCGGCGAGATCGAGGAATATTTCGTCGAGACCATGGTGCCCGGCGACACCTTCGTGTTAGCGGGCGAGATCCTCAAATACGAAGCCCTGGTCGAGGACGAAGTCTATGTCTCGCGCACCACGGCCGAGGACCCCAAAGTCCCCGCCTATGAGGGCGGCAAATTTCCGCTCTCGACCTATCTCGCCGATCGCGTGCGCGGCATCATCTCCGATCCGCCGGCCTGGCGCGCTTTGCCTGAGCAGGTGCAAGAATGGCTCGAAATCCAGCGATGGCGCTCGCAAGTGCCGGGCCGGCACGAATTGTTGGTCGAGACCTTTCCGCGCGCCAACAAACACTATCTCGTCTGTTATCCGTTCGAGGGTCGGCTCGCCCATCAGACGCTGGGTATGCTCTTGACGCGCCGGCTCGAACGCGCGCGCCTGCAGCCTCTGGGATTCGTCGCCAACGAATACGCGCTCGCGGTCTGGAGTCTTGGCGACGTCGCACTTCGGCTATCGCGCGGCGAGTTTTCGCTTGCCGCATTCTTCGACGAGGACATGCTTGGCGATGACTTGGAGGCATGGCTCGCCGAATCGGCGTTGATGAAACGCACCTTTCGCAACTGCGCGATCATCGCCGGCCTGATCGAACGCCGCTTCCCCGGCGAGGAAAAATCACGCCGGCAGCTGACGATTTCAACCGACCTCGTCTACGACGTCTTGCGCAGCCACCAGCCCGACCACGTCCTCTTGCGCGCTGCGCGCGCCGACGCCGCAACCGGCTTGCTCGACGTGCGCCGGCTCGGTGAAATGCTCTCGCGCATCAAAGGCCGAATCGTGCATAAAGCGCTCGATCACGTTTCCCCGCTTGCGGTTCCGGTCATGCTGGAGATTGGCCGCGAGCAGGTTTATGGCGAGGCCGCTGACGCTCTTCTCGCCGAAACCGAAGCCGAGCTGGTGAAAGAGGCGATGCAGTGAACGCGATCGGTGCAGCGCGATTCTCCAGGACGCGGGAGCATGCAGCTTCGAAGGCAGTGCCGGCGCAACGCCGCGCCGCGCATGAGATCGCTATTGCCGGCGCGACGCTTCTCGCCGATCCGGCCGGCGCGCTCTATTGGCCCGAGGAAAGGCTGCTCGCGGTTGCTGATCTGCACCTGGAGAAGGGTTCGGCTTTCGCCAAGCGCGGGGTGCTGTTGCCGCCCTACGACACGATCGCGACCTTGGCGCGGCTCGCCAAGCTCATTGAGCGCTATCGGCCGGCTTTAGTGGTTGCGTTGGGCGACAGTTTTCACGATGGGGGCGGCGCGGCGCGCATACCCGAAGCGGCGCGCGCGGCGCTCAAGATTTTGCAGCGCGGGCGCGACTGGCTGTGGCTAGCCGGCAACCACGATCCCGATCCGCCGCACGGAGTCGGCGGCGGTGCCGCCAGCGAACTGGCGATGGGCGCGCTCGCTTTCCGTCATCAGCCGTCGCCGCGACAGGTCGACGGCGAGATCGCCGGCCATCTGCATCCAATGGCGCGCGTTGCATGGCGCGGCCGCGGTGTTGCGCGCCGCTGTTTCGCTGCGGATAGCAAGCGCTTGGTGATGCCGGCCTTCGGCGCTTACGCCGGAGGATTGAATATACGCGACCGGGCAATCGTCGGCTTGTTCGGTGCGCTGTCCTTCACGGCGCATCTGCTCGGAAATGGGCGGCTTTATGCCATACCCGCCGCGCGCTGCCTGTCCGACTGAACGCTAATTGGGTTTTTGATCCGGCAGCGAAAGGCCTGCGCTTTTCGTGCGCGGCTTCGGCTTGGCCGGCGTGGACGTGTCCCAGCCGCCCGGCGGCGTCTTTACTCTGATTGCGTCATCCGGCTGTGGCTCGGGACGCCAGTTCTTCACGGCAAGATCGGCCGCAGCGAGCGTGTCGTCGTCGAGCTGCAACGCCATCTCGTCGCGCTTTCTGGCGGCTTCGACATCGCCCTCTTTCGCGGCAAGCGCAAACCATTTGTAGGCTTCCGTGTAATTGAGTGGCGTGCCGGTGCCGCGCGCATAAAGAACGGCGAGATTATATTGGCTGTCGGTAACGCCGCGATCGGCGGCTTTGCGGAACCACAGCGCGGCAGTTCGATAATCGGCGCGACCACCGACGCCCTCGGCGTAGAGCACGGCGAGATTGTGCATCGCCTTGCCGTTGCCTTTCGCCGCAGCGGCCAGATAGAGCTCGCGTGCCGCGGCGAGGTCCTTTTTCACGCCGATTCCTTTTTCATAGTAGCCGCCGAGCTGGAACTGCGCGGGCACCAGTCCCTGTTTGGCGGCGAGCTCCAGCCAATGCGCGGCCTGTCGTTCGTTCGCCGGCACGCCGCGCCCGTCGGCAAAACGAAGGGCAATTTCAAATTGCGCGGCAGCGTCGCCAGCCATTGCGGCGGTGCGCAGAGTGGGCCCGCCGATCGCCGATGGCAAAACGTCCGAAGCTTCGGCGGCGGGTGTATTGGCGGTCGCGGCACCACTCGTGACGTTCAATGGTGGCGGCAATGGCGCGCTCACCACGGGCGCTGGGCGCGCCAGCGAGCCGGTAGGTTCGGAGGCGTTGTTCGGCGCGTTTGGCGATGCCGACACGATCGCGGAATCGGGATGTGCTGCCCCCGGCGCTTCGAGCACAGCATTTTGCAGCTCGCGCGGCTTGGCACCGCTGGCATCCGATCTCTCGTCCGGCGCCGGCACATTCGGCGCAGGCGCTTGCGATGCGGGCGGCGGCGGAACGACAGCCTTTGGCGCGGGCCGTGCCGGTTCGGCTTGTGGTCCTTCCGTAGGAGCCCGCGTGTCAGCGGCTCGGGAATCTTGGGGCCGGGACTCTTGGGGCGGGGAATTTTGGGCTCGGCTATCTTGAGGCTGCGCCTCCTGGAGTCGAGTGTCTTGAAGCCGGGTGTCTTGGAGTGGGCTGTCCTGGAAAATATGCAGTGCGATTTGCAAGCAGCCAACCGTGACGACCACGATGCCGGCCGCGAAAAGGAGCTTGCGCAAGCGGGAATTCCTGCTTCCTTCGAATTGCGCTGAATCGCTCCTACGCGAACGCCTTCGGCGACGGGACCGGAAACGGTTCGCGTCATCGTCCGGCAAAACCGCAGCGGCCTGAGTGGCGCGCCGCGCCGCGGCGATAAAGTCTTGCCTGTCGGCGAGTTCGACATCGGCTACGGACGTCATGCTGCCGGCTGTAGCTGCAGATGGCGCGGGCCTGTCGGCGGCCGAAGGCGAGGCGGTTTGGCTGCGTGGAGCACGCATTGCCACATCGTGAATATCGCTTTCGATCATGGCCAACCGGCCGACGATCTGTTCGACGGTGCCATGTACGGCTTCGAGCGAATCTTCGGTGTGGCGCTCGCTGAGTTTGATTTCGGCAAGGTCCTGCACAATGTCCCGTACGACGTCCGGCGCGATCGCGGCGACCGCTGCCGCGCGCGGGACAGTACCCGAAGCCCCGGCGTCGTCGCTGCGCGGCTGTCCCATCCGAGCGAGCAAATCGGCAAGGCCGCGTTCGATCGCGGCGAGATTGCCGAGCTGCGCATCGGATGCATCGAGCCGGCTGATCAATTGCGCGATTTGGTCCTCGAGCCGCCTGAAGGCGGACGGGTCGGCCGCGGCAAGCCGAACTGCTTCAAGCTTTTCGACCACGCCTGACAGCAGTTTCTGCAATTCGCGCGGCACGGCGTGGCCGGCCTCGGCGGAGGCGCTGAGTGCATCGGCAAGCGTCTCGATTCGGCTGCCGAGTACCGAAACGGCTTGTCCGCTCGCCGCGCCTTTGGCGAGAGCGTCGACCTTTGCAGCCAGCGCGCGGACGTCGTCGGCCACTTTGTTGAGCGCATCGTTGGACGCGACATGCAACACCACTCCGCGCAATGCGCCAATCGCGGTCTCGAGCTGCTCCAGCGCTGCCGGGTCGTCCCTGGTGATAATCAGGTCAAGCTTCTGCGCCAATGTCTTGAGTGCGTCATCGAAGCCGACCAGCTTCTCAGCCGTCGCCATGCGACCCAACGCATCGTGGACTTCGGCCAGTCCGCGCTCGATGCCGGCGATGGCGCCCAAGTCGGCCGTCGATTCGCGGGAGCGATCGATCCGCCGCGCCAAAGCCTCGACCTCCGCACAGAGCGACTCGACGGCCTGGCGCGGCAACGCTTCCGTGAGCTGCTGCCTGATTTCGGCCAGATCACTGCGAAACCCGGCAATGATCTTATCGGTCTCGCCCGACGGCCGCAGCGCTTCGATTTGCGCTGTGATCCGGCGCAGCTGCTCTTCCAATTCCGGGAATTCGGCCGACGGTTCGAGACCGGATGTCTCACCGGTCGTGCGGGGTGCGATTGCCGGCGACGACAGATCGTGGTGGCGCGCCGCCGCGGCACTGTCCTCGGCAAATGCTGCACACTGGCCGGCGGCAAAGCTGCGGCTGCGCTGGCGCGTGCCACCCCAATTGCTGCCCGAACTGCTGTCCCACACGCCGTGCGGCGGCCGCATCGGTGCGCCGCGTAACGGTGTGCTGCCGCGGGCCAGCCGCTCAAGCTGTCCTGTCAGTCTGTCCAGCCGGTCGTGGATCTCGCCGAGCGCTTCGCGCGCCAGCCCTCCCGCGCCGCCATAATCGCCCATGTCGCCATAATCGGCGGGCTGCATCGCCGCTCGGCGATAGTCGTCATGCTCCTCGATAAGGTCGTTGAGCCATTCGCCGAGCGAGCGGCCGGATTGTCGCGCGGCTTCGCGGGCGGCTTCGACCGTTTGCAGGCGCAGGCCTCGGAGATTCCACGGACCGCCAGATTTCATCGGGCGCAAAACCACTTCGGAGGAAACGTGGATCGCCCTGTTTTGCACCCGCTCGACAGCAAAAAGCGGAGGGCGCGGCTTCTGTCCTCGCCCCGATTTTTCCGGTTTTACCGTAAATAAGCGGTTAATTGGCAGGGCCCACGCGCACCAAGGTCCCGTCGAAGCCTCAGCGAAGCCTTGCCATTTCGCCGTCGTCGGCTTGCAGTAAATCGGCTAGGGTCGGCCTCTGGCGGACTTCTCGGAAGGCTGCGGGATGGCCCCCGGGAGAGTCCCAATCATTTTGAGGCGCTGATGCCGGTCTATAAAGCTCCGGTCGAGGAAGTGACGTTCCTGTTGGGCGATGTCTTCTATCTTGCCCGCTACAACAATTTGCCCGGTTTTGCCGATGCCACGCCCGACGTAGTCGAGGCAGTCCTAAGCGAGGCGGGGAAATTCGCTGAAGCGGTGCTGATGCCGCTCAACCGCATCGGCGATCGAGAGGGTTGCCGCCGCAATCCGGACGGTAACGTCACGACGCCACGCGGATTCAAGGACGCCTACAAAAAACTGACCGAGGGCGGCTGGATCGGCGTCTCGGCGCCCGCCGACTTCGGCGGCCAAGGTCTTCCCGTCGTGATCAATCAGGCTGTGAGCGAGTTTTTCGCCTCAGCCAATATGGCCTTCGGCATGTATGCGGCGCTCACCCAAGGCGCCACCGCGGCACTGACCGTGCATGGCTCGCCTGATCAGAAGAAAATGTTTTTGCCGAAGCTCATTGCCGGTCAATGGTCCGGAACGATGAATCTGACCGAGCCGCAATGCGGCACCGATCTCGGCCTGGTGCGCACCCGCGCGGTCGCGCAAAGCGACGGTAGCTACAAAATCACCGGCACAAAAATTTTCATCTCTGCCGGCGAGCACGATCTGGCTGAGAATATCATCCACCTCGTGCTCGCGCGCATCGACGGCGCGCCCACCGGCACGAAAGGGCTCTCGTTGTTCATCGTGCCGAAATTTCTTCCCGCCGCCGATGGCGGCGTCGGCGCGCGCAACGGCGTCTCCTGCGGCTCGATCGAGGAGAAGATGGGCATTCACGGCAATGCCACCTGCGTGATGAATTATGACGGCGCGACTGGCTGGCTCGTGGCCGAGGCCAATCGTGGCTTGCAGGCGATGTTCACGATGATGAATGAGGCGCGCCTCGGCGTCGGTGTGCAGGGACTGGCGATGGCCGAAGTCGCCTACCAGAATGCCGCCGCCTATGCCAAGGAGCGGCTTGCCGGCCGCGCCTTGACCGGCGCAAAATTTCCGCAACAGGCGGCCGATCCGATCATCGTGCATCCCGACGTACGCCGCATGCTCATGAGCATGCGCGCGTTCAACGAGGCGGCCCGTGCGCTTGTGGTCTGGACAGCACTTAAAAGCGATATCGCGCACCGTTCGACCGACGCCAAGGAAAAAGCGGCCGCGGAAGATCATCTCGGCCTGCTCACTCCGATCATCAAAGGCGTGTTGACCGACCAGGGCTTTGCAAACGCGGTGTTGGCGCAGCAGATCTACGGCGGTCACGGCTACATCGCCGAGCATGGCATCGAGCAATTCGTCCGTGATGCGCGGATCACCATGCTGTACGAGGGCACCAACGGGGTTCAGGCGCTCGATCTCGTCGGCCGCAAGCTGCCGAAGGACGGCGGGCGCGCGCTCCAGGCGTTTTTTGCCGAGCTCACGGCATACGGCAAAGAGCGCGCCGGTGATGCCGCGATGGCGCCGTTTGTCTCGCCGCTAAATGCGGCGCTTGGCGATTTGCAGCAGGCAACCATGTGGTTTTTGCAGAACGCGCTCGGCAATCCTGATAATGCCGGCGCGGGAGCCACCGACTACATGCATCTCTTCGGCTTGGTCGCGCTCGGCTATATGTGGTGCCTGATTGCCGAGGCAGCGAAAGGCAAAGCTGGAGCTGGAGGTGACGGCGCCGGGGATCGGATGACGCAACGACTGGCCACCGCTCGCTTTTTCATGGAACGCATGCTGCCGGCCACCGCTACGCATCTCACCCGCATCAAGGCCGGCGCCGCGAGCACGATGGCATTGCCTGCTGAAGCATTTTAGCGATCTTCGCTGTCCGGCCCCGGACAGCAACAGGAGAAATTGCGATGCCCGAGGCTTTCATTTACGACCATGTGCGCACCCCGCGCGGCCGCGGCAAAATCGATGGCGCGCTGCATGAGGTTACCGCGCTCAATCTGGCGAGCCAGGCGCTTTCGGCGATCAAGAGCCGCAACGAGCTCGACACCAAGCTAGTCGACGACGTGGTTATGGGCGTTGTCGATCCCGTCGGCGAAGCGGCTGCCGATATCGCCCGCACGGCCGCTTTGGTCGCTGGCTATGGCGACAGCGTCGCCGGCGTGCAGATCAACCGTTTTTGCGCATCGGGGCTCGATGCGGTGAATTTCGCCGCGGCTCAGATCATGTCCGGCCAGCAACAACTCGCCGTTGGCGGCGGCGTCGAATCGATGAGCCGCGTCGGCATCGGCTCGGCCGGCGGCGCCTGGTCCGTCGATCCTTCGATCGCGGTCGCACACTATTTCTTGCCGCAAGGGGTCTCGGCCGATCTCATCGCCACGAAATATGGATTCTCGCGCGACGACGTCGACGCCTATGCGGTCGAAAGCCAGAAGCGGGCGGCGATTGCCTGGGACGAAGGCCGCTTCAACCGCTCGGTCGTGCCGGTCAAGGACGTTAATGGCCTGACCATCCTGGCCAAAGACGAACACATGCGGCCTGGCACGACCATGCAGTCGCTTGCCGCCTTGCAGCCGTCATTTGTCCAAATCGGTGAACTGGGCGGCTTCGACGCTGTGGCCATTCAGGCCCACCCCGAAGTCGAATTCGTCAATCACGTGCACCACGCCGGCAATTCCTCGGGCATCGTCGACGGCGCCGCCGCAGTGCTGGTTGGCAACAAAGAGGCTGGCGGCAAGATCGGGTGTAAGCCGCGCGCGTGGGTGCGCGCCTTCGCCAATATCGGCTCCGACCCGGCTCTGATGCTGACCGGCCCGATCGATGTAACGAAGAAGGCGCTCAAAGCCGCCGGCATGACGCTCGCCGACATCGATCTGATCGAGATCAACGAGGCGTTCGCTTCGGTGGTATTGCGCTTCATGCAGGCGTTCGAACTCGACGGATCGAACATCAACGTCAACGGCGGAGCCATCGCCTTGGGGCACCCGCTCGGCGCAACCGGAGCGATGATTCTCGGTACGCTCGTCGACGAACTCGAACGGCGCAACATGACCACCGGGCTTGTCACGCTTTGTATCGGCGCCGGGATGGGCACTGCCACGATCATCGAACGGGTCTAACCATGCCCAAGCTCGATATTGAGGCACTGCCGCTGGATACAAAAACCAATTATCCGCCGCCGTTCGATCGTGTCGTGCACGGCCGCGAACGCCGGCGGCTCGGCAATGCCGCCGGACTCGATCAGTTCGGCGTCAATCTGACGACGCTTCGTCCGGGCGCCGCCTCGGCGCTGCGGCACTGGCACGAGAAGGAAGACGAATTCGTCTACATTGTCGAAGGCGAGCTTGTTCTGATCGAAGATGGCGGCGAGACGGTGCTCAAAGCGGGCGATGCGGCCGCATTTAAAGCCAATAGCGGCGACGGCCACCATCTGGTGAACCGCACGACGCGTGAGGCGCTGTTTCTCGAAATCGGCACGCGCGCGAAACACGAGCGCGTCGAATATCCCGACGTCGATTTGCTCGTTGTTCGCGACGACCGCGGCATGCGTTACACCCACAAGAACGGCGATCCCTATGTCTGAGTGGTTGCGATGAGCTTCAAGAACTTCACGATCGAGACCGACGGCGACGGCATTGCGCTGGTAACCTGGGATGCCCCGGGACGCAGCATGAACGTCATCGACGCAACCGTCATGGACGAGCTCGCGGCGATCATCGAGCAAATCACCGCGGAAGCGGCGGTGAAGGGCGTCGTCATCACTTCGGAGAAGGACGCGTTCTGTGCCGGCGCCGACCTGACGATGCTTGAAGGCTTGAGCCGCGCTTTTGCGGAATTCGCCGCCGCGCAGGGCGAAGAGGCGGCCATGGCGCGGTTTTTCGAGGAAAGCCGCAGATGGTCGCTGCTCTGTCGGCGCATCGAGACTTGCGGCAAACCTTGGGTCGCCGCGCTCAACGGTACCGCGCTTGGCGGCGGCTTCGAATTGGCGTTGGCCTGCCATCGCCGCATCGCCGCCGACAATCCGCGCATGCGCGTCGGGCAACCCGAAGTCAAGGTCGGGCTTATTCCCGGCGCTGGCGGTACGCAACGCATCGCGCGCATGCTGCCGCCCTCCGACGCGCTGCAATTCCTGCTCAAGGGCGAGCAAGTCCAGCTCAATCGCGCCAAGGCGATGAAGCTTGTCGACGCCGTGGTGCCCAAGCCCGATCTCATCCGGACGGCAAAAGACTGGATCAAGGCTGGCGGCAGCGCCAAGGCGCCGTGGGACGTCGATGGATTCAAGCTTCCCGGCGGGCCGGTCTATTCAAAGGCCGGCATCATGGTGTTCACGCCGGCGAACGCCATCTATCGCCGCGAAACCTACGACAACTATCCGGCGGCGCGCGCCATCCTTCAGGTCGTCTACGAAGGCTTGCAGCTGCCAATGGACCAGGCTTTGCGGGTCGAATCGCGCTGGTTCGCCAAAATTCTGCGCTCACCCGAAGCGGCGGCGATGATCCGCACACTGTTCATTTCAATGCAGGAGCTGAACAAGGGCGCGCGGCGCCCGGCCAAAATCCCGGTAAAAGAGCTGCACAAAATAGGCGTGATCGGCGCCGGTTTCATGGGCGGCGCCATTGCCTATGTCAGCGCCTTGGCCGGTCTCGATGTCGTGCTCATCGACCGCGATCCGGAGACCGCGGAAAAAGGCAAGGCGCATTCACAGAAACTGGTGACCGACCAGATCAATCGCGGCCGCGCCACAACCGCGGACCGCGACGCACTGCTCGCGCACATCACCCCGACCGCCGACTTCGTCGAGCTGAAGGATTGCGATCTCGTTATTGAGGCGGTGTTCGAGGACCGCAAGATCAAAGAAGAAGTCATTTCGCGCACCCAGAATGTACTGGGCGAGGAGGCGATTTTCGGCTCGAACACCTCGACTTTGCCGATCACTTCGCTGGCGGCGGCGTTCAAGGATCGCGCCCGGTTCATCGGCATTCATTTTTTCTCGCCGGTCGAGCGCATGATGCTGGTGGAAATCATCATGGGCAAAGAAACCGGTGACGCCGCGCTTGCTACGGCGCTCGATTTCGTGCGTGCCATTCGCAAAACGCCGATCGTGGTCAACGATTCGCGCGGCTTCTACGCGTCGCGCGTGGTCGGCACTTATATCCGTGAAGGTCATCTGATGCTGACCGAGGGCGTTCCGGCTGCTCTGATCGAGAACGTAGCGCGCATGGCCGGCATGCCCGTCGGGCCGTTGGCGCTAACCGACGAGGTCGCCGTCGATCTCGCCTGGAAGATTCTCAAGGCGACGGAAGCCGACCTTGGCGGCGCAGCGGTCGATCCCGGGCAGAAGGCGCTGCTCGCTGAAATGGTCGAGAAGCGCTCGCGCTTCGGCCGCAAGAACGGCAAGGGATTTTACGACTACCCGCAGAATGGGCCGAAGCGACTATGGCCCGGCCTTGCCGACCTGCAACCGAACAAGTTGAATATCGACGATATCGACATTGATCTGCTCAAACAGCGCCTGCTCGCGATTCAGGCGCTGGAATCGGCGCGCTGCGTCGAAGAGAAAGTGATCACCGACGTGCGGGAGGCCGATGTCGGCTCGATCCTCGGCTTCGGTTTTGCCCCTTTCACCGGCGGCACGATTTCTTACATCGACGGCATGGGCGTGAAGAACTTCGTCAAATTATGCTGCGATCTGGCCGGTACTTGCGGCGAGCGGTTCGAGCCGTCGAAGCTTCTCATCGAAATGGCGAACCGGGGCGAGACCTTTTATGGCCGCTTCGCGCCGGAAAAGCGCAAAGCCGTCGCATAGCTTCATGACGGCGCAACCCGCACAATACTTGGCCGCGCGGCTGACGGTCGATCCCGGGGCTGCGCCGCCGAAATCTTGGCGATGGGCGGTTTTTGCGATTGGGCTTTTCAAGACTCGGGGATTCGAGAATCGGCGACGCGGGATTCCCCATGGCGCGTGATCAAGTCGACCTGACGCCGATCGAGCGGCGCGAAGAACTCGTGACCTGGCTTGCGCAAGGGGTCAAACCCAAATCGCAATTCCGCATCGGTACCGAGCACGAGAAATTCGCGTTCACGCTCGAAGGTCATCGTCCGGTGGCTTACGAAGGGCCGCGCGCCATCCGCACGCTCCTGGAAGGGATGCAGCATCTGCTCGGCTGGGAGCCAATCATGGAAGGGCCGAATATTATCGGCCTGTTCGACGTCACCGGCGGCGGCGCGATTTCGCTCGAACCGGGCGGGCAATTCGAACTTTCCGGCGCGCAGCTCGACAACGTCCATCAGACATCGAGCGAACTGATGGCGCATCTGGCGCAAGTGCGCGAGGTGGCGCGGCCGCTGCGCATCGGCTTTCTCGGCATTGGCATGACGCCGAGCTGGACGCGCGCCGAAATGCCGAAAATGCCGAAGGGCCGCTACAAGATCATGACCGCCTATATGCCCAAAGTAGGCACACGCGGCCTCGACATGATGTATCGCACCTGCACGGTGCAAACCAATCTCGACTTCTCGTCCGAAGCCGACATGGTGAAAAAACTGCGCGTATCGATTGCATTGCAGCCGGTGGCGACCGCGTTGTTCGCCAATTCGCCGTTCACCGAAGGCAAACCCAACGGCTATCTGTCGGCCCGCTCGGAAATCTGGCGTGATACCGACAATGCGCGCGCCGGGATGCTGCCCTGGGTCTTCGAACCCGGCATGGGCTTCGAGCGCTGGGTCGATTACGCGCTCGATGTGCCGATGTATTTCGTCAAGCACGGCGACGAATATATCGATGTCGCCGGGCAATCGTTCCGCGATTTACTGGCCGGAAAGTTGGGCGCCGTCCCGGGAATGCGCGCCACCATCTCCGACTGGGCCAATCATCTGAGCACGATATTCCCCGAAGTCCGGCTCAAGCGTTATCTCGAAATGCGCGGCGCCGATTCCGGCGCTCTACCGAATCTGCTGGCCCTGCCGGCTTTTTGGGCCGGTATTCTCTACGACGAGGTTTCACTGGATGCGGCTTGGGATCTCGTCAAGACGTGGAACGCCGACGCGCGGCAAAGTCTCCGCGATGCGGTGCCGAAACTGGCGCTTGGCGCCGTCATTCGCGGCCGCGCGGTGCGCGAACTCGCGGTGGAAGTCTTGAAGTTCGCCCGCGCCGGGCTAGAGCGGCGCAAACGCCTCGACAGCGCCAGCAAGGACGAAACGCGCTATCTCGATCCGCTCGACGAGCGCGTCGCGCGAGGCGGTACGCCGGCGCAAGACCTGCTCGACAAATATCACGGCCCGTGGCGCGGTTCGGTCGATCCGATTTACACCGACGAGGCTTATTGAAGCTAGTACAGGAGGCCCGCCATGGCTGGACTTGTTCCGGCCATTCATGGGCAACTTCACGAAAGAATTATTCGACTCCCGGCGCCGGGAACATCAGGATCGCGGCGCAATATGATTAGGGGAGGACAGCGTGCTCGAACATTATCACAATATCAATTCGGTCTGCGCGCAGAAGGTGCGCGTCGCGCTCAAGGAAAAGGGTCTCGACGCCAAAGAGCATCTTTTGACCCTGCGCGGCGATCAGCACGATCCGGCCTATCGCAAGCTCAATCCCAGCGGCGTCGTGCCGACGCTGGTGCACGACGGCAAGCCAATCGTCGAGTCCTCGCTCATTCTCTATTATTTGGACGATGCTTTCCCGAATCCTCCGCTAATGCCGCGCGAGCCGTTGCTGCGCCAGCGCGTGCGGCTGTTCAACAAGCTGATCGACGAATATGTGCACAATGCGTGCATGATTTTGACCTTCGCCACGGCGTTCCGGCCGAACTTTGTGAAGATGCCGCGCGAGGCATGGCTTGCCGAGATCAACAAGACACCGCTCAAGCGTCGCGCCGAATACAAACGCAGCGTCATCGAGCACGGTCTCGATTCCGAATTTGTCGGCGATGCAATCGCGCATCACGAGAAACTCTTGTCATGGATGGATGCGTCGCTGCAAACCGGCGGTTACCTCGCCGGCGAACGCTTCTCCAACGCCGATTGTGCGGTCATTCCCTATATACTGCGGCTCGAATTGCTCAAGCTTTCCGGCATGTGGGAGCGATATCCCGCGATCGCCGATTGGTGGAAGCGCATGCGCGATCGGCCCTCGGTCAAAGCCGAGCTGATCGACCGCATGTCCGATAGCGACTGGACGCCATTTCGTAATTTGTCGCCCGATCCGTGGCCCAAAGTGCAATCGTTGATCAAAGCGGCGTAAGCCGGGGCACCGCCGCGCCTCGCCGCGTCCGCGCATTGTGCCGCCCGGAATTACCGGTTTAAGTCGCCTTATGGCCTCGCCGCTCACCGCTGTTCTTTGCGCCTTGATCGGAACGGCGTTCTGGAGCGTGCTTGGCTACGCCATATCGCGCCACCTGTTGCCGCGCGCGCTTGCGCTTGGCGCCGCGCCGGTGATCGGATGGGCGGCGTTCAGCGCGGCGACGCTGCCGATCCTGATGCTGATAGGATTTTCGCTCCCCGCTTTCGCAATCTTGGCGGTGCTTGGTCTTGTGGTCGCGTGCGGATTGTCGCTGTGGCGTCCCTTACGGCCGCTGGCGGACACCGCATCAGTCGAAAGAGGCGGCATACTTGCGCTCCTTCTGGCGCTCGCGCTTGCGCTTGTCGTTGCGCTCGTTCCGGCGCTGGCGCTCTTGCCGAAATATTCCGCCGCGGGCGTACATCTCGCCGCGCCGATCTTCGATCACTCCAAGATCGCCATCATCGATGCGATGACGCGGCAAGGCCTGCCGCCGGTCAATCCGGTCTTCGGTCCGTCCGGTGCGGGAGAAGTCGCCTATTATTATCTCTGGCATTTTTCCGCAGCCGAGCTGGCGCTGCCGCCCAAGGCGAGCGGTTGGGAAGCCGATATCGCGCTGACCGGGTTCACCGCATTCGCTTCGCTGTGCCTGATGATGGCGGTGGCCGTTTGGCTCAGCAAACGCGCCGGCGCCGCAATTCTTGTCGTTCTCCTCGCGGGAAGCGCTTCAATGCGCGACGCCTTAAGCTTCGTGTTCGGCAATCACACGCTTGAGCCGTTCTTGAACGAGCCGACCGGCTTTGCCGGCTGGCTGTTCCAATCCGCTTGGGTGCCGCAGCACCTGATGTCGGCATCATGCACCGTCACGGCCATGCTTCTGGTCACATTTTATGTGCAGCGGCAAAAACGCGCCGACACGCTTGCGCACGAGCTCGCTTCCATGGTGACGCTGGCATTGATCGTTGCCGCTGGGTTCGAGAGTTCGGCCTTCGTCGGCGGGGTTACCTTCGCCATGGCGGCCTTGGCGGCGGCGCCGCTGCTGTTGAATGCAATCGAAAGCAAGCGGCGTGTGCCTGTGACCCTCGGCCTGGCGCTCGCCGCGTTCCTCGCCCTCTGCATCGCGGCTCCGTCCATTCACGATCAGTTTGCCGCAGTTGCGGCGCGCCACGATGCGAGTCCCATTATCGTGCAGCCGTTTGAAGTGCTCGGCGAGATGGTGCCGAGCGCGCTCCGCCGCATTCTCGATCTGGCGGCCTATTGGCTCATTCTGCTGCCGCTCGAATTTCCTGCCACCTTCATCGCCGGCGCGCTGGCGCTGGTCGCGCTCGTCCGAAACGCAGATAACGGCCCGAAACGAACCTTGGTGCAATCGTTGGGCGCGCTGGCCGCTGCCGGTCTCGTCGTGTCATGGCTTCTTGCCAGCACGGTCGGCGATAACAATGATCTGGCACTACGCGCGGTTCTGCCCGCGGCGATTGTGCTGATCGCCACCGCGGCGGCAGGACTCTTTGCCGCCAGGGGGCACGCGCTACGCATCGCAATCGCCGTCACTGCGCTCGGCGGACTCGTTCTGAGCCTGCCTGAAAGTGCGGCGATGATTGCCAGCAATGTGCGCGGCGATCCTGCCGCCGACGCCGCGGTCTTTGCGCAAACGCCGGAATTGTGGAGCGCGGTGCGGCGTCACGCCGGCCCCAAGGCGCGCGTCGCCAATAATCCGCTGTTCCTTTCCGACCTCACGCCGTGGCCAGGAAATATGTCCTGGGCGCTTCTTGCCAATCGCAATTCATGTTTCGCGGGGCGCGAACTGGCAATTGCCTTCGCCAGCCTGCCGCGAGAGCGGCGCGAAGCGATCAACGCTCGATTCATTCGCGTCTTCGCCGGCCAGCCAATGCCAGAGGATGTCGGCGAACTCGCCGCCAAATCCGGCTGCGATGTCGTCGTCTTAGTGCCGCAGGATGGCGCCTGGAATAACGATCCATTCGCCGCCAGCGCCGATTATCGTTTGGCGGAGAGCTGCGAGAACCGCTGGAGGATTTACGTGCGGTCGCGATAAACGGTCTGAGAATTGACGCGCCTAAATCCCCGCATACCAATTGAAGCCGCGCTCGCTCCAATAGGTCTCGCGAAATTGGTTTGAGACTTCGATCGCTTTGATCCATTTCGCGTTCTTGTAGCCGAGCTTGGTCGCGGTGCGCAGCCGCAACGGATAACCAAACGGATCGCCGATGATCTCGCCGGCATATTTGGTGGCGAGGATCGTCTGCGGATGCAGTGCGGTCGCCATATCGAGGCATTCGGTATAGTCGTCGGCGCAGATGAAATAGACGTATTTTGCCGTCAGGTCGGCGCCGACACGCTGCAAGAATTCGCGCAAGTTCGGGCCGGACCATTGGCCGATATAGTCCCAGCCCTCGACGCAGATATGCCGGATGATGGTTTCCTGCTCGGGCAGCGCATAGAGCCGCTGCGCCGGCCACGGCCGCTTGTCGTCGATGCGGCCGGCGAGTTCGAGCATCCAGCTTGCGCCGTCGACCGGTTCGACGTCTTCGATCGGATAATAGGCGTTAAAGCGCGGCGGCTTTCGCACCTGCGCCGGGCTGAATGTCGGCGCGAGGTGATTAGCGCGGAAGATCGCCTGCTGCACGCTATCGTTCCAGGCTGACACGGCGCGCAAGCCCCGCTGCACTGAATCGATCTCGCTGACATCGCAGCCGGTCAGCATGGTCAGCGCGCCGAGGCTGATCGTGCCGCGCAGGAGCCCGCGGCGATCGATCTCGGTCACGAGCTTGCGGTTGTCCGCCAAGGCGCTGCGCAAAATATTCTGATCGATCGACTTGTGCGGGCGAAACAGCGAGGGCGTGCGGGTGCGAATGGCCATCGTCGTTCTCCTCAGTGCGTCGTTGTCGGCTCAGGAACGATGGGCTCGGGAACGATGGGCTCAGGAACAATGCGCTCAGGAACGATGGCTTCTGGAGCGGAGCGCTCCGCAGCAAGCGGTGCGGTGACTGCCATCGCGTCGCCAAGCGCGGCATCCTCGAGGACAGGCCCGCCGGTGAGCATGGCGAGAAGGCTCTTCGGCACCAGCAAAGCGAGTGTCACGTGCACGAGTATGAAGAGGACGATCGCCGTCATGCATAAGAAATGCACGAGCCGGATGTTCTGAAAGCTGCCGAACAGATTGGCGAGCTCGGAAAACTGCACCGGCTTCCACAAAGCGAGGCCCGAGGTCACGATCAGCACGCCGACGATCATGACGCCGAGATAGAGGATTTTCTGCACGGCGTTGTAGCGGGTGAGGTCGTCATGGCGCAGGCGAAATCGCAGCGCTTCGCCTACCGTGACGAAAACTTCGCGCGGCGAAATCGGAAACAGTTTTTGCCGAAAACGCCCGGTGACGACGCCGTAGCCGAGATAGGCAATGCCGTTGAGAACGAAAATCCACATGCCGAAGAAATGCCACTGCAACCCGTACTGCGCCCATTTGCCGATCACGATGGCGTCGGGAAAACGCAGGAAGGAAAACAGAATGTCGTCGTTGTAGATCTTCCAGCCGCTACCGATCATGATGAAAATGGCGACCGCATTGATCCAATGCATGATGCGCAGCGGCAGCGGATGCAGCCGCGGCGGCGTTCTGCGTTTGGCTGAGACGCTCGGCGGTGCCATTCGGAGCTTACTCTCGTCGCCACCAGACGTTGCACGAGCAGAGTATGCTTGCCGACATGGCGTTCGCAATCCACGGCTTTTCACAAAGCCGCCATTCGTCATTCGCCATTCGCTCGCCCCCAATCACGACTTTGTGAGGCCAATAACTTTTTGGTGTTTGAGGACTTGGTACCGCTGAGGCGGAAGTGATTGGCGCCTTTTCGACCGCTTTGGCAAAGCAATTTCGATTGCGCTGCCGATGAATTGCAGGGGGACCGCATGAACGATGCGGATCGATTCACCGGGCTATCGATGTGGGGCGAGACGCCTGCAATCGGCGGTGCGCGCACCTCATGCGGCATCGCGTTCATGGCCAAGGCTTCGGTGCCAGGCGGGGCCAAGACTCGCCTGGTTCCACCGCTCACCTACGAACAAGCCGCCGAGCTGAATACCGCCTTCTTGCAGGATGTCGCCGCCAGTCTCCTGCTCGCCGGCCGCGAAACGGAACGGCATGCCGCTATCGTCGGCTATGCGGCTTATGGGCCGCCCGGCTCGAGCGACTTCTTCCGCCGCATTCTGCCCGAATCGATCGGCCTGATCGAAGCGTGGTTGCCGAATTTCGGCGACTGTCTGTTCCACACCATCCGCGAAATTCTGGCGCGCGGCCACGACTCCGCCGTCGTGCTCAACTCCGACAGCCCGACTCTGCCGACCGCCTTCCTGGTCGAGACGGCCGAGGTCCTGGCGCGACCTGGCGATCGCGCCGTGCTTGGCCCCTCGACGGATGGCGGCTACTACCTGCTCGGTCTCAAGGCCGCGCATCGGCGCATGTTCGACGACATCACTTGGAGCACCGAGCGGGTGGCTGAACAAACTCTGCAACGCGCTCGCGAGATCGGGCTCGACCTTCACATTCTGCCGGTCTGGTACGACATTGACGACATCGAGGGCCTGCACCGGGTCGCGGGGGAGTTTCGTCACTATGATCCGAACACGTCGCCGCGATCTTTGCACACGCCGCATCATGCCGCGCACACCGCCAAATTGATCCACGCGCTGGCGCGTGAACTCCTCGATCGCCCCGCAGCGCGCGTCTTGGCGATCGACGCCATGCGCGCCTGATGCGTCACGCCTCGGCTACCCGCAAATCCGCTTTTTTCAGAGGATGAATCGCTTGATGCAAGATGCGGCGACAAAAACTGCGGCGACGAATCGGGTGGTCGATCCGACCCGTTATTTTGAAAATGTGACGACCGACGACGAGGCACCGCAGCACAGTCCGGTCTGTCTTTATCTGGAGACCACCAACCGCTGCAATCTTCTGTGCACCACCTGTCCGCGCACCTATGAGGAGCTTGAGCCGCCGGCTGACATGAGCTGGGATCTATTCACCTCGATTGTCGATCAGATTCCGCAATTGCAACGTGCAGTGCTGCACGGTGTCGGCGAGCCGATGCTGGTGAAACACCTGCCGCGCATGGTGCGCTATCTGAAGGACCGCGGCACCTACGTCCTGTTCAACACCAATGGCACTGTGCTCAACGAGAAGAACGGACGGGCGCTGATCGCCGCCGGCTTGGACGAGCTGCGGGTGTCGTTCGACGCCGCCAATGCCGAATCCTATCGCGCCATTCGTGGCAAGAATTACTTCAACCGCATCCTCAAAAACGTGCGGGCCTTTCGTGAGCTTCAGGAGCGCGAAGGTCATGCGAAGCCGCAAGTCTCGGCCTGGCTCACCGGCTTGCGCGAGACCATCGAGGAATTGCCCGATTTCGTCCGCGTCGCGGGCGAGACCGGCGTGAAGGAAGTGCATCTGCAACGGCTGGTCTTTTTCAAGGAAAACGCCATTGGGCTCGCTCGCCCGGACCAGGCGCTTTATGAGCGACTTTCCGCGGCTGAGGCCGTGCACATCGAGCGCGCCTGCGCGCTCGCCACCGAGCTCGGTATCACGTTTTCCGCATCCGGCGGCGCGTCGGAACCGGGCATCAGTCTCAAGCGCAGCGACAATGGCTCGCCGTGGTCGCTGTGCCGGCGGCCGTGGACGGTGATGTATTTCACCGCGAACGGCCGGGCGCTGCCCTGCTGCATCGCGCCGTTCTCGCAGCGCGGCTACGAGAATTATACGCTCGGCGATGCGACACAGCAGAGCTTGCGCGAAATCTGGAGCGGGCCGGCCTATCGCGCTTTTCGCAAAGCGTTGAAATCCGATCGCCCACCGGAGGCTTGCGCCAGTTGCGGGTTGCGCTGGAGTTTGTAGCTGGAGTGCTTTCGACGTGCGGACCCAATTTTCCGCTCATTCCCGCGGAAGCGGGAATCCAGAAGAGACCACTGATAGTATTGTTCCGCTGGATCCCCGCCTTCGCGGGGATGAACGGCCTGGGCATGCTTCGCAGCGCGCCAAACCCTCCGTCGCCGTCATCATTCCGACCTTCAACGAAGCGGAGTCGATCGCCGCAGTCGTCGCCGAAATCCCGCGCACGCTCGTCGATCGCGTCATCGTCACCGATGGCGGCAGCGGTGACGGCACGCCCGCGCGCGCACGCGAAGCCGGCGCAGAGGTGATCGCGGCCGGCCGCGGTTATGGACGCGCCTGTCTCGCCGGGGCGCAAGCAGCGGACGCGGAGATTGTCGTGTTCATGGATGGCGACGGCGCCGACGATCCGGCCGCCATGGCTGCGCTGATTGGACCGTTGGCGAACGGCGATTGCGACTTTGTTATCGCCTCGCGCGCCCGCGGCCGCCGCGAACCGGGCAGCATGGCCTGGCATCAGCTCCTCGCCGGAGAGCTGATCGGGTTTCTCACCGGGCTTCTCTACGGCGTGCGCTACACCGACATGTGCGCATTGCGCGCCATCCGGCGCGACGCGCTCATGCAGCTCGGCATGCGTGAAATGACCTATGGCTGGAATCTGGAAATGCAGATGCGCGTCGCGCGGCTTGGCTTGCGCGTGCGCGAAGTTCCGGTCGACTATCGCCGGCGCATTGGCGGAGAGTCCAAGGTCGCGGGCTCGCTGTCGGGTTCGCTTAGAGCCGGCGCAAAGATTCTTTCGACCTTCGCCCGTGTGGCGTTGGAGCGGAAGCGCTGATTGTTCTTTCGTCGCCACCGGGCTTGACCCGGTGGCCCATACTGAGTTTCGGCAAGGATCAGCCGAGATTGTTGCTCGTCTGCATGGATGCCCAGGCCAAGCCCGCGCATGACGAAGCGTTATCAACTCGTTAGAATGTGCTTGTCGGGATCGAGCCAGAACGCCCACACCCCCGAACCGATGACGAGGAGACACGCCGCGACGATGAACGGCGCCTGCCAATTGCCGACTTGCGCGAGCACTCCGAACACGATCGGGGACAGCGCGCCGCCGATATTGCCAGCCATGTTCATCATGCCCGACACGGTGCCGGAGTATTTGCCGCCGGTGTCCATCGGCACCGCCCAGGATGGGCCGATGGTGCATTCCAGAAAGAACATCGAAGCGGTCAGACACCACACCGCGACATAGGCATCTTCGGTCAGCGCCGCCGGCACGATGAACACGGCGCAGCCGAGGAGCCCGGTGATCGCCACGGCGCGGCGAGCGAGCCTGGCATTGCCGGTGACCTTGAGCAGGTAATCGGTAGCAAGGCCGCCGACCGTGTCGCCGACCACGCCGGCCCATAGCGGCAGCGACGCGAACAGCCCGACCTTGATCAGCGTAAAATGCCGGGCGTCGACCAGATAGGACGGCAGCCAGCTCAGGAAGATCCACAGGCAGTACACGTAGGTGAAATAGGCGCACATGATCGCCCACATATTCGGCGAGCGAAGGAGCGTGCCCCACGGCACGTTGGCCTGTTTCTCAATCGGCGGCGGCTTGATCGCGCCGTTGGCGTCAAGGCCGCGGATGCGCTCAAGCTCAGCGCGGTTCACCAGGCCGTGCTCTTCGGGCAGGTTGCGATAGGACAACGCCCACCACAGCGACCACAGAATGCCGATCGCGCCGCAAATCAAGAACACTTCGCGCCAACCGAACTGACTCATGATCAGGACGACGAATGGCGGCGCGATCGCGGCGCCGAAGCGGCTCGCGCTATGGGTGATGCCCTGCACGAAACCGCGTTCGCTCTGCGGATACCAGAGCTGCATGGCGCGGGTCGCGCCGGGGAAGGCGCCGGCTTCGCCGACGCCGAACAGAAAGCGCACCACGATGAAGGACACCGCGCTGAACGCGCCGGCCGTGATCGCCGTCATGATCGACCAATAGGTGACGATGCTGGCGAGCACGCCGCGGGCGCCGAACTTGTCAGACAGCCAGCCGCCGGGAACCTGGAACATCGCATACGCCCAGACGAAGGCGGAAAAGATGAAGCCCATCGTCACCTTGTCGAAGCCGAATTCCTTGCTGATCAGCGGCGCCGCGGTCGAGATATTGACGCGGTCGAGATAGGTGATGAGGTACATGATGCTGATGATCAGCAGGATGTACCAGCGGCCGCGGCTCGGGCGCACCGATACGGTCGTGGCGCTAGCTGTCTGTTCCATGTGCTTCGCTCCCCGTCCTTTTGTTCTTGCGCGCGTTTTCGCCGATCGCGCGTGCCTCACCCTGCCTTGTTATCGCATCATCGGCAAGGCGCGCTGTGACGCGGCATCGTCACCTCTCCCCGCGCGCGGGGAGAGAACCTGCCCCCGGACTTGATCCGGGGGTCGTGAGCGAAGCGAGCGGTGAGGGCCTGCCCGCAAGCTGAACGGAGCCGCGACGCCCCCTCATCCCGACCTTCTCCCCACAAGCGGGGAGAAGGAGCGCGCAGCCACTTCCGGAGGATTGGCCAGCACGACTGACGTCTCGATCTGGCGCTCCGGGATGCTCCAGTAGGATTTGAGCAGCACGGTCTTGCGCGCCGGCGAAACGAGCGCAAAGCCGTGACGTTCGTAGAAGCGGATCGCCCAGGTGCCGACCAGCATCGGTCTTGTGTTCATCGCACGAAGACCGATGGCGGTGTCAGGCTAGGTTCAGTGCGCCGCCCGGTCGGCTGCGGCGCCGGCCCGGTTCACGAGCCGTTTGCATTCTGAGTTGGATCCCGTATTTCGACGTCGAACCGCTTCCCAGATCAAGTCTCACAACCGCAATTCGCCTCACTCGTCCGATCGCCTCGTCGGCGCGGGCGAGCAGTCCGGCTGGTCTTCATTGCAGGCTGTCGCGGCCGGGTACGAGCCGAAGATCAATCTCTCCGATGAGTGCCGTCCGCTTTGCATCAGCCGCGGTCAACTCATGTCTTGCCTCTTCCGCGGTGCTGTAGCTCGAGCCCGCCGCTACGATTCCGCCGAGCACCGCTGCAACCGCTATCGCCATAACCGACGGATCAAACTGAAGCGCGCCGACCAACATGGCTATGAGAACGGCCCCACCCCCGATCATCAGGACCCGGCCGGCTAAGATGAATTTGCGGCAGCTTTCGAGCTTGGCGGCGAGCTCATCAATCTGAGCCTCGAGCCGCACGATTTCCTCCCGATAGTAGCCGTTATTCACGAGCGGAAGTCATAGTTGCGGTGCCGCCAAGGAATGCGATGACGCTGTGCATCCCAACGCGCTCGTCGGTGCAATTCAATGCCGCTTTGTACCACAAGCAGGCATCAACCCCTCATTCGATTACCCTCGTCGGCCGTTGTCACCCGCGTGCAATCGAACCGAGGGTCGTCAACGCTAGCTTGTGCGCGAGGCCCCCGAATTTGATCCAGGTCAAAAAATCCCACCTCGAAATCGCGGAGATAGAGTGTAGCTATCGTTGGGGTCTCGAATTCATAGGTTAGGGAAATTGGGCGGCACGTGAAGAATTATCGGAAAAATTGCCGACCTCGGGACTTGTGGTGATCGATCTTCAGTTGGAGCGTTGGTCTCAGCTACAGCGGCATCCGCAAGCGGGCCGTTAGAGCGCTTCGTTACTCCACGGTTCATCGCCACAATACAGCGCTGAGGCATAACCGCCTCGTGCTCGTTCTTCCATCATTTGATGCCGCGCTCAGTGAACCCCGGAAAGTGGCGGGCGGTTTGGTACGTCAGACTACAGCCGCAGAGCGCGTTAACGTCAGGAATGATTCGACCATTGGATTGGGGCGTAATGTCCGTTCTTGCCCGAATTGTCCCAACGCATTCCGTGATCGGTAAAAATGTTACCTGATGCTCCCACGGCAAGTGCCAGCTTATCGGGGCTGACAGGATGACCGATGTTTGCCCACATCTCCCCGCTTGGATGCGCGGTTGGCAATGGATCAACGGTCATGTGTAGGATATTTGGGATTTCGGCAAACCGTTTTTTGCCGTCAATTCGGTAAGTGATCGGAATCTTCTTCACCCCGAGGTTTTTTCCGATCAGCGGCGCCAATTGGGCCATTGGTCCGCCGGCCGCACCAGTGAAGATCGCACCCAAAGCTTCAGTCTGTCTATCGTTGGCACGTTGATCGATGTAAGCAGCAACTGACCAATTCCCCTCTGCCATTGGTCCTGGTGCGTGGGCGGCGAGCGCCACATTGAGACCGTCGAGCGCCGTGCCATCAAAGCTTCCGCTCTGGATATGGAAGATGAACGCAACGTCACATACGCCTTCGGTTGGTCGTGACGTCAGGGGTGTGTTCTTCGACACGAGGCAAGGACACACGACGCTGCAATTGCAATTCTCGAAGTAATCTCCAGAGAGGTGCCATTCAGTCATCGCTCCCTCCTTAGCGGGTTGTGCCAGCGCTGCTTTCAACACGCTAGTATGAGTAATGGCGCTGTGTCCCGTCCTGACAAGATTACCACGCCGCAACTGCTCTCAGGAGGACTTCAGACGTCGCATGTCCGCAATACCGCCAAAGTGGACATGTATCGCGCAGCAGGCCGCAAGATTTTCCCGTCAGAAGTCACTGGTTTTGATTCTGCTTTCTTGAATCGGGACTTTGTCAGAAAAAACCAGCAGAATCAAAATCCAATTTTGGTGAATGGTGCCCAGGGGCGGAATTGAACCACCGACACCTGCATTTTCAGTGCAGTGCTCTACCGACTGAGCTACCTGGGCCTAGTTGGGCTTTGATGGGCTTCTACTGCTTCTTATTCGGCGCGCCGTTATAGAGAGTGGCCCTGCCGCTGTCCAGGATGGGCTCTGCGCCTGTGACACTTATCGCGTGCCCGACTCATCCTGTTGTTCATCCTCATGTTCATTGTCTTGGCGCCGCTCGTCTTCCTCTTCGTCCTCGGTCACCGGCACGACATAGACGCCGGACAGCCAGCGATGCAGGTCGATGTCGGCGCAGCGCTTGGAACAGAACGGCCGCAGCACGGCGTCGGCGGGCTTGCCACAGATCGGGCATTTGGCCATCGCCGATTTGGCCCTCGCGTTTGATGTGTTTGCCTCGGGCATGAGCGCAATATGGGGCGCGCCACCGCGAGCGCCAGCCGTCAGCCGGCGTTGATCCAGCCGAAATGGATCGGATAACCCTCGCCGCCGAGGAGCGTGATCGTCTCGTAAAGCGGCAGGCCGATGATGTTGGAATAGGAGCCGACGAGCTTGACCAGAAAACCGCCGGCAATGCCCTGCGCTGCATAGCCGCCGGCCTTGCCGCGCCATTCGCCGGAGGCGAGATAGGCTTCGATGTCTTGCTCCGATAGCCGTTTGAAGCGCACGCGGGTTTCGACATAGCGCTGGCGAAAGGTTTCCTTCGGCGTCACCAGACAAATCGCGGTATGCACTCGATGATTGCGTCCGGACAGGAGCCGCAGACATTGCGCCGCTTCGTCGAGCAATTCCGCCTTCGGCAGAATGCGGCGGCCGACAGCGACCACGGTATCGGCGGCGAGGATGTAGGAACCTTTGAGATCGTCGTCGATGCGGATCATGCCGAGCGCGGCTTCGGCCTTGTTGCGGGCGAGCCGCGTGGCATAGGCACGTGGCAACTCGCCCCGTTTCGGCGTCTCGTCGATATCGGCCGGCCGCAACGCGTCGGGTTCGATGCCGATCTGATTGATGAGCGAAAGCCGGCGCGGCGAGCCGGAAGCAAGCACCAGTTTCGGGCGGCCGATCATTTGAACCGCTAACCTAGGCCGTTTGGATATAGTCTGTCATGGTGAATCAAACACTTAGCAGTGCTGGATGATTTACGAAAGCTGCGCTTGCTAGCGGATTTGTTCGCCGACCGTTCTCAGGACAGGTCCCCGTGACTGATGGAGAGATGTGTGTCAGCCCGCTTCGTCCGCTTGGCGTAGCCCCGCAGCATTACCGCAGAATCGTGCCCACAGCGCGCCGCCACGACGTGCACGGCACGCATCCGGAATGAACCGCGTGCGTAAGGCATACATGTGCCGGTCACCGTTACTGCGCTGCTGATGAGCACAGAAACGAATTTTCTGCGAGGACCGAGATACCAACACGTCGCCAAGTAGGCCGCACCACGGTTCTGCTCGACCAGGGCTTTCGTCGGCAGAATGTGGTTAGGGCTGGACGTCTTGTCGCGGAAGCCGACCGTCGCCTCCTCACCAAGAAATTACGAACCGTAATTGCGTAAGCATCGGCGCATTGCACCTGAAGACGCTCGGGGGCGTAGACATCAGCGGCCCGAGCCGCTTCTTCCCGGCTATCGACGACGACAATCTCGCATGGCGCGCCAGACACCTTCCGCACAGCCAAAATAGATTGGCCGGCGTGACTACCGTTCAATTTGCGACTTGATCGACGACCGTGATAACTCTCACTTAATGAACGATAGAGCATTGAGCGTTCGCTGGATCTTAGCCGGCAAGGCGCCGCAGGGTGCGCCGGTCACCGTGAAAGGCTGGGTGCGCACGCGGCGGGATTCGAAGGCGGGCATTTCGTTCGTGCACCTTTCGGATGGATCGTCGTTTCATCAGGTGCAGGTGGTCGCGCCGAACACATTGCCCAATTGCGTCGGAACACGAGCGCTATCTCACAGAGAAGCATGTGAAGAAGCCGGTTATCGTGATGAATTATCCGAAGGATATCAAGGCGTTCTACATGCACGTGAATGACGACGGCAGGACAGTCGCTGCTATGGATGTGCTGGCACCCGGGATCGGTGAGATCATCGGCGGCAGCCAGCGTGAGGAACGGCTAGAGGTACTCGATGCGCGCATGGCGGAACGCGGCATCGACAAAGAGCACTACGGCTGGTACCGAGATCTACGCCGCTACGGTACGGTGCCGCACGCGGGTTTTGGCCTCGGCTTCGAGCGCACCATCGCTTACGTCACGGGCCTCTCCAATGTGCGCGACGCGATTCCCTTCCCGCGAACGCCCGGAAATGCCAGATATTGATGCGCAGGACTTCCGCGACCGCGGAAACCGATGACGGAGTATCTGCTGATAGACTGCGAGCAAACCCAAAGGGGACATTCGCTCCTGACGATTGTGCCACGCGAAATTGACGGCACCTCATTGAGCAATAGTCGACGCCGTCCTGCGGAAAGCGTTAGTGGGTGATGGGTGAAAACGTTTGAAACTCGCCTATTAGGGCACGAAGCAGACTTCCCGATTTCGCTCGATCAATGTCCGGTTTGAGGGGTAAACGGCATCGGATGAAGCGCCTCATTGCCAGGTGCCGTTGCAGTCTCGATGCGCACTACGAATTTGGGACCTTCCCGTTCCCACGCTTGGGCTCGCCAAGGCGATTGCGCTGCTCTCGATCAGAATGAAGCGCTGCGCTACGAATGACGTTTGGGCCGACGCCTGGCTGTCCCTCGATCAAGCCAGCGACATGCCCTTGCGGATAGCGTGGCTCGAAGAGGCGGATCGCTCAACCGCGTCGGAAGCGAAATCCGCGTATGATCCTTAGTAGACACTCGTTTTTCCTTCGGCGACACTGCAGTTAACGTCGAGGCGCGACCTTCTGGGATTACTCATACACCCGTCCAACGGCTGGGAAGCGCAAAATTCGAGTGGCGACAACGAAAGTTGCAAGCGCTCACCCCATGGGATGATATTTTATACGTTAACCGAGGTCTCCGGCGGATCGCGTTCGTCAGAAAGCTCCGACCGCTAACACCGACAAACTCGGCGGAAGGTTGACTCAATGACCGATGAAGCATTCTCAATAGTCATCCGCGGTGGGACTGTGGTTCTCCCGCAAGGTGTTGCGCGCGTGGATATCGGTATCCGAGACGAGATCATTGCTGCGATTGGAGAGCATCTAGGTGCGGGCATCAATGAAATTAATGCAGCCGGCCGGATTGTCGCTCCTGGTGGCGTCGACCCGCACGCGCACATCGAGCAAATATCAGGGGGAGGGCTCCTCAACGCCGACAGCTTCGAAAGTGCAACCACATCAGCGGCCTTCGGGGGGACTACGACCGTCATCCCGTTCGCCGCGCAACACGTCGGTTGTGCACTCGATCGGGTGGTCGCCGACTATCACAAGCTCGCTGATCGGGGAGCCGTGATTGATTATGCCTTCCACATGATTCTGGCTGATCCGAGCGAGCAAACCCTAAAGACGCATCTGCCTAAGCTCGTCAAAGAGGGGCACTCCTCGATCAAGGTCTTCATGACTTATGATCGCATCAAGCTCGACGATGAGCAGGTGCTCGATGTGTTGGCAGCCGCGCGTGACAACGGCGCACTTGTTTGCGTCCATGCGGAAAACCACGGCATGATAACGTTCATGTCCAAGCGGTTACTGGCGAACGGTCTGACCGCTCCGTCAGCGTTCTGGGTGAGTCATCCGCGCCTCGCGGAAGTTGACGCCATCCAGCGGTTAGTCGCGATGTCTCAGCTCGTCGACCAGCCCATCATGGTTTTTCACATCTCCACTGCCGAAGGCGCCGAAGTGGTACGTAGGGCGCGAGCAGAAGGCGTTAAACTCTTCGGTGAGACGTGCCCACATTATCTCCTGCTGACCGCCGACGACGTTAACAAGCCGGGGCTCGAGGGCGCGAAATGGATGTGCAGTCCATCACTGCGGACTGCGTCCGACCAAGATGCGCTCTGGCAGGCACTGGCACGCGACGATCTACAAGTGCTTTCATCCGACCATGCACCCTACCGATTCGATTCGAGTGGAAAACTGAGCGCCGGTGCCAATCCGACATTCAACCAGATCGCCAATGGGCTCCCAGGCCTTGAAGTGCGATTGCCGCTTCTATTCGATGCCGCGGTGATGCAAGGTCGCCTCGGTCTCGAACGCTTCGTCGAACTCACGAGCACTACTCCCGCGAAACTCTACGGGCTTTATCCAAAGAAAGGTGCGCTTGCCATCGGTTCCGACGCTGACATCGCGATTTGGAATACGACAAAGACAGTGCGGCTCTCCTCCTCAATACTACATGACCGTGCGGGGTACACCCCTTACGAGGGTCGCGTGGTCAAGGGCTGGCCGGAAACTGTACTCAGCCGCGGCCGCGTCGCGGTGCGCGAAGGCACATTGCACGTGACGCCAGGTTCGGGGCGTTTCCTACCACGTCCTGCGGGCGACGCAGCTAAGCCAATTGGTCGGCCCTCCGCCGAATTTGCGTACTCGATTCCCAATTCCGCGTCAGCGCAGCGCGCCTCAGTCGCATGACCTTTCGCCGGTTGTCCGCAAGGCGTGACCGGCCCGTTGTCGCCGCCTGATCGGAACCCGCCTGATGGATCGGCCTAGGGCACTCCGCCGAAGGTTTTCGCAGCTCCGCCGAGCCTCACCCGACCAATGGCCATGGTAACCGCAGCTTGGGTTGGCTCGACGACTGGGATATTGAGCGCGGCCTCAAGAATTGGACGATACTTCGTCATTCCGGCGCAACCCATCACGATGACGTCCGCGCCGTGAACGTCTCGAAGCGTTCGTCCGCAATCGGTCATGCGGCATAGCGTGAGGTCCTCATTGGCAAGATCAACGACGCCAACGTTGATCGCGAGTTCTCCGGCAAGCCTGGCGGTAATTCCCATCGCTCCGAAATAGCGTAGATGGCGCGGAATCGAGGCAGGAAGAATTGCGATCACGCCGAAACGCTGCGCAATGGAAAGCGCGGTGAGAACCCCGCACTCGGCGATTCCGAATACCCCTCTTGCGCTTTGCTCACGCAGCGAATGCAGTCCGGGGTCAGAGAAACAAGCAATAACGAAAGCGGCAGCGTGATTCTCTAAGGCGGCCGTTCGCTTCAGCAGCGGCTCAATCACGCTATCGACATCGCGCTGCGACTCAATTCCTGGCGGACCCTCGGCGAGAGTCAGACATTCGATTTCGGGCCCGTCATTCGAGCGCAGCGGCTCAAGAGCTTCGTCAATGGCCGCCGTGACCGCCTTTGTGGAGTTTGGGTTGATAACGTAGATCGTAGGCATTTTAATTTTCGGTCCAGCGAGATAGTTCGCGAAAGAACTAGCTAATACAGAATCTTAGTCATTCCGCGGGCGGGATGATGCCAGTCTGAGAGGTGATACGGCCATAATGCTCTATGCGGCGGTGTCGCGCGAAATCGAAGATAGTTTGCTTGCCGAAGATGGTCGCGTCGAGATCGCAATCGACAAAGATCAACTCATCATCCTCGGTCTTCGCCTCGGATAAGATTTCGCCGTCCGGATTGACGATCATGCTGCCGGCAATCATGTGGTGTCCGTCTTCGGTGCCGCCCTTTGCCACCGCTACCGACCAGGTCGAGTTTTGATAGGCGCCGGCCTGAACAGTCAGGCGGTTATGGAACTGGCGCTTTTGCAGCCCTTCCTCAGGTTTTTGCGAATTGGTTGAGGGCGTGTTGTAGCCAAGTATGACGAGCTCTACTCCCTGTAATCCCATGACGCGATAGGTCTCGGGCCAGCGCCGATCGTTACAGATGCACATGCCCACAATGCCGCCCATGGTCCGCCACACCGGAAAGCCGAGGTCGCCAGGCTTAAAATATCGCTTTTCCAAGTGCTGAAACGTGCGTGCTGGATCATATTCTGCGTGGCCAGGGAGGTGAACCTTGCGGTATTTACCGACGATCCGCCCGTCCGGGTCGACCAATATCGCTGTATTGAAACGATGCCCGTCGGCCGTGAGCTCGGCGTAGCCGAACGAAATCCCAATGCGGTTTTGGGCTGCGCTCTCGAATAGCGGCCGCGTCGCCGGATTCGGCATTTCGCGCTCGAACCAGGAGTCGATCTCGATTGGATCGGTCATGTACCAGCGAGGGAAGAACGTCGTAAGTGCGAGCTCTGGATACACCACGAGATTGCAGCCGTTGGCTTTCGCCTGTTCAAGCAGATCAACCATCCGGCGGACCACCGCCTGTCGGCTCTCGGTTTTTTGGACCGGACCCATCTGCGCACCGCCAACTCGCACGATTCGGCTCACGCATTGCTCCTTCAGCCCACGGTGCCGCAAATCGGCATCGGAGGCAACGCTCGGATCGATTTGGCTGTGTCACTCTCGTCGCAGAAAGAAGTGAAGCGATCCTGGACGCTCACGTCGCAATCCGCCTTTCCAGGCGGCTGATCAACCGCACAAGCGGCCACAGCATTGCAAGGTAGATCGCCGCGGCCAGCACGATCGGCGACGAGTTGAAAGTTACCGAGCGCGCCATGTCAGCAGAATAGAGCAGCTCCGGTAGCGCCACCACGCTCGCAATTGAGGTAAGTTTCACCACCTCGACTGTATTCGATATGAGATCGGGAAGAACGTTTCGCATCGCCTGCGGCAGCACGACATAGGCTAGCGTGTGATAGGATCGCAGCCCGGTGGAACGCGCGGCATCCCATTGCCCAAGACCGACGCTCTCTATGCCTGCGCGATAAATTTCGCCATAATAACTTGAAGTGTTGAGGAAAAAGGAAATGGCGACGGCAGCTAACGGTGACAGCCGAAAGCCCGCAAATGGCAAGCCGGCATAGACAAAGATCAGCAATACCAATGGCGGGATGGAGCGAAAGAAATCAATCGCCGCGATCGCAGTCCACCGCACCGCTCGCAGCCGTGATAATGAGATCAACGCAGATACGAGGCCACCGACCACCCCAAGCGGAACGACGATCAAGCAGATGATCACCGTCTGCTTGAGGCCGCCAAGAATGAGTGGAAACGCCTGTTCCATGACCCTGAGGTTGAAGAATTGCTGGAGGATCGTTTCCATCAGACTCTCCGCCAGCCGAATCGCGTCTCCAGAAAACGGCCGAGCGCGACTACTGGAACGAATAAAATCAGATAAGCAAGCGCACCCATCGTCAGAGGTGTGGCATTGCCAGAAAACGATTGAGCCGAGGTGGCCTGATTGAGGATTTCGCCCACACCAATCACTGTGCCGAGTGCTGTGTTCTTAGTAATGGCGATCGTGCGATTGGTTAGTGGCGGCACAGTGAGACGGATCGCCTGCGGCAATATGATATAGACGAGGGTCCTAAGAAAACTCAAACCTGTGGAGCGCGCCGCCTCCCACTGGCCCTTTGGAATCGAGAGAATGCCGGCCCAAAAAATTTCTTCGGCAAAGGCAGCCAGGACCAATGCCAAAACCAACCAGAGGACGGCAAAGGACGGGAGATTGATACCGATATTGGGCAACCCGAAATAGACCAGGAGGATCAACACTAGCGGGGGCAGCGCCCTGAACATGTCGACGAAGATGACAATCAATGTATTGAACGTCAGGATTCGAAACGCGCGTACAATCGCGAGCGCAAGGCCGAAGAGAATGCCGGTGACGACAACGGCCACCGCGATCTCGATCGTCACCACCGAACCCTTGAGGATGTCGGGATAGTAGCGCTCAATCAATCGCCAATTGAAAAACACGTCGAGAAAGCTAGACCAAGCCCCCATAAAAAGTTTCCTCGACTAATCTCAGCGTGTGAGCTCGGCGATGAACGCGCGCGTGCGTGCTTCAGTTGGGGAGGAGAATATCTGGGGCGGCGTCCCGTGCTCGACGATCTGGCCGTGGTCCATGAAAATCACACGATCGGCAGCATCGCGCGCAAAGCGCATCTCATGGCTAACCACCAGCATTGTCATGCCGCCGCTTTTAAGCTCGCGCATGACGTTGAGCACGCTGCCAACGAGCTCTGGATCGAGAGCGGATGTCGGCTCATCGAACAGCATTATCTTCGGTTCGAGAGCGAGTGCACGAGCGATCGCGACACGCTGCTGCTGCCCGCCGGAAAGCTCACCAGGATAAGAGTGGCTTTTGTTGACGAGACCCACGCGATCGAGCGCCGCCATGCCAATGCGGTCGGCGTCGGCCCGGGACTTGCCGAGCACCTTGGTGATCGCGAGCGTGACGTTACGCAGCGCCGTCATATGCGGGTAGAGGTTGAACGACTGGAACACCATACCGATCTGGCGGCGCATGGCGTTGACATTGGTCGAACGCGCCATGATGTCAGTGCCGTCAACATGAATCGAACCTGCAGACGCCTCTTCTAGGCGATTGCAGCAGCGCAGAAGCGTACTTTTACCCGATCCAGAAGGTCCGATGACGAACACTAACTCCTGCGCCGCGACGGTGAGATCGATACCGCGCAGCACTTCCACATCGCCGAAATTCTTGCGGAGGCCGCGAATTTCGAGGATCGCCGGGCGACCGTCTTTCATCAACATCACTGCTTGCAATGCACCTGCGGCAATTCAACTGCACGATGGCGTGTGCGGGGTTGGATCATAACCTGGCATGTTGGGCACGCCGTACCCTGGGAAAACGGTCACCGCTGCGGAACCTAGCGCCGGCGCGACGCCGAACCATTTCTCGTGCATCTTTGCAATCGTGCCATCGAGCTTCATGCATTCGACGGCAATATCAAGTGACTTGCGCAACTCGGCGGAATCCTTGCGCGTTGGGGCGGCCCATACGAGACCTGTCGAATAGAGATACGACAATTCAAGTTGTGGGCTATTTTTGACTGCCCAAGCGATGGCGGTGTTGCCAGCGACATTAGCATCCGCGCGCCCGACCAAAACCGCTTGCACCGCATCGGTCTGTGTGCCGAATGACTCGATCCTCCAGCCTATCTTCCCTTCAAGGTCACGCGCCCACGCTTCGTAGGCCGATCCCTTGTTGACAGAAACGGTCTTGCCCCTGAGATCTTCGAGCTTCTCAAGCTTCGGTGACCCCTTCTTAATCAGAAACTGAAAGTCGGTATTGAGATAGCCTTCGGTGAACAACATGTTCTCGGCGCGTTCCTTGGTTACGGTCGTCGGAGCTGCAATGAAGTCGTAAGTACCAGCCTGCATCGCTGGGAGCAGTCCGGAATATTGGGCAGCATCAATGGTTATGTTGCGCTTCAGGCGCCTGGCAAATTCGTTGGCGAGGTCGATGTTGAAACCCTGATAGCCGCCACCGGAAAGATTTGGAAAGGCATGCGGCGCGAACGTGCCATCGACTCCGGTATGCAGCGGCGGCAATTCGTCGGCACTGGCAGGCACGACAAGAAATAAAACCGTAGCGACAGCCGAAAACAGGTGTCGGGTCATGGCTTTCCCCTCAATAGAACCAGCGATTTTCAACGAACTATAGCAACCTGCTCGCGGCCCACAAAGCCGGGTACGTTGGGCGGCATGTCGAGATAAAGCTCAATCCAGGTGCAAGATGCCGCGAGTTTCGGCTGTCCATGCGCCTGGCGCTCGTTAGCGGTTACTCGCTGAAACCTCCGCGACTTCCGCAGAAATCGCATCAAGCAACACTTCGACCCATTCCCGCCGAATACGCCGGGTAATTAAAACTATACGACTCGTGCGATCGTCGGACGGCCAATGCCTGAGCCAAGAAGGCGCGTGGAAAACGTGTTGTATCCCGTGGATTACAGCCGGCTGCTCCGGACTCTCGGCGACGTTCACAATCCCCTTGAGGCGCAGCAAATCCGCGCCGCAATGCTCGGCCAATGCTTCGAGAAAGAGCGTCAACGCGACAGCTTGGATCGGCTCGACGCGCACGACCGTAAAGGATTTGATCTCGGCGTCATGGGCGCTGTGATTATGCTCACGAGCCTCTGCCAGCCACGACACTCGAGCTTTCGGATCGTATAGTGCGACGCCGAAGAGATTGTCTGATTCAATTCGACCATAAACGGCGCGCAAGGTCGGCGCCGCTGGATTAAGGCACGTAAGGCGGTCGTGCAACGAGGCCTCAACCTCTCCCGTTAAATCAAGCTTGCTGAGCACAATACGGTCCGCGACTGCAACTTGCTTTCGTGAAATCGCTTCGCGGTCGAGCGTGACCTCACCAGCGACAGCATCAACTGTCGTGACAACACTGCCCAGTACCAGACGGCTCGCAAGGGCCGCATCAGTCATCAAGGCGTGGAGGATCGGGGCAGGGTCCGCGAGTCCACTCGTTTCGATCACAATGCGATTGAACTGCATGCAAGTGCCATCGTCACGCCGGCGCAGCAGATCTTGCAGAGTTTTGGTCAGATCGCTGCGAACCCTGCAGCAGAGGCAACCTGTGGTGAGCGCAATGACGCTGTCTTCGGTCTTTTCGATTAGCTCATGATCGAGCGCAACTTCGCCGAATTCGTTGATCACGACAGCGGTGCGCGAAAACTCGGGCTGACGGAGCATATGGCTGAGTATCGTGGTCTTACCACTGCCGAGAAAGCCGGTAAGCACCGAAACTGGAATAAGTTCTGTAGCCATCATGACGGTGCCACCGGCAAAAGCGCGACGCGGACACAGCAGGCCGCATAACCGGGGTCAAGAGCCCCACGGACTTGGCGCAGGACAGCCAAGAGCGAAATAGCGGGACGTGTTCGGCCGTCAATTGTGATCGTCCATCGGAACATTGAGTCCGCCTGCGCGGGCTCGATCCTGATCTCCGGTTTCGCGCCGATGACGATGGTTCGGTCACCTGTTAGCTCGACAGTGCCAGCGACATGCCAGGCCGCAAGACTCTGAGTGATAAGTTCGTGGACAAGACGGATTGACAAAGTGTTCATTAAATCGTCCCGGCAAGTGTTTGCGACGAGATTTTACGCTTAAGATAACGGCCGTCTCCCAGGCTACCCAGATATTGGCCGTGTTCCACCATAACCTTGCCCCGCAAAATGGTTGTAACCGGCCAGGCAAAGATGTCGTGGCCCTCCCACGGGGTATAGTCGGTCTCGTGCAGATCGGCAGCGCGCACCTTGCCGCGTCGTTTGGGATCGAGGATTGTGATATCGGCGTCGCTGCCGGGCACCAGCGCGCCTTTCCTTGGATAAAGTCCCATGATCTTGGCGGCATTGGACGAAACGAGGTCCACATATCGAGGCAGCGAGTAACCGCGCCGCGTGACCATTTCGGTGTACATGACACCGAGCCGCGGCTCGACACCTGAATTGCCACCGGTGGTATTGTCGATCCGACTCCCGACTGTTTTATCCTTGAGCGTGCAGCAAAGCTCATCAGTCGCAATGCAGTGAATCAAATCGTTAGCGGTTCCGCGCCAGAGGGCCCGCTGATCGTCCAGCGACTTCAACGACGGATAGGTGTGATAAATTTGTCCGTTCGGACGTTTGTAGTCGTCTGATGAATAGATGAGATATTGGTGCAGCGTCTCGCCATAGACCGGCAGCCCTTTGCTGCGCGCGTCGGCGATAGCGGCTACGCCGGTGCCGGCAGAGACGTGCATCATGTAGAGTGCGGTGCCGGGCACGCTTTGGGCAAGACGTAGAATACGGTGGAAGCTCAGATCCTCGGAAAGCTGATTGTGGACTTCAGCCAAATTCTCAAAACCAACGCGGCCCTCACGGATTAGCTTGGCGTACATATGCATGACGATGTCATTGTCTTCTGCATGAATGACGCCAAGCCCACCTTCCTTCGCCAGAACCTGGAATGCCTCCCAGATATCACCAAAATCAATCATGCGGCCGCTGCGTGACGGCAGGATATTGGTGGTGAATATCTTCAGCGTCGGGTAGCCCGCCTGGATCGCCTCGGCAAGCTGACTAGAAAATTCCGGCGGCGGCTCGGAATGCAGCATGATGTGGTACGCCCAGTCGCAAGGGGTTTTTCCCACGAAATCTTTGTCACGATTCTCGATGGCCTGGAGTGCCGTGGCGCCGTCGCGCCAATAAGCGAAATCGATAAATGTAGTTGTTCCGCCGTGAAGCGCCGCGCGGCCGACCTGTTCGGGGCCGGCCGTGACAAGTGGTGTCCCGTCGGGCTTAATCCACACATGATGCAGGTGTACGTGCGGGTCGATGCCACCTGGTATTACGATATGACCCGTAGCATTGATGACACGCTTGGCAGTTTCGGCCGATAACACATCAGCGGCCGCAATCGCGGCGATCGTCTCGCCAGCAATTGCAACGTCCCTATGCACAACGCCCTGAGGCGTTACAACGTCGCCGCCGCTAATGATCAGATCGAACATTACTCCCCCTCGTGCGGGCCTTTTGTATGAAGGTCGGTCAAGATCCGGCGTAAGCTTATGTCGTGCGCACCTTTGTGTGCGACGTCCTAATCGGTGAGCGCGATGGTGTTCGCTTTTTCCCGAACCGTTCTCTCGTTTGCCGTTTCTCGTGCGCTGCCGCAGATCAAGCACCAGGTATGGGCAAGACTGGCATTACCTCCACGGCTTCGCCTGGGAAGATTGCGAAGTGCGGATGGTTTTCGAACAGCTTCGCGGCCGCCTCGTTTGACTCCGCCCGCACGACCGTGAAGGCGCCCATGTCGTTGCTTATATCTTCGATCCCGCGTTGAGTGATCTTCTTGGTCTTGCCGAGCGGTCCACCCATGGCGACGATCGCACCCTGGTGCTTTTCGACCCATGCCTTCCACGCGGCAATTCCCTCCCTTTCCTTTGCCCGCCGTTCCGCTTCAGGAAGGGAGTTCCATGCCTTCATTTTTGGGCTGGTTTTGCTGCCAAGGAAAACAGCGAGATATGTGTCGTTGGTGGTCATGCGGCTTTCTCTCCTTCGCGTTTGCGGCCTGGAACAAAAGATCGACGTAGCGTAGTAAATATGTCCAACCGATGTCCGCTTTACCCCCGAAAGCGGCCGCGATCGCCATGTCTGCTTTGTGTTATAAGCAGACATTCGTGGGCTGGATTTATCAGCAGCGGCGTTCGCGAAGCGTAACCGATGTTCGTGCGGGGTCTTCGTCTCTGCTGACGATCAGTTGAATGTGAATGGCCTTTTCGACGCGGTCGTCCCGAACGCAGCGATCGATGTTCCTAATCGACTTTTTTATGGACGAACCGATCTATCTGGCGACTAGTGCGATCTGTTGGCCTTCCCTCATGATCGATTAACCTGCGACAAGCCGGCCCGACCAGGACCCTTCCATGGAATATGCCTCCACCGATCTCTCGCTCCGTGAGCGCTACAAGGTTCTCACCTCCTTTGTGCTGCCGCGGCCGATCGCCTGGGTGACCAGCGTGGGCCAGACCGGCGTCGTGAACGCGGCGCCGTTTTCCTTCTTCAATGTGTTCTGCGAGGACCCGCCGCTCTGCATGTTCGCGGTCAATCAACGGCCCGACGGTCGGGTCAAGGACACCCTCGTCAATATCCGGCGAACGGCGGAGTTTGTCGTCAATCTCACCGATGATCCGCTGGCGCGCGCGATGCATGAGTCAAGCGGCGACTTTCCCTCTGATATCGGCGAGCCCGACTATCTCGGTCTCAAGCTCGCGCCTTCGAGCAAGATCGCAGTGCCGCGGCTTGCCGACGCGCCCTTTGCGATGGAATGCAAGACCTGGAAGACCATCGAGGTCAACGGCGACCGTGTGCTGATCATGGGCGAAGGAATCAATTTCTATATCCGCGACGAGCTCTGGGACCCTGAGAAGATGCGCGTGCACGTGGATCGCTATCATCCGATCGGGCGCATGTTCGCCGACCGCTATTGCCGCACCGACGATCGCGTGATCTTTCCGGCCGCGGAGGGCGTGCGGAGCGCGTAGTTCGGGAATCGTAGGCTAGGCAAAGGCGCGACAGCGCCGTGCCCACCGCTCGCAATGACGCCTTTACGCCGCCGCGGTCCGGCGTGCGCGGAGGAAGGAGCGGATTTGCTGCACCGCGAGCGGAATTTGCTCCTTCGGCTCCTTCCACGGGAACATGCTCACCTCTGCGTTCGGCGCGAGCATCGCTGCCTTCATCGCAACCGCCTTGAGGGAGGCAGTGCGGCGGCGCGATCGAAGACGGGGGTTGCGCGTCCGCATCGTGGAGGACGGCGAGGTGCCGCGATGCCGCCAAACCCCTTTCGCGGCCCTGCCATCAATGCGTAGTGATGCATTCGGGTATATGGCAATCGGTTACGAGGAGCCGCCGGCTAATTCCAGGAGGATTAGGCGACCGCCACCCCCACGCATCGGCACTCACTGGTCGGACTGAGTCGCGATCAACTCTTCCCGATGCAAATAACATAAGGAGGCAGCAGCATGAAGATTGGCCCAAAGATGGCTTTCATCCTTCGCGTCTATCAGATGACCGAAGCCGAGAACGCCGAGGACATCGAACACGATAGGGTAGGGAGATGGTCCGCGCCGGCCTCATGAGCGAGCGCGACTATGACAAGCGGCGCTGCACGCGCGACGTGGCCCGCAAAATCCGCCACCGTGACGACCTAAGCAACTGGCCACGCGACGTGAACACGAAGCCATATCGTTACCGCCGGCTGAGGGACGGCAAGGAGGGACGTTGGGGCGAGGTCACAAAGGACCAAAGGGAAGGCGACAGTTACGTGCGGGTCGGTGATGAAACGCTCCTGCACCAAAACCAAGCATTGAGAGCGAGGCGACAGCGTGACCGAAGAAGATCGCGGCCATCACCTTGACCGGTTAACTTCATTCAAAATATTCCACACGACGTCATCAGGACAGTGTACCGGAAACGCATCGAAAGGGGCGTTAGTGAATGGGGTATCTGTGACCATCTTAGGCGTCACGGTCATCTTCAGAGTTTTGCCATCGCCAAACGAATACCTGCTTTCTGTCGTCCCCAGCATTATTGACCCATCGGGTTTGATGAGCCTTTTGTCACAATGTTCAACCTGCGTTTCTCGATTGAATGTGCAGCGACCGACCTCACCAACTTCTCGCACAGCAACGCCAGATTCCGTTTTGTAAATTCGCAATCCGATGTAGTGACCATCGGCAAAACGAATTTCAATGTAGTTGCGGCAAGCAGCTCTGACATCTTCTGTCGTTTCAGACTTGCGATTGGCAAATGACCAAAAGCCGGACGTAATGGGGCTTTCACTTAGCTGTGCTTGTGCCAAGGACGGAGCCCCGATAAGTCCCAGCGCCAATGGTATGGCCCATGTGACGCCCGCCCGCGAGAAAGCGCGCGATTTATGAAAATTTGTACCTTCCAGATGGGTCACAGTGCGATCTGCTGTCATCGGCTAAAATCTCCTGTCTGTTATCGTCGCATGATTACATTGCCGGGTGACTCGGCAAACCAGCAGGTGGTGACGGCATGAGCAAGCGCATTCTGATGGTCGAGCACCAGAAAGATGATCGCCAGATCGGCCTGAGGACGCCTGGAAAGTTAATCTTTCCAGAAGTTTTTGAATCGGTTCGGAGTCAAGGCCGTGTAGCGGACCGTGGACATGATCGATCGGTGGCCGAGATAGGCTTGGATGGCGCGAGTGTCGTGGCCGTCGTTGGCGAGCTTGAACCCGCAGGCATGCCGCAGCATGTGGGAATGCACGAGGAACGTGAATTTCGCAGCCACGCCCGCCCTGGCAACCATGCGCTGATATCCGGCTGCGGACAACGGCGCGCGACGCTCCGAGATGAAGACGTATGGGGACTTGCGGCTTCGCGCAGGAGCTTGCGCAGCGCGCGGCTTTCCCGCGCCGATATCGGGTGCACGCTGGCATCCCCGCTCTTGGCCCTGCGTACATGCAAGCGCCCAGTGGCGAGGTCGATGTCGTCCCAGCGCAGTGCCACCAGCTCCGAGGCCCTGAGACCATGGCGGTAAGCGACCAAGATAGCCGTGGCGTCGCGATGCCCAGAGCGGTTCTGCTTGGCGGCCTCGATGAGCCGCTCGACCTCCCGGTCGGTGAGATATTCACGGCTGCGCTTGCCAACTGTTACATTTACTGCGGTTGGAGCCGCTTGGCGAAGCCGCGAGTTTTCCATGGAAACAGCCCTCCCACCTGTTAAGACTCGGATGGATGTTCAAGCCCAGCGCCGCCCGATATTGCCGGGGCTTCTCAGAGCTAACGGGCCGGCACTGCGCGTGGCCGCGCGTAAAGGCTCGCCAGCAGCACGGCTAGAATGCCGGTCAAAAATATGCCGTCAAAAGTGCCAGCGCCGCCGATCGAAGCGACCGGCGCGCCCAGGCCACGCACCTTGTCGAGATTGGTAAGATCAGCACCGATCAGCGTGCCGAGGCTGCCAGCGATATTGGCAAGCGGCGCCGAGTCCTCGCGTGACAGTAACATAGCGTGCGTCTTCGAGCGTCCCATCGATCAAGAATGGACGCGCTCTAGAATAGACCCACTGCTTCTCCCCGTCGCTGATAACGCCAGCGTTGTGCAGGCAGTCAGCCTTTATGACCATCAGAGCCGCGGACGCGGCGTCCTTGATCGGAAAGATTAATTCAATGTCCGATGCGCGTTGCATGGCTGAATAACCGTGAATTTCCCCACCCAGTTCCCTCCGAAGGAGCTTAATGACTGATGGACGAAAGAACCTTGACCTTAGTCAAACAGATCAAGTTTTCCGCAGTAGCTCCGGCGGCTTCGCGATATTCACCGCAATCCATCCTGCGTTTCCACTGGCCGTGCCTTCGGCAACGGCGGATAGGGTTCGACGCGCACCGAGCCTAAACCGCCCAGGTGCAAGGCCTTGTCTACCGCTGGCGTGCAATCCAATGCCCGGTCTTTGCGGTAGGGCCCGTGATCGTTGATTGTTACGTCGATGTTGTTTCGGCCGTGCACCAGATGCAGCATCGTGCCCAGCGGCCACTTGAGCGCCGCACACTTGGGCGCGGTTTGATCGTAGCGCTGCCCTGAGCTGGTCTGATACTTATTCTTCGCCACGATGCCGTCGCCCGGATAATAGATCGACGCGAGGACGACCAGCGCCTTCACCCCGTCCATCTGCCGCCCCCCGTAGAATTCCCACCATGCGGCTCTAATCTGATTCGCGCGGCACAAACGCGACGGAAGAGGGGCTAAGACTTGTTGCGTGAGGGGCCGCTGCGAGGCGGCCCTTTTCTTTTCCGAATTCCGCGAAACAAAGAATAGCTTTGGCGGATTCCGGTCCACAATGGGTTCTGTTCGTACCCCACCGTCGATCCAGGTCGCCGATTAACGATCCGTTAACTAACGCAGTGCAGCCTAGAGTGTGTGTTATCGCCCGGTCACCGATTACCGGCCTTATCGCCTCTAAGCCGCATTCGCCATTTAGGCGCAACCGAGCGAAGCAGCTCG
>Ga0306920_100000547_pt1 | contig 43836 bp, 40 predicted proteins | sample flu12Cox44000170_FD_204666 | JGI IMG/M metagenome (GOLD analysis project Ga0306920, IMG submission 204666) | Lab enrichment of tropical soil microbial communities from Luquillo Experimental Forest, Puerto Rico - flux4day.12C.oxic.44.000.170 (v2)... | ecosystem: Environmental > Terrestrial >... | reverse complement strand
GTCCATCGGTTTTCTCCAGATGATCAGCAGTCGTCGCCTTCAATTCTGCCGCCAGTTTCGCGCCGCCTAAATTACTCAGTTGGTCGAGGTGGATTCGCAGCTTTAGCCCGAGTTTTTTTGCAGCCGTCAAAATTCTTCTCGATTGTTTAATGTCAAAATAGCCACGCTCGCAAAATACGTCGCAGAACTCCGCGAGTCTTTCTCTTGCGATTCGCCGCAACATTTGGTCGATCACAAGCTCGATATATTCATCGACGTTCATCCCGCGCGGCACCGCGTGGGCTCCGAGAAACGTCGGTACAATCTCGAGCGACGATTGCTGGTTCACCGACCGCATTACGCGCAAGATTTTCAGTTCATCTTCAAGCGTCAGTCCGTAGCCGGATTTGGCCTCAATAGTTGTTGTCCCGCAGCGTAGAAACCAATCTGCGCGTTTCTTTGCCTGCGCGAGAAGATCGTGCTCACTGGCAGCGCGCGTCTTTTGTACCGTGGACCAAATGCCGCCGCCAGCTTTGGAGATCTGCTCATAGCTTTCGCCCCGCGCGCGCCGTTCAAAATCGTCGAGCCGATTTCCGGCAAAAACCAGATGCGTATGCGCATCGACAAAGCCCGGCAGTACAACACGCCCGCCAGCGTCAACGATCTCAGCTCCGCGCGATTTCTTTTCGATCTCATTGCTCGGACCGACACTGTCGATTTTGCCGTCGCGAATCAGCATTCCGCCATCGCGGATAATTGCCAACTCGGCCATTTCGGTCCCGACGCGTGGCTTTGCCGGACCAGCCAGCGTGACCAATTGCGAGACGTGAAGAACGGCAAGTGACTTCACGATTTGCTTAGCTTGCCTTCGACAATCTGCTTGATGTTCTTGAACTGCGCCTCCGAATCCGCGCTGATCTTTCGAATTTTTTCTTGAAGATTGGTTTTGAAATTTTCGTCCTTCAATTGGCCGAGATTGATTCGCACATTCAGCGCTGCGCCTTCAATGCCCGCGCGAGTAGCCAGCGCCCCGACGCCCACGTCCGAGATAGAGGCGGGATTTCCTTTTTCGGCCATTTCCACAAGTAACGCGTACGATTTCAATGCCGTTTCCATGACTTTTATAGGCACTTCCGCCGCGTATTTCGTTGCCGCTTCAATCGCAGCCGAACGCGCCTTCTTCTCTTCTGGCAACTCTTTTGGCAGCCCAAAGGAGTCCATCACCTTATTGAACGCCGCGGTATCTTCGTCCAGCAGCGATAGCAACTCATCTTTGAGTTGCTGCGCTTTAACCGCCCAACCGCTGAAATATTCCAGCTTGTCATCCCAGCCACGTTTCCCGGCAGAAAGATTCGCGACCATTCCGCCCAATGATGCGCCTAATGCGCCCATCAATGCCGCCACCGAACCGCCACCCGGCGCGGGCGAATCGCTCAAGGTCTCATTGCAAAACTCGCGGACGTCCATCTTTATGAGAGAATTTTTTGACTCAGTAGATTGAATCTTGAATTCAATCACCTTTTCATTCGGATCGAAAGGCTTCAGTTCGCTCAAGCCCATGGAGCGAATCGCAATGTCAATGAGTTCCTCTTCTGAAACGCCCTCCGACCATCGTTGCTTGCGCAAGAAATAGCGGCCGGCATCGACCACACATTTCTTCGGCACCATCCCCACGATCTCTGAGCCTGTAACTCGCATGCCGCGTTTGGCTGCCGCCTCGACGCAGGCGTCGAATGCCACATGCAATGGCGTCTCCTCGATATTCGTCAGATTCATCGACACCTGCGCGATCCCGTACTCTTTCACGAACCAGCCAATGGCTTTGACGTGCTTCAGCGCCCCGGGAATGCGAACCGGGTCGCCATTTGCATCCAGCACTGGTTTTCCTGACGGCGTGCCGTCTTGCGTCTTCACCCTCCCCTGCTCTCGCACATCAAACGCAACAGAGTTCGCGCGCCGCACCGATTTCGTGTTCAGGTTCACATTGTACGCGACGAGAAAATCGCGGACACCGATTACGGTCGCGCCCGATTTCTCATTAAGAATAGCCGGACCAAAATCCGGCTTCCATTCAGGTTGTTTTATTTTTTCAAAGAACCCTTCGTATTCGCCGGCGCGAATCACTGAAAGATTCGAACGCGCCTTATCCTTTGCCGCTTTTTCGTAGAGATAGACTGGGATTTTTAATTCGTCGCCGACACGTTTTCCAAGTTGGTTCGCGCACTCAATCGCTTCTTCCCAACTCACGTTGCTTACTGGAATGAATGGGCAAACGTCGGTCGCTCCCATGCGCGGATGCGCGCCTTTGTGCTTGCGTATTTCGATGAGGTCCGCCGCCTTCTTAATCGCACCAAATGCAGCCTCCACCGCCGCATCGGGATCTCCGACAAAGGTCACCACTGTCCGGTTCGTGCTCGCCCCCAGATCAACATCCAGCAATGAAACGCCCTCCACCGATTTGATGGCATCGGTGATCTGGTGAATGACGTTCTGGTCGCATCCTTCAGAAAAATTCGGCACGCATTCGATCAATTTTTTCATTTAGGCCCGGCTTGCTGGTTCCAGGTCAATCCCGCGCTTGCGGCTTCATCGGAATGTCAATGTTCCGTGTGGAAGCAAACTCGATGGCGCGGGAGTAACCCGCATCGGCATGACGAAGGATTCCAGTGCCCGGATCGCTGGTGAGAACGCGCTCCAAGCGACCCTTGGAATTTTCCGTGCCGTCAGCGACGACGACCATGCCTGCGTGCTGCGAAAAACCAATGCCGACACCGCCACCGTTGTGAATTGATATCCACGACCCGCCTGCAGCAGTGTTGATGAGCGCGTTGAGCAACGGCCAGTCGGCGATCGCGTCGCTGCCGTCGAGCATTCCTTCGGTTTCGCGATTGGGCGACGCGACAGACCCGGAATCGAGATGATCGCGGCCGATCACGATCGGCGCTTTGATTTCCCCGCGCCTAACGAGTTCGTTCATCGCGACGCCAAACTCGGCGCGTTCGCCGTAACCGAGCCAGCAAATTCGCGCCGGTAATCCTTGAAATTGGATTCGCTCCTCAGCGAGCTTCATCCAGCGCGCCAGCGTTTGGTTTTCAGGAAATAATTCCAGTGCGAGTTTGTCGGTGCGAGCAATGTCAGCCGGATTTCCACTCAGCGCGACCCAGCGAAACGGGCCGCGCCCTTCGCAAAACAACGGCCGAATGTATTCCGGAACAAAGCCTGGAATATCGAAAGCGTTTTTCACTCCGGCCTTTTTCGCCTGCGCGCGAATGTTGTTTCCATAATCAAACGTGACCGCACCCTTTTTTTGCAACGCTAGCATGGCCTCGACGTGCACAGCCATCGATTGCATCGCCCGCTGGATGTATTCGTCCGGATTTTTTCGGCGCAACGCGAGCGCGTCGTCGAGCGACATCCCATGCGGCACGTAGCCGTTTAAGGCGTCGTGCGCGCTGGTTTGATCGGTCAAAACGTCCGGCACAATTCCGCGTTTTACGATGTCCGGCAGAACATCGGCGCAGTTGCCGACGAGTCCGACCGAGATCGATTTACGATCTTTGCGCGCCTGATCGATCAACTGAAGCGCTTCATCCAGGGTTGACGCGATCTTGTCGCAGTAACCGTTTTTCAATCGCTTCTCGATCCGGACGGGATCGACTTCGACCCCGAGGAAAACCGCGCCGTTCATCGTCGCAGCGAGCGGTTGCGCGCCGCCCATGCCGCCAAGACCGCCGGTCAAAACGAATTTTCCATCGAGCGATCCACCGAAATGTTTGCGGCCCGCCGCCGCAAAAGTTTCAAACGTTCCCTGCACAATCCCCTGGCTGCCGATGTAAATCCATGAGCCGGCAGTCATCTGGCCGTACATCGTCAGCCCCATTCGTTCGAGTCGATTGAACTCGGCATAATTGTTCCATTGCCCGACAAGATTTGAATTCGCGATCAGCACACGCGGCGCCTGGTCGTGCGTTTTGAATTTGCCGACCGGTTTCCCAGATTGCACGAGAAGCGTTTCTTGATTTTCGAGTTCGCGCAGCGAGCGAACAATCGCGTCAAACGCCTCCCAGCTTCGTGCAGCGCGCCCCGTTCCGCCGTAAACCACAAGCTGGTCTGGATTCTCGGCTACAGCTGGATCGAGGTTGTTCATCAACATGCGCATGGCCGCTTCCTGATGCCAGCCTTTGCAACTGCGCTCACTTCCGTGCGGCGCATGGATAACTCGTTTTCCGCTCATGATTCTTCGTCCTCGGCATCAAAATCGCCTTGTCGAATCGCTTCGGCAACAGAGGCGATGTCGCCCGAGAGCGCACGATCCGCGGTAAGGGGTGGCGCGATTTTTCGCACAACAGCAAATGCGCGCTCGACGCCAACTCCTGCTTTTAAAGGACGCCGATGTTCCAAGCCTTGACTAGCCGCGAGCAATTCGATGGCGACCAAGTTTTCGGCAAGATCGACAATCGCACGTAGCTTTAGCGCGCTCGTCATCCCCATGGAAACGTGGTCTTCTTTTCCACCTGATGTGGTTATGTTATCAATGCTCGCTGGATGCGCCAGCACGCGCGCTTCATTGAGCAGCGACGCAGCCGCTACGTGCGCAGTCATGAACCCGGACTGCACGCCCGGCTCTCGCGCCAGAAATGCAGGGAGCCCTTCGCTCTTGTCTGGATTCACCAGCCGATCCGTCCGGCGTTCGCTCATGCTCATCAGATCGACAATCGCGATCGCAGCGTAATCGAACGCGAACGCGAGCGGCGCGCCATGAAAATTGCCGCCGGAAATCACTTCACCACTCCCTGCAAACACAAGCGGATTATCGGTCGCGGATGCGGATTCAATCAGCAAAACATCTTCGCAATGTGCCAGCGCACCGCGCACCGCACCGTGCACCTGTGGCATGCAACGCAGGCTGTATGCATCCTGAACGCGCGGGTCGCTCTCGAAATGCGATTCGCGGATTTCGCTGCCTTTCATCAGTGACAAGAGATGTTTGGCCACAGCTTTTTGGCCAGGATGCGGGCGCACATCCTGCAGCCGCAAATCAAAAGCGGCAGGCGTGCCTTTGAGCGCTTCGAGACTCATCGCGCCGGCGACGTCGGCGAGTCGCGCAAGGCGTCGCGCGCGCAGGAGCGCCAGCCCGCCGACGGCGTGCATTGCCTGCGTGCCGTTGAGCAGTGCCAGGCCTTCTTTTGCTTCGAGTTGCACGGGCTTCAGTTGAGCGCGTCGCAGTACTTCGGCGCTCGCCATGCGTTTGCCTTCAAGAAATGCCTCGCCTTCGCCGATGAGATTCAAAGCCAGATGTGCCAGCGGCGCCAGATCGCCGCTTGCACCGACCGAACCTTTTTCCGGGACCACTGGATACACGCGGCGGTTGAGCATTTCGCAAAGCAGCTCGATAACCTCGAAACGTATTCCACTGAAGCCCAGGGCCAGGACATTCGCTCGCAGCACCATCATTGCCCGCACCTCCGGCTCGGACAGCGGATGTCCAATTCCGCAGGCGTGGCTGCGAACGAGGTTCAACTGAAGCTGACGCAATTCGCCATGCGGGATGCGGACATCCGAGAGTTTGCCGAAGCCTGTATTCACTCCGTAAACGACCGCATCGCGCTCAACGATTTGTTCGATCGCTTTTCGCGAGGCAAGAATACGCGGCCGCGCGACAGGAGAAATGTGAACGGCCTCGCCTCCAAAAGCGACCGCTGCAAGTTGAACGAGAGAAATCCGCTCGCCCTTCAGCTCCATTTGCCCAGTTTAGTTCAGAATCCCGGAAAAAGAAAAAGGCCAGGCCGGAGCACGACCTGGCCTCTTGGGCGAAACCGCCCGGATTAAATTGGGTGCCGGATTTACTTTCCGCTCGGCGCTGGAGGTGGTGTCACTACCTCCTTGTGTTGCGCGCAAGCCCCCAGTCCCAAAGCGGTGACCATAACGGCCACGACCACGATCGTTTTCAATAGTTTCAATCTATCTCACCTCCCTTCACAGCAAGTTGCTCCGGTCTGTTTAGTTAGGGAATCAGGGGGACGCAATGCTTTTCTGAAGTTTTTTTTGACCTATCGCAAACTGGATACCGACCCTATTTGGCGTAACCGGTCGTTCCCGCGCTTGTGGTCACAGTCTCCTGTTTGTGTTGAGCGCAAGCACCAAAGCTCAACGCAGTGGCCAAAACGGCCACGATCATGATCGCCCGTAAAAGTTTCAATTTATCTCGCCTCCTTTCGTCGCAGGCTACATTAGCCGTTTCGAATCACACGGAAACAACGTTTCTCTTGGGTTGTCTGGATGTATTTCCGGGATGATTTCATTGGAAGTTCCAGGCACTATCCTACTGTCATGTTGAGCGAAGCGAAACATCTTGATCCCTTTTCGTTGGCGACCGGCGATAATCCGAGATCCTTCGCTCCGCTCAGGATGACAGGCGGCGACGTTGCTTGGGCGTAGCGATTGGCCTTCAAAATTCATTCCTCGATCACGACCGGCGTGCCTTCGTCCACCAAATCGAACAGTTCGATTACATCCGCATTCCGCATCCTGACGCAACCGCAGCTGGCGGGTGTAGCGATTTTGTCCTCGTGTTTGGTGCCATGAATGTAGATGTAGCGGTCGCGGGTATTGGCATTCAGCTCGTCCAATCCGTCAAGCCATAAAATACGGGACATGACCAAATCCTCGGTTGTAGGAACTGGATCAACCGGCCTGAGCGGGACGCGGCTTAGAAAAACAGTGCCGTTTGGAGTGTCGCCGCCAATCTTCTCCGCTACTCGAAAACGACCAGTTGGCGTTTTCATGCTTCCCATTTCCGTGCCAATACCGAACCGCGAAGTGGACACGGGGTAACTGCGGATGGGCGTGTCGCCGTCATTCAACGTAAGTTTCTGATCACGGATCGATATGTGGATCTTTCGCGAAGTTTGCATCGAATCACGCGGGCGATAAACTTCGCCTGCGGATGAAAGGTTATCATATCGCCGTCGTTGGCGCGACTGGCGCTGTCGGCCAGGAGCTTTTGCGTGTGCTGGAACGGCGAAATTTTCCGGTCGCGAGTCTGCATCCGATCAGCTCTGCGCGTTCCGCGGGCAAATCAGTGCGATTCCGAGATGAATCAGTCCCGGTACAACAACTCGCCGAAGATTCGTTTGAAGACATCGACGTCGCATTTTTCAGCGCCGGCGGCGAAATCTCGCGGAGGTATGTGCCAATTGCCTGCCAGGCGGACGCAATCGTTATCGACAACTCGTCGGCATTCCGGATGGACCCGCATGTGCCGCTGGTAATTCCCGAGATCAACGCTGAGGATGTGCGACGGCATCGCGGGCTCATCGCAAATCCAAATTGCACAACGGCGATCACGTTGATGGCGCTTTTTCCCCTGCACCGGGCGTTCGGTGTGCGTCGAATTTTCGCCGCGAGTTATCAGGCCGTTTCCGGCAGTGGCGCGCACGCGATCGATGAATTAACTCGGCAGACAAAAAGGGCTGGGCGTGAACCAGAGCGCGCTTTCCGGCCGGGGTCAACGCTCCCGGCTACAGTGTATCCGCATCCGATCGCATTCAATCTGTTGCCGCACGTCGATTCCTTTCTGGAAACCGGTTACACCAAAGAGGAAATGAAAATGCAGAACGAGGCACGCAAGATCATGCACCTGCCGCAATTCTGCGCCTCGGTCACTTGTGTGCGTGTGCCAGTGTATCGCGCACACTCAGTCGCGGTGAGCGCTGAATTCGAAAGAAAGGTTTCAGTGGAACAGGCGCGCGAAGTTTTGGCGAAGGCACCGGGGCTGGAACTCGTGGACGAACCGCAGAATAATCGCTACCCGACGCCGCTAAGCGTTACCGGCAAAGACAATTGTCAGGTAGGCCGGGTCCGGCTGGACTGCGCGTTTGAAAATGGGCTCTCGTTTTGGGTGTCGGGCGATCAATTGCTTAAAGGCGCAGCTCTAAACGCAGTCCAGATCGCCGAATCGTTGTAGGGAACGCGAGCAGAAGTTTGTAGGGCGTTTCTGTGAAACGCCAACCATCGGTTTGGTATGCGAATTTTGCTGGGCTGATGCGCGCGGAGAATGGGAAATGGCAGCAGGGCGGCTTTGATCGTCTTCTCCGAACGTCCGAATCAGTTTACGAAAAGTGGAACTATATTCGAGAGAATCCAGTTCGAGCTGGTCTGGTCGCGCACTGGAAACAGTGGCCATACCAAAAAGGTTTTGCTGATGAAACGTAGATCAACGATTGGCGTCTGACACAGACGCCCTACAACAAACGCCTTTCCAGAAAAAAACGGCTCCGGATTTTTTACTTCCGGAGCCGCTATCACAAATTACAGCAGAGTTATTGCGGCCCTGGCCGTGGGGTTCCTTTCTCTGGCTGTTTCTTTCCGTGTTGTGGCTGCTCCTGGCCGCGCTCGGCTCCCGGCGCGGGGGCTCCACCTCTGGCTGGTGCCCCGGCAGCAGGCGCTCCGCCTCTTGGTGGCGGTGGCCCGCCGGGTTGACCATAAGCGCCTTGCCCTCTTTCTCTCGCGCCGCCTGCTTCACTCGGAGGCGCGCCGGTGGGCGGCGGCCGATGCTCAGGTTCACGACGCTGATATGCACCCGCGCCCGTCGACGGCGGAGGACCGAATCTCTCACTTGCGGGGCCTTTGCCGCGACCTTGAGGCGGAATATTCTCAGCACCACCCGCGCCGGGACTTGGACTTTCGCCAAGCTTTCGCGCCGGTGGCCGGCCATGCTCTGCAGGTGGCATGGCGCCACCTTCGCGATTAATCTCAGGCGGAGTCATGCCGCCCGGTTTGCCGCGAGCCTTGGCCCCCTCAGACGGCGAAACTGCCTCGCCGACTCGAGGCGGCATTGTGCCGCCCGGTTGCACGGCTGACCTGCCATACGCCTTGCCTCGTTCAAATGGCGACGGCAAAAGACCTGCTGGAGCTGCTGTGGCGCCTGGCGCAATTCGCCCGGGTTTGCCTCGTGGGCCGGGCAACACTGGCTGCTGGGCTCCGCCCACGGCCGGGCTCCCACCAACAGCCGCTGCGCCGCCTGGTCGTGCAGCCGCACGCGTCGGCGGAGGAATATTCTTCGGGTTCTCGGTCTTAATCTTCTGTTCCAGCTGCGCTCTGTCAGGAACACCTTTCCAGCCGTGTTCAATCTTTGGCTGCGCGACTTTGGTTTTCACCGCTGGCGGCGCAACGCTGGGAGGTGCCTTGGCGAGCTTGGGCGGTGCAGCTACCATGAGCTTGTTGCCCTGCACTTTGGTGAGCGCTCCGGATTTAGCCGCGGCGGACAAATCAGCGGTCGTCTCCCGCTGAATAGTGAGCCGCTGAATCGGCCGGCTCGAGTATTGGTTAACGTCGTTGTAATTCGGCCCGTAATTATAGACTACATTGTTCTGAACGTAGATGTTGGTCACGTTCACCGTATTCGTGATGTAAGTAATGTTTTGCGCCGGCGGAAAGATCCGGTCCCGCAAAACCGGTTCACCGATAAAACGAACGTCGCAGAAGTTGTAATATTGCGGGCCGATATCGAATTCGACGTCCACGCTAGCGCCGATCGGTTGTCCTTCATAAACAACCTCCGGACCGCGTGGGGGCAAGGGCGCCCAACCAATGTAATCGCCACCGGTTCGCCACGAGACCCAGGCCGGTCCCCAATCCAAGTCGCTACCTGGAAACCAGACCCAGCCATAATCCGCCAGATTCGCCCAGCGACCATAGTGATAGGTCGCCCAACCGAAATCCTCGTAACTGATCCAGGTCCATCCGTAATCTGTGTACGCCCAATAACCGTCCGAATAAGGACGCCAGTTCGGATCGCTCACGGCGATGTCAGGCTGCCAGCCATACCCATAGCCTCCAACGTCGATCCAGTTTCCCCCCGAGAGATTGTTGTAAATGAAATCGATCGATATGTCGGCTCCTCTGGCCTGCGGAAGAGCAGATACAACACAAGCAAGCATGGTTAATGCCAAAAAAATTTTCTTCATAATTGTTAGAAACGTTTACGAAGCCTTCGACTTTACTGCTCCGCAATTTATTCAAGTTATCATTCGGAAACAGCGTTGGCGTCGCGCGTGTTCGATTATCATTAAGGCGCAAGCCGCTCGCTATATCGGCGCCCCGCCGTCGGTTCAGCTTTTACAGAAGGCAACGAAGGAAACGAAGCTGTTCCTAGAGGGAAGCTTGCTTATCGTCGGTGTCTCTCGCTCCGGGCAGAATCATGCGAGAAATGCCATTTTTCAGAACCGGCTCGTGAAAGTTAATCAGTAATCCGATCGGAACATCCAGCAATTTCATGTAAGCTAAAAAGCTGCGCTTTACTTGAAGGATGCAAAACTTCGACGGCCTTTAGTTCCACAAGCAAACAGTCGTCCACGAGTAGGTCGAAGCGAAGCGGCTCATCGAAAACGAGATCTTTGTATTCTACGCTAACTATTCTCTGCGTGGTAGCGGGAAGGAAACGCAATTCCAATTCCCGGAGCAAACATCGCTCGTAAATCGATTCGATAAGGCCGGGCCCTTTGTTCCGATGCACTTCGATTGCCGCTCCAATTACTTCGCTGCTGAGGCGATCTGCTTTTTCGTACAACGGAGAGAATCTTTTACAGAAGGCGGCGAAGGAAACAAAGATTGGAGTTGGATTTGCAACCCTTCACTGTCTTCGTTTCCTTCTGTTTACGTTTTTTCTTTATGAGCCGCCTTCCTGCTGATCGGCTGGACGATCGGGATACTCAGATCCCTCCCACATGTGCTAAGGCGGCTTGAACTAAGCGAAATTCTTTTTGAATTATCAGGAATTTAACCAAAGGTACTCGATCCTCCCGAGCACAGCGAACTTCCCTCGTCATTATCGCCCAAGGAAGGAACCGGCTTATTGCCGAGCCGTTGTTCATGGTGCCCGTCTGCTTTCTTGACCTTCGGCACTCGAGACGACGCATTACAGCACACCCACCGCACGCGCGATTAGCAAGATCACGATTGTGAGGGAAATCAAAATCTGAATCATCGCCAGGATTTTCGCCCAGCGCGCCAGCAGCGGCGCGTCGGTAGGGCCGAAAGTTGAGCTTTGGGTGAAAGCAATAAAGAGATAATCGACGAAACGTGTCCGCCAGTGCGCACACGCAAACTGAGCGCGCTCGTCGTGCGGGATTTGCATCTGCGGAAAAAGGAAGCTGGTGCTACCCAATTTGTTTTCTTTGTGGCGTCGGGTCGGCCCGCCGCCATCGAGTCGCCAATACCAGAGAGCGAACACGATCACATTGGTTAGCCAGAGCAAGCCGCCAGAGCGCAACAGCTGCAACGGCGTCTCCCGATGCGAAGGCAGCGCACGAACAAGCAGAATGACCGACCCGATCAGCGCCAGCGTGGTGATTCCGTTGATGATGATCCCGAGGGCCCGATTCAGTGAAAGTCTTCCCATGCGGTGGCTTACCACGCTGGGCACAAGCAAAACCACAATCAGAGTCGGCAACAACCAAATCGGCCCGATGATGAGGTTGCGGGGCAGCGCCAGATAAATTGCGCCGATTGCCAGAAACGCCAGGAGCGCCTGCCAGCGCGGTTCCGGCTTATCGACACGATCAAGCGAAGCGCTCATCGGCTTTGGTTATAGCGAGAATTCATTCCTGAGGCGAGCGTTCCGTTTTGAACTTGATTTTTAGCCCGCGAATCACGCGAATTAACGCGAATAAAGATGACAGAGATCGTTTATAAGAAAGAAAGTTACGCGATTATCGGAGCCTGCTTTGAAGTTTATAACGAGAAAGGTTGCGGGTTTCTGGAGCCGGTTTACCAAGAATGCCTGTGTATCGAATTTGAATACCAGCGCATTCCGGCGATCGCTAAACCTTCGCTTACTCTCAGCTATCGTGGTCGGATATTTATTCGCGTGAATTCGCGTGATTCGCGGGCCTAACAAATGCGCAAACTTCTTCTGACGCTGCTAATCTTGGTAACCTGCGGCATCGCGTTGTTGGCCGCGTGGATCTTTGGCGGGCGCCAGGTGTCAATGTTTATCGATCGATTCGAAACGATTGAAATCGCTTCCATCCCGATCCACTCCGTCACCTACGAAGGCAGCGGGACGGGCGGCTGGCTCACGGTCAACGATGTCCATTTAAGTCTGGACGATATAAATCCAAAGATCGGTCTGAGTATTGGCTCGACGAAAGACAACCAGTTTGCCGTGGCCAGCGGCGGGAAGGTTTTCGCTCTCGGTCCGCTTTCGTCCACAACTGAGAATGCGGGCGACCATCTTGCCGTTGTGCCGCAGGCGGGTGACGAAGCGTTTCTTGTGACGCGTCGCAGCGCTCTCAGTTGGCCGACCCCGTTCGATTTCAATTTCATGACTGGCCATTCGCCATCGTGGAAACGGCATATGTACTATGAGCTGCGCTGGAAAAAACCGTCCGGCGCGACGCTGGATCTGCTTTGGCGTTACGAGCAACCCTTCTACGGGCGACAGCTCGTTCCGGGCGACGGCTGGGGAAGCGGATTCTCGGTTCATGAAGGGTCCACGGGGCTGATCCGGGTGGACATTCGACTGTGATAGAAGTAGCAGCGTCTACCGTACTTGATTTTTAGCCCGCGAATCACGCGAATTAACGCGAATGAAGATGACAGAAATAATTTATAAGAACGAGAGTTACGCCATCGTTGTCCGCTCAAAAAGCTCCTGCTCAAGCCTTGTCCCTTCAGCCGTTCGCTGCATCGTTTCTCTGTGCGACTTTCGCGTAAGATCGAGAAGCTCTTTTCCTTCGACGCTGCGCAGAGCCTGTGGGAGCACATCTGCCGCTGGACTCATCCCGTGAGCGCGCAGCGGATTCTCGGCACGATTGATCAGGCGGAATTGGAAAGGCTGCGCAAACATTATCCTTACCGGCCCAACGCGCGAAGAATCAACGCCTACGAAGACGCAGCGTACTGGGTCCGCGTCAACATCAAGCACGTCCAGGATCTGTGGCTCGACCGCGCGCCGCCACTTCACATTCTCGACCTGGGCTGTGGCGCCGGTTATTTTCTCTATCTCTGCCGTCTCTTTGGTCACGAAGGACTCGGCCTGGATACGGACGACGACCCATTTTGGGGCGGCACGACACAACTCCTCGGCGTTCGCCGGTTCATTGCGCGAATCGATCCGCAAACGCCGCTGCCTGATCTTGGGAAAAAATTCGATCTCGTCACTGGTCATCGCGTCTGTTTTCACTGGATCACACGGGACCAACCGCAGGAATGGACTCCGCCCGATTGGGAATTTTTCATCCACGATATTCGAACGCGGTTCCTCAAACCACGCGGACGCTTGCTGCTCGAAATTAATCCACGACCGGACGGTTCTTCATTTTTTACGCCGGACTTGCGGGCCTTCTTTGAATCGCAGGGCGCACGGATTTTTCGCCGCAAAGCCCTGCTCGCAGCAGAGCCAAACGAACGCGCGCGATTTAAGCAATCGTGGTAGGGACATCGCGCTGCGATGTCCCCCGAAAGCTTTCGGGGCAGCGCGGCGTCCCTACCAGTTACAACTTCCAATCTGAACAATCCCAGCCGAGCATTTGCTCGACGTTTGCGATGTCTTCGGCGAACAGGTTATAGAGGAAAATCCGCTCCTCCCAGTTTATTGCGCGCTCATAGGGGACAACGTTTTTGTCCTTGCTGCGCACCGAACGCAGTGGTTTGCAGCCAAGAAAGGAAAAGATCGATGCAAGTGTTTGACGCTGATTGTCCTTGAACTGTTCGAATTTGACGGCCTTCACTTGCTCGCGCGGAAAGAATTTGAAAAGACGCACGAGTTGCCGTCCATAGAATCCGCGATCAACGTAAGCGAAACGGCGCGCTTCAGCCGGAGGCGCGCCCGTGATGCGGGTTTGTTCTTCTCGCACGGCATCGAAGAAGTCCAGCGGCTCGCGGCCTTTGAATCGTTGCATGTTCCAATGCGCAAAGGCGCGGTCCACTGGATTTCGCAGAAGGATCAACAATTTGATTTTCGGGTTGTATGTCCAGATCCGTTCCGCCACCGGCTCGTAATAGATGTAACTGGGCGTGCAATCACCGGCTATGGTTGAGGGAGCGAGCAGCGGATAATGTTTATGCAATTGCTCGTAATCGGTCCCAGAAACGAACATCGCGTCGTTGTCGAAGAAGTGGATTTCCTGCTGATCGCCCATGGTGATGTCGGGGTGTTTGCATAAAAAATAATGCAGCGCGGTCGTGCCGGATTTTTGCGCACCGGCGAGAATGAAATCGAGCCGCTCGATTTTGCGCCGTCTGCTTCGAAACATCGTCATGAATCAAGAGCTGCTAAGCGCGTCGCGCAATCAGGTTCGCGTGAGCAGGACGTTGTCGATCTTTTTTTGTAACCGTAAAATCCATCTGCCTGTCTTAATATAGCGATGAGTCTCGCTTTAAAGGCGTGTGCGCGCGGGGTGTTAACCTTCGTCCAGTTTACCATTATTGCCGCCTTTGTTGTATCGCTTGCCATAATCGCGGCTCTCAATTGTTTAGGAGCGCGCAAGCGGAGCCGGGCCTGCGAAATTCCCAACGTTTTGTTCGATCGATACGGGGACCACGCGGCTTGACCGCGCGGTGATACGACAAAAGTTGTCGCGTGCTCGCTGACGTTTTATGCTCGGCGATGTTTACGGCTTTTTTGATTTCGCGGAAGCTGCGGCCATTTGCCGTCGCGTGCACGATTGGCTTCGTCGCATCCGCCGCTGCAGACGAGGGCATGTGGCTTTTCAATGCGCCGCCGCTGAAACAGCTCAAAGAAAAATATCAGTTCGAGCCGACACCGCAGTGGCTCGACCATCTGCAAAAAGCCAGCGTCCGTTTCAATTCCGGCGGCAGCGGCTCGTTTGTTTCCGCGAATGGACTGGTGATCACCAACCATCATGTCGGCGCCGATTGTCTTCAGAAATTTGGAGACGAGCAGCACAATTATCTTCGCGACGGCTTCTACGCGAAGACCCAGGCTGAAGAGAAGAAATGCGCCGATCTCGAGCTCAACGTGCTGATGTCGATCGAGGATGTGACCGCGCGCGTCAACGGCCCGGTGAAATCCGGAATGGCCGGTGAGCAAGCGGCCAACGCGCGCAAAGCAATCATCGCCGCCATTGAAAAAGAAAGCAAAGAAAAAACCGGGCTGCGCTCGGATGTGGTCACCTTGTATCAAGGCGGCGCGTATCATCTTTATCGCTACAAGCGCTATGACGACGTGAGGCTTGTGTTCGCGCCTGAGCAGCAGATCGCCTTCTACGGCGGTGATCCGGACAATTTTGAATATCCTCGGTATGATCTCGATATCTGCATCTTTCGCGTTTACGAAAATGGTCAGCCGGCAAAGATCGATAATTTTCTGAAATTTAATCCGAATGGTCCGAGCGACGGCGAGCTGACCTTTGTCAGCGGCCACCCGGGTAAGACGGATCGGCAACTGACTTTGGATGAACTGGCCGACACGCGCGATCGATACCTGCCGTATCTCCTGGGCATGTTCAACCGGCGCGAAGTGCTGGAATTGGCTTACAGCGCCCGCTCGTTCGAAAATGCAAGAAAAGCGCGCGACGATCTTTTCGGCGACCAAAATAACCGAAAACGCTACGACGGTTATCTGGCCGGGCTCTTGGATCCGCAGATCTGGTCGCAGCTCAAAGCTCGCGAGCAAAAATTGCGCGAAGCGATTACGCGCAATGGTAGGGACGGCGCGCTGCGCCGTCCGGACGCCGCAGCGCGGCGTCCCTACCAAAGCTCGGCCTTGAGTGCATACGACCGAATTAAACGCGCCCAAGCCGAGATTGCCAAGAACGCGCCGGTTTACAATTATCTCGAACAGGAGCGACCAAGCATAATCGGGTACCGCCAGCCGCGCGGGTTTGTCAGTAATCTGTTCAAATACGCGCGGCTGCTGCTTCGTGCAGTCGATGAGCGCGCGAAGCCAAACGGCGAACGCCTCCCGCAATTTCGCGACAGCGCGCGTGACTCACTCGAGCTGGAGCTTTTTTCGACTGAACCGATCTATGACGATTACGAAATCTTGCGTCTGACCGATTCGTTGACGGATTTCGCGTCGCAATTTGGCGAAGACAGTCCGCTCGTGCAGAAGGTGCTCGCCGGAAAATCGCCGCACGCGCGCGCGGTTGAGCTTGTCTCCGGAACAAAGCTGAAAGACGTCGCCGTGCGCAAGGACTTCTATGCCAAAGACGCCGCTGCGTTGCAGGCGACGCACGATCCGATGCTTGACCTCGCGCGCCTCATCGATGGGACAGCGCGGGAGGCGCGCAAAATTTACGACGCCCAAGAGGAAATAAAGACACAAGCGTATGCCGAAATTGCCAGGGCGCGCTTTGCCATCGAAGGCACCGGCAGCTACCCGGATGCGACTTTCACGCTCCGGCTCTCCTACGGAACTGTGCGCGGCTACGAGCAGGACGGAAAACAAATTCCACCGTTCACCGATTTTGCCGGGTTGTATCAACGTTCTGCCGAGCACGACAACAAACCGCCATTCGATCTGCCGCAGCGTTGGATCGACAGGAAAGCGAAGTTGAATCTGGCGACGAAGTTTAATTTCGTTTCCGACGCAGACATCATCGGCGGCAATAGCGGCAGCCCGGTGGTGAACAAGGACAACGAATTCGTCGGGATTATTTTCGACGGCGATATTCAATCCCTCGTGCTCGATTGCATTTTCACCGACACGCAAGCGCGCGCCGTTTCAGTGGATTCCGCCGCAATCATTGAGGCTTTGCGCAAGGTTTACGATGCGCAACCGTTGGTGGACGAATTGTTAGGCATGAAACGGTAGGGACGCCGCGCTGCGGCGTCCGGTCGACGCAGCGGCACCGTCCCTACCCATCAGAGCTGCTTCAGCAGCGTCTTCCAGCGCATCCAGGCTTCGTCGCGCGCCTGCCCGTCACCTTCGCGGAAGTTTGGATTGCTCTTCTCGCCGGACCGCATGAAGCCATGCCCCGCGCCTTTGTAAATTACCGGCTCGTATTTTTTGCCAGCGGCTTTCATTAACTCTTGGGCTTTCGGAATCGTCGCGTTCACGCGCTCGTCGTTTTCACCGTAGAATCCGTAAACCGGGCACGGAATCTTCGCGATCTTCGCCGGATCATCGAGTGCCGTGCCGTAGAACGAATACACCGCTTTAAGTTTTGGATTCGCGCCCGCGTACTCGTAAGCCCAACCTCCACCCCGGCAAAATCCACAAACCGCGAGTCTGCCGTTGCAAGCTGGAATTTTCAGGGCGTAATCCGACGTCGCATCGAGGACCGCTTTCACCTGTTCCCTGGTCAACGCGGAGGTTGCCTTGCTCGCGCCATCGGCATCTTCGAATTTTTGACCGTTGAGAAAATCAGGCGCAATCGCGATCACGCCATTCTCGGCGAGCTCGTCGCACAGACTGCGCAACCAATCCGTCAGGCCGAAGACTTCCTGAATCACTAAAACGACCGGTGTCTTGTTTTTCGATTCCGGATAAACCACGAACGCCTTGATCGTCCGATTGCCCAGGTTGATGTCGACCCATTCCGCATGGCGTGGCGAATTGTTCAACCGGTCTTTGCCGAAATCTTTGTACTCCTCAGGATTACAGCGCGCGTCGCACATCAAAGTGAAAACAATTGCTCCAATCAACAATCGCAACAGAGGGAGGTTTCGTTTCATAGAAGTTAGAGATTCCTCCCAGCCTTCACATAAAGTTGCGGCGCGGCAAGCGACTTCGCTCGGAATGACAAGTCGGAGGCGGTGGCGCTCTCCACCCCCCTAAGCCCTCGCCGGCGCGGCAGTTTTACTTTTGAAAATGAACGAATCGATGCTCCATCGGCCTCCGCCGTAGAACACCATGAATAGAAACAGCCAGCAAAGCGCAACGGCCAGTTCGCCTTTGTTCAGAATTGGAAAAAATTGCTCGGTCGGGCTTGGCGCATGACCGATCGCTTTGCCCGCGGCATGCACCATGAAATAGGCGACGGCCATTTCGCCGGCCGAGATAAAGGCCGCCAGACGTGTGAGAAACCCAAACGCGATCATTAGCCCGCCAACGAGCTCGATGATCCCACCAACGAGCATGAGACCTTGCACGCCGCCGTGACCGCCGCCCGGAAAACCGAGAAGCTTTTGTCCACCGTGACAGGCGAACATCAGACCAATGATAAGGCGCATAATGCAGTAGACCGGGTCCGCAAATCGATTCAGAAAGTTCATGGCCGCTCAAGCTGAGCGATGGCAGTATTATGTGTCAAGAAAATGACGAATGTCTAACGACGAAGAATGACGAAATCCTAATGGCTTGGCGGTCTATGACCGCCGAAGTCTGGGGAACGCACGCGCCTCGCGTGCTCGTTTCGGCGCCCTTGCCGAAACGCCCACGATGCGATTACGCCATCTGCCTTACGTTATGCTTAAAAGTTCGCGATCGCGAGGCGCGATCGCCAGCACGCAAGGGCGCGTGCGTTCGCCCTTATGCGGCCACCTCGAGTTGCTGGCGCGAGATGCCGCGCAATTCGAAAAGGCGAATCAGCGTTTCTTCAATCAAATTGTTTGGGCAAGATGCGCCGGCAGTAATCCCAATGACCGCCGGGCCGCTCGGTAGCCAGAAATACGAAACGATTTCGCGTTTCTCGTGCAGGTCGTAATGCTGGATCTCGGTGCCGGAAAGAAGTCGAGAGGCGTTGAGCACAAAGTAGGTGGGCAATTTTTCTTCGCCCATCTCGGCGAGATGCGACGTGTTCGAACTGTTGTAGCCGCCCACCACCAGTAGGAGTTCCATTGGCACATTGAGCAATTCGCGCAATGCATCCTGCCGCTCCTGTGTGGCCCCGCAGATAGTATCGAAGAATCGGAAATTCTTTTCAGCAAGCTCAGGCCCATCGCGATCGAGAATCGCCTGTCGCACTCGCCGTTGCACTTCTTCGGTCTCTCCGCGCAGCATCGTCGTCTGATTCGCCACGCCGACGGTCTCCAGATGCACGTCTGGATCGAACCCCGGCGAATGCGCGCCCTTAAATTTTTCCAGGAACGCCTGCTTATCGCCGCCGCGGCGGACGTACTCGCAAACGTAATCGGTGTCGGCGAGCGTCAGGACCACCAGATAATGGCCGCTGCCGTCTCCGAGGGCGCGCGAGCTCGTGGCCTTGGTCTCTTCGTGCTCGGCTTTGCCATGAATGATTGAAGTAACCGATTCGCTGGCATATTTGCGGACTCGTTTCCAGACGCTCATCACGTCGCCGCACGTGGTATCGACAATCTGGCAGCCGCGGTCTTTGATCTGCCGCTGGATCGACAATTCGGTTCCGAACGCAGGGACGATAACGACGTCGTCCGGTCCAAGATCGGAAATGTCCGCCTGTTTATTGTTGCCGGTAAGGTTCTTGATGCCTAACGAGGCGATCTGATGATTGACCTCGGGGTTATGAATGATTTCGCCGACAATGAAAAGCCGTCGATCCTCGAAAACTTTGCGCGCAGCATAAGCGAGATCGATTGCGCGCTCGACGCCGTAGCAAAAACCGAACTGTTTCGCCAGGCGCACGGTGGTGTCGCCTACGGAAATAATTCCGCCAGCCCGGCGAACCTTCTCGACAATATCGCTTCGATAGTGCGATTCGACCTGCTGCTGCACTGCGGCCATCACATCCGGGGTGCGGAGGTTCACTTTCTCCCGTGCGGTTGTGCCGCTGGAAATCAGGTTCGTGCTCATATAATTGTTGTCATTCTGAGCGAAGCGAAGAATCTCGGATCGTTTCGTCCCGAGATTGCCCTAACCGATAGCCAGAGATGTTTCGCTTCGCTCAACATGACATAAGGAAGCGGTAGCGGCAATCCGCCGCAGTCCGGCTATTGGAGCAGCGGCCCGCTGGGCGCTTCGAACGCCGCGTCCGTAACCATAAGGTGCGGGTCCGGATCCGGCGCGCGCGAATCGTCCACTCGCTGCACCGTCGGCCCAAGCGTGGCGTCCTCCAGCTGCGAAGTGGCAATGTTCACCGGCGTCCCAATTCTCACCAGCGCAAAAAACTTCGGCGCGGCTTCACCATGCAGTCGGATGCACCCGTGCGTGCGCGGATAGGGATGAACAAAGCCCTGGTGAAAACCGTACCCCGGTGAAAACTCGCACCAGTAGCCCATCGGATAACCGACGTACCGACCTCCGGCATGGCCGGCTGTAGTCGCTACGACGTTGCCTCCTTGCACGCTAAAGCCGTACTCGCCAGAGCGCTTGTGTTCCTGTTTCGAATAAATAGTGAAGGTGCCGCGCGGCGTCGGCTTTTCAGGCAAGCCTACCGAGATCGCTGCCGCCATAAGACAACGATCACCCTCCATCACATACACGTTTTCCTTCGAAAGTGAAACCTTCACGCGCACAGCTGAAGGATCATGCGGGCGATAAGCCGTAACGTGGTATGGCCCGCCAGGGGCCACGCGGGCGGTCGTGCCGCAACCAGCAAGCAACGAAACCAGACCTGCACCGGCAACTATTAGAATGAATCGGGAAATATGTCGCATAACGTGGTACTGGATAAGATGGTCGGACGTCTTGTCAACTTTGCACGTTTGTTTGCAATTTTTTGGTGAAAATTGCCAGGAACGCGACTTCGATGGCGAGCGCTTCGTGGATGTTGCGACCCAGATGGTCCCGCAATTCTTCGAGGCAACGGATGCGTTTTAAGATTTCAGCAGGGGTGAAGCGCGCTGCCAATGCGGCGGTTTCTTCCCTGGCATGCGCCAGATCGCGTTGGGCCACGGTGCTGCTCGCCCGAAGGACATCAGTCCACCAGGCGAATAGTGTCTCGATCAGTCCGTCGCGCCGTTGCAGGTAAAGACTTTCCGTAAGCGCCTTGTAGTAATCTTCTCGTTCTTCCAGCCACACGCCGTCAGTCGCATCCTTGTAACGCGTTTCTTCCTTTTTCAGTGCCTCATCAGTTTTGCGCTTCACTTCCTCACGCGCTTCGCGGAGCAGACGCTGAAATTCCTGAGCAAGTCCATATGCAAACTGGATCGTCCAATTTTTATCAGAGGCTTGTTGGAATAGTTTCACCAACTTCTCTTCTTCCTCCTTGCTTTGGCGCTGTCCATCTGGCGCAAGCTGAATCACAATGCACCGCGAGAGAATTGTCTCCGGCAGAGCTTCAGGCAAAGCGCTTAGCAGAAGCAGCAAGGAATCTTTTGGCGGTTCTTCCAATGTTTTGAGAAACGCGTTCGCAGCCTGGACTACAAGTCGGTCGGCATCGGAAAGGATCGCCACTTTTCGTCGCCCGTTTGACGCGCGCATTTGGAGCGCGTGCTCGAGATCGCGTATTTGGTCAATCACAATGCGCCGTGATTTTGACTCGGGTCGGGCGACGAAAATCTCCCGGGCCTTGGCTGAAAAAACATCCTTGGCTGGTGTGCCATTAACCAGACTGGCCAGGTCCGCCGCCAGCAGCTGCTTCCCGCTGCCCGGTGGTCCTGTGATCAAATAAGCGTGCGCAAGCCGGTTCTTTTCGTTTGCGCGGCGTAGGTACTCAAGGGCGGTGGTGCGGGAAAAAGCCATTTCAATCAGAAAGAATCGGCGAATGGGCGAATCGTCGAAAGCGGCGGACTGTTTTCTTCGCCCTCTCGCCGTTTCGCCGCCTCGTCCATGTAATTATTGCTTAGTGATAAGACCTGGGAAACGTGACTGAAGCATTTCCCAGATCTCATTCTCAATCTGTTCTGCGTTGCGCGAGCCGTCGATCAACACGACTCGCTTTGATTCGCGCTTGGCCAGCTCACGATATGCTTCGCGAACACGCTCGTAAAACTCAGCGGGCTGTTGTTCCATCCGGTCGGCCTTGCGCGGCTGTTGCATTCTCGACTCGGCAGTCACAGCATCGACATCGAGCACGAAAGTAATGTCCGGAACGCAATCGCCGACGACAAACGCATTCAAGCGCTCGACCATTTCTCGATCCAATTTTCGCGCGGCACCTTGGTAGACAGTCGTAGAATCAAGGAAGCGATCCGCGATCACGCACACACCGCGCTCGATGGCCGGCTTGATGGTCTCGCGCACAAGCTGGCTGCGGCTGGCCTCAAAGAGAAGCAGCTCGGTCTCGGGTGTCATGGTGGAGTTATGGGGAGCAAATTGCAAAAGTTCTCGAATCGTTTCGCCGATCGGCGTGCCGCCCGGCTCGCGGGTCACCAGATAGGGAACGCCACAGCGCTGCAGTCGCGCGGCCAGTCTCTGAACTTGCGTAGATTTTCCGCACCCTTCCGATCCTTCAAACGTGATGAATGGCAGCCGAGGCATGATTGTCACTTGCTCGCGAGGGCTGCATTTTTCAAGTTCCAAATCTCAACATTCAAGCTGCAGAGAAACTCCAACGACAACGGGATCTAAAGCAGTGAACATTATAGCTTGAGGTTTCTCTGGATGTTGTGAGCTTGGAATTTGGAATTTATGAGATCGTTTTGGTTGGTGAAACAGGAGCCATCCTCCTATTCGTGGTTGGACTTCATCGCGGAAGGCCAGACCAGCTGGACAGGCGTGCGCAATTACGCTGCGCGAAATAACCTTCGCAAAATGCAAAAGGGCGATGAAGTCCTTTTCTATCATAGCGGCGAAGACAAAGCCGTAGTCGGAATCGCCAAAGTAATGCGAACCGCGTATCGGGACTTGACGGCGAAGGAAGGTGATTGGTCTACTGTCGATCTTGCCCCGGTTAGACCGCTCCCTCGGCCAGTTACGCTCCGCGAAATCAAGGGCAATCCGCGGCTGAAGGGAATTCCGTTGGTTCGGCAGTCGCGCCTTTCGGTTATGCTTCTGGCGGAAGCAGGGTTTCAAGAAATTGTGAAGATGGCTTCGCCACGTTAAATCGTTGAAATGTTAAACTGTTGAATCGGTAATCCGATGTAACGGTGTAATGATTCAACGAATCACGGCATTGATTTTGCCTTGTTCAAACCCGCTGCGGAGCCGAAAATTCCCGAGTGAGCACAATTGCGGCAACCGAGTTCCTTCCACTGGTCGCGACGGCCGGAGCCGCGCGTGATTTTATCGTCGTGTCGTTGCACGACGTGGCTCCGTCAACTCAGGAAATCGCAAGCACAATTATTTCAGAACTCGCCCATCGCGGTGTGCGCGTTTGTTCCATCCTTGTGGTGCCGGATTATCATCACCAGGGGCTGTTCACAAAGAACCCACAATTTGTGTCGTGGGTGCGGGGTCTGGAAGCGGAGGGTCACGAAATCGTCATCCACGGTTATTTCCACGAACGTCCTCGCCGTACAAAAGAAACTTTGCGCGACAAATTCCTGACAAGATTTTACACGCAGCACGAGGGCGAGTTTTACGACCTGGGTTATGACGAGTCCCTGCGTCGCATTGCAAGTGCGCGGGACGAATTCCGCGCCCACGGTATTAAGCCGCGTGGTTTTGTGGCGCCGGCGTGGTTGCTTGGTGATGAAGCGGAGCGCGCAGCGTGCGATGCGCAGATGGAATACACGACACGCCTGCGTACCGTGTGCGATCTTCGCTCGGGCAACGTATTTCCTGCGCGAACGCTCGTTTATAGCGTGGAAAGCAATTGGCGCCGTGCCGTGAGTCGCACTTGGAACACGGCGATCTTCCGATTCCTGAAGAGCAAGCCGCTGTTGCGCATCAGCATTCATCCGCCTGATTATTTGCATCCGGTAATTTGGAGGCAGATTCTCGCGTTGATTACGGCCACAAGCAGTGTGCGAACCGCCACGACCTACCAGGACTGGATCGCGGAACAAAGATTGAGACGCGGACTTTAAATGTGAGCAGGTGCGATTTACATATTCACTCGCGTTACAGCGCGCGCTCGGAAGAATGGCTTTTCCGCCGTCTGGATTTTCCCGACAGTTATTCGGACCCAAAACAGCTGCACGAGCAACTGCTCACCCGTGGCATGGATTTTGTCACCGTTACCGATCACGATACGATCGATGGCTGCCTCCAGGTTGCGCATCTGCCTCGCACTTTTATCGGCGAACAGGTCACCACGTGTTTTCCTAATGATCCGTGCAAGCTGCATGTCCTTGTTTGGGGGATCTCAGAGCAGCAACATCGCGAGATCGAAGCCGTCCGGGACAATATCTTCGAGTTGCAGCGCTATCTGCAAACGACGCAGACCGCGCATGCGGTCGCACATCCTCTTTACAGCGTCAACGGTAAACTGGAGGCAAGACATCTCGAGCAGCTGATCCTTCTCTTTAAACATTTCGAGGGTATCAACGGGTTGCGCGATGCGCTTCTGAGCGATCTGGCCCAGTCTCTTTTTAAACAGCTGACGCCGGAGAAAATCGACGAATTCGCAAATCATCACAATTTTGCACCCACACACCCGGAGCCGTGGAACAAAATCTTTGTCGGCGGCTCGGATGATCACGGCGGGCAATCTGCCGCTTCGGCTTTTACGGAAACGCCGGCTGCGAGTTCCGCAGAGAAATTTCTGGAATTTATTCGCTGCGGCGATTGCACCGCGCAAGGCCACGGAGGAACGCCGTTAATCCTGTCGCACGGCTTTTACAATACGGTCGCCTGTTTCATCCAGGACCGCTTCCACGAAAAACTTGGGCCCGGCGCAGCGTTACTGGAGAAAATGTTTTCGCGCTTTATGGAGGGCCGGGCGCCGACTGAATTCACGCTCAGAGAAAAAACGGAATTTATCGTGCAGGGCGTTGTTTCGGGAAAAATTTTCGAATTCGTCAAGCCTGCGAATGTATCGCTCTGGAAAGAGCTTTCAGGTTACTTCGCGCGCCCAGAGGTAAAGGCAAAACTCGCTGCGCAACTGGACGGAGTCAGCGAGCCGGAACGCCGAACATTTCTCATGGCGAACATGGTCGCCGAGCAGCTCACGTTTCGTTTCTTCGAAAAATTCGTTCAGCAAATCAGCAGCGGCAACATGGTCGAAAGCATGCAGGCACTTAGCGCGATTGTGCCGATTCTCGTAATTCTTACGCCGTACATCTACGGCTTTCACAGTCAGGCGCCCTCGCGAAAATGGTTGCGAGCGATTTTTAAGGAATTGACCGGCGAGATTCCGATCGCGTTGCAAAATCGCAAACGCGCCTGGTTCACCGATACACTCGAAGACGTAAACGGCGTAGCCACTACCATCCGCAAAATGACTGCAGCAGGAGCCGCAGCGGGAAGGGATCTCATCGTCGTGACATCCAGGAGCAACCCGCAGAATTGCGACATTCCGGTCAAAAATTTCCCGCCCATCGGAGAATTTGAATTGCCCGAGTACGAACTGCAAAAACTGAGTTTCCCGCCGATTCTCCAGATGCTGGATTACATACAGCGCGAGAAATTCACGGAGGTTATCATCAGCACGCCCGGCCCGGTTGGATTGACCGCGCTGCTCGCGGCCAAGATGCTCAACCTGCAAACGAGCGGCATCTATCACACCGATTTTCCCCAATACATCCGGATTCTTACCGAGGACAGCTTTCTCGAAAGCATGGCGTGGCGTTACATGCAATGGTTCTATGGCCAGCTCGATACCGTTTTCGTTAACTCCGAAGAATACCGGCAAAGCTGGATCAAACGCGGGTTCGATCCTGCAAAGTTGAAAATTCTGCCGCGCGGGCTCGACACCGAATTATTTCATCCTAGCCGGCGCGACGCGGCGTTCTTCGAAAAATTCAGCGCGTGCAACGGCGAGGTTCGCCTCCTCTATGTGGGCCGCGTTTCACGGGAGAAAGATCTCGATCTTCTCGCGGCATCTTATCGCCGTCTGCGTGACGAGGGATTACCGATCCAACTTTTCATCGTTGGTCAGGGCCCGTACTCCGAGGCGCTCGCAAAATCTTTGCCGGAAGCATTTTTCACGGGCTATCTCACGGGTAACGAATTGGCCACGGCTTATGCATCGGCAGACGTATTCGTATTTCCGAGCACAACCGATACGTTCGGCAACGTCATCCTCGAAGCGCAGGCGTGCGGCCTGCCAGTAGTCGTTTCCGACTCCGGCGGGCCGAAGGAATTGGTTAAAGACAAGGCCAACGGTCTGATCACCAGATCACATGACGTGGAAGACTTCACGCGCGCGATCCGATCGTTGGTGACCGATTCCGTGCTGCGGGAGCGCATGGCCAAATCCGCTCGAAATAGCGTTATCGACCGAAGCTGGCCGAACGCTTTCGCCAAATTCTGGGACGCCACCGAGGTGTAGTCTCGCTACAAAAAGCTTGTGGGGAAGCTGACAGCTTCCCCTGCAGGAGAACCCTGGGATTTATCTTTACCGACCGCGACCAACGTGACCCATTCCGCCCACGCCATGAAAACCGCTCATGTGGCCCATGGAAGCCATCCCATGAGATCCGCCGAAGCCGGATTTAGAGCTTGAGCCATGACCGAAACCCCGTGTTGTGGTCATCTTGGAAGTCTGGCCTTTGCCCATGTTCGTGGCACTCTTGCCATGAACGGTCGTGCTTTTGCCATGGACCGTGCTCACCTTCTGAGCATGCATCGTCGCCCGGCTTGAGCGGTGGGCGCTGCTCACCAATTTGCCAAGATTGAGCCCGTTATCGTGCGCAATTTTACCCCATCCCTGTCCGCTTTTATGCAGCGCGACAATGTTATCAAAGCTCTGGCCAGTAGCATTCGCCAGCAGGTGCGCTTTCTCCAAGCTGCCCCAGCCTAGGCCCGTCGAGCCCCTTTCTGCCTGCAACGTTGCGACAGGAACTCCGGTTGCCGCCGAAATTCTGTCTACGTTCGCTCCCCGGGAAGCAAGCGTGCCAAACACCAGAATGAATACTGTTATGATTACACTTAACCCTTTCATATTTAGTTAAACCCCCTCCATGAACATCCGTTTCGGTTTTCGCTCACCCGGTGGTTGCGTGATTACAAAAAAATTTGTGGCAGGGACCCCCGCTATCTGGAAAGCTTTCGGGAATTATCGCAGCGCGATGCCCTCCCTATTGCTCATCCAGGGCAACGCGTCCAGATCGACATTGCCGCCGGTGAGAATGACGCCGACTCGTTTGCCAGCAATATCAATCTTGCGTTGCAAGATCGCGGCATATGGAACAGCCGCCGATGGTTCGATGATAATTTTCATAGCCTCCCAGATCGTGTGCATTGCTGAGACAATCGCTTCCTCGTTTACCGTGACGATGTCGTCCACGTAATGTTGAATGATTGGAAAAGTTTGTTCGCCGACGTTTGTCCGCAGTCCATCGGCAATTGTAAATTTCTTTTCAGTTACAATTCGCCGCCCTGCACGAAATGATTGCGCCGCGTCATCCGCATTTCCTGGCTCAACTGCGATCACTTTAATTTTTGGTCCCATCGATTTCGCAGCGATTGCTGTGCCTGAGAGCAATCCACCGCCGCCGACCGGGCACATGATAATGTCGAGGTCGGGTATGTCTTCCAGCAATTCCACCGCTGCTGTCCCCTGCCCTGCAATCACGTGCTCGTTTTCAAACGAATGAATCAACGTCGCCCCAGTTTTGCCGATTACCTCTGCGCAGGTCGCTTCGCGCGCTTTTTCCGTTGGTTCACAAAAAACAACGTGCGCGCCGTAGCCTTCCACCGCGCGCACTTTCACCTTCGCCGAGTTCGACGGCATAACGATGTGCGCAGGAATGCCGCGCAGTTTCGCAGCACGCGCCACCGCCGCCCCATGATTGCCGGATGAATGTGTCCCCACGCCGCGTTGCCCGACGGCTTCGTCCAGTGAGAACACCGCGTTCGTGGCGCCACGCGCCTTGAACGCGCCGATCTTCTGAAAATTTTCGCACTTAAAAAACAGTGACGCCCCGCTCGCCTCGTTCAATTGCTCGCTGGTCAATACCGGCGTGCGATGAATGTGTGCACGAATCCGCTCATGGGCCGCGCGAATTTTATCGAACTTGATTGCGATCGACGGACTAGGAGAAGGCATTTGGGCTTTGGAAATGTTCCGGGCGCGGGCCGATTCCGATCAGGCGAGCCGGAATTTGGCGCAGGATAGGAAAATGCTTCAGTAATCGGGGCAATAACGGCAAGTCCGCGCCTTCCCGGGTCTGGCGACCGGTGACGACGTATTTGTGGACAAGCACCTGCATGTATTGGATTACGACGGCTGGCCATTCGCGACGTTGTTGCACCTCACGAAGATCAGCCACTGAAACAGGACCGCGTCTCAATTTTTCCGCCAGCAGATTGGCCGTCGCGGCTGCGTCCTGGATGGCGAGATTGATCCCGACGCCGCCCGCAGGCGACATCGCGTGCGCGGCGTCGCCGATGCAAAGCAAACCGTCGTGGCACCACTCGGGCAACCGATTAATCTGCACGGTGAGCAATTTGATTTTCTCCCAGTCGTCGAGCTCGCTCACGCGATCGCGCAGGAAATCCGCCATTGCCACAAGATCGTTTTGAAACTGAGGCAATCCTCGCGATTTAACCTGCGCAAAATCGCCTTTTGGGATCACGTAGCCGCCCTGCCAGTAATCGCCGCGATCAATGAGCACGAGCAGTTTGCCGTGCCGAAAAAATCCGAATGTCTGCTCTGGATCATCGGCGCGTTTTGAAATGCGCATCCAGAGGACGTCGATCGGCACCCCGAACTCGCGCACTTTGAAGCCAGCGCGGTTGCGCACGGTTGAACTACGGCCATCGCAACTGATGACAAGGTCGGCGCCCAATTCGACTTCTCCGCGCGGAGTCTTGGCGCGAACGCCGATCACCCGATCTTTCTCGAAGATGAGATCAACCGCTTCGTGCTCCATGAGCAGTTGGAAATCTGCAAATCGTTTTGCGTGCGATGAAAGAAAATCCAGAAAATCCCATTGCGGCATAAATGCGATGAACTTGCAGCGCGTCGGCAAGCGCGAAAAATCCGCGATCGCCACGGCGTGGCCGTTAATGATCCCACGCAGCTCACGCAATTTTTGATGCGGCTGCTGAAGAAATTCGTCGAGCAACCCGAGCTCGTACATCAACTCCAAGGTGGACGGATGAATGGTGTCGCCGCGAAAATCTCGAAAGAAATCGGCATGCTTCTCCAGCACGATCACTGACACGCCAGCCCGCGCGAGTAGATAGCCAGCCATCATCCCGGCCGGTCCGCCGCCAACAATCAGGCAACGCGCTTGCAAGTTTTCAGGCATTCAAGAATTAACCACGAATCGACACCAATGGACACTAATAGGAGCATCAAATTCGTGTCTATTCGTGTGCATTCGTGGTTAGAGTAGACCAATGAGCAGCAAGCCGCTTTTTCTCAACGAGGAACAAGTTCGGAATCATTTGCGAATGTCAGACTTGATTCCTGCAATGGAAAAAGCGTTGATCGATTTCTCCGCGGGCAAAGTGACGCAGCCTGTTCGATCAGTGATCAAGGTCGAGGTCGCCGCGGCGACCGGGTTCCTCGGTTTGATGCCAGCGCATACTCTGGAGGGGCTCGGCTTGAAAGCTGTGACGTTCTATCCGTCGAATGCGGAGCGCGGAATCCCAACGCACATGGCGACGATTTTTCTGGTTGATCCACAGACTGGTGAGCCACTCGCGATCATGGACGGGCGATTAATCACCGAGATGCGGACGGCAGCAGTTTCCGCCGCGGCGACAAAACTTCTCGCATCGAGAGACGCGAAAATTCTCGCGATCCTGGGCAGCGGCGTGCAAGCGCATAGCCACTTCGAGGCGCTGCAGCTCGTCCGACATTTCGAGGGGATCCGTGTGTGGAGTCCTACGCGCGAACACGCTGAGCGATTCGCAAAAGAAATTGGCGCGACAGCAATGCAGGCTGAAGATGCGGTGCGCGGCGCAGATGTGATCGTCACTGTGACAAATTCAAAAACGCCTGTGTTAAAAGGATCGTGGCTAAAGCTTGGCTGCCACGTGAACGCGATCGGTGCGTGTCGCCCTGATTGGCATGAACTCGACGACGATGCAATGAGCAATGTCGTCTTTGTCGATTCGCGCGAAGGCGCGCTGAGGGAGTCAGGCGACGTTATTCTCTCGGTTGCGAAGATTTACGCTGAACTTGGAGAAGCGCTCGCCGGCAAAGTTCCACCGCGCGCAACTGAAACCACAATCTTCAAATCGCTTGGCATGGCCGCAGAAGATATCGCTGCAGCGACGTTGGTGTATCGAGCGGCTGCGAACTTGTAGGGAGACCGCTTCGTTTGCCCGCCTCTCCCGGCAAGCGGAGCGCTTGCCCTACAACCGCGGATGACGGAACAGTTGCCAGCAATGTCAGCCGAGCTCGAATACCTGAATTCACAGATCAAACAGGCCGTCGCAGACGGGCAGTTGATGCAATCGACGGCGAAGAACATTCACACACTGCTATCCGGAGCACGGACAGATCTCTATTTCAGGTCTGTGAACGAACTGGTCAGTTGGACGCAGTGGTCAGAGTTAAACGATCGCTTCTATCAGACTCTTGGGTTTGGGACCGGCGGGCTGCGCGGGCGCACGATTGGCAAAATCGTTACGACCGCGGAGCGCGGGAATGCGGGCGAAGACGAGCGCCCTCAATTCCCCTGTGTCGGCACGAACGCGCTGAATTTTTTTAATATCAACCGTGCAACACGAGGACTCGTCGCTTATCTAGACGATTGGAGCCGACGCGAGAAGATCTCGACGAGACCGAGGCTGGTAATCGCGCACGATCCACGCTTTTTCTCGAAAGAGTTCGCCGAACTTGCGGCGAAAGTCGCGGCTGAAAATGGTTGCGAGGCATGCGTGTTTGAGGGCCCACGTTCGGTGCCGGAGCTTTCCTTTACGGTTCGCTATCTCAAAGCAAGTGCGGGCATCGTGATCACGGCGAGTCACAACCCGCCGTATGATAACGGTTACAAGGTTTATTTTTGCGACGGCGCGCAAGTGATCGAGCCACAGGCCACCGGGATCATTGCGAAAATCAATGCGATCACGACCGAATCGTTTACGCCGGTTCCAAAAGATCGACAAGGCAAAGTAAGCACGATCGGGAAGGATATCGATCAAGCTTACATGCGGCGGCTGGAAAGTTTGATTCTCGATCCGTTGATGATTCGGGAAGCGAAATCACTCCGAATCATTTACACGCCGCTGCACGGAACCGGCAGCGTAATCATCAAGCCGATGCTCACGCGGCTCGGGTTCAATTTCCAAGTCGTGCCGGAGCAGGATCGCTTTGATGGTCAATTCCCGACGGTGAAATCGCCGAACCCGGAATACCCGGAGGCGTTAACCATGGCAATCAATCTTGCTCGAAAGGAGGATGCGGACCTGGTCGTTGCAACGGACCCAGACTGCGATCGCATGGGAGCAGCAGTCCGCGCAACGGATGGCAAAGTGAAATTGCTAAGTGGAAATCAGATCGGCTCGCTCCTCGCCTGGTACCGAATCAAGACGCTGTTCGACAAGGGCATCTTGAATAAACAAAACGCCTCCCGCGCCGTGATCATCAAGACTTTCGTGACGACCGATCTGCAAAAAGCGATCGCCAATCATTATGGTTTACGCTGTGTCGAAACGCTGACGGGTTTTAAATACATCGGCCAGAAACTGGGCAAGTACGAGCGCGCGATCCCAGACCAGCTACGACAGAATTATGCGGATCTTACTGAACAGGAAACACGCCGGCTTCGTCTGGCCCATTCTTCGTTTTACGTTTTTGGTGGCGAAGAGAGCTACGGTTATAGCGGCGCCGATTTTGTGCGCGACAAGGATGGCAATGGCGCGGTGATCATGTTTTGTGAAGTCGCCGCTTATGCAAAGTCGCGCGGCCAGACAGTCGATCAACTGCTCGATGAAATCTTCGCGATATTCGGTTATTTTGCGGAGAAAACCAGTTCACTGGTTTTCGAAGGCGCAGAAGGCGCTGGCAAGATTGCGCGCCTGATCGAGTCGTATAGCGCCAGCCCGTTTTTAGAAGTGCTGGGATCAAAGGTGATCGGAATCAAAAATTTCGAGACGTACATGGTCGAAGACGTCGAGGGCGACCTTGTTCCCAGAGAAAAGATGTCGATCTTCGAACTCGAAGATGGAAGCCGAATCGCGGTGCGTCCGTCTGGAACGGAGCCAAAGATTAAGTATTACCTTTTCACGCAGCGCCGGCCGGAGAATGGAAAATTCGATCCTGCAGAACTAAGTCGGATCAAGGCGCAAGTCGGAGAAAACCTCAATCGTCTCTGGGATTGGCTGCAAAAAGATGCCGAGTCACGACTGCGCGAGTGATGTGGTGCGCCGCAAACGGATGCGGTTCGCTTGAATAGATCAGCCTCTCCCACTGGCTAAGGGGAGAGGATCAAGGTGAGGGGTTTGACAGCGCTCCTCTGCTCGCGATGGATGAACCTCACCCTACCCTCTCCGTTATTAAGAGAGGCGGACGTTATGAAATCGGCGATCTTAAGAGTGCGGCGCATGTGGCCGTGGTTGGCAGCAATATCGAGCGGATTTCTGTGTACGCTTTGCTTTCCGCCATTTGATCAGAGCTGGCTTTGCTGGTTCGCGCTCACGCCGCTTATCGTGGCCATTTGGTTTTCCGGACAAAACTCGAAACGAAGATGGTTGCGCAATTTGATCCTCGGCTACGTCGCCGGTGTTGTGTTTTTTACAGCGACGTTTAGTTGGTTGGGTTCGCTGGGAGTTCTGTATCAAAGTTTTTGGCTTCGCGGGTTATCGTTTCTTTTAGCTATTTACCTCGGCGTCTACTTTGCGTTTTGGGGTTGGTTTGTTGGCCTGATCGCGCCCCGCAATTTTCTGGCTTCGTGGCGGAATTTGCTTTTAGCATTTTTGGCTGCATCCGCGTGGACGGCGCACGAATGGGTCCGCGGTTGGTTATTCGGCGGTTTTGGCTGGAACGGGCTTGGCGTTTCGTTGCACAACACATGGCCGCTTTTTCAAATCGCCGAATGCACCGGTGTAACCGGCTTGTCCTTCATGGTTGCGTTTGCAAACATGATTGCGGTCACGACGCCAGTCCGTTTGTATTTGGAAGCAAAAACGCGCCAGGTGCGACCGCACTTTGACCTTACGCTGACCCTGGCTGGCTTCGTTGGCCTTCTGGCGTTTGGGTTGTATAGCGTCCAAAACCGCCCGTACACGGAGCTGCTTCGCGTTGCCGCTGTGCAGGCTGGCGTTCCGCAGCAGGAAAAATTTGATCCGGAGTTCAGTGCCCAAATCTTTGAACGGTTTCAGCGCCTGAGTGAAATCGCGTTGCATTCCAATTCGCCCCCGGCCTTGCTCGTCTGGCCGGAGAGCTCAATGCCCGAGCCGGTGCGCGACCCGGCGACGGAAAGCAACGACTTCGTCACTGAGTTTTCCGCTTCCTCAAAAACAGACCTCCTGCTGGGAACGCTCGACGTGGAAAATGGAAAGGACTATAACGCAGCGGTTCTGATTTCAGGCGCCACGCAGGAGACGCAGGTTTATTGGAAGGTGCATCTGGTGCCGTTTGGCGAATATGTCCCGTTGCGACGTTCTTTTCCGCTTTTCGCCGCAATAGCGAACCAGTGGGTGCCGGGCGATTTCGCCGCGGGCAAGCGATACACGCTGTTTCGCCTCACGAATAGCGATGTGCAGATCGCGCCGCTGATTTGCTTCGAAGACACGATTGGCGATTTGACGCGGCAATTCGTAATTCGAGGCGCAAACTTGCTGGTGAACCTCACAAATGATGCCTGGTTTTTGCATTCCGCCGGGTCACAGCAGCATCTGACGAACGCAATTTTTCGCTGTGTCGAGACGCGTCGCCCAATGGTGCGAGCGGCGAATACGGGGGTAACCTGTTTTGTCAATCAGTTCGGTCACGTCACTCAGGTATTAGGCGATGAAACAGGCTGCACGTTTACCGAAGGCGTGCTCACAGGCGAAATCAGAATTCCCACCGGACGAGAGCTAACCTTCTATACGCGACATGGCGAATTGTTCGCAAAAGGGTGCGCTGTAGTCACGGTGCTCGCAATTTTGATAATTTTCGGCATTCTAAGATGGAAGCAGTTGTAGAGGCGTTCGCCGCGGCGAACGCCGCTACAACGCCTCGCGCGAAGTTCCGCCTCGTGATAGAAGAGCCACGTGCGTGTTGAACTCCCACTTGATCATCTGGACGAACTTTGGCCGCCGAAATTTCGTGGGGCGCGCATCGGTGCGCTGCTGCATCCGGCATCGGTCTCATCAAGGCTGGAACACACCTCGCGAATTCTAGAGAGATACAACAACGACCTCTTTCGACTCGCTGCGTTTTTTGGTCCACAACATGGATTCGTCGGCCAGACGCAGGACAATATGGTGGAGTGGAAAACCTATGAACACCCGCGTCTGCGTATTCCCGTTTACAGTCTCTACGGCGAGTATCGCGAGCCGACCGCCGAAATGTTGAAAGGCCTCGATGTCTTACTCGTAGATCTTCAGGACATCGGCACGCGATACTACACCTTCATCTGGACAATGTATCTCTGCATGCGAGCCTGCGAGAAGCATGGCGTCGCAGTCGTCGTGCTCGACCGACCGAATCCGACCAATGGCGTCACGACCGAAGGCCCGCTGCTCGATGTGAATTACAAATCGTTCGTCGGCATGCATTCCATTCCCGTTCGTCATGGACGAACCATCGGCGAGCTGGCACAGCAATTTCGCGATGAAGTATTTCTCGAATGTCGATTGTCGATCTTGCCAATGAAGAATTGGAAGCGTGAGATGTGGTTCGACCACACCGGTCTGCCGTGGGTTATGCCATCACCCAACATGCCGACACTTGATGCAGCGACGGTTTATCCGGGAATGTGTTTGCTCGAGGGCACAAACATTTCCGAAGGGCGCGGCACAACGCGGCCATTCGAAATCTTCGGTGCGCCATTCATCGATGGCGGGAAGCTTTGCAACGAGCTCATCAAACTGAGATTGCCTGGCGTATTCTTTCGCGAAAATTATTTTCAACCGACTTTTCACAAGTTCATCGGTGAGCTCTGTGGTGGCGCGCAGATCCACGTGATGAATCGCAATGAATTCCGGCCCTTTCAGACCGGAGTGGAAATTATCAGGCAGGTTCGCAAAATTTATCCGGAGCAATTTCAATGGAGACAACCACCCTACGAATACGAATGGAACCGAATGCCGATCGAAATTCTAATTGGTGGTCCGATCGAATCTGTTTTCGGCGATTGATCGCAATTTTTGTCATTTTGGCAACGAGCCATTCGCAACTCGACGCCGATATTCCTTGGCCGGAAGTCGTGCAGCGCCTCGTGTACGAGAACGAAAAACTGGCGCGACGTCCGCAGGGACATAACGGCGAGTACTTCGTTGTGTGCACGCTCTATTACACACCAAAAGAATCTGGTTTCACTTTCGAGCGGGGCTTCGACGCAACACCGGTTACAAAGCCCGGATTGGCTGGGAGAAAGTATCCGCGCGATTTTCTTCGCTCAGTAAAAAAGGAAGGCTTTGGGCGGATTATTACGCCGGTGAACGGACGGCACTACATTCGTTACAACGGCGGAGGCTCGTACGGCTTCGCGTCGCATGCCACCGGGGGAGGTGGAGTATTAGTGGACCGCTATTCTGCGGCTATCAAGTCAACCCAGGGCAGCTTACGCCACGGAGCCATTGTCGAGACGTCTTCTCCAGAGGTGCAAAAAGTCTTTGGCAGCACGCGGTGGAAGATCATGGACACAGGCGGCGGACTGCGCCGCTGGCAAATCGATTGTTATTTCGGCGAAGACGAACCGCTCGGGCCAGGGAAACTGCAAGGGCGCCCGCGTGCCACGACTTTTGAATACGCTTACGCCGAAGCGCGAATCCTGAATTGACGTGAACCCGTTTACTGTTCGCCTGCATGTCTATGGCGATCTCGATTTTTTTCTCTCTTCAAAGGCGTCTGGTGGAAGGATTGAGCGCCATTTAAGCGAAAAGACCTCGGTAAAGGATGTGATTGAATCGTGCGGAATCCCGCATCCGGAGGTCGATTTGATTGTCGTTAACGGAAAGACGGTGGATTTTGGCTACGCCTTAGCCGCCGATGCCGAAATCGAGCTTTATCCACCAAGGATACAATCTTCAAAGTTTAGAGAAAAACGATTACAAGCCCATACGATCAATGAATTTGCCGCGGATGGACATCTTGGCAAACTCGTTCGCGATCTCCGCTTGCTCGGGATTGACGTCGTTTACGATCCCGAGGCCGAAGATCGGCAATTGGTGCAGACCGCCACCAGGAATAATCGCGCTCTCCTCACCCGCGACCGGCGTCTGCTGATGCATGCGGCTGTGCAACACGGGTATTACCTGCGCTCGCAAAATCCACTCGAACAAACCATCGAAGTGCTCCGACGATTCGATCTCGGGTCCATTTTGTCGCCGTTCAGCCGCTGTTTGCGCTGCAATGCCTTGCTGCAGCCCGCCGAAAAGGAAAAAGTAATCGGCCAGCTCGAACCGCTCACGAAGATTTATTACAATGAGTTCCGGCGTTGCACTGGTTGCGCACAAGTTTACTGGTCAGGATCGCACTTCACGAAACTTCAGAAACGCCTCGAGCAAATCCGCGCCAATTTGTGCGGCTGAGCAGAGAGCTAAACCGAAGCCAGGCCAATAGAGAAATTCTTCCAAGCCGAAAAATGCGAGCCGTTGTCCAGCGTGTAAGCCGCGCGCGCGTAACCGTAGAAGGTCGCGTCACGGGAGAAATCGGGGCCGGTCTCCTGATCTTGCTTGGCATCGGCCGCAACGACACGTCCGCTGTCGCTGTCAGCATGGCCGAGAAGATCGCGCACCTCCGGATCTTTGAGGACGATGAAAGAAAAATGAATCGCTCGTTGTTAGACGCGAAGGGCAGCGCGCTGGTCGTATCGCAGTTTACGCTTTACGGTGACGCGCGTGGTCAACGCAGGCCGAGCTTTATTGCTGCAGCCCCGCCTGACCAAGCAAAGAAGCTGTACGAAAACTTCAGCGAAGCGCTGCGCAGGTTGGGAGTCAGCGTAGCGACAGGAGTTTTCCAAGCCATGATGTCGGTCGAATCGGTCAACGAAGGCCCGGTCACAATCCTTCTCGACTCTGACAAAACATTCTAGAAAAGTCGAACGAGCGACCACGCTTGGTTCGGAATTCCGCCTTCAGGCAGGTGCGTGCCGCAAAATTTGCGAAAAAAAATCGCGCCGTGTTTTCCAACGGCGTGATTTCTATTAAAAAATTATCGGCTGAAAATCAGGCTTCGGTCTTCTTCACGTTTGTTGTTTTCTTGCATTGCGCTTTCAACTGAGCGAACTGCTCGGCAGAAAGAATCGTGTTCGCACGCCCTAGGAATGTCTGTCTGCTTTCCTTAGTGCAGCCGGCCTTCACGCCTGCCACGCTTCGATCTTGGCTTTTTGATCTGGCGTCAGATTGAGCGTTGCCAAATTAAGGCACGCCATCGAGCCCGTATTCGCTGCGCCCTTGGTGCAACATGCCTTATTACCTGCAAACGCGCTGGACGCAGTGAGCATCGCAGCTGCAACTAAAGCGATCGTAGTAGTAGTTTTAATCATCGTGACTGCTCAGACAGGCGCGATGCGGAACTGTTCAATTTGTATGCGTCGATGAACCCAACTTGATACAGATCCTTCCCGCGCTGCTTACCTCTGCGAGTTTAATTGCGCCTGCGCGCGGCGCAGATTTTCGGCTGCGCCTTTCAACTCCGGTTTGAGACGCAGCGCCACTTCAAATTCAGGAATGCTTTCCCGCGCTCTGCCGGAGGCGAGTAAGGCCAACCCGAGATTGCCGTGAGCCTCAGCGTTGTTGGGATTCATCCGGAGCGCTTCATGAAGTTGATCGATAGCCTCCGGTATTCGGCCCACCAATTCCAGCGCCAGTCCCAAGTCAGCTCGAATGTCTGCGTCGTTGGGCGCAAGTTGTGACGCACGGCGCATCTCCTCAAACGCGGCTTGATCGTTGTTCTGCTTCCACAATGCCAGTGCCAACTGCACGACTCTTTGTTAGCGGTTTGCTGTTTGGCACTGGCCTTTTGATGAAGCAACCTGCTGCGTTCTTTATCCTGTTTGGCGCACTCTATCTTCTATCTAACGATCTTCGACGCAAACGTGGGTGGAAAAGAGTTGTGTTGCGAAATCTGATGTTTGACCTCGTCGTGATTGTTCCCTTCGGGATTGCCTGTCTCCTTCTCTGGCGCGCGGGCGTGTTCGACAAATTCTGGTTTTGGACGGTCAACTATGCGCGGCAATATGGCACCTTGGTTTCTCTTCGGGCAGGGGCTAAGCTATTTTCGGAAACCGCTTCCGAAGTGATTAGCTCTACGTGGGCTCTATGGACGTTGGCGGGACTTGGCGTGATTGCTGGACTTCGGGACAAGCGCATGCGGGCCGGCTCAGTTTTTCTTGTCTGCTTCCTGGCGTTTTCCCTTGCGGCATTCTCAGCGGGTTTCTATTTCCGGGAACATTATTATATCTTCGTTCTTCCAGCGGTTTCGCTGTTTGCTGGAGTTGCCATTACCGCGGTGTCGGACCTGGCAGCCAGGCGCAGCAGCCTCGTTCGGTTTGCGCCGCTCCTTTTATTCTGCGCGGCACTAGGCCAACCGATTCTTGCCGCAAGAGAGTTCTACTTTGAGTTCTCCCCGGTTGAGGTGTCTCGCATGATTTACGGTGCGAATCCTTTTTTAGAATCTGTCCGGGTTGCACAATATCTACGCGATCATACCGATGCGGACGACACGATCGCTGTCCTTGGATCGGAGCCTCAGATGTATTTTTATTCAAAGCGGCACTCGGCCACAGGATACATTTACACTTACGAGCTCATGGAACCGCAAAGCTACGCGCGACAGATGCAAGAGGAAATGATTAGCCAGATCGAGTCCGCGCGCCCCAAGTATCTGATCTTGATCTTTGTGCCTACGTCCTGGCTGCGGCAGCCGGCATCGGAGGGCATGATCTTTACTTGGGCCACCGCTTAGGTAGAAAAATTCTACGATGTCGTTGGCCTGGTAAACATTCTGTCTCGCGATCACACGGACTACTACTTCGACCAACCACCGAGCCCCATGCCGAAGCTCCGCAATTACATTTTCATCTGCCGGCGCAGATCGTGGCCGATTCCCGTGCATAAGATTGCAGCCGGCACAGCTGCCTCTACAGTCAGTTAATGATTCTCGAGCGGGTTCGTCCAATTCAGCTGTCAGAAATACAGGATGCGCGGAAGCGAATAGCACACACAATCGTGCGCACGCCGCTAATTCGTCTCGAACTCGGGCCAGGGTTTCCCGACATCCGCCTAAAGCTGGAGAACCTACAGCCGATTAATGCTTATAAGTTGCGTGGCGCAGCCAACGCCGTGGCTCTTCTCTCTGAAGAAGAGCGCAAGCGTGGCGTTTGGACAATCAGCGCTGGGAACGCCGGTCAGGGAGTTGCGTATGCAGCCAGAAAAGCAGGTGTGCCGTGCGCGGTCGTGGTTGTCGAGACGGCGCCGAAATCAAAACTCAAGCGGATGGAAACACTCGGTACCAAACTTATTCCCGTTCCATACGAGGTCGCTTGGAAGGCGCTCGATGAACGATCATTTCCCGGAACCGAAGGAACATTCATTCATCCCTTCGACGATGACAATTTCATCGCTGGCCACGCCACGATGGGACTGGAGATTCTCGAGGACGCGCCGGACGCAGCAGCGGTCATCGCGAGCATCGGCGGCGGTGGACTAATCACTGGCGTGGGCAGCGCCATCAAAGCACTCAAACCGGAAATAAAAATATTTGGAGTCGAGCCGGAGACAGCTGCGCCCGCGGCGCTTTCGTTCGAGAGAGGTTCGCCACAGCCTTTCCCGAATTGGAAAGCCTCGTTTGTCGATGGCGCCGGCGGGCAAAGCATGTTCCCGCGCATGTGGGAACGAATGAAAGCGGTCGTGGATGGTTGCCTCGTCGTTACTCTCGAGGAAACGAAGAATGCGATGCGACTCATGGCTGAAAAAGCGCGGATTATTTCCGAAGGTGCGGGCGCGTTGCCGCTCGCCGCAGCGTTGACTGCCAAAGCCGGGAAAGGCCCGATTGTCGCGATCGTTTCAGGTGGCAACATCGATCTCAATAAGTTCTGCGAGTTGATCGCGCAGTAAGAACGCGGGCATTGCACGCGACCATTGACTTGGGTTTGAAAACCTGAAACCGTTGCCAAAAAAAGGAGGAGAAAAACAAATGAAAATTGGCGAGACAGCACCAGATTTTGAAGCGGAAACTACCGAGGGTCGGATTCGGTTTCATAATTGGATCGGCGACTCCTGGGCGATTCTGTTCTCTCACCCAAAAGACTTCACACCCATCTGCACGACCGAGCTCGGTTACATGGCAAAAATAAAGCCGGAGTTCGAGCGCAGAAACGTGAAGATCATGGGATTATCGGTTGACTCAACGGGCGATCACAAGGGATGGGCCAAAGACATTGAAGAGACCCAGGGGCACGCGCCCAATTACCCAATCATCGGTGATGCCGACTTCAAAATCGCAAAGTTGTACGGGATGCTCCCAGCCGACGTGGAGGGCGACCCGAAGAAGCGCACACCTGCCGATAATGCGACCGTGCGCAACGTTTACGTGGTCGGTCCAGACAAAAAGATCAAACTGATTCTCGTCTATCCGATGACCACAGGCCGCAACTTCGATGAAGTGTTGCGGGTGATCGATTCGTTGCAACTGACGGCGAAACACCAGGTGGCTACACCAGTGAACTGGAAGCCGGGTGAAGAGGTTATCATTGCAGGTTCGGTGTCCGACGAAGAGGCGAAGAAGCGTTATCCTCAAGGCTGGAAGGCGCCAAAACCCTATCTTCGGATCGTGCCGCAACCGCAATAATTATCCCCACATATCATTCGGCTCAGCAGAATATTCGACCGGGTCCTGTCGAAAATACTTTTGCAGTTCCGTGTATAACTCTGGGTGATAAGCGCGCAACGCACGGGGCCGCTCGAAGAACGCCTCGACTGATACAGCGAAAAACTCGACCGGATCAGTGGCTCCGTAAGTATCGAGCAACGTCGGGATTCCACTTTCATCAGCAGCGCGCAGCGACGCAAATTCGGACCCAATCACTTCGCTCCAGGCCGATTTCTCTTCGCTCGTCGCCAATGCCGGCACTCCGTCGGCCGCATGATTTTCGTAATCGAGTTGGTGCGCGAATTCATGAAGGACAACGTTCTTGGCGTCGGAGGGATCAGCCGCGCCATGTTTAACCGCGCCCCAAGTGAGGACCAACGAACCCATTCGACGGCCAGTCTCGCCAAGACGACTCACAGTCCCTTCTTCCCAAACATGCTCGGCAACCTGGTGATCTTCCTGGACCATGTATGTCAATGGGTAAACAAGAATCGTGAGGAGACCTGGGAAATAATCCGTCTCGCGATGCAACAATAGAAGACAAGCTTGCGCCGCGATCGTCACGCGGACCTCATCCGTGATCGCGAAACCGGCACACCCCTCGAAACGTTTTTCGGCAAGAAATACTTGAATATGACCAAGCAGTTCCGCGCGATCGCCCGCAGACAGCTTGGGAAAAAATGCAATATGACGCTGAATCAACTTCAGCCATTCCTTCGGAAACGGCCGCGCTCGCAGGCGACGTCGCCGCTGCTGCTTCAGAAATTCAAAGATCATATGAAAATGTTAATAGAACGTTTCGTCACATTCGCCTCAGTGGGTGTGCTTCGGTATTAAAGATGACTTTATCGAATTGCAAGGTTTCAGGCGACGCGAAGAGCAAATAAAAATATTTGAAAGTCTCAGCCAGCACAAAGCTCTCCATTTCGTCGCCTTGTTGTTTGCTGATCACATCGGCAAGCGCCGCGTAGCCGGAGTCCGTGCGGCAGTATTTAACAAAATCATCGAACATTTTCCTGCCCATCTGCCGATACTCCGGGTCACCTGTGAAATGATAAAGATAGTAAGTGGACTCAACGATCTCGGGACGCAGATGATAACTTCCGGCGACCACGCGCATCGTCTTGTAATCAAGAGTTTCCGGCTCGATGCCGTAAAGGTTCCACATTTCGAATGACGAAGCTTGCAGACGGCGCGCACGCTTCAAATCGCCAGACACAGCGAGTAGTGCCGGGAAGAATGCGTCGAGCGCGCCATAAGTTGTCTCGGTCCGCTTACCCGTCTGCATATCGGCGTGGCCGTACCACAATTCGCCACGGATTTCGTCTGCAAGATATTTATGAACGGCGGGAATGCTGGCGTTCCACATATCGCGACAATCTTTATCGCCGAACAAAAGCCAGCACTTCCAGAGATACTCGTAGTACGAATCAATGCCGCCGCTGATGTGACTGTCTGCGTTTGTCCAGGCGCCTGTCTCGACGTTAATGCTTTGCCCGACGAGGCCGAGCCGCGACCGCCGCTTGAAGGTTTCGACCAAAGCGCGTTTTGCTTTCTCGTAGAAAACCGGCTTGCCCGTCAGCTTACTCAGAGTGCCAAATTCCAAGAGCAGCGTGCCGGTTTCTGCCGGGTTCGTGATCGCGTCGCGTACCTGGCCCGTGTGGAGATTAACATAAACATATGGCAACCCCGTCGGCGAATTGAAGACCGGCAGCAATCGGTTGCCCAAATCTTCCGCCAAACTCAAGAGGCGCTTGTCGCCCGTGAGTTGATAGCTTGAAAGAAGCCCACCGAGCAGACGTATCGTTATCTCGAAATTTTTGACGTAAATATCGCGATCGAACGAAAGTTCACTAACGATAAGCGATCGTGCCCTTTCTGCCTCGTCATTGAGATGCATCAAGATGAGCGTGTCGAGCGCATCGACTGGCGTCATTAAGAGCGACTGTCCGTACCAATCATGCGCGGTTTTAGTCAAAGGCCGCAAAGCGTCGTGACCCCACGCATAACGCTCGTAATTATTCCAAGCCTGCAGAAATTCAGTTCGCACAAGCGCAGCGAGCTGTTGTGCGTCATGCTCCTGGTGCGATTTGGTGCACCCGCCCATTGCGAATGCAACGACGGCAGCAATCAAAAATGTGATTGGCGAAATTTGACCTCGCATCCGGCTCCGATCAGCCTGACAATCCACTAAGGGAGGATTCAAGAAATGAATAACATGTCTATTTCTCGACGTAAATTTGCACAGTTACTAGGCGCAGGCGCCGCAGTTGCTGTCGTTAGGCCGTCGCTTTCTCTCGCAAAGCGACCTCAGTCGCTCGCAACGCTTCTACCGCCAGGCAACGGGACGGTCCGATTGAGCGCCAATGAAAATCCTTACGGGCCATCGCCGAAGGCACTACAGGCGATGACGGATTCCTTCGGCCTCGCCTGCCGTTATCCCGACGAGCACAACAATGTCCTGATTGAGAAGCTGGCGAAGCTGAATGGCGTCAATCACGATCAGATTTTGCTGGGCGATGGTTCGAGCGAAATTCTGAAGCTTTGTGCAGAGACATTTACGGGGAAGGACCGCGGGGCACTCGTCGCCGCTGATCCCACTTTTGAGCCGATCTTGCAACAGGCGGGACTCAAGGGTGCCGAAGTTGTAAAGGTGCCGCTGACCACCAGCTTTGCCCATGATCCGCCGAAGATGCTCGCCGCCGCGAAGCGAGGTTTGATCTATGTTTGCAACCCGAATAATCCCACTGCCAGCATCACGCCCAAGAATGAGCTCAGTGAATTCATCGGAAAGACGCCACGCGAAACGATGGTTCTCGTGGATGAAGCGTACTTTCATTACGCCGACAGCCCCGATTACGAGAGTGTGATCCCTTTCGTAAAAGATCATCCGAACCTGATTGTGTCGCGCACGTTTTCAAAAGTTTATGGCATGGCAGGTTTGCGCTGCGGTTATTGTGTCGCGCAAAAGGAAACTCTCGACGAAATGCATGCGCATCAAATGTGGGACAGCGTCAACATCATGGCGTTGGCCGCGGCCAGCGCGAGTCTCGACGATCCCGATCAAGTCCCAAACGGTCAGCGTTTGATTAGTGAGGCGAAAGCATTCACGATTGGCGAGCTC